>Ga0209317_1000301_pt1 | contig 61936 bp, 61 predicted proteins | sample RifGroB2_FD_183994 | JGI IMG/M metagenome (GOLD analysis project Ga0209317, IMG submission 183994) | Soil microbial communities from Rifle, Colorado, USA - Groundwater B2 (SPAdes) (version 2) | ecosystem: Environmental > Terrestrial > Soil > Unclassified | place: Rifle, Colorado | collected...
TTGCGACCATCCCCTTGTCGATTGCTTGGCTGGGGGCAATTGTTTGGTTGACTGCTTTGCATGTCGCCATTGTAAACCATAAAAACAAAAGCCCGGACTGGGCCGGGCCTTGGTTTGAGCAGCTTGCTAAATCAGCGCAGGCTCATCTCGTCTTTCATGATTTTGGGAGTGATAAAAATCAGCAACTCCGATTTGGTGTCGCTCTTGACGTTGTTCTTGAACAGCCAGCCGATAACGGGTATATCCCCCAGCAGCGGAACTTTCTGGGTGGAATCACCAATGTCCTGGGTAAAGACGCCGCCGATCACGACCGTGCCGCCATTTTCAACCAAAACTTCCGTTTTTACTTCATTGATATTCTGGCTTGGCACACCGCCATACACTGCCCCAACAGTGTTATTCGTAGCCGTCAAATCTCTAAGGATAACATGTCCATCCGGCGTAATCTGCGGGGTCACGCTGAGACTCAAGGATACATCCACCCATTCAACGCTGGTAGCGCCGCTGCTGGTGGCCTGCTGGTAAGGAACTTTTTTACCGGCCGATATTTTGGCCTCAACATTATCCTGCGTCACCACACGCGGGCTGGCGATATTCTTGGTTCGGCCATCCAGCTCCGATGCGGCCAATTCCAGCGTCAGCACCTTGGTGGCCAGCGGGTTGAACAGCGACAGCGTCAACCCGCCCATTCCGCTGGCCGCGCCAGGCAGGTTCACATTACCCCCAATCAGGGCACGCGTGGAACTTCCCGTCGCCGCCCCGCCGATACCAAAACCGGCTCCAGCTCCGACTACAGTTCCGGTTCCGGTATAGCCCAGCCTCCCGCCCAGAGTCCGGTTGAAATCATCGGTTGCGGAGACAAAACGCGCCTCGATCAACACCTGCCGCACCGGCACATCGATTTGCCTGATTATCTTGCGCGCCTCCTCGAGATTGGAGGGAGTGTCTTTTATAACTAAAGTGCGGGTATGCTCGTCGATCTTGACATGACCGCGTTCGGACAAGATGCTTTGCCCTTTTTCTTTTCCTTTCAAAAAGCTCTCTATGGCAGCACCTTTTTGATAGCTAAGCTGAAAACTCTCGGTGCGCAATTCTTCCAGCTCGGAAATTTTCTGGCGCGATTCCAAGTTTTCTCTTTCCATAAGTGCTAACTTAGCTCGCGGCGCAATCTGAATCACCGTACCGTTCTTGACCTTACCCAATTCCTTGCTATTCAGAATAATATCCAACGCCTGATCCCATGGCACATCTTTAAGTATCAATGTGAGATTGCCGCTTATCGACTCATCAAGCACTATGTTTAGTCCAGTAAAATCTGCGAACATATGCAGCGCGTCACGAACATCAATCTTCTGTAAGTTGAGCGACAGTTTTTCACCCGCATAGCCGATTTGTGTGCCCTTTACCAGCTTGTCGGGGTCATCGGCGACCGGTTTCACCTCGACGATGAATTTATTGTCGGTCTGGTAAGCGGCATATTCCCACAATCCCTGGGGCTCGATCACCATGCGCACGTTGCCGCCCTGCGCAAAAGTGTCCACGCCTTGCACCGGCGTGGCAAAGTCCACCACATCCAGTTTGCGCTGCAGATTGCGCGGCAGGCTGGTCTTAAGAAAATCGACGATCAGCGTCGTGCCCTGCTGGCGGATGTCGATGCCAATGCCGGGATCGGAAAGGTCGACCTGAATGCGCCCTTCGCCGTTTTTACCGCGCCGGAAATCGATGTCGCGCAGGGTATGCTTTTGTGCACCCGGTTTGGCCTCGGCAAACCGTGACAGGCTGCCAACCGCAGCTCGATCCGCCGCTTTGCCCTGCAAAGTGATCAACAGATTGTTGCCGTCGATTTTGGTGTCATAGGCGAGCATCTGATTGAGGTTAATCACCAGACGGGTGCGGGTGCCGGCCTGCACAATATTGGCGCTGCGCAAATCGCCTTCGTTGAAATCCTGTACAGATTTCCCAAGCCCGTTTGCGGTATTGGGGAAATCCAGCGCAATACGCGGCGGGGTGTTGATCGTAAAACCAACCGGCGCATTGGCCAGCGGCTGTGCCAGCTCGACCTTGATGACTGTTGTTCCGTCAGCGACGCTGCTGACATTCAGCGCGGTAATGCTGTTCTGCTCTGCCGCTTGTGCCTGCATACCCAACATGCCGCATGCGATAAACAGTCCCAGCAATCGAACCATACCCTTGGCCATATTATCGAATTGTTTCATTGTCCCACTCCTAAATCATTCAAGTAATTGCAGGCTGCTCATGCGCTCAGACCAGTCGCCGCCGCTGTCTTGCACCATCTCTTTGATTTTCACCTCTGTTTCATTCACTTCCTGTATCAGACCAAAGTTCAGACCGACATAGTTACCGGCTTTAACCCGATGCAGCTTGCCATCCGGAGCGCGAATCACCGCATGTCCAACTTTTTTCTGGTAAAGATAACCGACCATCCTGAGGCCTTCGAGCGGAAACTCTTCCAAAGCCTCCTTGGGGCGATCCAGGTCAGGCTGATTTATTCCTGAGCGGCTGCCGGGGCTCAATTTCGGCTTGCGCAACTTGAACGGGTCGGGCAAGTTCGCGTCGTTGTTATAGGCAAAAGGCTCGTACGGTTTTACTTCCGGTGGCGGCGGGATCTTGCCGCGCATATCCGCCCCGGCATTTTTGACGAAATCACGCAGATCCTGGAATTCCTCGCCGCCGCAACCGGTTAGCAGCATCGAAGCCAGCGCAAGATAAATAAGCCTCATCATTTTTTTGCTCCTGCGGGCTTGGCGGCCTTCTTCTGGGCGGACGCTTCCTCTTCATCCAGGTAGCGAAAAGTCTTCGCGATGGCATCCATGGACAACCCGCCGCCAACCGGGTTTATCACAATTTCATTGAGTGTGACGATGCGCGACAACATCGCAATATCACTGGAGAATTTACCGATATCGTCATAATTTCCGGTTACCTTGATCGTGATCGGCTGTTCGGCAAACGCGCCATCCCGCACCGTTTCGGGGCCGGGACGGAATAATTCAAACTGCAAACCGCGCCCCAGGCCGGCCTGATTGATGTCCGTCAGCAACGCATCCATTTCAGACTTGCTCGGCAGTTGCTTGAGCAGCGCACCAAAGGATTCCTGGGTTTCGGTAAGCTGTTTCTTGATCAGGTCCAGATTGATCGCCTGCTTTTTCTTGGCTAAAAAGGTTTCCTTGAGACTTTCTTCCTCTTTCTTGATGATTTGCAGGTTTTCCCACTGGTCCTGCCAGTCAAACAGCGCGCCGGCGATAACCACACCAAGGAACAAGGTAACGAAGGCAATAATCTTTGCCGCCCAAGGCCACGCACCGGGATTCCTCGGGTTCAGGTTTTTCAGATCTTCTAGCTTCATCATGGCACTTAGCCCTTTGCGCCGGCAGGTTTAACGTCTGCGCTCTGCTTGGTCAGGTTGAATGTCAGCGTAAACTCGCTGACACGCGTACCGCCTGCACTGGAGGCATGAATTTCTATCAGGGCAGGGGAATCCAGCCACGGTGAGTCCTCAATCGCGCGCATCAAGGTAGAGATGCGCGCATTGGACTGCGCATAACCGACCACGTTGATCTTGTTGCCCGTCTGTTTAAGCGTCTTGAGATACACGCCATCCGGCAGGATGCGCAGCATCTGGTCCAGCAGATGCACCACATCGGAACGGTCGCTTTGCAATTTTTCAACCGCATCCTTGCGCGCCAGCAGGGATTGCGTCTGCTCGCGGAGTTTTTTGATTTCCGCGATCTGCTTGTCCAACACCTCCGTCTCCTGTTTCAGGTAGGCATTGCGCCTTTCCTGATAGGACATCTGGCTGCTGATGGCGGCATGCACAATCCCCACCAGCAAGGCGCCCAGCAGCACGGAAATCACGCTCAGCGCGATAAACTGGACTTGGCGGGCACGGCGTTTTTCGGCGCGATGCGGCAGTAAATTTATGCGTATCATGATGGGTCGAACCTCCGCATCGCCAGTCCGCAGGCGACAATCAAGGATGGCGCGTCAGTCTGCAACTGGCGCGGCTTGATGCGGCTCGATAGTGTCATCAGTGCGAACGGATTGGCCACCATGGTGCTCACCTGGGTTCGCGTCGCCACCGCATCGTCCAAACCGGGCAATACCGCGCAGCCGCCCGCCAGCACGATGTAATCGACCTCGTTATATTGCGTCGAAGTGAAAAAGAACTGCAACGCGCGGGCAATTTCCATCGCGACGTTCTCGCGGAAGGGCGACAACACATCGCTTTCGTAGTTATCCGGCAAGCCGCCATTGCGCTTGGCCGATTCGGCTTCTTCGGCGGACAAGCCGAACATCGCCTGAATCTGCTGCGTCAACTGGTCGCCGCCGACCTGCTGATCCCTCGAATAGACCGATTGTCCATTGCGCAGCACATTGACATTCATCACGCTTGCGCCGATGTCGACCAGCGCGACGCATTTATCTACCGCGCCGTCGGGCAATTGGGCGCTGATCTGCTCAAAGGCCGTCTCGGCCGCATAGGGTTCGACATCGACAACCATTGTCCTTAAGCCCGCCGCTTGAGCGGCCGCGACACGGTCTTCGACATTACCCTTGCGCGAGGCAGCCAGCAAGACTTCGATTTCCTCCGGATTGCCGGGAGCAGGGCCGATTACCTGAAAGTCGAGATTGACCTCTTCCAGCGCGAACGGGATATACTGATTCGCTTCGGATTCGACCTGATATTCCAGATCTTCCTCGCGCATCCCGGCCGGCAACAGAATTTTCTTGGTAATCACCGCCGCAGCGGGAAGCGCCAGGCTGACGTTCTTGATGCGGCTGCCCAACCGCTTCCAGGTACGCTGCAGGCACTCCGCAACGGCTTCAAGATTATTGATATTGCCGTCGGTGACGGCATCTTTGGGGAGCGGCTCGATCGCGTAACGCTCCACGATATACCCGCCTTTTTTGGGCAATTCGCTCAACTCGACCATCTTGACCGAGGATGCGCTGATATCCACGCCTATCATGGGTGGAGTCTTGGTCTGCAAGAAGTCCAGCGGGATGTCAAAATTTACTTTAGGCATAGGCCGTTTAGAGCTTTTCCGTATAAAGTGGTTTAAATCCTAGCAATAACTATAAATCATGTAAAGTTATTTTTAAGGGGTCATTTTATTCGCAGAGCCGATATAATTTCACGCACCATATCATCATTCCCTCTTTTCGGACAACTGCATATGCCTTCCCGCCGCTGGCTACTCCCGGTTCTTGTCGCGCTAACCCTGCTTACGCTTCCGGCGATCTTGCTCGGCCTGGCGGTCATGCTGGCTTATCCGACACTGCCTTCACTGGAGGCGCTTACCGATTACCGCCCCAAGATTCCGCTGCGCGTTTACAGCGCCGAAGGCGTGCTGCTCGGCGAATTCGGCGAGGAGCGGCGCGCCCTGGTCAAAATTTCCGAAGTGCCCGAGGTGATGAAAAAAGCCATTCTTGCCGCCGAGGATGACCGATTCTACCAACATGGCGGCGTGGATTATATGGGTGTGCTGCGCGCGGCCATTTCCAACTTCACCTCCGGCGGCGCAAAGCAGGGGGCGAGCACGATCACCATGCAGGTGGCGCGCAATTTTTTCCTCTCCAAAGAAAAAACCATGACGCGCAAATTCAACGAGATGCTGCTCGCCTTCAAGATCGAGCATAACTTGAGCAAGGACGAGATCCTGCAGCTCTACCTCAACCAGATTTATCTTGGCCAGCGCGCCTACGGCTTCGCGGCGGCGTCCCAGGTTTACTTTGGCAAACCTCTCGGCGAGGTCACCGTTGCCGAGGCGGCCATGCTTGCCGGACTGCCCAAGGCGCCCTCCGCTTATAACCCGGTAGTCAACCCGAAGCGTGCCAAGCTGCGGCAACTTTACGTGCTGCGCCGCATGCATGAACTGCATTTCATCGACGATATGCAGCTGCAGCTCGCGCAACAACAACCCATCGTGGCCAAGCGCGGCAATCAGGAATTCGCCGTCAAATCGGACTACATCGCGGAAATGGTCCGGCAGGCCGTTTATGAAAAATACCAGGAAGACACCTACACGCAGGGTTTCAAGGTGTACACCACCATCCGCCAGCAAGACCAGCTCGCCGCGTATCAGGCCGTCCGCAATGGCGTGCTGGAATATGACCGCCGCCACGGCTACCGCGGCCCGGAGGGATTTGTCGACTTGAAAAAAGGCAGCAGCGAGGAATATCTGGAAGAAGCGCTGCAGGATGCCGCCGACAACGATGACTTGATTCCCGCCGTAGTGCTGGAAGCATCACCCAAGCTGGTTCGCGCCTATTGCAAGGGCGGGGAAATCGCCGAGGTCAACGGCGACGCGTTGCGCTTCGCCCAGCGCGCATTGGGCAACAAGGTTGCGCTGAACCAGCGCATCAATCCCGGCTCGATCATCCGCCTGCAGAAGGACGCAAAGGGGATCTGGCAAATAAGCCAGCTTCCGCAAGTGGAGTCTGCCTTTGTTTCCGCGGATCCGCGCGATGGCGCCATCCACGCGCTGGTCGGCGGTTTCAACTTCAACCGCAACCAGTTCAACCGCATCACGCAAGCCTGGCGGCAGCCGGGTTCAAGCCTGAAGCCTTTTATTTATTCCGCCGCGCTGGAAAAGGGCTTCACGCCCGCCACGGTGATCAATGACGCGCCCCTGATGTTCGATGCCGAACAAACCGGCAGCGAGCCCTGGCAACCGAAGAATTATGACAACGAATTTGCCGGCCCGATGCGCATGCGCCAGGGTTTAACCAAGTCGAAAAACATGGTTTCCATACGCATTTTGCAGTCCATCACGCCGCAATACGCCCAGGACTACCTCACCAAGTTCGGCTTCGACGCGGACAAACATCCGCCTTACCTGACCATGGCGCTGGGAGCCGGCTCCGTGACTCCGCTGCAAATGCTGGCCGGCTATTCGGTCTTCGCCAACGGCGGTTTTCGCGTCACCCCCTACTTCATCCAGCGCATCGAAGACGCCCAAGGCAAGGTGCTCAGCCAAGCCCAGCCGGCCATAGCGGGCGAGAATGCAGACCAGGTCATCGATATGCGCAACGCCTACACGATGATCAGCATGATGCAGGACGTGGTAAGGCACGGCACCGCCACCCGCGCGATGCAGCTCGGCCGCCAGGATCTGGCCGGAAAAACCGGCACCACCAGCGATTCGGTCGACGCATGGTTCTGCGGCTTTCAACCCACCCTGGTCGGCATTTCCTGGATGGGTTTCGATCAGCCGCGCAGCCTGGGCGACAAAGAAACCGGCGGCGGCGCGGCCTTGCCGATATGGATGGGCTATATGGAAAAAGCGCTCAAGGATGTGCCGCAAGCCGAGTACGCGATGCCGGATAACATGGTTGCCGTGCGCATCAACGAGAACGGGCATCGCGATGCAAACGGCTCGCTGGTCGAGTATTTTTATCAGGAGAATATTCCGCCCGAGCAGGCTATGCCTCCTATGCCAAACGAAGAAGCCAGACCGGCAGAAACCATCAAGGACCAACTGCTCTAACTGCTGACATGCCCAAGGAACACCCGCCCAGGAATCACGCTTACAAACGCGACCTGATGCGCGAGCAACTCGCGCATCAGACCGCCAAGTTGATGGCCGAAGACGGCATCATCGATTATGCTTTCGCCAAGCGCAAAGCCGCACGGCAACTGGGTGCGGCGGACACGCAGCACCTGCCCAGCAATCAGGAAGTGGATGAAGCGCTGCACAGCTATCGCAGCCTGTTCCAGAGCGAAAGCCACCCCGGCATCCTGCGCCAGCTGCGCGAAGAAGCCCTCGCCGCCATGCGCCTGCTGGCGGAGTTTCGCCCCTACCTGACCGGCTCGGTATTGAGCGGCACGGCGGGCGCGCAGTCCGACATCAACCTGGTGTTGTTTTCGGACGATGCAAAAGCCGTGCTGCTGTTCCTGCTCAAACACAATATCGAATTCGCGGATGGGGAATGGAAGGTGCGTGTGGGAGGACATGAAGAGACCGTGCCGAGCTACACCCTGACCGGCGAATCCGGTGTGCAAATGCACGTCGTCGTCCTGCCCGAAAACGCCCACCACAGCGGCAGCCGCCACCCTGAGACCCATGCAGACATCGCGGCAGTGGAGGCGTTGCTGGCGATTTGATTGACGGGCAGGGCGAGTCTATGGAAGGTTGGGTTGCGGCACAAAAAATGCGGGGCAGCCGCATAGCGACCCGGCATGAAATGTTTTATTTGGCGAGCCGGATTTTGTAATTCAGCATAGCCAGCAACAGCACGAGAAGCGCCGCGCCACCGTTGTGGATCACCGCCAGCGCCAGCGGAAAATCCAGAAAAACCGTCAGTACGCCGGTCGCGAATTGCAGCGCGATTGCGGCCAGCAACCAGCGCGCCGTCTTGTGCAGCCCGTCGATTTTGCGGGCTTTGAGCGCCAGCCACGCAACCAGCGCAATCACAGCAAAAGCGAAGACGCGATGCACCCAGTGGATCGCGGTCAATGCCGCGAACGGCAGGAATTCGCCGCCGGCGGTCATGCCCAGGTCGCGCCATAACGCGAATCCGTGTTGAAAATCCATCGGCGGCAGCAGCATGCCCTGGCACAGCGGGAAATCCGTGCAAGCCAATGCCGCATAATTGCTGCTGACCCAGCCGCCGAGCGCGATCTGTGCCGTCAGCAACAGCGCCGCCAGCACCGCCGGCAGGCGTAACCCACTTGCCACTTGCGACACCGGCGCATGGTCGGTCTGGCGCGCGCCGAGCCAGGCCAGAAGCGCCAGCAAGGCCATGCCCAGCAACAGGTGGATAGACACGATGATCGGTTGCAGTTTCATCGTCACCGTCCATGCGCCGAAAGCGCCTTGCAGGCAGACGAACCCGAACAGCAGCGTCGGGAACAACGGCGAAAACCGGGTTTCCTTGCGGCCGGATTGCCGCCATTTGCGCCATGCGATCACCATGGTCGAGATGATCAGCACACCGATCGCCATCGCCAGGTAGCGGTGGATCATCTCGATCCAGGCCTTCATGACCGTCACCGGGCCGGTCGGCATCGCGGCTTCGGCGGCGCTGATGTCCGCATGCGCACGCATCGGGTCGGCCTGGCCGTAGCAGCCCGGCCAATCCGGGCAGCCGAGTCCGGAGTCGGTCAGCCGGGTGAAGGCGCCGAACATGATCAGGTCGAACGTCAGGAACAGGGTGACCCATACCAGTTTGCGGTATTTGTCCGGGTTGTCGGATACCCAGACGATCGACAGCGGCAGCATGGCCGCGATCAACCCGATGATGGCAAGCTGGATCAGCATGATGGTTGCTCCTGATGCGGCAGGTTAATCCGCCGGAAGGAGGCGTTGGCGCATAAATTACTCGACAGTTTCATAAGGCAGGCTAATTGCGTTACTGATCTGGTGCGCTCGGCGGGAGTCGAACCCACGACCCTTGGCTTCGGAAACCAATACTCTATCCAGCTGAGCTACGAGCGCATTTTGTAAGGCGCGCAGCATAACGTTTTTTGGCCGGCCCGTCCATGCGGCCGCTCCGTTCTTTGCGGCATGGCAGGGGCAATGTGCGCGGCAATAGGCGTAAAAGTGTTATCTTGTGCGCCTCTAAAATACCAGGCTATCCACATGCCCTTCTCCAGACCGGCATCCTTGAACAAACCGCGCTGCGCCTGGATGGGCAGCGATGCGCTGTATCAAACCTATCACGACCGCGAATGGGGCGTGCCGCTGCACGACGACCGGCGCCTGTTCGAGTTCCTGATCCTGGAAGGCGCTCAGGCGGGCCTGAGCTGGATCACCATTTTGCGCAAGCGCGAAAATTATCGCGCCGCCTTCGATGATTTCGATGCCGCGCGCATTGCCCGTTATGACACGAATAAAATAGAATCGCTGCTGCAGGATGCGGGTATCGTGCGCAATCGCCTGAAGCTGGAAGCTGCCGTCGTCAACGCGCAAAAATTCCTGGAGGTGCAGGAAGCATCGGGCAGTTTCGATGCGTTCCTCTGGCAGTTCGTCGATGGCAAGCCCAAGCAAAATGCATGGCGCAGCCTCGCCGATGTGCCGGCCAGCGCGCCCGCGTCCGACGCGATGAGCAGGGAATTGAAGCGGCGCGGCTTCAAGTTCGCCGGTACGACGATTTGCTACGCGCTGATGCAGGCGACCGGCATGGTCAACGACCACGTCACGAATTGCTTCCGGCATGCCGAATTAAGCGACAAAAAGGAATAACCAGGAATGCTGCTAAAGTTCACCAAGATGCATGGCGCCGGCAACGACTTCGTGGTGCTGGACGGGGTGCGCCAGAAAATCGAGTTGTCGCCGGAACAGTTGCGCCTGCTCGCCGACCGCCATTTCGGCGTGGGCTGCGACCAGATCCTGCTGGTGGAGAAGGCGCAGCGCGCCGAGGCCGATTTCCGCTACCGCATCTTCAACGCGGACGGCGGCGAGGTGGAGCAATGCGGCAACGGCGCGCGCTGTTTCGTGCGTTTCGTGCATGACCAGAAGCTCACGCACAAGCGCGAGATCGTCGTGGAAACCAGGAGCGGATTGATAACGCCGCGCCTCGAAGACGACGGGCGCGTGACGGTGAATATGGGCGCGCCGATTTTCGATGCGGTGCTCATTCCGTTCGACGGCGGCAGCGGCGCGGCAAGCGAGCCGCTGGAGGTGGCCGGTGAGACGCTACAGATCAGCGCGCTGTCGATGGGCAATCCGCACGCGGTGCAGGTGGTGGCGGATGTCGAGCGCGCGCCGGTGGAAAAACTGGGGCCGCTCATCGAACGCCATCCGCGCTTCCCTAAGCGCGTCAATGCCGGTTTCATGCAGATCATGGACCGCCAGCATATCCGGCTGCGCGTGTATGAACGCGGCTCGGGCGAAACCCTGTCGTGCGGCACCGGAGCCTGCGCGGCAGTGGTGGCGGGTATCCGGCGCGGCCTGCTGGACAGCACGGTAAATGTCGCGACACACGGCGGCGTGCTGGTCATCGCGTGGGCCGGAGAAGGGCGGCCGGTGCTGATGACCGGCCCGGCGATCACGGTATTTGCAGGCGAAATCAATTTATAGGGAGCCATGATGAGAGCTGAAGACGTCGCACAATATTTGCAGGACAACCCGCAATTCTTCGAGGAACATCTTGAGACGCTGGCGCAAATCGCCCTGCCGCATCCGCACGGCGGGCGCACCATCTCGTTGAGCGAGCGGCAACTGCTCGCGCTGCGCGACAAGAACAAGGAACTGGAAAAAAAGCTGCACGACCTGATCGAATTCGCCAAGGAGAACGATGTGTTGCAGCACAAGGTGCACGAGTTCGTCGTCGCGCTGTTTGCCGCGCCCGACCTGCCCACCCTGCAGGAAATGATCCCGCATCTGTTGCGCGAAATCTTTGCGATACCGCATACGGCATTGCGCCTGTGGCAGCTCAATCCCCCCAGCGCGGAAGTGCTGGCGTTCGCCGATGCGCAGGAAAAACCGGTCTGCCTGCATCACGCCGCGCACGACACCGCCGGCTGGTTCGGCGAAATTGCCGCGCAACTGCGCTCGTTCGCCTATCTGCCGCTGCACGCTGGCAGCGAGACCATCGGCCTGCTGGTGCTGGCCAGCGAAGACAGGCAGCGTTTTTACCCGGAGATGGGCACGGTGCTATTGCAGCGTATCGCCGAAGCGGCGAGCGCCGCGCTGCATCCGCATATTGCGCAATGAACGAAGTAGCCACACTTAACCAAACATACTTGGACGGTTATCTGGCGTGGCTGCGCAACGAGAAGCAATACTCCGCACTGACCGCCGAGAATTACGCGCGCGATCTCGGACATCTGTTTGAATTGGCCGCCGAGACGCCGCTGGCCCAGCTTAAAATCCACCACATCCGCCGTTTCATCGCGCAACTGCACAGCAAGGGCCTGGGCGGACGTTCGCTGGCGCGCATGCTGTCGGCGTGGCGCGGCTTCTTCACCTACCTGATGCGCGATCACGGCCTGGCCGACAATCCCTGCATCGGCCTGCGCGCACCCAAGTCGCCTAAGACCCTGCCGCAGGCCCTGTCGCCCGACGAGGCGGCGCGCATGGTCGATTTGCCGGGCGACACGCCGGAAGCGATCCGCGACAAGGCGATGTTCGAATTGTTCTATTCCTCCGGCCTGCGCTTGGCGGAACTGGTCAGCCTCGACCGTGAACCGATGCAGGCCGACATACAATCATGCGAAGTGCGCGTCACCGGCAAGGGCAGCAAGACACGCATCGTGCCGCTCGGGACTTTCGCGATCGCCGCGTTGCAGGCCTGGCTGGCGGTGCGCGAGCAGCTCGCCAATGAGGGCGAACCCGCGCTGTTCGTCGGCCAGCGCGGCAGCCGTATCTCGCCGCGCGTAGTGCAACTGCGCATGAAACAGTGGGGCGTCAGACAGGGCATCACCAGCAACGTGCACCCGCACCTGCTGCGCCATTCGTTCGCCACGCATGTGCTGCAATCCAGCGGCGACCTGCGCGCGGTGCAGGAGATGCTCGGCCACGCGAGCATCTCCACCACGCAGGTCTACACCCACCTCGATTTTCAGTATCTCAGCAAGATTTACGACGCGGCGCATCCGCGCGCCAAGAAGAAGAACCAAGAAAAAACATGACCAGCCAGAAACCAAGATCGCCCTCGACACCACACCGACCCTCGCAGGGCAACCGGGATTTTCGCAACCGGACCAAACGCGGCGGCAAACAGCCGGATGAGCAGAAGAATATTCCGCGCGGCGCGCCGCAACCGCTCACCGGCAATGCCGCCGCCCAACCCGGCATCCTCCTCAAGGCTGGCCGGGAAAAATCCCTGCTGCGCCGCCACCCGTGGATTTTTTCCGGCGCGGTCGAGCGCGTCGATGGCGCACCCCTCAGCGGCGACACGCTGCCGGTGCGCGATGCTGCGGGAAATTTTCTCGCGTGGGCGGCATACAACACCGCTTCGCAAATCACTGCGCGCGTCTGGTCGTGGCGCGAAGAGGAAGTCATCGACGCGGAGTTTTTCCGCAATCGTATCGCCAATGCGCTGGCGACGCGACGCGAATTAAAACTGGCTGACGAAAGCAACGGAATGCGCCTGATCCACGCCGAATCCGACGGCCTGCCGGGATTGGTCGTCGACCGCTACGGCGATACGCTGGTGATGCAGATCGGCAGCGCGGGGGCGGAACGCTGGCGTGACACCATCGCCGACATCCTGCAGGAACTGTGCAATCCTGTGTGCATCTACGAGCGCTCCGATTCCGACTCGCGCGGGCTGGAAGGCTTGGAACCGCGCAACGGTGTGCTGCGCGGCAACTTGCCGGAAAGCGTCGAAGTCTTCGAGCACGGCCTGCGCTTCAGGGTGGATGTCGCGGCAGGGCAGAAGACCGGCTTCTATCTCGACCAGCGCGACAACCGCGCGCTGACCGAAACCCTGGCGCGCGACAAGGACGTACTCAACTGCTTCTGCTACACCGGCGGCTTCTCGCTGTACGCGCTGCGCGGCGGCGCGAAATCGGTGTTGTCGATCGACGCGTCGGGCGACGCGCTGCGCATCGCCGAACAGAATTTAACGAACAATGGTCTGGATGCGGCACGCGCCGAATGGCAGGAAGCAGACGTGTTCCAGGCGCTGCGCAAACTGCGTGACCAGGGGCGCAGCTTTGACTTCATCATCCTCGACCCGCCCAAGTTCGCCCCCACCGCCGCGTTCGCCGAAAAGGCCGCGCGCGGCTACAAGGACATCAACCTGCTCGCCTTCAAACTGCTCAGGCCGGGCGGCCTGCTCGCCACCTACTCCTGCTCCGGCGGTATCAGCGAAGACCTGTTCCAGAAGATCATCGCCGGCGCCGCGCTCGATGCCGGCGTGGATGCGCAGATCATCCATCATCTGCATGCCAGCGCCGACCATCCGGTGCTGCTCAGCTTTCCGGAGGGGACTTATTTGAAGGGGCTGGTGTTGCGGGTGGGGTTGTAGATGCATTCTGCTCCATGAAATTCATGACCCTGCCTGCATCCCCGCCCGGAATATTTTCGCGTTATTGCGCCCGCTTTGCTTGGCGTAATACATGGCGATGTCGGCATGTTTAGCCAGTTGTTCCTCGTCGCCGCCGTGTTCGGGATAGACGACCACGCCGATGCTGCAGGAAATGCTCAGGCGATGACCGGCTAGTTCAAAGGCCTGACAAAGAGCATGGCAGATCTTTTCAGCAACCACCATTGCGTCCTGCTCCGTTTCAATAGTCGGCAGCTGCTTGCCAAGTCAATATTGTAATTGCGCAGAATAGGTTGCTCGCCCGGTGCTACTGCAAAGGGTTGACTGCAACAGAATGCAATGCGGACAGATGCCAATGGCGCTATTATGCGGCGTGTTTTTTTCCAGTCGGCCAGTTCGCCGCTGTTGCAGATGGTGTCGCCGGCTCTGCCGCTGACGCACGCGATCAATCTGGCGCGGCCGCTGTAAATGGCGTGATTCCGGCGCAGTTCCTGTGGCATGTTGCCGGGTTATGCGCTGCCGGGTTTTTATGTGTCACTGGTGTTGTTCCGCCGGCGGCTCTCTCAATGAGGTTTTTGTATGCTTTGGGTTAAGGCATTTCACATCATTTTCGTGGTGAGCTGGTTCGCCGGATTGTTCTATTTGCCGCGCATTTTCGTCAACCACGCGATGGCGGCCGAGCCTGCCGAAATCGCGCGGTTAAAGCTGATGGAGCACAAGCTGTACCGCTTCGTCACGCCGATTGCGTGGCTGGCCGTCGGTTTCGGCTTGTGGTTATGGCTGGGTTACGGCATCGGCGGCGGCTGGATGCACGCCAAACTGCTGCTGGTTTTGTTGTTGATCGCCTATCATTACTACTGCGGCTATCTGGTCAAGCAATTCGCCGCCGACCGCAACACGCGCAGCCATGTGTTCTACCGCTGGTTCAACGAAGTTCCCGTACTGATGCTGATTGCCATCGTCATCCTTGTCACCGTCAAGCCGTTCTAATTTATGCCCGATTTTTTCGCTCCCTGCCCGCGCGGCCTTGAAACCGTCTTACATGACGACCTTGTAACCCTCGGCGCACAGCATGTGCGCAGCACCGAGGGCGGCGTGCATTTCTCCGGCGACTGGCCGCTGTGCTATCGCGCCAATCTGGAGAGCCGCATTGCCAGCCGTATCCTGTGGCGCGTCGCAGAAACGCAATATCGCAACGAGCAGGACATTTACCAGGCGGTGTTCGATCTGCAATGGCAGCGCTGGTTTGATGTCAGCCATACCATCCGCGTAAACACCACGGCGATTCGCTGTCCGTTGAAAAGCCTGGAATTCATCACGCTGAAAGTCAAGGATGCCGTCTGCGACCGCTTCCGTGCGCACTGCAACGAACGCCCCAGCGTGGACACGCTCACGCCGGATATGCGCATCCATGTGTTCATCGAAGACAGCAAGCTGATGCTGTATCTGGATACCTCCGGCGACGCGCTGTTCAAGCGCGGCGTGCGATCGCACACCAACATCGCGCCGATCCGGGAGAATCTGGCGGCGGGCATTCTGCGCCTGACCAAATGGCAACCCGGCACGCCGCTGCTCGACCCGATGTGCGGCAGCGGCACGTTCCTGATCGAGGCGGCGCAGATGGCGCTGAATATCCAGCCCGGCATTGCGCGCGGCTTCGCCTTCGAGAAGCTGAAAAATTTCGATGCCGCGAAATGGCAAGCAATGCGCGCACAGGCGATTGCCGCGCAACTGCCGGCCAGGCCGCTGGAAATTTACGGCAGCGACTTGTACGGCGACGCGCTGAAGGCCTCATGGCGCAATTTGGATGAAGCGGGACTGGCGGAATGCGTGCAACTCAAGCAGGCCAACATACTGGAAATTTCCGCTCCGGCGGAACACGGCGTGCTGGTGGCGAACCTGCCCTACGGCGAGCGCATGGGCGAACTGGACGAACTGGCGGAGCTGTACCCGAAACTGGGCGATGCGCTGAAGAAAAAATTCGGCGGCTGGACGGCCTATCTGTTCACCGCCGACAAGGCGATTTTGAAGCTGATGCGCCTGTCCCCGTCCAGGCGCACCCCGCTGTTCAACGGCGCGATCGAATGCCGCTTGCTGGAATATAAAATCGTCGCAGGGAGCAACCGCAGCTAGCCGTGCATCGAGCAACGCAGTTATGCCGGACACCGTAATTCGTTGTGTCAGGTCATCTTGAGGTTTTCTGTCCCGCTCATTACATCCCGATCCGTGGAGCTCTTGCTTTGCAACTTGATGCGCAGGCGCAAGTCATTCACCGAGTCGGCGTTCTTCAGCGCTTCTTCATAAGAAATCGCACCGGATTCGTACAGGTCAAACAGCGCCTGATCGAAAGTCTGCATGCCCAGTTCGCGCGACTTGGCCATCACTTCCTTGATGGCATTCACCTCACCCTTGAAAATCATGTCGGCGATCAATGGGGAGTTGAGCAAAATTTCGAATGCCGCTGCGCGCCCGACGCCCTCTTTTTTGGGAATCAGGCGTTGCGAAATAAGCGACTTGATGTTCAGCGACAAGTCCATCAGCAGCTGCTCGCGGCGTTCTTCCGGGAAGAAGTTGATGATGCGATCCAATGCCTGATTGGCGCTGTTGGCGTGCAGCGTGGCCATGCACAGGTGACCGGTCTCGGCGAAGGCCACGGCATATTCCATGGTTTCGCGGTCGCGGATTTCGCCGATCAGGATCACGTCCGGCGCCTGGCGCAGGGTATTCTTCAGCGCGTTGTGCCAGTTCTCGGTATCCACGCCGACCTCGCGGTGGGTGATGATGCAGTTGATATGCTCATGCACATATTCGACCGGATCCTCGATCGTGATGATATGCCCGTAGCTGTTCTTGTTGCGATGGCCGAGCATTGCCGCCAGCGTGGTGGATTTGCCCGAACCTGTGCCGCCGACCAGAATCACCAGGCCGCGCTTGGTCATCACGATGTCTTTCAGAATCGGAGGCATGCCCATCTGGTCGAGGTCGGGAATCTTGGTGGTGATGGTGCGCATTACCATGCCGACATGCTGCTGCTGCATGAAAATGTTGACGCGGAAACGCCCGATGCCGGGCGGGCTGATCGCGAAGTTGCATTCATGGGTCGCTTCAAACTCGGCGGCCTGGCGGTCGTTCATGATGGCGCGCGCCAGTTCCTGGGTATGCACCGAGGTCAGCGCCTGGTTGGAAACCGGGGTCACCTTGCCGTCCACCTTAAACGCCGGCGGGAAGCCGGTCGTGATGAACAAGTCGGAGGCCTTCTTGCTGATCATGCCGCGCAGCAAGTTATGTATCAGCTCGGTAGCCTGTTCTCTTTCCATAATAAAACTCCTTTATATTAGCAGGGGCACGAAAAACTTTTGTTCGGGCACCCGCACGGCACGCCGTGCCCCTACGCTTAACCCTGGAACATGTCTTTGTTGGCCGCCTTGCTGCGTGCTTCAGCCTGGGTAATCATATTGTTTTTGACCAGGTTGGTCAGGCATTGATCGAGGGTCTGCATGCCCAGATTCTGGCCGGTTTGTATGGCCGAGTACATTTGCGGCACTTTGGCCTCGCGGATCAGATTGCGGATCGCCGGCGTACAAATCATGATTTCGTGTGCCGCCACCCGCCCCGCGCCGTCCTTGGTCTTGAGCAAGGCTTGCGAGATCACCGCGCGCAGCGATTCCGACAGCATCGCGCGCACCATTTCTTTTTCGTCGGCGGGAAACACGTCGATGATACGGTCGATGGTCTTGGCCGCCGAGCTGGTGTGCAGCGTGCCGAACACCAGGTGGCCGGTTTCCGCCGCCGACATCGCCAGACGGATGGTTTCCAGATCGCGCATTTCGCCGACCAGAATGATGTCGGGATCCTCACGCAAGGCCGAGCGCAAGGCATTCTGGAAAGACAGCGTATCCCGCCCGACTTCGCGCTGGTTGATCAAACATTTCTTGCTCTCATGCACGAACTCGATCGGATCCTCCACCGTCAGGATATGCCCCAACTCGTGTTCGTTGCGATGGTTGACCATCGCCGCCAGCGTGGTGGATTTTCCGGAGCCGGTTGGTCCGGTGACCAGTACCAGGCCGCGCGGATATTCTGAAATGGCTTCAAAACTCTTCGGTGCCCTGAGGTCTTCCAGTGACAAAATCTTGGAGGGAATAGTGCGCATTACTGCGGCCGCCCCGCGATTTTGTATAAATGCATTTACGCGGAAACGCGCCAGCCCCGGAACCTCGAAGGAAAAATCGACCTCCTTGTTTTCCTCGTAGAATTTGCGCTGCTGATCGTTCATGATGTCGTACACCAGCGCATGCACTTCCTTGTGTTCCATCGCGGGCAGGTTGATGCGGCGCATGTCGCCGTGCACGCGTATCATCGGCGGCAGGCCGGCGGAAAGATGCAAGTCGGAGGCCTTGTTCTTGACGCCGAAGGCAAGCAGTTCGGTGATATCCATTATAATCTTCCTTGTTTGGCCGGTTTAAACCGGTTTGATTAAGACGGTCACAAGCCGCGCGAGATGGTCGGAAGCCGCGTGAAAAGGATAGGCAGCGCATGGGATTATGACAACAATTGCTTCCAACTTGCAAGCCGTGCGCGATGCGATGGCGGCAGCGGCCACCGAGGCAGGCCGCGCCCCGGACGACATCAGCCTGCTGGCGGTCAGCAAAACCTTCGCCCCCGAAGCGATACGCGAGGCATACCAGGCCGGGCAGACCCGCTTCGCCGAAAGCTACGTTCAGGAAGCATTGCACAAAATCGTCGCGCTGCATGATTTGCCGCTTGAATGGCATTATATCGGCCCGATACAGAGCAACAAGACGCGCGCCATTGCGGAACACTTTGCCTGGGTGCACAGCGTGGACCGCTTGAAAATTGCCGAGCGGCTGTCCGGGCAACGCCCCGCGCATTTTCCGCCGTTGCAGGTATGCCTGCAGGTGAATATCAGCGGCGAGGCCAGCAAAAGCGGCGCGCCCCCCGGCGAAACGGCGCAACTGGCCATGGCAATTGCGCAACTGCCGCATCTCAGACTGCGCGGGCTGATGGCTGTCCCCGAGCCCGGCGACGATGTCGCCGCGCAGCGCGCGGCATTTGCGCGGTTGCGCAGGTTGTTCGAGCAGTTGAACCGCCAGGGCCTGCAACTGGATACTCTGTCGATGGGCATGTCGCATGACTTTGCCGCAGCCGTCGCCGAAGGTGCGACCATGGTGCGCGTCGGCTCGGCGATATTTGGCAACCGTACTTATCACAAGGAAACAACATGAACATTTGTTTCATCGGCGGCGGCAACATGGCGACCGCGCTTATCGGCGGCCTGCTCGGCAAGGGGTTTGCCGCCGAACAGATCAGCGTAGTGGAAATCAACGCGGACAACCGCGCAAGGCTGCAGCATGATTTTGCGGTACATGCGGTGGATAATCTTGCCGAGGGCGTGGCCGGCAGCCAGATCGTCATCTTTGCGGTGAAGCCGCAGCAATTGCGCGACGTGGCGCAGCAGCTCGTTCCGCTACTCAACGGGCAACTGCTGATCTCCATCGCTGCCGGCATCCGCGCCGGCGATCTGGCGCGCTGGGCGAACAACCCGGCGGTGGTGCGCGCGATGCCCAACACTCCGGCGCTGATCCAGAGCGGCATGACCGGCCTGTACGCATTGCCCGCGGTGAGCGCCGCACAGCGCGAACAGGCGCAAGGCATTCTGGCAGCGGTGGGCGAAACCCTCTGGTTGCAGGACGAGGCGATGCTGGACGCCGTCACGGCAATTTCCGGCAGCGGCCCGGCCTATGTGTTTTATTTTATCGAGGCGCTGCAACAGGCGGCGCGCGAACTGGGACTCAATGATGCAGAGGCACGCCGCCTGAGCCTGGCGACCTTTCTCGGCGCCAGTCAGTTGGCCGCCGGCAGCGATGAGGATGTGAGCGTGCTGCGCGCGCGCGTCACCTCCAAAAACGGCACCACCGAACGCGCGCTGCTGAGCATGGAAGCCAACCGGGTCGCGGAACATATCGCGCAAGCCGCCCATGCCGCCGCCGAGCGCGCGCGCGAAATGGGCGATGAACTGGGAACGCAGCCATGATGAACGAAGCCCTGCTGTTCCTGCTCGACATCCTGCTGCAGCCATTCGCGGCGATCCTGCTGCTGCGCTTCCATTTGCAGTGGCTGCGCGCGCCGCTGCGCAACCCGATCGGCGAATTCATCATGGTGCTCACCGATTTTCTGGTGTTGCGCGCGCGCCGTTTCATTCCTGCGGTGCGCGGTCTGGACAGCGCGACGCTGCTGCTCGCGCTGCTGGTCGAAATGCTTTACCTGGCCGGAGCCCTATGGGCGCAGGGCTACCCGTTGCACGGTTTCCCGCTGCCGGGACTGTTACTCCTGGCGCTGGTCAAGCTGCTCAAGATCAGCCTGTACCTGCTGATGGCTGCCGTGTTCGCGCAGGCGATCCTGTCCTGGGTAAGCCCCTACACGCCGGTTGCGCCGCTGCTGGCAACCGTGACCCAACGTTTTCTGCAGCCCTTGCGCCGCATCGTGCCGCTGCTCGGCAGCGTGGATTTATCGCCGCTGCTGCTGTTCATCATCTGCCAGCTCATCGTGATCGTGCCGATCGGCGCGCTGGAACGCATCGCGGCCGGGATCCTGTAAATGGCCGGGTGGTATCGCCGCAGCGGGGATGTCATCACCCTGACCCTGCATGTGCAGCCCGGCGCAAAGCGCAGCGAAATCTCCGGTTTGCACGGCGAAGCGCTCAAGCTGCGGCTGGCCGCGCCACCCGTCGAAGGCCGCGCCAACGAGGCCTTGTTGAAACTCATCGCGGAATTGTTCGGCGTGCCGCTGCGCCAGGTGGAGCTCAGGCAGGGCGGGCAGTCGCGCCACAAGGTGGTGGCGGTCACCGGCAGCACCATCGACCCGGAAGGTTTGCTGAAACCGGTTTGCCCCATGTCTCTTTCAAAACAGAAATAATCTTGTAGGGCGCATTCCATGCACCCTACGATATTTCGCTATTGTTGGAAAATGGAAATAGGCCTTCAAATTTTCAGGCGCTCGACAACCCGGCCATGCCTGAGATGCTCCTCGATAATTTCGTCGAGGTCTTTTTCATCCATGTAGGTGTACCAGGTGCCCTCGGGATACACCACGATGACCGGCCCCTCGTCGCAGCGGTTCATGCAGCCGGCGGTATTGATGCGGATGTTGTTCTGGAGACTGGAAATGCCGAGTTCGGCAACCCTGTTTTTCATGTACTCGCGCGCTTTGGGCGCGCCGCGCTTGGCACAGCAGTCGCCACCGTCCGCGCGTTCATTGGTGCAGAAAAAAACATGCTTGTCGTAAAAACTCATTGTGTGCTCCCTTAGATTGAAATAATCCATTGCATGATGCAGAGTGTTTCAAGTCCGCCTCTGCCTCACAAATTCATACTCGCCTGATGCGCCACAGGTGGAAAATCAACAGCAGTGGAAAAACCAGAGCAATAGTCTGCGCCAGGCCATTGTAATTGAGCAAATGCCCGTAATGCCAGTGATAGATCGACATCGCGGCGGCGGGCGTATTGTCGCCGAACACGAAATTCACAATCGCGAAATAGGCCAGCGCCACCGCCGCGCCGGAGACGATCGCCACGCCGCGCGGCAACGACAGCACCGCGAACAGCAGCCCCATTCCGAACAGCATCCCCAGCACCGCCTCGCTGTTGATCCACAGCAGCAATGCCCAAGACTTCAGCAGCACCGCCGCCGTGACGAATTTCACCAGCGCCACCATGCTCAATATCACCGGCAATGCAATGACGGCATTGCGCGGCGCTCGCAACAGGGTCAGCAGCAGCGTGCCCAGCATCAACAGATTCAGCGTGACGGCGCCGCTTTCCCACCAATTGAACGGCGCAGGCGGCAGCGCGGCAAACGGCTGGCGCGCCACCTCGCTGATGAACACATTGCCCAGCATCGGCAAGGAGGGATTGACCTGCCCGAACATCCACAGCACCAGCAAGGCCAGGCCGAAATCCATCTCATGGCCATGATGGAACAAGCCGCTGCGCCAGCGCGTCAGCCGGGTAAACAACCAGGTCCACGAAGCCACGCTCACCGCCAGCAGCACGCCAATCAGCGCGCCCACACTGTTGGACAGCAAATCCATATTCGAACTGATGCGTGCGGGCAAATACATCTGCAGGTATTCCATGCCCGCCGACAGCGACACCCCCAGACACAGGCCGAGAACCACGCTGGCCGCCGCGCCGAAACGCGCGTGCAACGCCAGCCCGGCCAGCAGCCCGAACGGCAAATAGGACAACAGATTAACCACTGCATCGAATGCGGTATAGGTGAGCAGCAAAGGCGCGGCAAGCACCTCAAGGAAATCCAGACCCTGCTCGCGCCAACCGGAAAAGGGCGACAGGCTCGCGTACACGATGAACAGCGCATAGCCGGTTGCCAGCCAGGTGCGCAGCCGCGCGCGGGTTTCGGTGACGAACAGTTCCTTCATCCGCCGGATTACCGGTCCAGCGGGCTGGCCACGCCGCTCGGTCGAAAAGCGGTTTCTTCCACTTGCATTGTCCTGCCTCTCGATTGAACTGTTGCCGTATTGATCCGGCTTTCGCCAGAGCTACAAAACATTGATGTCGAGCCGGATTATACGGTGACCGATGCCTAATGGCGCGGCAGAATAGCTATGAAACTTGCGCGCGCAGGGGGCGGGGGCGGCAACAAAAACCTTTTATTTGCAGCACCTCGGCCGGGATATATAGGCCTTTCGGCATATACACTTTTCCCGGATTTTATGCTCCAATGTTTCTCATGCGAAGCAAAGCGCTTTATGAGTTTCGCAAGGGAATCGTGGTCTGTCCCCTATTATTTGCACGACAACACGGACTGCACCTCGCTGACCGTCAGCACCACGGGCAAGCGCTTGGGCGCTTTGGCATGCGTGATGTTATCCAGCCAGGACAACTGAATCTCCAGCACCTCGCGGTATAGGAACAGTAATGCAGATTTAGCTTGGTTTTGAGTAGAAGCGGCAACCTTGCCTGCTACCGCCAGATGGGTAAGGAAAGCCTCTACATCGCGCGCTTCCATGTCTTTTGGATGACGCTTGCCGTGAAAGAAAATAAAGCGTTTAATCCAGTCCACATAAGTCTGCTCAGTGCGAATACTGTAGTGTTTTACCCGCAACTTATCGCGCACTTGATCAAGCAACTTGGGGGGGTTATTGTGGTGTCTTTATCAGAAAAATTAGGGGGTGCCATAATTTCGCTCCCAATACAAACAAGGCATTGCAGGACGGATGCCAGATTGTACACCTCGAAGGTGCCTTTACCGGCGCGTTTTAGGGTGTCTACTTAACGTTAGACATCGCATGCCAGCCGCAATCTTCGTCAGTTCCACGTTTGCCGACCTTGAGCGACATCGCGCACTTGTCCGCGATGCTATTTTGCGTTTGGAGCATCAATCGAAAGCTATGGAGTCGTTTGGCGCACTCCCAGAAACACCGAAAGAGGAGTGTCTTCGGCTAGTCAGGTCTGCGAATGCTTATGTTGGAATCTTCGGCATGCGCTATGGAACTATTGATCCAAGCTCAGGCAAATCGCTAACTCAGCTTGAGTACGAGGAAGCGAAGGCATTGCGGCTCCCCTGCCTCATTTACATCATTGACGAAAACACGCATTCTGTCTTACCGAAACATGTGGAAACGGGAGCCTCGGCGGAAAGATTGGTAGAACTGAAAGCTACTCTGAAGAAGTCGCATGTTGCCCAGTTCTTCTCCTCAGCCGAGGACTTGGCTAGCAAGGTAACTCAAGACATCGTGCGTCTTATGGGCGCAATGTCCAAAGCACCAACGGCACAAGTTCTGTCGCAAATCGCAACCAATGCTGTTCTCCGCCACCCCCTGACTGCACCAAGGTTCGAGTTCTTGCGTGACAAGATCGCGCATTTGTTCAGTCATGATATTCCTGAGTCAATATTGCGTGAGGCTCTGGAACTCTCAATCGCCGGAGACAATATGGCGGCCGCATTCGTTCTTAGCCGTGGTACTCCAATGCCGCTTGATGACGCAGTGGACGGCCTCATAGCTGTAGAGAAGGTGCTGATCGAGATGCTGGAGAAATACAAAACATCTGCCTCGGAGAAAAACGATGTCTAACCCGGCAGTCGAGAGGGACTGCGCAAAAGCGCGCAGCCCCTCACTTTTACGTTGACGCTGTAGAAAAACCCATTTTTTGACGATTTCCGAGTGCAGCTCCTCCGCCCGGAATATTTCCGTTTCAACATCAAACTCTGGTTGTGATTTTTGCTTCGGCGAGCGTGAGCAATTTGCTCCGCTGGCGACGTGAAACTGCGGGCGTGTAAATAGGGTGTAAATAGGGGACAGACCACGGTTTTCCTTTGCCACATTTGGAGAGCGGCGTGTTTCTTCAGCGTGATTTGCGGCACAGAATATATAGGGGACGTTGGGTATCTAAAATCTGGGGTGTAAATAGGGGACAGACCACGGTTTTCCTTTGCCACATTTGGAGAGCGGCGTGTTTCTTCAGCGTGATTTGCGGCACAGAATATATAGGGGACGTTGGGTATCTAAAATCTGAGCCTCCTACCGCATTGACTCGGGTTAGCATATTTGCTAACCTTCAAACATGACATATTCCATCGAATACTTTCATGCAAAAGTACAAGCCACTGTCGAGGCTTGGCCTGTGGATGTTGTCGCGGACTACGCAAGAATTGTCGAACTTCTTATTGAGCATGGCCCGAACTTGCGTTTGCCCCACTCGCGCGCCTTTGGTGGCGGATTGTTCGAGTTACGCCCGCGCGGCAAATCGGGCATTGGAAGAGCGTTCTACTGTTTTCTTGTCGGGCAGCGCGTGGTGATACTGCACGCTTTCATTAAAAAATCACAGGAAACACCCGCGCAGGAAACCAAGCTTGCTCGCAAGCGAATGAAGGAGATACAAAATGACTGATCTTAAATACGACCCTGTGCCGCACAATCAAAAAGATTTTCTTGAAAAGGCATCGAAACGCCGTGGTTTTCGCGAGGCCTATGATGCACTTGAAACCGAGTATGCACTCGCGCACGAAATGTTGTCCGCACGCACACGCGCGGGACTTACTCAAGAAGCTGTGGCTGATCGCATGGGCACCACCAAGAGTGCTATATCAAGGCTTGAAGGCGCAGGAAAGCATGCGCCTTCCATGGCATCGCTCAGGAGATATGCCGATGCTGTAGGCTGTACGCTCAAAATTGAGTTCATTCCACAGCCAATGAAACGACGTGTCGCAGCCCAACCCATCGTTCGAGCGGACGCACCAAAAGCGGCGCGCCGCTCAACTTAACGTTGGGCGTCAGTGATGCGGTTCGCCTGCCAATATTCCGTCAATCTCTCCGTGTTGCGTTTCTGGTGCAAGTCGAAGAATGTTCACCCTGAAGATCAAGCGCAGGCGCTCGATTTCAAGAAACAACAGCCCACGGTTTCTCTGGAAACAACAGGGGAGACCACGGTTTCTCTGGAAACAACAGGGGAGACCACGGTTTCTCTGTGGCTCATGCCTAACCCTGCATTCGAGCGGGACTGCGCAAAGATCGCAAGGGTCTTCCCCGACATCATTGGCGCTAAAGCACCTAATGCTGGCGTGAAAGCGCGCCGCCCCTTAGCCTGAACGTTAGGCGCTATAATCCGACCATGTCGCCGACAATTTTTCGTGAGGGTGGTTTTCGGTTCTTTTTCTTTTCGCGGGAAGAGCCGAGAATGCATGTGCATGTTAGCCATCCCGATGGGGAAGCCAAGTTTTGGCTGTCGCCGGAACTGGCGCTGGCAACAAGTACCGGGCTTTCGCCCAAACAGATCAAGGAAGCTCAACGTCTTGTCGTTGTTCACATGGAGGAGATAACCCATGCCTGGCACATCAACTTCCCAAGCTGAAATCACCCACGTTTCAAAACATGGCTTCTGGCTGTTGCTTGGCGACGAAGAATTGTTTTTGCCATTCGCTGAATTTCCGTGGTTTCGTGGCGCAACAATCGAGCAGTTATGCGAGGTCGAGTGGCCCGCTGAAAACCACCTTTTTTGGCCATCACTGGACATTGACTTGGCCGTTGAGTCCATACGCAACCCTTCCGCCTTTCCATTGCTAGCATCCGCAAGCCATGCCTAACCCTGCATTCGAGAGGGACTGCGCAAAGATCGCAAGGGTCTTCCCCGACATCATTGGCGCTAAAGCACCTAATGCTGGCGTGAAAGCGCGCAGCCTCTTAGTTCCATTACGTTAGGACACCGCCATGATCCACAATTTGCTCTTCTCTTCACGAACATTGCTGGCCGCCCTGTTGCTGCTGTCCGGCATGGCCTGCCATGCGGAGACTTCCACGATTTTAACCATCGCCCCCACCGAGCTTTCCCGAAGAATGAAAGAACCCAATCCCCCGGTCATTATTGATGTCCGCACACGCGATGAATATTCATCGGGGCGCATTGATACCGCGTTGAACCTGCCTCACGATGAATTGGAGCGCAGGCTTGGCGAAATACCGGGAAGCAAATCCAGCGAAATAGTCGTGTACTGCCGAAGCGGAAAGCGTGCCCGGATTGCGGAGAATCTGCTCGTCGAAAAAGGCTATACGAATATCAAGGATCTGGTCGGGCATTGGCAAGGCTGGAACGTCCAGGCCAAGAGCCTATTTCAGTAGATCTCAGGTTCGCATCAATTCCTCGATTTCCGCGACCGCTTTCGGCGCGGCTGAAGTCAGCACTTCGTTGCCTTGCGCGGTGATCACCACATCGTCTTCGATGCGGATACCGATGTTCCACAGCGCCTGCGGCACACCATCGGCAGGGCGGATGTAGCAGCCCGGCTCGACGGTGAATACCATGCCGGGTTGAAGTTTGCGCCACTGGTCATCAACCTTGTAATCGCCGGCATCGTGCACGTCCATGCCCAGCCAGTGGCCGGTGCGGTGCATGTAGAAGTGTTTGTAGCTCTCGCTTTCCAGCACGCCGTCGACGCTGCCCTGGCATAGCTTGAGATCGATGAAGCCCTGCGCCAGCACACGCAACGCGGCGTCATGCGGCGCGTCCCAGGTGTTGCCGGGGCGGGCGGCGGCGAGCGCGGCGGCCTGCGCGGCCAGCACGATCTCATAGACCTCTTTTTGCGCGGCGCCGAATTTGCCGTTCACCGGCAAGGTGCGCGTGATGTCGGCCGCATAGCCTTCCACCTCGCAGCCGGCATCGATCAGCAGCAGGTCGCCGTCGTTGAGCCTGGCATGGTTATCGACGTAATGCAGCACACAGGCATTCGCGCCGCCCGCGACGATGGACGGGTAGGCGGCGTGGCGCGCGCCAAAACGGCAGAATTCGTGCAGCAGTTCCGCTTCGACCTGGTATTCGAACTGGCCGGGGCGGGTGAATTGCATGGCGCGCCGGTGCGCCTGGGCGGAAATCGCTGCGGCACGGCGCATGATGTCGAGTTCGACCGTATCCTTGAGCAGGCGCATCTCGTGGAGCAGCGCGCGTACGTCGCGGATTTCGTCCGGCGCACGAATGCCGCTGCGCACCCTGGCCTGCACGGCGGCGCGCAGTTTGAGCAGACGCTGGTCCCATGCGGCATCCGCGCCCAGCGGACAGAACAGCACGGGCTGGTTGGCCATCAGCCCGGTCAGTTTTTCATCCAGTTGCGCAATGGGCCAGGCGGCATCGAAGCCAAATTGTTGCTGTGCGGCCTCGGGGCCGACGCGATAGCCGTCCCAGATTTCGCGCTCGAGATTTTTTTCGCGGCAGAACAGGATGACTTGCGGCGCGGCACCGGCGATCAGCACCAGCACCGCTTCCGGCTCGGCGAAGCCGGTGAGGTAATAGAAGCTGCTGTCATGGCGGTAGGCATAATGCGTGTCGCCGTTGCGCGCCACTTCCTCCGCGGTGGGGATGACCGCGATGCCGCGCTGCATCTGCTCGAGCAGGCGGGCGCGGCGTTGTGCGTAGAGGGTTGGGTCCATAGTCATGGCGCATTGTGCGATGAACGCAGCGTTTGTTGCAATGAGCAAAGCTGGCTGTCGAGTTCGGCGAGACGTTGCGGTGTGCCGACATCCACCCATAGACCACGGTGATGTTCGCCGCTGACGCGGCCGAGGGCGATTTGCGCGCGCAGCAGCGGTGCGAGCGGCGCGATGCCGCCACGCGGGATGTGGCTGAACAGCGAGGGCCGGTAGATGCCGATGCCGCTGAAAGTCAGTAAAGCGGGAAGGGTCAAGGGGGAAGGGGGAAGGGCATAAATGCGATTCCCGGACAAGGCGAAATCGCCGTTCGGGTGATGGGGCGGATTGTCCACCAGCACCAGATGCGCCATGTCGCCGCTGGCTTGCAGCGCGGCGGCGCGCTCGGCCAGATGCGCAAAGTCGTAATCGCAGTAGATATCGCTGTTGATCACGGCGAAAGGCTCACCCTCTCCCCCAGCCCCTCCCCCGCTAGCGGGGGAGGGGAGTAAAAATGGCAGGGCATTGGCGATGCCGCCGGCAGTTTCCAGCGCGCTGGCTTCTGGGGAATACTGGATATGCGCGCCGAACCGTCTGCCGTCGCCCAATGCGGCTTCGATCTGCGCGCCGAGGTGGGCGTGGTTGACGACCAGGTCGGTGATGCCGGCATGCACCAGGTTCTCGATATGCCAGACGATCAGCGGCTTGCCGCCAACTTCCAGCAGCGGCTTGGGGATACGGTCGGTGAGCGGGCGCATGCGCTCGCCGCGGCCCGCCGCCAGCAGCATCGCCATCATGGTTTTACGCCTTTCACGTTTTCCTTCCCCTCGATGGTAGGGGCGATTCATGATAACCAGCGACTTGGCTGGCGTTGTTTGCCTGCCTAGTCGAATGGCTAGTTGTTTCACCAATCGCCCGTACTGAGAGCATGCTCGGCATGCTCAAAAGGTGTACCCCATCTGGTTGCCGCGCGGCTCCAGCTCGTCGAGCAGGTTCAGCAGCGGCTTGAGGTCGATATAGCGCGCGCAGGCGGTGCGCAAATACGCCATTACCAGCGGCAGGTCCTTCAGGTAGCCGTCCTTGCCGTCGCGGTGATACAGGCGCGCAAAAATGCCCAGCACCTTGAGATGGCGCTGCACCCCCATCCATTCATAATCGCGATAAAACTCGGAAAAATCATTGGCGACCGGCAGCCCGGCCTTGCGCGCCTTTTCCCAGTAGCGGATCAGCCAGTCGAGCGTTTCCGCCTCTTCCCAGTGGATATAGGCATCCTTGAACAGCGATACCAGATCGTAGGTAATCGGGCCATACACCGCGTCCTGAAAATCGAGGATGCCGGGCGAGGTTAGAAGATTGCCTTTCACGTTCGCTCCCTCGCCCGCTTGTGGGATAACCTGCGACTTGGCTGCGGTCGTTTGCAGCCTAGTCGAATGGCTAGTCGTTTCATCCAGAGGGTTGTGGAGAGGGGACTCGATATACATCAGGTTGCGCGAATGATAGTCGCGGTGCACATGCACACGCGGCTGCGCAAGATTGTTGGCGATGATGCGCGCGAAGACTTCCTTCAGTTTGGCGTGCTGTTTATCGGTAAGCGTGACGTTGAGATGCCTGGCGATATACCACTCCGGAAACAGGCGCATCTCGCGCAGCAGCAGGGCCTCGTCATAAGGGGGCAGTTCATTTTCGCGCGAGGCGAGCTGGATTTTGATCAGCGCGTCGGTGGCCGCGCCGTACAGTTCATGCGCGGCAGCCCCTCCGCACAGCGCCTGCAAATAAGTAATATTGCCGAGGTCTGATAACAGCAGAAAGCCTTGTTCAAGGTCTTGCGCATATACATGCGGCACATGCACGCCGGCAGCCTCGAACAGTTGGGCGATATGCAGGAACGGGCGGCAATCCTCGTGCTGCGGCGGCGCATCCATCACGATCAGGCTGCGGTCGGCAAACGTGGCGCGGAAATAGCGACGGAAGCTGGCATCGGCTGAGGCCGGCGCAAGCGTAAAATTCTCGTTGGGAAACTGGCTGTGCAGCCATGTGGTAAGTTGTTGCTGGCGTTGCATATCGGGCTTTTCAAATAGCGTTAATGGTAGACTTGCGAAAGTTTACCACCTTACTATTGTCATGCGGTTCCGTCTCAAGCCCATCGCCTTCACTTTGCTCTGCACATTTGCGCACCCTGCCGGCGCGAATGCGGACTTGCTTGCGCTGCGCATGGACAAGACCTTCAGGGCGATGGCGGCGCCGACGCAGGAAACGCCCGCCTTCATAGAGGCAGATCACCTGACGGGCAAGAAGGAAAGCCAGATCGAGGCGACGGGCAACGCGATATTGCGCAAGCGCGGGCAGTCCATACGCGCGGACCGCCTGCTGTATTTTCAGGATACGCAGGATCTCGATGCGCAGGGCTCGGTGGTGCTGGAGCAGGACGGCAACACGATGAGCGGGCCGCATCTCAAGCTGAATCTTGACACCAGCATCGGCTTCATGGAGCAGCCGGTATTCTATCTCGTGGAGAATGACGGGCGCGGTTCGGCGGATATGCTGCATATTCACGACAAGCAGCATTACACGCTGGATAACGCAACCTACACCACCTGCCCGGCTGACAACCAGGACTGGCTGCTGAATATGCACGGTCTGGAGATCGACCGCGACCGGCAGATCGGCACCGCTCACCACGCCTGGGTCGAATTCATGGGCTTGCCGATCCTGTATTCGCCGTGGATGGACTTCCCGCTCAACGATCAGCGCAAATCGGGTTTTTTGTCGCCGGTATTCGGCAACACCACCAATAGCGGCAGGGAATTCACCCTGCCCTATTACTGGAACATCGCACCGAACCGCGATGCGACCATTGCACCGCGCGTGATGACCAAGCGCGGGGTATTGCTCAACAATGAATTCCGCTATCTTGAACCCCGCTATAGCGGCGAACTGCAAGCGGACGTGCTGCCCGGCGATGCGCTGGCGAAGCGCAGCCGCACACATATTGCTCTGATACATAATCAAGCCATTGCAGGGGCATTGAATGGCTATGTCAATTTAAACAGCGTCTCGGATGATGCCTATTTTCGCGATTTGGGGAGCACGGTAAATGCCACCTCGCAGGCCAACTTGCTGCAAGAAGGAGTATTGAGTTATAGCGCGGGTTGGTGGAATGCGGCCGCGCGCGTGCAGCGTTACCAGACTTTGCAAGATCCGGCCGCGCCGATTGGGGCGCCTTACAAGCGTTTGCCGCAATTGACCGTCAATGCGCAACAGAATTATTCCGGCGCCAATGCGGTGTTCGCCGGCGAATTCGTGGATTTCGCCCACCCTGTTTCGGAGAATGCGCAGCGGCTGGTGCTGAATCCCAGCGTGAGCTATCCGCTGGTCAGCGACGCGGCGTTCTATCTCACCCCCAAAGTGGCGCTGCACAGCACCTATTATGCAATGGGGGCAAACAACACCCGGGCTTATTCCAGTTCATCGCGCACCTTGCCGCTTTACAGTGTCGATGGAGGCATCGCGTTTGAGCGTGACTGGAACCTGTTTGGCAGCGGCTATCTGCATACGCTGGAACCGCGCGCTTTCTATGTATACGTGCCCTACAAAGATCAAAACCAGCTACCCAATTTTGATACTGGGCAGGCTGGTTTCGATTTTACCCAGATGTTCTCCGAGAATCGCTTTTACGGGAATGATCGCGTTGGCGACGCCAATCACATCACGCTGGCCCTGACCTCGCGTTTGCTGGGACAGGACAACGGCACGGAGCGCTTGAAGCTGATGATAGGCGAGCGTTTCAGTTTCAAAACACCCCAGGTAAATTTTGTCACGCCCACAACGACGACCAACAAATCCGATATTTTGCTCGCGGCTTCGGGGCAAGTGACCAGAGCCTGGTCTTTTGACAGCGAGTTTCAGTATGACCCGAACCAGTCGCAAAGCCAGCGCTACAACATCGCCGCGCGTTATCGCCCGGAGCTGGGCAAGTCTCTCGACCTCGGTTACCGTTTCGCCCGCAACACCTTGCGCCAGATTGATCTTTCCGGGCAATGGCCGTTATCCAGCCGCTGGCGCGCGATGGGACGTTTGAATTATTCCTTGCAGGACGGCAAAACCTTGGAGTCCATCGCCGGGCTTGAGTATAATCAAAGCTGCTGGGCGCTTCGGTTTGTAGCGCAACGCATTACTGTCGCGGCGCAGCAGGCCAATACGGGCATTTTCCTGCAGCTTGAGCTGAACGACTTCGTCAGCGTCGGTTTGGACCCCATTGATGTCTTGAAGCAGAACGTGCCCAGCTATACAAAATTAAACGAGAAACCCGCCAATAAACCCAGTTCAGTCTTGCGTTGAACAATGCAGAGGAATAACGATGTATAGAACGGCAGCCACCGCGCTGATTTGCTGCGCCACATTCATTGCAGCGCTTCCCGCTTGCGCCGCCGAAGCCGCCATGGCGAAGCCCGCGCAGGCTGCACCCGCTATTGCCGAAGCGCATAAACCCGACCCGCAACAACAGGTTGCGGTGATCGACTCCGTGGTTGCGGTGGTCAACGATGATGTGATCACCCGCCTGGAACTGGATGACCGGCTGCGCATGGTGGTGCGCCAGTTGCAGAAACAGGGCACGCCGCTGCCCGCGCCTGAGGTATTGGAAAGGCAAATACTCGAACGCATGATCACCGACATGCTGCAAGCGCAATTCGCCAAGGAAAGCGGCGTGCGCGTGGACGATACGCAACTGGACCTGGCGATTACGCGCATCGCACAGCAAAACAACTTCCCGTCACTGGCCGAGTTCCGCATCAAGCTGGAAGCGGACGGCGTGGATTTCAAGAAATTCCGCGAGGAAATACGCAGCGAAATCATCTCCACGCGTTTGCGCGAGCGCGAGGTGGAAAGCAAGCTGGTTATCAGCGATACCGAGGTGGACAGTTATCTGGCCAACAAGAAGAACATGGGCGGGGCGGAAGAGGAGTTCCATCTCGCGCATATTCTGGTGGTGGTGCCGGAACAGGCCAGCGCGGAAAAAATCCAGGCGGCGCGCGACAAGGCGGAGCAGGCGTTGAGCCAACTGCAGGGCGGCGCGGATTTTGCGCAAGTGGCGGCAGGCTACTCCGATGCCAAGGACGCGCTGAAGGGCGGCGATATCGGCTGGCGGCCAAGCGGCCGCCTGCCACCGCTGTTTACCGGGGAACTGCAAAAACTGCAACCCGGGCAGACTACCGCCGTATTGCGCAGCCCGAACGGTTTTCACATCCTCAAACTGGTCGACAGGCGCAGCGGCAGCGCGCCGGTGGTGATCACGCAAACCCATGCGCGGCATATTCTGATCAAGACCAGCGAGATCGTTTCCGAAAACGAAGCCAAAAACCGCCTGATGGAAATCAAACGGCGCATTGAAGGCGGGGCGGATTTCGCCGAGCAGGCCAGACGCTTTTCCCAGGACGGCAGCGCGCAACAGGGCGGCGATCTGGATTGGCTGTCTCCCGGGCAGACCGTGCCGGAATTCGAGGAGGCGATGAACAAGCTGCAGCCCGGCATGATAGGTGCGGTGCAAACGCAATTCGGCTGGCATCTGATCCAGGTGCTGGAACGGAGGAATACCGATGTCAGCGAACAGCAGCAGCGCCAGCAGGCGCGCCTGGCCATCGGCACGTTCAAGTCCGACGAACAGTATCAGGACTGGCTGCGCCAATTGCGCGACCGTGCATTTGTCGAATACCGCCTCGAAGAAAAACAGTAAGCGGTGAACGCAGCGCCCTTTCCAGCTCCATTGGCGATCACCGCCGGTGAACCGGCGGGCATAGGCCCCGATTTATGCGTGCAGCTTGCCGTCACGCCGCCCGACATTCCGTTTGTAGTCATTGCCGACAAGACCCTGCTGCTTGAGCGTGCCGCGCAACTCGGCATTGCCTTGCAGGTGTGCGAGGTGGTAAGTGGGAAGTGGGAAGTGGGAAGTGGGAATGCACTGGTTTTTCCCCACTCACCACTCCCCACTCCCTACTCCCTGCCGGTAATCCATGTCCCGCTCGCCGCACCATGCCACGCCGGCATACTGAATAGCGCCAACAGCGGATATGTGCTGGCGACACTGCGCCGCGCCGTGCAAGGCTGCCAAGCGGGAGAATTTTCCGCCATGGTCACCGCGCCGGTGCATAAAGGCATCATCAACGACGCCGGTATACCATTCACCGGCCATACCGAGTTCCTCGCCGGACAAACCCATACCGATCTGGTAGTGATGATGCTGGTGGGCGGCGGGATGCGCGTGGCGCTGGCCACCACCCATCTTCCGTTGAAAGATGTGCCTGCCGCAATTACCGCACCGCTGCTGGAAAACACGCTGCGCATCATCCGGCGCGATTTGCAATCCCGCTTCGGCATCGCGCAGCCGCGTATTCTGGTAGCCGGGTTGAACCCGCATGCGGGCGAAGGCGGCTATCTGGGGCGCGAGGAAATCGAGGTGATGATTCCGCTGCTGGACAGGCTGCGCGCCGAGGGCTTCGATGTCAGCGCGCCGCTGCCTGCCGATACGTTGTTCACGCCGCAAAAACTCGCGCAATGCGACTGCGTGCTCGCGATGTATCACGATCAGGGGCTGCCGGTGCTCAAGCACGCCAGCTTCGGCCAGGGCGTGAACATCACGCTCGGCCTGCCGATCATCCGCACTTCGGTGGATCACGGCACGGCACTGGACTTGGCGGGAACCGGCAAGGCCGACAGCGGCAGCCTGCTCGAAGCGATCAGGGTCGCGGCGCAGATGGCGCAAAATGAGCGCAAGAATCGTGCATAAAGCCAAAAAAAGGTTTGGTCAGAATTTTCTGGTCGATGAGCAAATCATCGCCGATATCATCAGCGCGATTCGCCCGGAGCCAGCCGACAACATGGTCGAGATCGGCCCCGGGCTGGGCGCGCTGACCCGTCCGCTGCTGAAGCGATTGAACCATCTGCATGTGGTGGAAATCGACCGCGACATCATCGCGCGCCTGGAGAATGACTACCCGCAGGGCAATCCCCCCAATCCCCTTTTAAAAGGGGATGCCAATTCAAAGCCGAAATTGACCATCCATGCCGGAGACGCATTGGAGTTCGATTTCGCGACGCTGCCCGCCCCGCTGCGCATCGTCGGCAACCTGCCCTACAACATCTCCTCACCGCTGCTGTTCCACTTCGCCGCTTATGCCGAGCGCATCAAAGACATGCACTTCATGCTGCAAAACGAGGTGGTCGAGCGCATGGTTGCCGAGCACTCCACGCCGGAATACGGGCGGCTGTCGGTGATGCTGCAATACCGCTTCCAGATGGAAAAGCTGCTCGATGTGCCGCCGCAGTCTTTCCGCCCTGCGCCCAAGGTAAATTCCGCCATCGTGCGCATGATTCCGCTTCCCGCCGGTGAAATCAGGGTGCGCAACGAAAAACTGTTCGCCGCCGTTGTCGGCGCGGCATTCGGACAACGCCGCAAGACGCTGCGCAATACCCTGCGCAGTTATTTAAATGAAGCGGATTTCGAAAAGCTGGGTATTGACGCCCAACTGCGCGCGGAGAACCTGGCCGTGGCGGAATTTGCAAGAGTGGCGAATTATCTGGATAAGCCGGAACCAAACAAGTAGCCCGGATGCCTGTCCTGAGCAAAGTCGAAGGGAAACGCAGTGCAATCCCGGGGGGAGTCGCTGCCCCGGATTCCGCTAAGCCTGTCCTGAGCTCGTCGAAGGGCTGCATCCGGGCTACCAATCTGCCATGCTAACAAACTGGAGATGGCAGTTCAGTCGATACCATACTGCTTCAGCCTCTTCCACAGCGTGGTGCGCGACATGCCGAGCTTTTCGGCGGCCGCCGCCTTGTTTCCCCCGGTTTCCTTTAACGCAAGCAGGAGAGTCTCCTTTTCCTGCCCTGGCTGCTGCGCAGGGGCGCGATAGTAACGTTGCACCAGCGCCGAGGCCGGTGCAGTGTCATCAGCCAGTAAATTGGCAACCCGATGGCTGGTTTCCTGAATCTCCGGTGGCAGGTGGCGCGCCAGGATTGTCGTGCCGTCCACATGCACCATTGCATATTCCAGCGCATTTACCAGCTCCCTGACATTGCCCGGCCAGCTATAAGCGCCAAGCGCATCCAGCGCCTCGTTGGAAAGCTGGACGTCACGCCCTGGATGGCGGGTAAGCATATTGGCAAGCATGGAACTGACCAGCAGCGGAATATCCTCCTTGCGTTCGCGCAACGCGGGAACATGCAGCGGAAGCACCCGCAACCGGTAATAAAGATCCTCCCGGAATTCGCCGCGGCTCACCATGGCCGGCAGGTCCCGGTGCGTTGCCGCAATAATCCTCACGTCCACCTTGCGCGTCTGATTTTCGCCGAGCCGTTCGATTTCGTGTTCCTGCAGGACGCGCAGCAGCTTCACCTGAACACTCAAAGGAACCTCGCCGATTTCGTCCAGCAGCAGCGTACCGCCGTGAGCCGCCTCGAAGCGGCCTTCGCGGGCAGTGGCCGCGCCGGTAAATGCGCCGCGTGCATGGCCGAACAATTCGCCTTCCAGCAGTTGTTCGGGAAAGGCGGCGCAGTGTACCCGCACGTAGGGCCCCTTGGCGCGGCTCGAATTTTCATGCAGCGCGCGCGCAACCAGTTCCTTGCCGCTGCCGCTCTCGCCGGCAAGAAGGATGCTGGCCTCGCTTGCCGCCGCCCGCAGGATTTGGCGGAACAAATCCCGCATTACCCCGCTGTGTCCTACCAAACCTCCCAGGCGCAGCCTGTCTCTGGCGGCTTCTTCCAACTGCATCTCATGGGTGCGATCGCGCAACACCACGGCGCAGTATGCCAGCCGTTCATCGGAGGGCAGCACCATCGCCCACATGCGCAAGGGCATCAGCATACCATCCGGGCGCTGCACGACAAGGTCTTGAACATTTTTCCCCTGGATTGCGTTCTTCATGAGCGTGCAATGCCCCCCTTTATCACAGCTCCGCGCACATGCCGTCCCCTTGAAAAGGCTGGGGCAGAGTTTATTCAGAATATTGTCGTGGCTCTGACCCAGCATGCGGCTGGCCGCTGCATTGATCGCCACAACGTGGCGCTGCTGGTCAAGAAAAAGAATCCCCTCCTCGAGATTGTCGAGAAACTGCCTCAATCCTGACAAAGTAATCATAATTGTCTACAACTCCATTAAAACGTTTACTGTGGACAACATGTTAACGTTTCTTTTTAACACCGTCAACCTGCGCCTCAAACACTCGCATATATAACCAATTGTTTTTCAATAAGCTAAATATATGGCACGGTTAATGCTTATATTATTGCAACCGCCGAGAAACAGCATCTTTTCCTTCACGGGCGGAACCCCCTGGCTAGGACGGCAGGGCGCATTTAACCAAATCTATAGACAAGGAGTTCTATCATGAAAACACATATATTGGCAGGCATTATCATTTCTGGCGTCTTGGCGACTTCAGCCGCAGCAGCCGCACCAACCGCAATTTCACCCTCGGTTGATGAAATTTACTCTGGTATGAGTGCTGTCGCGATACAGAAGGATCAGCTAGCAAACCCGGCAGCTGAACGGCATTCGACGGTGGGTGGCGCAACGTGCAATTGGTATGAAGCGGAAAGTAAAGTGGTCGATCAACTGCATGCCGCTTATCCCGGCAGCGAGGATCACTTTGGTGAAAAAGACTACCTCGCCGCAGCGAACCAGAATTTTATGTGCTAATAAACCTAACGCAGATATTTTCTGCACTTTGCAGGTAGTGCAAGCTTCCACCTGTTTCTCTAAGTCTTAACCTCTCCCAAGCCGTTAAGATATTTTGCCCCTGACTCTTCTTGGTTCAGGGGCATTTTTTTGCATGTTTAACGAACCAAATATGCACTAAACGGTCAACTATAACGCTTATTAGCCGTCCGCTAATAAGCTTCCAACTATGTGCTAAAACCTAATCCGTCAATCAATCAATCAAGGAAATTTTGAAATGTTTATTCAATGGAAAAAAATGGCTGTAACCCTGTTCGTCACCGCACTGCTGAGCATGAGCCCGGGAATGGTGTCAGCTCAAGGCCACAGTCATTCGCATGACGCAGCAGAGCCAGTGCAACTCACTTTGAATAACGGCAAGAAATGGGCTACCGATGACAATCTGCGCCAGGGGATGAGCCGCATTCGCGACGCGCTGGCAGCGGAACTCCCCGCCATCCATTCAGGCAAGGCCACGACAGAACAATACCGAACGCTGGCACAGAAGACGAACGACCAGATTGCGTTCATGGTGAAGAACTGCAAACTGGAGCCGGAAGCGGATGCGATGCTCCATCTCGTACTAGCCGACATCATCGCCGGTGCGGACGCGATGATGGCGCAGGACGGCAGCGATGCGCGCAAGGGTGCGGAGAAAATCGCCAGTGCGCTCGATAATTATGGCGCTTATTTTGCCCATCCTGGCTGGCATGGAATGAAGCATGCCCATTAGAACTTGAGGCAAATTGCCGCCCTACGGCTGCTCCTCGCGCCGGCGTAACGCGCGCCACACCCAAACACCGGACAGCAACAACGCCGCAGCCAGCAGCCACAGCGGCCAGCGCGCCGGCTGGTTCCATTCGCGGCGCAGTTGACCGCGCCGTGCAGCATCCACGCGCCAGTATTTGAGCTTGTTGTTCGCCATCACGTTGGGCTTCACGTTGCGCAGCCAGCCGTGCTGCAGCACGTAGCTCTTCGGGTGGTAACCCCATAGCCACGGCGAATCGCGGCGCAATATTTCCAGCATTTTGTCGATGATGGCCTGCCGCGCCGGGCTGTTTTCCATGTTCTTCATCTGCTCGAACAGCCTGTCGTATTCCGGGTTGCTGTAATTGGCCGCATTCTCGCCGCCCTTGCCCGCCTTGGCTTGCGCGCCATGCAGCAGAAATAAAAAATTTTCCGGATCGGGATAATCGGCATTCCAGCCGAAGTAGAACATCTGCGTGTCGCCCTTGCGGATCTTGTCCTGGAATCGGTTGTAGTCGGTGCTGCGCACCACCAGTTGCACGTTGATCTTGTCGAACTGCTTGCGCAGCCAGTCGAGGCGCGCCTTGCTGCCCACGCCGGCGGAGGTGGTGTCGAGGTTGATCACCAGCGGCTGTCTGGTCTGCTCATCCACGCCGTTCGGGTAGCCCGCCTCGGCGAGCAGCTGCTTCGCCTCCTCAATGGATTTGCGCTGCGGCGCGCCGCCCACCCAGTCATACACCTGGCGGTTGATGCCCGCCTCGCCGTCGCGGTAACCGAAAATGCCCGGCGGGATCGGCGACTGCGCGGCGATGCCGCGCCCGTTGGCGAAAATGGAAATGAACTCCTCGAAATCCACCGCAATCGCAATCGCTTGGCGCAGTTTTGTTGCTCGATCGCTATCCCCGCCTACCACTGAATCCAGCCAGTTGAAGCCGGTATACATGGTGGAAGTCGAAACCGCGGTTGAAAGTTCGATGCCCTGCACCTTCATCGCATCGGTCACCGCCGCCTCGCCGCCGGTGGCCACCTGGACCGCCTGATCGAAGCTGTCCGAGCTGATGCCGGAAGCATCGTAATAGCCCTGCAAGAACTTGTTCCAATAAGGGATGGTTTCCTTTTCCAAGCTGAACACCACCCGGTCGATAAGCGGCAACGGTTTGCCCGCATCCGCCAGCAGCCCAGCCTGCATGTCGCCCGCTTCGCCTTCGGCAGGATAGGTTTCGCTGGCGTAATACGGGTTGCGGCTCAAGACCATGCGCTGGTTCGGGTTGTTCTCCGACAGGTAATACGGCCCGCTGCCCACCGGCCACCAGTCCAGTGTCAAATTGCGTTCGCGCATGCCACTCTGCGCGTAAAAACGCTCGACTTCATGCGGCATCGGCGCGAAGAACGGCATCGCCAGCCAGTAGGCGAATTGCGGATACTTGCCGTGCACCTCGATGCGGTAAGTATGCTCATCCACCACCTGCACACCTGGCAATGGATACGCGTTCAGATCGAGAAACGCATCGGAATTTTTTTGCAGTGCCTGTTGCAGCGTCGCGGCATAGTCTTTTAATCCAACGATGTATTCGCTCATCACGCCGAAAATCGGCAAATGCAATTGCGGATGCGCCAGGCGCTTGATTTGATAAACATAATCTGCCGCCGTGACAGTACGCGTGCCGCTGTGCGGAAAATCGCCCAGCGCATGGATGCCGCGCAAATCGCGCGACGTCAAATGATCGTATTCCGGCTTGCCCTGCCGATCGCGCGCAAATGCCGGATGCGGCTGGTAGCGCATGTTCGGTTTGATGCGGATTTCATACATGCTGAAGGCGATTTTTTCCGCCGGCGCATTGTCCGGCAACGGGCTGCGGTTCTTGTCCAGATAGCGCACGATCGGCATTACGCTGGCTGCCAGCGGAACCAGCTCGTAAGGGCGCTTCAGGTAATGGTATTGCAGCGGCGGCGCGTAAATCTGCGCGAGAAATTCGTACTCGTTTTCGCTGTAGGCCTGCGCCGGATCGAGATGCTTGGGGCGCTCGGTAAACGCGGTGTAAAGAATCGGCTTGCCGTCATCCGCCGCCGGATAGGGATTGTTCCACAACCCACCGCCACAGGCGGGAAGCAGCACAACCAGCAGCAACACGGACAAGGCTCTCATGGCGCAAAGTGTAGCGGAATCGAGCCGGCACGTCATGGTTAAGCGGGCAATCTCCGGTGGGAACCTGGTGTTATACTTACGCCTGATTTGTTAACCACACCCACGAGGAATACATGAAACGATTTTTGATGCTGCTGACGATTGCGTTGACCAGCGCGAGTTTATTTGCCGCAACGGCTGAAGCCAAGCGTTTTGGCGGGGGCAGCAGTTTTGGCAAGCAACGGACGATGGCTCCGCAACAGGCGCAGAAGGCTGCCGCTCCGGCTCCGACCGCAGCACCTGCACCGGCCGGCAATAAGTGGCTCGGCCCGCTGGCTGGCCTGGCTATCGGCGCGGGCCTGGGCGCAATGTTTGCTGGCGGTTTGGGTGGTTTGGGCGGCGCGATGGGCGGCATCCTGATGGCGTTGGCCGCAGCTGCGCTGGTGATGTTCCTGATCGCCAAATTCCGCAAACCGCAACCTGCGATGCAATATGCCGGAGCGGGTGCGCCATACGGCAATCGCGAACCTGTGCCACAGCCGTTGGCCGGCGGCAGTGCCGCAGCCGCACCTGCTGCGCACGCAGGCAACATTCCGGCGGACTTCCCGGTGGAAAGTTTTCTGCGCAGCGCCAAGACTTCATTCATCCGCTTGCAGGCCGCGAACGACCGCAAGGATCTGAACGACATCCGCGAATACACCACACCGGAAATGTTCGCGGAAATCTCGATGCAAATGCAGGAACGCGGCGATGCGCCGCAAAAGACCGACGTGGTCACGGTCAGCGGCGAGTTGCTGGAAGTGGCGAACGAGGGCGATCTTGCGATTGCCAGCGTGCGCTTCACCGGGCAGCTGCGCGAAAACAACGGCGCGCCGGAAGACGTAAATGAGATCTGGCATGTGCAGAAAAATCTGCGCGATGACAAGTCGGTATGGCTGCTGGCGGGCATTCAACAACCCGTTTTGCACTAATTAGCATGTTCGCCCGACCTACTGCCGCAGCGCTGAATCATTTGCTCACGCAGAACAGTTGGGCGTTACCCAAGCTTGCGCGCTTCGCGGGAAAAACGGCACGATTCGATATCGCGCCGTTTTCTTTTGCCTACACCATTCTGGCGGATGGCACATTACGCAGCGCCGATGCCGCTACCACTGCGGATGCCGTATGCGTGATCGCGCCATCGCTGTTGCCGCGCCTTGCGCTGCACGACGAGAAGGCGCACGCCGATATCGGCACCGAAGGCGATGCCGCGTTGCTGGCGGAAATTTTCTCCCTGTCGCGCAATCTGCGCTGGGATGCGGCAAAAGATTTAGGCAGCATCACCGGCGACACCATCGCGGAACATATCGTGCAGGCCGTGCAAGGCACAAGGCAACAACTGCACGATACGGCGGTAAACCTGTCGAAAGCGGCAGCGGAGTACTGCACCGAAAAACATCCACTGCTAGCCAAACCGCAACAGGTTGCCGCGTTCGTACAGCAGGTGGACAAGCTGCGCGACGATGTGGCGCGGTTGGAGCAGCGCATCAAACAACTGCCGGCCGCGCGGGATTATTAATATGATGCGTTTGCTGCGGTTGTTGAAAATCGTTTTTGTCGTGCTGCGTTTCGGGCTGGATGAATTCCTGCTCGCCCCCGAACAGTTACGCTGGATGCGTACGCCGCTGAACCTGCTGCTGTTCATGCGCAATGTCTCCGAGCCGCGTGCGGTCAGGCTGCGCCGCGCGCTGGAAAATCTCGGACCGATCTTTGTCAAGTTCGGGCAGATGCTCTCCACCCGGCGCGATCTGATGCCGACCGATCTCGCCGATGAACTCGCCAAGCTGCAGGACCAAGTGCCGCCATTTCCGTCCACGCAGGCGGTGGCATTGCTGGAAGCGGCTTATGGCAAGCCGTTAAGCGCGGTGTTCAAGAGCTTTGAGGAAACGCCAGTTGCCAGCGCGTCGGTGGCGCAGGTGCATTTCGCCGTGCTGCCGGATGGCCGCGATGTCGCGGTAAAAATCCTGCGCCCCGACATTGTCGGCATCATCTCGCATGATGTCGCGCTGCTGAAAACGGCGGCCGACATGATCGAATGGTGGGCGGAAGGCCGCCGCCTCAAACCGGGCGAGGTCATCAAGGAATTTGAAAAACATCTGTCAGACGAACTCGATTTGATGCGCGAGGCGGCCAATTGCAGCCAGCTCAAACGCAACTTTGCCAGCTCACAATTACTGTTGGTGCCGGAAGTCTATTGGGATTTTTGCACCACCGATGTGATGGTCATGGAGCGCATGTACGGCTTCCCGGTCAGCCAGGTGGGCGCGCTGCGCGAAGCCGGCATCAACATTCCGAAGCTTGCCGAAAACGGCGTGGAGATTTTTTATACCCAGGTGTTTCGCGACGGTTTTTTCCACGCCGACATGCACCCGGGCAATGTGCAGGTAGCGGCGAACGGCCAATATATCGCACTGGACTTCGGCATCATGGGCTCGCTGACCGACAGCGACAAGCATTACCTCGCGCAGAACTTCATCGCGTTTTTCCGCCGCGATTACAAACGCGTCGCCGAGGTACATATCGAATGCGGCTGGGCTCCCGCCGAAACCCGCGTGGACGAGCTGGAATCCGCGATACGCGCGGTGTGCGAACCGATTTTCGACAGGCCGTTGCGCGAGGTTTCATTCGGCCGCGTGCTGTTGCGCCTGTTCCAGACTTCGCGCCGCTTCGGTATCGAAGTCCAGCCGCAACTGGTGTTGCTGCAGAAGACGCTACTCAATGTCGAGGGACTGGGCCTGCAACTGGATCCTGAACTGGACTTATGGAAGACCGCCAAACCGTGGCTGGAACGCTGGATGAACGAACAAATCGGCTGGCGCGGATTCCTCAAGGCATTGCACGCCGAGGCTCCGAACTACGCCACCCTGTTGCCGCAACTGCCGCGGGTACTGAACCGTTATCTGGTAAATGATGGCGCCACCTACAGCGCGGAGATGCTGCGCCGGATACTGGAACAACAAAAACGCTACAACACTTTGCTGGTAACAATCTGCCTGTTGCTGCTGGGTCTTTTTGCGTGGGGGATTGTTAGCCTCTATGTAACCTGAAGGCGGCGCCGCCATGCGCGAAGTTCTCCTGATTTTCGAAGGAAACGGAAAATCAATGTAGAAGGTCGGGTTTTAACCCGACATGACTGTCTTGGGCCGAAGCTGCCGAGTTGAAACCCGACCTGCATTGTTAACCTGCGCCGTAAACCATACGCCAAATTACGCGGCTTGTGGCTTCGGCCGGGGCGTTGCCCCTTAACGTTCGCTTCGCTCACGTTAGCCTGCGCCGCAAGCCCCGCGCAAAATCGGTCACTCGACAGTGACCGATTTGGCAAGATTGCGGGGCTTGTCCACATCGGTGCCCTTTTGCAAAGCCACGTAATAGGCCAGCAGTTGCAACGGGATGGTGTGCAGAATAGGGCTTAAATATCCGGCGTGTTCAGGCATTTGCATGATATGGATGCCGTCCGCCGCGTGGATATGCGTATCCGCGTCGGCAAACACATATAGCTCGCCGCCGCGCGCGCGCACCTCCTGCAGGTTGGATTTCAGCTTTTCCAGCAGCGCGTCGTTCGGCGCGACCGAAATCACCGGCATATCCTTATCCACCAGCGCCAATGGGCCGTGCTTCAGCTCACCGGCGGGGTAGGCTTCGGCGTGGATATAGGAGATTTCCTTGAGCTTGAGCGCGCCTTCCAGCGCGATCGGGTAGTGCAGGCCGCGCCCGAGAAACAGCGCGTGCTGCTTGTTGGCGAACTGTTCGGCAAGTTTGGCGATAAGCGGCTCCAGCTCCAGCACCTTCTGCACTGCGCTGGGCAGGTGGCGCAACTCGTGCAGATGCTGCTGTTCCTGTTGCACGGTGAGGCGGCCGCGCGTTTTGGCCAGCACCAGCGTCAGCAGGAACAGCGCGGCGAGCTGCGTGGTGAATGCCTTGGTCGAGGCCACGCCGATTTCCGGCCCGGCGCGCGTCAGCAGGCGCAGCTTGCACAGCCGCACCAGCGCGCTTTCCGGCACATTGCAGATCGCGAGGGTATGGCTATGCCCCTGCGCCTTGGCGTGGCTCAGCGCGGCCTGGGTATCGGCGGTCTCGCCGGATTGCGAGATCACCACGACCAGCGTTTTCGGGTTTGGCACGCTGACGCGGTAGCGGTATTCGCTGGCGATTTCCACGCTGCAGCGGATGCCGGCGATCTCTTCCAGCCAGTATTTCGCCACCAGCCCGGCATGGTGGCTGGTGCCGCAGGCCAGGATCAGGATACTGTCGATATCGGCAAAAGTCGCCGCCGCTTCCGCGCCGAAGATGCCCGGCACCAGCGACTGGCTGTTGCACACCGATTCGAGCGTGTCCGCCAGCGCCTGCGGCTGTTCGTGGATTTCCTTCTGCATGTAGTGGCGATATTCGCCCAACTGCACGCTCTCGTTGCTCAGCTCGCTCACCTGCACGGCGCGCTCGACCTGCGCTCCCTGAGCATCGAAAATCCGGTAACCCAGCCGCCCCAGCTCGACGACATCGCCCTCTTCGAGATACACCACCTGGCGCGTCACCGGCAGCAGCGCGGAAACATCCGACGCGACGAAATACTCCCCGCTGCCCACACCCAACAACAACGGGCTGCCACGCCGCGCGCAGATCAGTCGATCGGGATCATCCGCCGCGATCACACCGATGGCGTAAGCGCCCACCAACTCGGCAAGCGCCGCCTGCGTTGCGGCCAGCAACGAATTGCCGCGCGCATAATGACTGTGGATCAGGTGCGCAATGACCTCGGTATCGGTATCGGAAGTGAACTCATAGCCTGCGGCGGTCAGGCAGGTGCGCAACGCTTCATAGTTCTCGATGATGCCGTTATGCACCACGGCAATATGATTCTTGCTGATATGCGGATGGGCATTGCGTTCGCTCGGTGCGCCATGCGTCGCCCAGCGCGTATGCGCGATGCCGATCAGGCCATGGGTCGCCGCGCTTTTCTCGGTAAGCTCGGCCACCCTTCCGTTGCTACGCACCCGCTCGAGTTGACCGTCATGCACCACCACCAATCCGGCGGAGTCATAACCGCGATATTCCAGGCGTTGCAGCCCTTCCAGCAAAATCGGCACCACGTTGCGTTGCGCCACTGCGCCTACGATTCCGCACATTTTTAGAGCCCTGGGAAGTGGGAAGTGGGAAGTGGGAAGTGGGAAAAGCACGCAGCTCTCATTTTTCACCTTTCACTTGTTTGGTTGGACGCTTCCAGCCGTTGATGGTCACCTGTTTGCTGCGCGACAGCGACAGCTCCCCCTCCGGCGCATCCTGGGTGATGGTGGAGCCGGCGCCGATGGTCGCGCCCCTGCCCACTGTCACCGGCGCGACCAGTTGCGTGTCCGAGCCGATAAATACATCGTCTTCGATGATGGTGCGATGCTTGTTCGCGCCGTCGTAATTGCAGGTGATCGTGCCCGCGCCGAGGTTCACGCGGCTGCCAATCGTGCTGTCGCCGATATAGCTGAGATGGTTCGCCTTGCTGCCACTGCCGATCTCGCTGTTCTTGACCTCGACGAAATTGCCGATATGCACGCTGTCGTGCAGTCTGGTGCCGGGGCGCAGGCGCGCATAGGGGCCGATATGGCAGTCGGCGCCCACTTCGCTGCTGTCGATCAGGCTGTAAGGCGCAATGCAGGCGCCGCCGGCGATAACGGTATTACGGATGATGCTGTAAGCGCCCACCTTCACGTTATCGCCCAGCGTCACGTCGCCCTCAAAAACGCAGCCGACATCAATCTCGACATCGCGCCCGCAATTCAGCCTGCCGCGCACATCGATGCGCGCCGGATCGGCGAGCGTCACGCCGTGCGCCAGCAAACGGGCCGCCTCGACCTGCTGCCAGGCACGCTCCAATACCGCCAGCTGCGCCTTGCTGTTTACCCCGTGGATTTCCCATTCATGGGCGGGCTGCACGGTGTGTACCGCGATACCCTGCTGCACCGCCATGCCGACGATATCGGTCAGGTAGTATTCGCCCTGCGCGTTGTCGTTCCGCAGGTTGGCCAGCCACTCGCGCAGTTTGCCGGTCGGCGCAAGCAGGATGCCGGTATTCACTTCCCTGATTTCACGCTGCCCGGGCGACGCGTCCTTTTCCTCGACGATGCCGAGCACATCGCCTTGCTCATTGCGCACGATGCGCCCGTAGCCTGCCGGATTATCCAGATCGACCGTCAGCAACACCAGCCCGTCGCCCGCCTGCAGCATCCGGTGCAGCGTACCGAGCTGGATCAGCGGCACATCGCCGTACAGCACCAGCATGTTGCCATTGTTCGCGAGATGCGGCATCGCCTGCTGCACCGCGTGGCCGGTGCCGAGCTGCGGCTCCTGCAGGACGAACCGGGCTTCATACTGGCATACGGCCTGCGGCACGGCTTCGCCGCCATGCCCGTACACCACGCAAACCTGCTGCGGCTGGAGCGCGGTCGCGCAATCCAGCACATGCTGAACCAGCGGCTTGCCTGCCAGCGCGTGCAATACCTTGGGTTTTTCGGAATACATGCGCGTGCCTTTGCCGGCAGCGAGAATAACGATGTTCAATGCGCTCATATTTGGCCTTCTGAAGATGGCGGATTATAAACAAAAGCCGCCATTTGCAGGGTGCGATGCATTAGGTCACCGTATTTTTCGGCAATCCGTTAAAATTGCGCATATTTCCGCAACAACCCAATTACGACAAACATGACTACACCCACCCAAGTTATCGAGCGACGCGGCAAATTGCTTTCCACGGTTCTGTTCGGCAGCCGCTGGCTGCAAGTGCCGCTGTATCTCGGCCTGATCATCGCACAGTGCGTGTATGTGGTGCATTTCATGGTCGAGCTGAAACATCTGGTCATGGGCACGATGACGATGACCGAAGAATCGATCATGCTTATCGTGCTGGGGCTGATCGACGTGGTGATGATTTCCAACCTGCTCATCATGGTCATCGTCGGCGGTTATGAAACCTTCGTGTCGCGCCTGAACCTGGAGGGACATCCGGACGAACCGGAGTGGCTGTCGCATGTCAATGCCAACGTGCTGAAAGTGAAACTCGCCACGGCCATCATCGGGATTTCCTCCATCCATCTGCTGAAATCGTTCATCAATGCGGCCAACATGGATGAGAAAACCCTGTTATGGCAGACCGTCATTCACATGGCCTTTATCATTTCAGCCGTTTCGATAGCCTACATCGACCGGTTGATGAGCCATCACCCCGCCGGGCACTAGCCCCGATGAAGCCATCGCCATTCTCATCAGGCCCGGCTTCACCGAAGCCCGCTACGCGAATCACACAAACAGCAGGCCGCTGGTGCCATCATGAGACCAAGAATTAACGGTACCGAATTTGGCTCCATCACCATAGATGGATCCGATATCGAACATGATGTTCTCATCCGGCTTTCGGGTGAGGTCAAGAAGCGAAAGAAGAAGCTATCCAAGGCAGTGTTCGGTACATCTCATACAATCTCACTCGAAGAGGCCGAATACATATTCGAAAAGGGGGCTGAACGGCTTATCATTGGCTCAGGCCAAAATGGCATGGTGACGCTCTCTAAAGAGGCATCTGAATATTTCAAGAAAGAGGGGGTTCGAGTCGATCTCTCACCCACCCCGGAAGCCATTCACCAGTGGAACAAGGCGAAAGGCTCGACCATCGGGCTTTTCCATGTCACTTGCTGATCCCTGGCAATCGGACATAAAGCATAGGTTGACATTTGCGGGCTATCTGCGGAGATCGGCCCCACTGCCTATATGCACCGCTTGCGCCTAACGGCGCGCAAGCCTGGTCGCTAGGCCACTACAGGTATCGTCGCATGCAACCCATGCTTTTTCGCCTCGCCGCTGATGCAACGCTCGTTCTCCACCTTGCGTTCATTCTGTTCGCGACTCTCGGCGCAGCCCTGTCGTTTTGGTGGCGCCGGACTCCAGTTATCCACCTGCCAGCAGCTTCCTGGGGAGTTTTCATCGAACTCACCGGAAGGGTCTGCCCGCTCACCTATCTGGAGAATCACTTTCGCGTCAGAGCTGGTGAGTCTGGCTATGCCGAGAGCTTCATTGAACACTACCTTCTGAACATCATCTATCCGGAGGGTCTTACCCGCGAGATTCAGTTCCTCCTTGCGGGCATAATCGTCCTGTGTAACATCATCCTGTATGGCTTGCTTTTCATTCGACGCAGACGGCAGAACAGAGCAGCCCTGCGTTCAAACGGGACGCGCCAAAAGCGGCGCGCCCCTTAGCCCCATTGGTTAGGCCTCACCTCTAACGGGCATGGCGAGCAGCTACTCATGATAATGAAACTCGCCATTGGCATTTCCTAAGCCAGACGAGCCGGAACCAAATTGTGTCGGGCTATGCCCGACATGGTGGGCGTAGCCCACCCTACGAGCGCTATTGAATCCGAGAAAACTGACAACATTCACAATCATTTAACCTGTTGACAATGCAAAATAAACACAAAATTCTTGGCATAATTTGAGATCATTTGACTGGTAAGAGATTAATGCGCCGGCTTTGCGTCAATGTGACGCCCGCTTGGCCGGGAACATCAGCGCGAAGGTGCTGCCCTTCCCTTCATCGCTCAATACTTCAAGTTTGGCCTGGTGGCGCATCGCGATATGCTTGACGATCGCCAGGCCCAGGCCGGTTCCGCCCGTTTCGCGCGAGCGGCTGCGATCCACCCGGTAGAAGCGTTCGGTCAGGCGCGGGATATGCTGCGCGGCGATGCCGATGCCGCTGTCCTGCACCGAAAACACCGGTTGGCTGCCGCGCTCCGCCCAGCGCAACAGAATCGACCCGCCTTCCGGCGTGTAGCGGATCGCGTTGCTGAGCAGATTTCCGAACGCGCTGCGCAGCTCTTCGCGGTTGCCGAGCAATTTTGCGTCGCTCGCCACTTCCAGGCGCAACGTATGCGAGCCGCCGCTCAGCAACTGGCCTTCCCGGTAAACCTCGTCGAGCAGCGCCGCCATATCCACCGTTTCTTCAAGCAACGGGCTCTGGTCGTTTTCCAGGTGCGACAGGGTCAGCAGATCGGCGACCAGGTTTTCCATGCGGCGGGTTTGTTCGGCCATCAACTGCAACGCGCGTCGCGCATCATCGCGGCTGAGGTCGGGCATGTCCTGCAGGTTTTCGACGAAGCCGTTCACCACGGTCAGCGGCGTGCGCAGCTCATGCGAAACGTTGGCGACAAAATCGCGGCGCATGGCCTCAATGCGCTCCAGTTGCGTGATGTCGCGGCTGATCAGCAGGCGCTTGTTCACGCCATAGGGGATGAGTTTGATGGACAGCACCATGTCGTCATGGCGCGCCGGGCGCATCACCAGTGGCTCGCTGAAATTGGAACCATGAACGTATTCGATGAACTCCGGCTGGCGCACCAGATAGGTGATGTCCTGCATGAAATCGTGTTCGGGATCCAGGTCGAAATGCTGCTGCGCCAGCGGGTTGCACCATTCGATGCGATTCGCCTCGTTCAGGATCGCCACTCCCTCCGGCAAGGCGGCAGTGGCCTGTTCGATATGCTGCAGCTCGGTGGCCAGCTCCAGCTTGGTCTGGTTATGGCGCTTGACCATTTTGTACAACTGGGAAAATACCTCATCCCAGATACCGCCCGCTTCGGGGATGGTTTCGATGCGCGCGTCCTGCAGCCATCGCCCCAGCCTGTAGAGCTGCCTGGCATGGAGCACCATCACGATCAGCAGCACCAGCAGCATGAACAGCACCGCCGGCATGACCGAAAACACACCCCACAGCAGCAACGCGAACAGCGTGACGAGCACGATGGGGATACTTAAACGAAGCCAGAAACCCTGCAAAAAATTCTCCCTATTTAACCGAAAAACGGTAACCGCTGCCGCGTACCGTTTGAATCAGGCTATCCATTTCCGCCGGCTCCAGCGCGGCACGCAGGCGGCGGATATGCACATCCACCGTGCGTTCCTCGACAAACACCTGCGTGCCCCACACCTGATCGAGCAATTGCGTGCGGCTGTACACCCGCTCCGCGTGGGTCATGAAGAAATGCAGCAGGCGGAACTCGGTGGGTCCGAGCTCAATTGTTGCATCCCTGGCGGTCACGCGATGCGAGGCTGGCAACAATTCCAGGCCGCCCGCGGCCACCACTTCATCCGGCATTTGCGGAACATGGCGGCGCAACACCGCGCGGATGCGTGCCATCAGCTCGCGCGGCGAAAACGGCTTGGTGATGTAATCGTCCGCACCCGACTCCAACCCCAACACCTTGTCGCGCTCTTCTCCGCGCGCGGTCAACATGATAATCGGGATGTCCTTGGTGCGCGCATCGCTGCGCAGCTGTTTCGCCAGGATCACGCCGCTGGTGTTCGGCAGCATCCAGTCCAGCAATATCAGGTCCGGCATACTGTTCCTTATTTGCTGCCACGCGCTATCCGCGTCCTCAGCGCGCAACGCTTGGAAGCCTGCCTGCGTTACATTAAAAGCCAGCAGCTCCTGGATCGCCGGCTCGTCTTCCACAATCAGGATTTTTGCATTCATCGTCGCTCAGCCACTCTCAAACGGAATGGCAAGAGTATGAAGCTTGTGTGACAAACATGTGACAGAATCACTCGGTCCGGCTGACGGCATGAGGGTGCGGGGACGCATGCTCCGGCTGCCGATGCAGCAGCGAGCCGGCCACCATGCCGGCGATGCTCATCAGAAAGCCGGCGAACTGCGGCGGAAGCGCGGCCTCCGGCGCCAGGAACTCCATCGGCAGCCAGGTCGCCACGCCAAGACCCATCGCCCAATAGGCGCCGAACGTGGAGGCGCGCTTCCAGTACAGCCCGGCGACCAGCGGCGTGAAGGCCAGCACCAGCGTCACCTTGTAGGCGTTTTCCACCATCTGGTGGATGCCGGTCTCCTGATCCAGCGCCCACAGCGCGTAGAGCGTGACACATAGCGCGAAGATGCCCACCACCCAGCGCGTCATCACCAGCATCTTGTGGTCGGACAGGTTCTTGCGCGTGATCCAGCCCTTGAGCACGTTCTCCGAGAGAGTGACCGAGGGCGCGAGCAGGGTGCCGGAAGCCGTGCTCATGATCACCGACAGCAGTGCGCCGTAGAAGATTACCTGGGCGAACAGCGGCAGGTGCGCCTTGACCAGCTCCGGCAACAGCTTCTGGCTGTCCTCGGCCATCCACTTGGCTACCAGCTCGGGATCGATCAGGTTGGCCGAGTAGGCCAGGAACAGCGGCACGGCGGCAAACGCAAAATAGGCCACGCCTCCCAGCACCGTGCCCCACACCGCGACGTTTTCGTTCTTCGAGGAGTTGGCGCGCTGAAACACGTCCTGCTGCGGGATGGAGCCGAAGCCCATGGTGAGCAGGCCGGAGATGAAGGCGACCATAGCCACCGTATTCAGTTCCGGCCAGAAATGGAACTTGCCGTTCTGCGCCGCATGCTCGATCACCGGCGCCACCCCACCGGTCATGCCGCTCACCAGCCAGGCAATGTAGAGCAGGCCGAACACGATGACGATCATCTGGACGAAGGTGGTGAGCGCCACCGACCACATGCCGCCGTACAGCGTATAGAGCAGCACCACCGCCGCGCCGATCAGGATGCCTTGCGCCTGGGTAATCTGGCCGTCGGACAGCACGTTGAACACCAGCCCCAGCGCGGTGACCTGCGCCGACACCCAGCCGAGATAGGACAGCGCGATGGCGATGCCGGCGATGACCTCGACCTTGTGGCCATAGCGCTGGCGGTAGAAGTCGCCGATGGTCAGCAGGTTCATGCGGTACAGCTTGCGCGCGAAGAACAGCCCGAACAGGACCAGGCACAGCGAGGCGCCGAACGGATCGGAGATCAGCCCGCCGAGGTCTTCTTCGAGGAAGGTGGCGGGAATGCCGAGCACGGTCTCGGCGCCGAACCAGGTGGCGAACACCATGGCCAGCACAATGTACATCGGCAAGGAGCGTCCGGCGGTAATGTAGTCGCGCGCGCTGTGAACCTTGGTTGCCGCATACATGCCGATGCCGATGGAAAGGATCAGATACAGGAAGACGAAGCCGATCAGCATGATGCTCACTCGCTCAGAACAAGGACGACGCGGATTCTAGCAGCAAGCGTAGCCCGCATGAAGCGCAGCGAAATGCGGGGAGGTGCGCGTAACTGCTCCATTGCTCCCGCATTCCACTGCGTTCCATGCGGGCTACTTGCCACTCGCTAAAAAACGCAGTTGGCAGTGTAGTAGGGGCGAATTCATTCGCCCCTACCAGAGCAGGCGCAGCCCGCATGAAGCGCAGCGAAACGGCGGATTTACAGTTCCTTGGCGTGATTGGCCAGATAACTTGCCACCCCTTCGGTTGAGGCTTTCATGCCCGCCTTGCCCTTGCTCCAGCCGGCCGGGCAGACTTCGCCATGCTCTTCGGTGAATTGCAGCGCGTCCACCATGCGCAGCATTTCGTCGATGTTGCGCCCCAGCGGCAGGTCGTTCACCACCTGATGGCGCACCACGCCGGCGCGGTCGATCAGGAACGAGCCGCGGAACGCCACGCCGGCCGCGTCGAACTCGACATCGTAGGCCCTGCAGATTTCATGCTTGATGTCTGCGACCAGCGGATACTGAACCTGCCCGATGCCGCCCTTCTCAACGGGGGTGTTCTTCCACGCCAAGTGGGTGAATTGCGAATCGATCGACACGCCGATCACTTCGACGTTGCGCTTCTTGAATTCATCCAGGCGATGATTGAAAGCGATCAGTTCGGAAGGGCAGACGAAAGTGAAATCCAGCGGGTAGAAAAAAATCACGGCATATTTGCCGTTGATATATTTCTTCAGGTTGAAGGTTTCGTTGATTTCGTTGTTGCCCATCACGGCAACGGCGCCGAAATCGGGTGCGGCTTTGCCAACGAGAACGGCCATGTTGATCTCCCAGTAGTTGTGTTGCGCAATTTAGGCTCTTGCCGCTACTGCGTCAACTTGAAGTATATTTTAGCCCGCATCAGGATTCCATGATCTACAGGGAACCTCTAAAAATCCATATTTCATCCCAACTGATGAAACTACTAGCCATTCGACTAAGCTGTCAAAAGACGACAGCCAAGTCGCTGGTTATGCTGCGTTGCGTAAAAAATTTCTTGCTTACATATCAACCATATGCGGCGCGGCGAAATTTTTTCTGCGTCTTGCATTTGGGCGAACTCTGAATTTTTAGAGGCTCCCTACATCATGAAACGCGCCGCCGCGAATACGGCGAGCATGGCAAAAGCCAAAGCCAGTTTGGCGGCGACGCCCAGCGCCAGACCAATAGTAGCGCCAATTCCCGCACGACTCGCCGCGCCGAGACTGCGCCGTGCGGAAAATTCCCCAATGGTCGCGCCGACAAACGGGCCGAGCAGCAGTCCGGGCAGACCGAAGAATACCCCCAGGATCGCGCCGAGCATCGCGCCCGCCATGGCGCGGCGCGAGGCGCCGAAATGCCTGGCGCCGAGAATGCCCGCCGCGAAATCCACGGCATAGGTCAACAGCGCCAGGGCGGCGAGCATCGACAATATGCCGGCTCCGACATACGCAAAGTCTTCGATCCAGGCTGCCAGGACAAGCCCGGCGAAGAGCACGGCGGCACCCGGAACACCCGGCAGCACCAAGCCTGCAATGCCTGCGATCACCAGCAGCGCGGCGGCTATCCAGAGCAGGACGGCAACGGCTTCCATCACTGTTTATCCTTAGAACCTCTTTTCGTGGACAACCGGGTTTTCCAGGTTTATTCATCCAGCCCTACGTCGCTGGCCGCCGCAAACTGGGTGCGGTGCAACTGCGCGTACACGCCATTCTTTGCCAGCAATTCGCGGTGCGTGCCGATCTCGGCGATCTCGCCTTTTTGCAGCACGACGATGCGGTCCGCCTTTTCGATGGTCGACAGGCGGTGCGCGATGACCAGCGTGGTGCGCCCCTGCATCAGCGTTTCCAGCGCGGCCTGCACATGGCGCTCGGATTCGGAATCCAGCGCGGAGGTGGCCTCGTCGAGGATCAGGATCGGCGCGTCCTTGAGGATCGCGCGCGCGATCGCGATGCGCTGGCGCTGCCCGCCGGACAGCTTCACGCCGCGCTCGCCGACCAACGTGTTCAGCCCTTCCGGCCATTCGCCGATGAATTCCATCGCGTGCGCGGCGGTCGCGGCGACGACGATTTCCGCCTCGCTCACTTCGCGCATCTGTCCGTAGGCAATGTTCGCCGCGAGCGTGTCGTTGAACAGCACGACCTCCTGGCTCACCAGCGCGATGTTGGCGCGCAGGCTGGCCAGCTTCAGGTCATTGATATCGTGGCCGTCCAGTGTGATGCGTCCGCCGGTCGGCAAGTAGAAGCGCGGCACCAGGTTGGCGAGCGTGGTCTTGCCGCTGCCCGACGCGCCGACCAGCGCGACATTCTCCCCGGCGCGAATATGCAGCGTGATGTCTTGTAACGCATGGCGTCCGTCCGATCCATAGGCAAACCGCACATGGTCAAATTGCAGCTCGCCGCGCGCGCGGCCTATTGCCTGCGTGCCGCTGTCCGTTTCGCCTGCGGTATCGAGCAGCGCGAACACACTCTCCGCCGCCGCCAGGCCGCGCTGCAAATATTCGCTGACCCCGGCCAGCCGTTTGAGCGGCGCGGTCAGCATCAGCATCGCCATGATGAACGAGACGAAGCCACCCACGGTGGTCTCGTCGGCCTGCGATTGCAATGTCGCGAGATAGACGATGGCCGCCAGCGCAATCGCCGCGACCATCTGCACGATCGGCACATTCGCCGCCGCCGCCGACGCCTGCTTCATCGCATAGCGGCGCACCCAGTTGGCCTGCTCGCTGAAGCGGCCGCTCTCGTACTGCTGCCCGCCGAACAGCTTGACCACCTTGTGCGCGGAGACGCTTTCCTCGATCACCTGCGTGATGTCGCCCATCGCGCGCTGCGCATCGCGGCTGCTGGTGCGCATCCGTTTGCTGATGACGCGGATGATCAGCGCGATGACCGGCGCCATCAGCAGGGTCAGCAATGTCAGTTTCCAGTTCAGATAGAACAGCCAGCCGAGCAGCCCGACGATGACGATGCTGTCGCGCACCGCGATCGTCACCACCGTGGTCGCGGCGCTGGTCACCTGCGTGACATCGAAGGTCAGCTTGGAGATCAGCGAGCCGGTGGCATGATCGTCGTAATAGCGCGTCGGCAGGGTGAGCAGCTTGCGGAACATCGCGTCGCGCAGATCCATCACCAGCTTGTTGCCCACCCAGTTGATCGCATAGGTGCCGATGAAGGTCGCCAGCCCGCGCACCAGGAAGATCAGGATGATGATTGCCGGCACCATGCGCATCATCGCCTGGTCTTTGTGCACGAAGGTGCCGTCCAGCAGGGGCTTCATCAGCGCGGGCACCAAAGGCTCGGTGGCGGCGACCACGATCATGCCGAGCAGCGAAACGGCAAAGGCGCGCCAGTACGGCCTGACGTAGCCGAGGAGGCGCAAATAGAGCTGGCTGCTGGTCATATTCATGGCGCGCACTTTAGCAGAAAGTCCGCAAACCCCCGAATGCTATGCTCATGAACAGGCGCTATCCATCAGCACCCACAAAATCAGCGCCGCAGTTTCCATTAGCTCGAGCAGCGCGCCCGCCGTGTCGCCGGTAGTGCCGCCGAGGCGCGCGATCATCATGCGCCGCAGCAGCCAGAACACGGCGAGGCAACCCAGCACCAGCGCGATCCCGCGCATCCCGAGCACGGCCAGCGTGGCCAGCAGGATAGCCAGCAACATCAGCATCACGGCGCGGCGCGGCGCATGTTTGGCAAGCGCCTCCCCCAGCCCGCCGGGGCGCACATACGGGGTGGTGAGGAACAGCAACGGCACGGCACTGCGCGCCAGCAGCAGCGGCCACAGCAATGCCCAGCCGTTAGCACACTGCACCAGAGCGGCCAGCGCGGAAAATTTCAGCAGCAGCACCAGCGCCACAGCGACCACCGCGGCGGGTCCCGCATACGGGTCTTTCATGATCGCCAGGGTGCGCTCGCGGTTGCCGAGACCGCCCAGCCACGCATCCGCGCTGTCGGCCAGACCGTCCAGATGCAGCGCGCCGGTCATCATTACCCATGCCGCCAGCAGCAACGCGGCATGCAGCAGCGCCGGCACGCCATGCAGCATGGCATGCAGCCCGGCCAGCAATGCGCCCAGCAGCAAACCCACCAGCGGGTAATACAGCAGCGACGCGCCGACCTCGCGTTCGCCATAAGGCTGTTTGAGCCTGACCGGAATCTGCGTGAGGAACTGGATCGCGAGCAGCAGGGGGTAGAAAGGCTTCATGTCAGAACCTCATGGCACTCGATCAAATAAGTCAGTAGGGCGGATGAGCGTAGCGTTATCCGCCGAAGGCAACCCCTTGCACAGCTTCCATTCGGCGGATAACGGCCTGCGGCCTCATCCGCCCGTAATTTTCGTTCCATAACGGCAGTCCAAAGCCAGCATTTTAGAGCGTTAACATCTTTAACCGAGCGACGTGAATGCCTGAACACGCCCATTTTCGTGCTCGACGCTGATCTGGTGCAGCGCAGCGTGCGGCACCGCAAGGCTAAGCAGCTCATTCAGCGGGCGCTGTTGCAGATGGCACAGGATGATGCGCATCACCCCGCCATGCGTAACCAGCAGCACATGCTGGCCGGGATAGCGCGCGGGCAACTCCCGCCAGGCCGCCAGCACGCGCGCCTGGAACGACAGCAGCGGCTCCGCGTGCGGCGGCGTAAAAGCAACCGGATCGCGCCAGAAATTCTCCAATGCGCCGGCATCGGCGGCGGCGATTTCCGCCGCACTGCACCCATCCCACATGCCGAAATCCATCTCCTGAAAACGCGCGTCAAAATGCAGCGGCAAGCCGTGCCGTTGCGCGTAATCCTGCGCGAATGCGGCGCAGCGCGCCAGCGGCGAACTCAGCACCGCTTGGTAACGCGGCGCATCCGTCAAAGCCTCCGCCATCTGCCGGTAACCGCGCTCGCTCAGCGGCGCATCGGTGCGCCCCAGATAGACGCTGCCTGCCCGCGTCTCGCCGTGGCGCAGCAGGTCGATGTGGATGCGCGGTTGAATAGCCATCACAACTTATCGGACACGCCTGCTTCGGCAAAAGTCGCCATGTTGTTGTGCAATGCGCAGGCCAGTTGCAACAGCGGCACCGCCGTCGCCGCGCCGCTGCCCTCGCCCAGCCGCATCCCGAGTTGCAACAGCGGTTCGGCGTCGAGCGCGGCGAGCACGCGCCGGTGTCCCGGCTCGGCGGAGGCATGCGCGAACAGCAGCCAGTCACGCACATCGGGCTGGATGCGCACCGCGGCCAGCGCCGCCACCGAGCTGATGAAGCCGTCCACCAGCACCGGCAAGCCGTTCTGCGCGGCGGCGAGATACGCGCCCGCCAGCGCCGCGATCTCGAAGCCGCCCAGACGGCGCAGCACGTCCAGCACGCCCTCTCCCCCAACCCCTCTCCCGCCAGCGGGAGAGGGGAGGAAACCGTGCAAATCCAGCGCGCGCTGGATCACCGCAGCCTTGCGTTCCACGCCTTTGCCGTCCAGCCCGGTGCCGGGACCCGCCAGCAACTGCGGCGATTCCTGCAACAGCGCGCAGGCGATGGCGCTGGCCGAGGTGGTATTGGCGATGCCCATTTCGCCGCCGATGAACAATTGCGCGCCGTCCTGTTTTGCGCGCAGCGCCGCCGCTTGCCCGGCCTGCAAGGCCTGCGCCAGTTGTTCCTCGGTCATCGCCGGACCCTGCGCAAAATTGGCCGTGCCGGCGGCGATATGTTCATCGCGCACCTTCGCCAAGGGCTCGACGGGGAACACCGTGCCGAGATTGACGACTTCCAGCGTCGCATTGACCTGCTGCGCCAGCACACTGATCGCCGCGCCACCGCGCGCAAAATTCTTCACCATCTCCGCCGTGACGGCCTGCGGAAAAGCGGATACGCCTTCTGCCGCGACGCCGTGATCGGCGGCAAAAATGCTGATATGGACGCGCTCCATTTTCGGTTTTTCTGTCCCCTGCAACGCGGACAATTGCACCGCAATGGCTTCCAGCTTGCCCAATGAGCCGGGCGGCTTGGTGAGTTGCTCCTGCCGTGCCAGCGCCGCTGTGCGCGATGCTTCGTTCAATACGGCACAGGGTTGTGCCAGCCAATCGGTATTCATAATTTACTCCTTAAAAGAATAGGTAATGTGAAACGTGTAATTTCAAGCCTGACGAGCCGTAGGTCGGGCTATGCCCGACATGGTGGGCGCAGCCCACCCTACGCTATTCCTTTCACCGCCAGCGGCAAGCCTGCCACCATCAATGTCACGCGCTCGCACAATGCGGCTAATTGCTGATGCAGCCGCCCCGCCTCGTCGCAATAACGGCGCGACAACTCGCCCATCGGCACGACGCCCATATTGGTTTCGTTGCTGACCAGAATGATCTGTCCGGGCAAGAGCGGCAGCACTTCCAGCAATGCGGCACACTCGCGGCGCAGCTCCTGTTCGCTGGTATCGCACAGCAGCTGCGTCAGCCATAACGTCACGCAATCCACCAGCACGCAACGTTGCGCTGTTGCCTCCCGCTGCAGGACTTCGGCCAGATTCCGGCCTGCCTCGACCGATAGCCAGCTGTCCGGCCTGCGCACCTGATGTTCGGCCACGCGCCGCTGCATCTCCGCATCGCGCACCTGTGCGGTGGCGACATAGACCACCTGCAAGCCGGAGGCCAGCGCATGCTGTTCCGCCAGACGGCTTTTGCCGGAACGCACGCCGCCCAATATCAGTTCGCGCATGACATCTCTTCCAAAGCAAATAATTCCCGCAACTTTGCGGTATCCAGATATTGCTCCACTGCATCGGCAAGCCGCTCCAGATCGGCTTCGCGGCGCGCACGATAATCGGGCGTTGCCACCTCGCGCAGCCCGGCCCAGCGCAACAGCGCGTCGGTCGCGGCACCCGACTCGAACAGGCCGTGCAGATAGGTGACGAGGATCTGCCCGTCGTTGCTGATTGCCCCATCTGCGCCGTGCTCAAGCTGCACTGCCGGATGCTGCAGCGCGGCGCCTGTGGAAATCCCGGCATGGATCTCGTAGCCCGACACCGGCGCGCCTTCCAGCATCAGCGTGCCGCGCATGTTGCGCAGCTGTTTTTCCGCTTGCAGCGTGGTGCCCAGCTCCAGCAGGCCCAGCCCGGCACTGCTGCCGGCTTCGCCTTCTAGCCCGAGCGGGTCGTAAATCGATTGCCCCAGCATCTGCAAGCCGCCGCAGATGCCGATGAGCTTGCCGCCGTAGCGCAGATGCCGCTGTATCGCTGCTTCCCAGCCTGACTCGCGCAGGCTGGCGAGATCGCCGCGCACCGCCTTGCTGCCCGGCAGGACGATCAGATCGGCGGCGGGAATAGCCTCGCCCAACGCGACAAAGCTGAATTCGACTTGCGGATGCAGGCGCAGCGGATCGAAGTCGGTGTGGTTGCTGATGTGCGGCAACACCGGCACGATGATGCGCAGGCTCCCTCCCCCGCAGGCGGGAGAGGGCTGGGGTGAGGGTTGTTGAGCGGAGAGCGTAGATGGCACGGCATCCTCGGCTTCCAGATGCAGGTCGCGCAGATAAGGCAGCACGCCGAGCACCGGCTTGCCGGTGTGCTTTTCCAGCCAATCCAAACCGGGCTGCAGCAAGGCCAGATCGCCGCGAAAACGGTTGATGACGAAACCGGCGACGCGCGCCTGCTCGCTGGCCGAGAGCAATGCCAGCGTGCCGACCAGATGCGCGAACACACCACCACGGTCGATGTCGGCGATCAGGATCACCGGGCAATCCACCGCTTCGGCAAAGCCCATGTTGGCGATGTCGTTTGCGCGCAGATTGATTTCGGCGGGACTGCCCGCGCCCTCGACCACTACTACGGAATATTGCGCAGACAGGCGTCGATGCGATTCCAGCACCGCTGCGCGCGCCGTGTTTTTATAGGCGTGATATTCCAGCGCTTCCATATTGCCGATGGCATGGCCGTGAATGATGACCTGCGCGCCGGTGTCGCTGTTCGGCTTGAGCAACACCGGGTTCATATCGGTGTGCGGCGCAAGGCGCGCGGCTTGCGCCTGCACCGCCTGCGCGCGCCCGATCTCGCCGCCGTCGCCGGTCACCGCGCTGTTCAATGCCATGTTCTGCGGCTTGAACGGCGCGACGCGCACTTCCTGCCGCACCAGCCAGCGGCACAATGCCGCAACCAGCGTGCTCTTGCCGGCATCGGAGGTGGTGCCCTGCACCATCACGGTCCGCGCAGTCATCGCTTGATCCCGCCTAACGCTTCGGCGAGGCGCACCCATTGCGCCTCGTCGCGCGGCAGACCGAAACGCACGCTGGATGGAGCATCGAACAAACGCGTCAGGATGCCCTGTTGCGCCAGTTGCTGATGCACACTCGCGGCAGATGCGCAGCACACCCATTGAAACAGGCTGCTGCCGCCGCTCGGCGGCAAGCCTTGCGTGCTCAGCAAATCCGCCAAGCGTTGCGCCGCCAGCGACAGAGCCTTGCGCGTTGCGTCTTGCCAAGCCGTATCGCGCAAGGCCAGTGTCGCCACATAGCGCGACGGCGCGGCAATCGGCCACGGCCCCAGCGACTCGGCAAGCGGTTGCAAAACATTTTCTTCCGCCAACACGAAGCCGACCCGCGCACCGGCCAGGCCGAAAAATTTTCCCAGCGAGCGCAGCACGATCAAACCGGGGCGCGGGCAGGCCGATGCGAGGCTGTGTTCGGGCGTGGCATCAATGAACGCCTCGTCCACCACCAGCCAGCCGCCGCGCGCCGCCAGTTGCGCATGCATATCCAGCAATTCTTTCCGACGAAAAAGTTTACCGGTTGGATTGTTCGGATTGACGATGACCGCGATCTGCGCGGTCGTGCCGGCTTGCAATATCTCTGCCGCAGTCATGCCGACGACATGGTGTCCACAGCGCTGCCAGGCATGCGCGTGTTCCGCGTAACTAGGCGCGACGAGCGCCACTTGCACTGGCGAGCGCAACATCGGCAGGGCTTGAATAGCCGCCTGCGAACCCGCCACCGCCAGCAATTTCATCAGTGAAACGGCGTTGGCTTCCTCGCTCACTCCTAGCCGTGCTAGCTGCACTGCCTGCGTCGTTCGCTCGTCGCCGCCTTGTTTGACCTTCGAAATACGGTTGAAGTAATAGTCTTGTGCGGCGGCGTTCAGCCCGTCGTCATCCTGCGGCAGGCGTTGCCAAACCTCGTTCGGCACGACGGGCACCGGCCAGCCATGCGGATTGATGCCGGTGGACAAATCCAGCCAGCCTCTTTCCGGAATGCCGTAGCGTAGCGCCGCAGCGCGCAATCTGCCGCCGTGCTCAAGCATGTTGCCACCCAGCCACCAGCAGCGTCACCAGAGTAATGATCATCAGCCAGGCATACAGAGTATGGCGCACCAGCCGCACGGCACGCGCGATGTCAACC
>Ga0209317_1000304_pt1 | contig 61452 bp, 41 predicted proteins | sample RifGroB2_FD_183994 | JGI IMG/M metagenome (GOLD analysis project Ga0209317, IMG submission 183994) | Soil microbial communities from Rifle, Colorado, USA - Groundwater B2 (SPAdes) (version 2) | ecosystem: Environmental > Terrestrial > Soil > Unclassified | place: Rifle, Colorado | collected...
TCCGATCTTGAGTTCCTTTTTGCGGCTCGGCGCGCAGTCCTTGCTGTCGAAGGCCCTGCCGCAGTGCTTACAGGCGGCGGGGAGGCTCGGGCTGTCCACCACCTGGTAGTACTCCGGACGGCCGTGACGGGTGTGCTTGCCCACGTAGCCGTGGGTTTCCAGCTCGCGCATCAGGCTGCGCGCCTTGCGGTAAGTTAGGCCGCTCACGACCGCCGGGAGTTCCGACAGCGCGGCCGATTTCATGATTAGCAGGCTGCGCCAGATGTTCCGGCGCAGCTGGGCATTGAGCTTCTTGGCCTTCGAATCTGTCATCTAGGCACGCCCCTTCTTGGGTTTGCCGAAGAGGGGCTGGTCGAAGTAGAGGGCACGGTCGCCCCACTCGTTGCGGGATACCGAGGCTAGCCCGTTGGCGTTGGCGAACTTCTCGATCTTGTCTAAACCCACTTTGATGCGGCCGACGTTGCCGCAGGTCTCTTTGTGAACATAGGCAAGGAGATCCTCGTTGATAGTGACTTCGCAGCACTCCTGGGCTACCATGGCGGTGTCATCGAGATCGAGGCCCTTGAACTCGATCCACTGGGTCAGGCGGCGTGCGAAACGGCCGTTCTCCTGCAGGCGGCGGGCTATGTCTTCCATGCCGACCAGAATCACGGGGCAGCCGCTGATGTCGTAGATGTCGCGCAGGCTGTCCATGATGTCGAACTGCTTGATGCAGTAGTCCGCTTCGTCCACGATGATCGGGCGGGGCTCCGGAGTGGGCTCGCCGGCTACTCCGCACTTGAGCTTGGTCACTATAAAATCGACCATGTCGCTTCTGCGGCACTTGCGATCTCCGCCCAGGTACTTGCAGAGGTCCCCCAGGATGCTGGTCACCGTGGAGCAGCCGAGCGCCCGGATGTAGACCGCGTCGTAATCGTTGGCGAGGAGGGTGAGCGCGGTCGTCTTGCCGGTGCCCGGCTTGCCCCACACTACCCCCTGCCCCTCGACCCCCTTGGAGCGGTTCAGAAGGTCGTAGATCCCCTGGTCGAAGCGCCTCACATCTTTGGTCTTTACCGTCACATGCTTCATCTGATATATTCCTCCTTTCGATTGAATGCCCCTTTAAGGGGGTGTTAAAGCCGCCCGGTGATTGCAGCACCAGGCGGTTTTTTTATTGCTGTGTTTCTGTCTCTACCTGTTCCGCAGGGTCCTTGAGACAGTAGGGATCGGCGAGGAACAGCCCCAGCTTCTTCCTGGTTTCATCCCAGTACTCGTAATCCTTCTTCCACTGCAGCTGGTACGCCGTGGCATCGCCTGCCTTGATCCGGTCCAGGATCATGAAATAGACGTCCAGGGGGCTCGACACATCGCGCAGCTTCCGGGATTCGGCCAGACTTACCACCTTCTGGCGGCGCTGCTCCTCGCCATGGATCACCTCGACGGGAAGCTCGATGTGAGTCGGAGCAACCTCGATGGTGTTGCGATCAGCTTCCCGGCGCACCATCTCCAGCTTGCGCTCCAAGTTGCCGGCGCGGCGGGCCTCGCGGTCGGCAACCGCCTTTTCCACCACCGATAGGGGCTGCGCGCTCCGCTTGTTGCCCTGGAACTTGGCCGTGCAGATCGGCCGTTCATCGAGATCGAGCACCCATACCTTGCCGGCATCGTGGATGTCATAGGCGACGATCACTTCCTGGTTGTGCCACTGGCTGAGCTCGTAGGCGTGGTAGGTGTTAGTGTGCAGGGTGAACTTCTCGCGCTTCACCGTGACCCGCTCGTGCGGCATGAACAGGTGTTCGAGCATATCGCCGTCGTAGAGGGTGGGCTTCCAGCCGTCCGCTACCGCCTGCGCCCAAGCCTCGAAGGGGGTCATGTGGCGGCGGATCGGCTTGCCGTTGGGCTCTCCAGGGTGAGGCGCGGTGATCTTGGGCAGGGAGCGATGCGGCCTGTTGTTGTAGTCGAGCACCCACTCCTCGCAGAATTCCAGGAACTCGCTCCAGGACAGGAGCAGCTTGGAGGTCTTCTCCACCTGGCCCAGCTTGCCATCGGCCTGTATCTGCTTTAGATCCTTCTCCAGCTTGAGATAGACCTTCTTCCTGACGGTGCGGTCCATGTCCTTGCCGGTATAGGTGGGGAGCTCTTTGGCGGCCTTGATCCAGATGGACTGATTGCTGCGTTCGATGGCGCCGTGACCCTGCGGGTTGCCCCCCTTCTCCGGCGGCAGGAAGGTGGTGCCGATGCGGGAGATGATCCCGATGCACTCGTCGGAGTTGACGGCGGCCATGTTGCCCGGCCCACGGTCTGGCTCCAGGATGGCGGTGACCCCGCCCCAGGGCTTGGACTCGTTGACGGTGCAGGCATGCCGGAAGGCATCTGCGACGGTGCGCCAGCTCTCGGCGAGCCCGGCGGACCAGCCCACCAGAACCTTTGTGGTGAGGCAGATCACGGCGCAGACTTCGGGGTGGAAGTGCGCGCCAGTGGTCGGGTGCGCCACGTAGGCCTTGAAGCTGTGGCCGTCGATCTGGCAGACAGTCAGCGGATCGTACTCGGAGGCGTCACGCTCGGCGTAGCCCTGCAGGCTCTTGTATTCCGCGCCGGTCATGCGGCCTTTTTCCAGGTAGAGCTCCGGGATCTTCTTGAGCAGACGCTTTACCTGGTGATAGTCCGGGGCCTCTATGCCGGCGGGTAGATTCTTCCTGAGCTTGTTGACGACGTGGTTTACCGATGGCTTGGACGAGATGCGGTACCTGTCCAGGAAGTACGGGAGCCAGGCAGGGATGCTGTCGCAGACAAGCAGCGCGTTGGCCTTGCCGTCATAGTCGCGCACCCAGTCGATCAGGGCGGCGCGGGTGACCTTCTCGGTATCGGCTGGGGCCAGGGCGGCGGGGTTGCGGCCAGACTTGAGCCACCGGCCCCACCACTTCTTCATGCCGTCATAACTCAGGGTGCGGCTCTCGCCTTTGCGGGCGTTCGCGTGGGGGATCATCCGGGCCGCGTCCGGTGGAAGGGTGCCTTCCTGGGCCTGCTGAACTATCTTGGAGATAGCGTTGTTCAGGCCGTAGCCGACAGCTACCGCCTGGTCGACCAGCCGCATGAAGTAGACGCGGGCGTCCATGCACTCGCGCTGGTGCTTCTTCAGCTCGGCGAGGGCCGGGAGGCCTGCTGGTGAAGTGACGGCGGGGAGGTTTTCCGGTTTGACAGCGGGGAGTTTTTCGTCAACCTTTAAGGCGATCAGATATGACTTCTGATGCTCATCAGGGATGGCCGGATCGGTGATATGGACCTGCCAAATCTGGCCGCCGCGAGCCCCTTTTCCCGTCACTTTCTGCTGGCGGATTTTGGTGTATTTGCCGCGCTGGATACCTTTCAAAATGGTGTCCTCTTTGGCGTCCAAAATGTCCGATATCTCTTTTACGCTCAGCCAGCCATCCATGCGCACATCCTGTTAAAAAATCAGTGAAATTTCAGTTCATCCGTTGTTAGTTTTGTGTCCGTTATCCTTGTCCGTTATTCGAATCGATATCGGACAAGCTGCTCGTGTAAGGTCAAGCCGCCTTTTTGACAAGGTCGCCGAAGTAGACCGGGCGAATGCCAGTCAACTGCTCGACGTAGTCCATTACCCGCTTGCTCTTGCAGCGCCCGTCGATCACCCCGTTTACACTCACAATGTGAATGCCCAAGTCCCTGGCAATCTGCGCCTGGGTTACGCCAAGCCGCAGTAGTGCCACCTTGATTTCGGTTGCTTTGTCCTTTCTCATTTGTTAATCTCCGTGAACTTATCGATTAGCTTAACTGCTATAGCATACAAATTAACCATATGGCTAAACTTTATAGCCCAGGAATTAACCAAATGCAAGATTTTTCTCGCCCAGATGTCAAAAAAATACTACTCACGCTAGCGGAGCACCTAAATGTCAAAGGAATTAGAGGTCTTGCAGAAGTTCTCGGAGAAAAAGAAAGCCGCCTTTATGCTTGGATAAGGAATAAAAACATTGCCGAGACAGGGGCCATATTATCCAAATGCCCAAGCATAAATCGTGAGTGGTTAAGGACTGGCGAGGGGGAGATTTTTCGTGGTATGAGTGCCCAAGGCGAGCAAAAGACAAGGAAGCTGCGGGATGTATCGAGCCCGGTTGACGTATTCTTTATGATCTGTGATGCAGACAAGCGAGGTGAGGCAACTGAGTATCAGCTGCGCTGGAAGGCGGATTACCTGCGTTGGGAGGAAACCCGCAAGAAGGAAGGTCTTTTGAAAGAGGACCCATACTGTTTACACGACCCAGATCATGGGCAAGAAAGACCATCAGAGGGCGAGGCAAAGCTGATGCCGCTCGATCCAGGTGAGGTCGTGGCCCTGCAGGTCTATGTCACCGGCGGGGCCGGAGCTCCCTACGAGTTCATCCCATCGGAACCGATCGAAGAGATCATCATCCCCGTTTCCTTCTACACCAGGTCGATTGTACCGGTAAAAGTCAGGGGCCGTAGCATGGAGAAAACCCTGAGGAATGGGGCCATTGTGGGTGTGGATCGTTCCGACCGCCAGATCGTGAACGGTGAGCTCTACGCCGTCTGGCTCCCCTACCAAGGCACCGTGATCAAGCGGCTCTACCTGGACCACAAGAAAATCCGGCTACACTCCGACAACGAGGAGTTCCGCGCCCAGGACGTAGAGGTCGCACTGGACGAAGTAGACGACAACTTCATTCAGGGCCGCGTTAAATGGGCAATACAGATGCTTTAATTGCAGGTGGAGGGTACGGGAGGAGGATGTGATGAAGGCCATGCTGCTCGCTGTGCTGGTATTATCTTGGGCAGCGCCTGCCTTAGCAGCTCCTGCAAAAATGCAGGTGACAGCTTTCGTGAAAGAAGTTGAAGCGGCTGTAAGCGCTAATCTAAAAGCGATTGGGGCCGGGACAGATGCGACCAGAAAACACAATAAGCTGTACGTCAATTTGGAGAGTAAGCGGAAGATGATCTTTGTTGATGCTGACGCCTGCTCATTCGCGGCACAATCTGCACGCGCACTCTGGATAGCGATGGTCGAATACAGTTTGGGACCCAACGACCTTGGTTACAAGTTCTTGGCCCGCCGTCAGGAAGACTACCAGGACAACATGAAAGCGTGTAAGCAGAGCCTGAAGGCGCTCAGATAAAAACATTTGCACGCATGAAGGGATCAGCGTGACAGCATGGAGCCCTACCTGTCCGAGGGAGACCTGGTCATGGTTGACCTGGGCGTCACGAGCCAGAGAGCTTCAGAGACCAGTCCGCCGAGCAGCTGCGGGTAGTAGGTGGGATGGTAAGGCGGCTGGTCAGATAAGACTGTGAATGTTTATAAAACCTAGGAGGTCTGTATGCAGTGTCCATTTTGCAAAGAGGAAATTTTGGAAGGCGCAATCAAATGTAAGCACTGTGGTTCTATGATTAACGGACAGAAGCAACCCGCCGGATCGTGGGCTATGGAAAAGTGGCAGGCAGTAATTATAGCTATCATATTATTTGCAATCATGATGCTAGCTAACGGTTACATAACAATGGCTCTTTTCCTTTTATCCTCAATTTGGGCTTCGTTTGATGCCGGCAAGTTGGACGCAAAGAAATTCAAGTCTAAACTTATGAAAGCCAGCCCTGGGATGGTATTTATCGGTTGTCTACTTCTATGGATAGTGGTTTTCCCATGGTACCTATACTTCCGAAGCCAAATAAAAGCAGGCTTAGTTGAACTGAACAACGGTTCCGCCGTTCCCAGCTTCTCTGATGTCGACCCAGCAAACGATTCTTTGAATAGATAGGGGCTGAGTAGCCAGTGCCAAACCGACCACAAAAAAGCGGCTCGTCTGGCCTCGGTGCCAAATGAGCCGCAAAATTTCACCGATTTCTCTCGCCTCAGGTTTTTCCCAACTTTCCCACAAGATTTCCCACACTTCCACAACTCGACCCCTAATGATTCTAGTGCCATAGCGTTCACTTCCTAACAGGTCGGGGAAACTGAGCTGCGGACGACGGTGTAACGTATACGCGAGCCGGCACCGGCGGCCGTTGAGCCGGTGCCGTTTTTGTGGTACTACTCAAGCTGCAAAAGAGAAGAGGCTCAATAGCCTCCGGTGCAGGAATACTAAAAAGGGCATTGACATGGAACTTCTGGATGGGAAGAAATGCGCGGAGAGCCTGATCACGGATATCGCGAAGCAGGTATCGCGTCATGTGGACTCCGGGCTGCGCAAGCCGCACATGACCGTGATACTGGTTGGGGCGCATCCGGCCAGTGAATCGTACGTCAAGTCGAAGATCACCACCTGCGCACTTTCAGGCTTCGACTCCGAGCTGATCCGGTTTCCCGATACCATCAGCGAAACGGAGCTCTTGCAGAGGATCCAGGAAATAAATCGCGACTGTTCCACCGACGGTCTGATCGTCCAGCTCCCGCTCCCCAAGCAGATCAGCTCGCAGCGGGTCATCAACGCCATCGCGCCGGAAAAGGACATCGACGGCTTCCACCCTGCGAACTTCGGCCGGATGGCACTGGGGCAGAAGGCGTTCCGGCCGGCGACAGCCTACGGCATCTGCAAGCTGCTGCAGTTCTACCAGGTGCCGGTAGCCGGAAAGCACTGCGTCGTCATCGGCCGCTCCAACATCGTTGGCAAGCCGATCTCCATCATGCTCTCCAACGACTTCGACATCGGCAACGCCACCGTCACGCTCACCCACATCGAGACACCCCGCGAGCTCCTGCTGGACGAGACCCGCCGGGCCGACATCGTGATCGTCGCCGTCGGCATCCCCGGCTTTGTCACAGCCGACATGGTGAAAGACGGCGTCACATTGATCGACGTCGGCATCAACAGGCTGGATAACGGCAAGCTGGTGGGCGACGTCGATTTTGCCGCCGTAGCGCCCAAATGCTCCTGGATCACCCCGGTACCGGGCGGCGTGGGTCGCATGACAGTCGCGGCCCTGATGGTAAACACCTTGATGGCATACCAGAGGAATTTCGACCTCGCCTGATCCGGCCCTCCACCTATAAAAAAGTGGCCCGGGCATTCACGCCCGGGCCACTTTCACCTTTCACCTTTCACCTTTCACCTTTCACCTTTCACCTTTCACCTTTCACCTTTCACGGCTATTCCTCAGAACTTGAACCGGTTCACCATCTTGGCCAGCTTGGCGACCTGGTTTTCCAGCCCCTGGGCGGCGTTCAGCGACTCCACCGCACCGGCAGCGTTCTTCTGGGTGACACTGGTGATCTGGGACGCCGTCTTGCTGATCTGCTCCAGGCCCGTGGTCTGGTCATGGATGCCCAGCAGGATTTCGTCGGCAAACATGGCAATGGCGCGGGCTCCCTGGACCGCCTCTTCCAGTTGCCGGTCTGTCTCCCGGGTCAGGTCGACGCCGCCGCGTGAAAGTTGCGCCGAGGACCGGGTCAGCACTCCCGTGGTCTTGGCCGCGTCGGCCGACCTGACGGCCAGGCTCAGGATCTCGTCGGTCATCACCTTGAATTCGTTGCCGGCCCCCTCGACGTGGGCAGCCTCGATGGCGGCATTGACCCCCAGGAGGTTGGAGAACCTGGCGATGTTGAACAGATTGACGATCAACTGCTCGAATTGCTCCTGGTGCTCCGCGCCCATGTTTTTTCCGAAATCCTTCATGATCTTCGCCGTTTCGGAGCATTGCCCGGAGAGCTTGCGGATCTCCTGGGCAACCACCCCGAAGCCGCCGGCCGAGATCCTCATCCTGGCCGTCTTTGCCACCGTGCTGTTGGCCAGCGTGCCGGTCTCCTTCGCTATCCCGTCGATATCGCCGGCTATGGTCGCCGTGCTGTCGGCCGCGCCGCTGATTTCGTCCATCGAGGTGAGCATCCGGTTCATCGATTCCTTGGCTACCAGTATCGTCTCGGTGGCGCGCTTCGCGTTGCCGTGCGCCTCTTTCGATCTCGCTGCGCTTTTGCCGGCGCTCTCCGTCAGCGTGGCGAGACTCTCGAAGGTCTCGTTCAGCTGCCTGCTCTGCTCTTCGGCGCCGCTTGCCACAGACGAACTGATCCCGGTGATCTTTTTGCCGACCTCGGAAACGAGCCCCACCGTTTCCGACACCTGCGCGATGGCCTCGTGCAGCGCCTCCGCCGTGGTGTTCATAGCCTTGCGGATCACCGCGTGCTCGCCGCGGTACTTCCCGTTCATCCTCGCCTTGAGGTCGTACTGCGCCAACTTGTCCAGCACCTCACCCGCTTCCTGGATCGGTGCGATGACGGCATCGAGCGTGCTGTTCATCCCGGCGATGAGTTCCTTCCAGATCCCTTCGTAATCCCAGTCGTTGCCCCGTGTCTTGAGCTTCCCTTCCCTGACGCTGTCGATCAGGTGCACCGTCTCGCCATGCATGCCGTAGAGAATCGCCAGCAGCGTGTTGATGTTCTGCTTGATCCTGTGGTATTCCCCCTGGTACTCGTCGATCACGAAGTGGGGCAGGTTGCCGTGGGCGATCTCGTCCAGGGCATTGCCGGCCAGCCGCATCGGGGCCACCAGGGCATCGATCATGCCGTTTATCAGCCGGACCGTCTCGGCGTCGTCCGCGCTGAGCCCCTCCAGCTCGCCGCGCACGTCAAGCTGGCCCGCCACCATCGCCTCCGACAACGTCTTCACCACGTGATAGACCGCCTTATCCATGAGCGCCCCCCTGCACCAGTTCTTTCACCGTGGCAACCGCGACATCGATGGCCTGGGAGACCTCCCGGCTCATGTACTCCCGTGTCCGGTTGAAACAGCGCCCCTCGATCCCCACCAGCGTCACCCGTTCGGGGATCTGGTCCGGATACAGGATCCTGCCGATCTCGATGGTTTCCCGCAGCCCCAGCCCGTGTGCCGAGATCTCCGCGCCATTTTCCGGCAGCAGATGCCACGGTATCACGTGCACCGTTCCCGGCGCGGCGCCGAGTTGCACCGCGTCCACCACGATGAGGTCCGTTTCGCCCTGCAAAAGCGCCAGGACGTCTATGCCCCCCACGCCGCAGCATCGAACCCGCGCGGCAAGCTGAAGCGGTACCAGCCTGCCGTACACCTCGTATCCGGCGGCATCGTCGGCGACCAGCTCGTTGCCGATGCAGATGACTACTGTACGGCGATCTTCAGATGGCATGCGTCCCCCACCGAAACGAACTCCGACTTCACCGGGCGGCTGAGCAGGCCGTTGACTATGCCGTCGAAGTAGGCATGGAACAGCCGGCAGAGCGCCGTCCCGGTCTCGATGTGGCGCAGCCCGCACATCTGTCTCAGGATACACCTCCTGAAGACGAGCCCGTCCCCGTCGAGGCTGAACTCGAAGCCGGCCTGCATCTGCCCGCCGAGAGCGGCCAGCACCTCCTCAAGCGTCGGATCGGACAACTCCAGGGGGAGCTTGCGTGCCGTGTCCCTCCCGGCGATCCTGCCGACCGGCGCGGTCTTGCCCCCCATGATGTTGTCGATGGTGCCGGCGAAGGCGTCCAGCAGAAAGGCGACCTCGACATACGCCTTCTGGTAATCTTCCTCGGTAAGCTCCAGCCGGTAGTTCTGGTCGCTGTTGTTCATAGGAATTTCCCCATCTTCTCGCAGAAGGTCTCGTCCCGGTAGAAGTTCTTGACCAGGTGGAAGTCCCGGTGGGAAATGGCGCCGGACGGGCAGATATAGGCGCAGGAAAGGCAGGCGATGCAGTCTTCGCTCTGTTTCACCGTGCAGACCCGCTTTTGCGCATCCATTTCGAAGACCTTGGTGGGGCAGATGTCGATGCACAGTTCGCAGCCGCGGCAGGACTGCTCGTGGACGGTTATCTCAAGGGACATTTTCCGAATACCTCCGAAAGATTGACCTCTTCATACAGCTGACAGCCTTCACCCTCCCCCAGCCCCTCCCATCCAGGGAGGGGGGAAGTGCTTGAAGGGCTGGGGAGAGGGGGCTTTGAGCCTCTTGCTGCTATCTGCGCAGTACTTTGACGCTCTCCCCGCCGCGGCTCACCACTATCTCCAGCGGCATGCGTCCCAGGGCATGGGTGGCGCACGACAGGCAGGGGTCATAGCAGCGGATGCTGAATTCCACCGCATTCAAAAGCGCCCTGTCGTCCGGGCGGCCGATCACGTGCGACCGGGCGGCCTGCTCGATGGAGCGGTTGATGATGGCGTAGTTCTGCTGCGTCGCGATGATGAGATTGGCGGCCCGCACGATGCCGCGCTCGTCGATCTCGTAGTCGTGAATCAGCGTGCCGCGCGGCGCCTCGACGTGACCCACCCCCCTGCCCCCCTTGAAGCTTACCGGCACGCGGGTCTCGCCCCAGATCGCCCGGTCGTTCAGGATCTCGCCGGCGCGCTCCACGGCCCAGACGGTCTCGATCAGCTTGGCGTAGGTCTGAAAGACGGTGGTATGGCAGGGAGAGCCGGCGAGCCGCGCCAGTTCGGCGGACTCCGCGTCCGCCAGCTCGGTGCCGAAACCGCGCACCACGTTCATCCTGGCCATGGGACCGACCCGGTATTCGTGCAGGCCGTCCAGGTTTATCTGCACCTTCTTCATGTAGGACCAGTCGACCACCGATTCCAGCAGGTACTTGTCATAATCCTCGACCCCGAACTCGAGCCGGGTCTCCCCCGTCTCGTCGATGGCGCGCAGGCTCCCCTCGATCAGGGAAAACCGCCCCTCTCGTACGGTGCCGAGCCCCCAGGAGGGCACCACCCAATCGGTCGACAGGGCGGGGTGCTGTTCGAGGGCGGCAAGGAGCAGCCCTTTTACGGCCGGCACCACGACCGGCAGCAGCCCCCGCGCCTCGTCGATCCAGTCCTGAAGGGCCTTTTTCTTCGCCTGGTCCAGCACGAAGGTGATGCCGCCGGCCACGGAGGTGACCGGGTGCGTCCCGCGCCCACCGACCATCTCGTTCACCTTCTGCCCTATGGTGCGCAGGCGCAGGGCCACCCTGGCCAGTTCCGGGTTGGCCTGGACGATGCCGACGATGTTCCTGACCGCGGGGTCGGCATCGAGTCCGAGCACCAGGTCCGGCCCCTGCAGCACGAAGACGGACAGGCTGTGCGAGTGGATGATGTGCCCCAGGTACATGAGCTCACGCAAGAGCTTCGCTGCCGGCGGCGGGGTCACGGCGGCCGCGTGGTCCAGCGCGTTGCAGGCCGCCAGGTGGTGCGCGGTCGGACAGACCCCGCAGATGCGCGCCGTGATGTGCGGCATGCGGTCGGCCTCCATGCCGATCAGGATCTTCTCGAAGCCGCGCAGCTCGTTTACCACCAGCCCGGCGTTTTCCAGCTCCCCCGCATCGTCCAGGTTGATGAACACCTTGGCGTGCCCCTCTATCCGCGTCACCGGGTCTATTCTGAAGGTCTTCTTCATGGCTTTTCCCCGGCTTCGAAATCCGCCTGTTCCTCGGCGATCCATTTTTTGATGTGAAAGGTCGGCTTGCTGCCGATCATGGCCGTCGCCATGGTGTACGAGTAGTGCGACTTGGCGGAGCGTTCCAGCGACCGTATGATGTCGTCCCTGTCGATCTTGGTCAGCCGGGACATGCGGTCGGCGATCTCGGTCCGTATGTCCCGGTTCGGCTCGGCGAGGATCTGCATGGTGGCGCCGGCGCAACCGGTGCACGGGACGCCGTTGGTCGGACATGGAGCCAGGCAGCGGTCGATGGTGACCGACCCCAGACAGGTGTAGCCCTGGCTCAGGAAGCACTGCTCGGCGTCGGGGATGCCGTCCGAGTTGGGCCTGATGGCGGCGACCTCGGTCTTCTCCATGCGGCGGAGGCACTTGGCGCAGACCGAGCGGCGGTTCACCTCCGGCTGGCGCCCTTCCACCAGCGCGGCCAGCGCCTCGAAGACGAAGGCCGGGTGCGGCGGGCAGCCTGGCAGATAGAGGTCCACCTCGATCACCGTGTCGAGCGGCGAGACCACCGACTCCAGCGGCGAGACCTCCCGGCTGGGGGGGGGTGCTGAGCGCGTGGTCTTGTTGTCGAGGTAGACGGCCGCGGCTATTTCAGCGGGTGTGTGTATGTTGCCGGCGCCGGCGGGCCCGCCGAAGACGGCGCAGGAGCCCCAGGCAACGACGATGTCGCACGACTTCCTCATCTCGAGGGCGGCGTGGCGGTCGTGTTCGTTGCGGATGGCTCCGGAGACCAGGCCGACGGCGGCGTGGGGGTAGTCCTTGATATCGGTCAGCACCGGGCAGCGCTGGATCTTTATGGTCTGGAGGACGCTGAGGATCTTCTCGTGCAGGTCAACGATGGCAACGTGGCATCCGGAACAGTCGCTAAGCCATTCCGTGTTGACGGTAACCTCACTCATGGTCCCTCCTGACTACCAGTTTCTTGTAACAGGCGTTCTCTCCGGCGTGCACGATTTCCAGCGAGGAGTCGCGCCCCATGATGTTCTGCAGGGCGCCGGCGAAGAAGCCGTACATCATGTTGCAAAGCGACCCCTTCTGGGTATGGCCGAAGCGGAACAGGGACTGGCGGATCATGCAGTCCCGAAACACCAGCATGACACAGGTCCCCTCCTCCCCCTCCTGGACCACACTTTCCTGGTCGTGCGTCTTGAAAAGCTCGAACAGCCAGAGGTAATCGTTCCTGTCCAGCACCTCGCGCGTATAGGCGATCGCCTGCTCGATGTCGCCGGTGCGAGGCACCCCCTCGGAGAGCTTCTTGCCGAGATTGACGCCGGCCAGATAGGAGATGCTGTTGGCGCTTTCCCCGATGGCCTGTTCCGTCCCGGATGCGATGGCACCGAGAAAGACCATGGCGTCCTGTAATGCCAGCCGCTGGCTGTTGGTCTCCATGACAGCACTCCTATGCGAGAGGTTCCAGATTGACGACAACCACCAGCCTCTGGTCCAGGGATAACATCCCTTCCATCCAGGGCTGGCCGGCAGCGTCCAGGGGTGGGAGAATTTCGCTGCTGCTGACGCGGATCACGTCGGAAACCTCGTCGATGATGAACCCGGAAAGTACTCCGGCAAAATCCATCACCGCGATGCAGCTCAAGAGGTCGCCAGGGGCCTCCGGCAGCCCGAAGCGCTTGCGAAGCGAGACGATCGGGACGATCACCCCCCTGAGGTTGATGATCCCTTCGACGTGGGGAGGAGCGTTGGCCATCCTGGTGATCTCCGTCATGTCGATGATCTCTCGGACGGACATGACGTCGACGCCGTATTCCTCACGGTCCAGGAGGAAGGTCACCATCTGCATGTCGGGGTGTGAAGGGTTCGTTGTCAAGGTCTCCCTCCTCGTGGGCCATGGGCCATCCCAGGCGCGCCCGCTCTCTCCCCGTGGCGCTGACACCCGTATGTCGGGGAAATCCACCAACGGTGCCGGACGCGGCAAAACGGAGCATACATTAGGAGCCAATTTGTCAAAGCTTAATTATCCAGACTCCATTGCATTTGTACAGCGGGGCCGAGAAATATTTCAGGTCACGCGTGAGGGGGAAACCCTTCATTTTGGGTGGTCAGGCAGGGGCAAGAGCGGGGCGGTCAGGGAGAACCGTTACGTGAGGTGCGGGAGCGATAAAAGCAGTTTTGAACTTTTCCATGATGTGTTCAGATACGGCACTCTGTGGTAGGCGGGTAACGCGCGATTACCACGTATTGTAGAAGTCGGCGCTACATGCAGACCCTGAGGATCTGCTCCATGTCGGTCTCTCCGTTTAAAACCTTCATGATGCCGTCCATCTTGAGGGTCCACATCCCCTCCTGAAGCGCTATTTCCCGCAGCTCTTCCACCCTCGCCTCCTGCCTGATGGCCCGCTTGATGGAAGGGATCGCGGTCATCAGTTCATGGATCGCTATCCTCCCCTTGTAGCCGCTGCCGCCGCACCAATCGCACCCCACCTTCTCCATGAGCATCGCAGCCTCGTAGGCCGGCAGGACATCCAGCTTCTTGCGGCCGGCGCTGCGGTCGAACTCGGCGACCAGCCGGTCGTAGAGCTCACGCTTGCCGACCGCCTTCTTCTTGCAGTGCGGGCAGAGCCTTTTTGCCAGGCGCTGCGCCAGGATGCCGATCAGCGCGTCGGCGAAGTTGAAGGGGTCCATCCCCATCTCGATGAGGCGGACGGCCGTCTCCGGGGCGCTGTTGGTGTGCAGGGTGGAGAGCACCAGGTGGCCGGTGAGCGACGCCTCGATGGCGATCTTGGCCGTGTCGGGGTCGCGCATCTCGCCGATCATGATCACATCCGGGTCCGCCCGCAGGAAGGAGCGCAGCGCCTCGGCAAAGGTGAAGCCGATCTTGACGTTGATCTGCACCTGGCAAAGGCCCTGCTGGGTGATCTCCACCGGGTCCTCGGCGGTCCAGATCTTGCGCTCCTGCGAGTTGAGATGGCCCAGCGCGGAGTGCAGTGTGGTGGTCTTCCCCGCGCCGGTGGGGCCCACGCAGAGGATGATGCCGTACGGCTTTTCCAGCAGCCCCAGGAAGCGCTCCAGGTTGTACGGCATGAGCGCGAGATCCTTGAGCGGCAGCGGCTTGGAAGCCACCAATAGCCGCAGCACGGCGGCCTCGCGCCCCCCGACCAGGGGGGTGATCTCCACCCGGTACTCGAGCTTTTGCTGGTGGTAGCGCAGCAGTATCTTGCCGCTTTGCGGCCTGCGGCGTTCGGCTATGTCCAGCACGGCGAGGATCTTGATCCTCGCGATGATGGCCCACTTGTAGGTCGCGGCGATCTTGTGCGCGATGACGCATTCGCCGTCGATGCGGTAACGCACGGTGAGCGGGCTCTGCCCGGGGCCCGGCTCGAAATGGATATCGGAGGCACCCCGCTTGTAGGCGTCGATCAGCAGCCGGTTCACAAGCGAGATGACCTCGGAATCCGGCTCGAACAGCAGCCGGGCCTCGTCGGCCTCCTCCTCGACGGAGAGGGTTTCCGCCTCGGCCTTCATGGACTCCAGCAGCTTGTCCACCGCTTCGCCGCGGTGGTTATTGTAGTATCTGTCGATGGCCGCCGCAATCTGGCGGGAGGAGGAAACCACCAGCTCGATGCTGCAGTTGGTGCTGAACCTGAGGATGTCTTCGGTGGTGGGGTCCGTGGGGGTGGAGGTGGCGACCACGAGCTTCCTGCCGTCGAGGCTCACCGGGAAGACCTGCAGACGGTTGGCAAGGCCTTGGGGAATGGCGGCCAGAGCCGCATCCGAGGGGGTGACGCCGCTCAGGTCCACAAAGCGGAGCCGGAACTTGGTTGCCAGCGCCAAGATGAGCTGCTCCTCGGTGATCAGCCCCTTCATGACCAGGAGTTCTCCCACCTTGAGCTTTTTTCCCGCCAGCTGATGCTCGGCTTCCGATAACGGCTCCTCGTCCTGGCGGGCCAGCGCCAGGGCATCGCGCAGGGCCGCCTCCACCTGTTCCCGGGTCACCAGGCCGGCCTCGACCACGATGTCGCCGACCCGGGCGTTCTGGCGGTTGCTGCGTGCTTGCGGGGCGGCATCAAAGGGGCGCACGAGCTGCGTCACCTGATCCGGCTCCCGGATAGCGTGTTCTTCATCCAGCATGAGCGAGTCTTCGATGCCGTCATCGGCAGCGCTGCCGTACTCCGGGAGCATCTGCATGGGGAGGGTCTGGTCCTGGCGGTAGCGTACGGCTGTGGAAGTGAAGAAGATGGTCCTGTAAGGCTCTGCCGCGTCCTGAAGGAGCGCGATGAACCCCTTTTGAAACTGCGGCTTGCCATAGACTGCCACCGAGAAGGTCTCTCCGGTGATGGTAGTGACCCGCTCGAAAGACGCAGGCTCGCCGGCGCTTAGCGCGGCAGGGGGATGCAGGAAGCGGATGTAGCAGATCTCGTCCAGCTTGAAGAGTAAGTTGCGCTTTTCGCCCTCGACAAACACCTCCACATCGACGTCGTTGTTCTTGAAAGAGCGGGCCAGCCTTCCCTCGATCCGGTCATCGGTCTTCAGGTGGATGATGAGTCGGTTGTCCATACTAAGCTCCCGTTGGTCCTTTCCAACAGCCTCATAGCCAGGTTTCAAACAGCCGGTCAGGGGGCTGGCCCCTTCGACACTGCTTCATTCGAAACTGCCTGATATATATACCCCTATTGAATAGCGCGCATGTCATCCGAGAACCCGGGCGGCCCTCCCTGTTTTCCCTGGACCGCAGCACCATGCCGGTGCCGGCAGGCGGTGGGGAACGGTGGGCGAGGTTGACAGATCTCTCATTGAAACGTTTATCTTACCGTCTCAATGCGCGTCTGTCCCGCGGCACAGGATTTATTTTCCAAACGGCGGCAAAGGGGCGATTTCCTCTCCCCTCCGGTCACCGGACCCGGCAGCCACCGGCCTCGGCCTCCCCGTCGATGCACCGGTGCCGAAAACCGATTTAAAACTGTTGCTTGACATAGGCGGCTGCAGTGTCATACCCTTGCAATTCCAACCCACTATGCCACTTTCAACCCAAGCGAGCCCGCATGCCACCAAACGATAGCTTCCCGCAACTGCCCGAAGACGCGCCGGTCATGTTCCACTCCGTGGACCGCAACGGCAAACTGGTCGATGTCAGCAACCACTGGCTCCGGGTTCTGGGCTACCGGCGCAGCGAGGTGATCGGGCGCAAGAGCACCGAGTTTCTCACCGAGGCGTCGCGGCGCTACGCCGAGGAGATCGTCCTCCCCGGCTACTTCAAGAGCGGTTTCTGCACCAACATCCCCTACCAGATGGTCACCAAGGGAGGCACGGTACTGGACGTGGTCCTCTCCGCAACGGCCGAACGCGACGACGGGGGGGAGGTGGTCCGCTCGCTTGCCGTTTTGACCGACGTCACGGAGAGAAAGCGAGTGGAAAGGGCGCTCCACGATGCCGAAACGGTCTTTTCCAAGGCCTTTCGCTCCTCGGCCTCCGTGTTGCTGATCACCACCCTGGCCGACGGGAGGCTGATCGAGGCAAACGACGCCTTCGAGCGCATCTTCGGTCACCGGCGCGACGCGGCGCTCGGTCGCCAGACGGCGCAGCTCCAGATCTGGGAGAACCCGGGAGATCGTGCCGGCTACCTGCAGTTGCTCCAGGAGAAGGGGGAGGTGCGCGATCTCGAGGTGAGATTCCGGTCCAGCTCCGGCGCCATGATCGTGGGACTGCTCTCCGGGGAAATCATCGAGTTCAACGGTGAGAAATGCCTGCTGAGCCAGATCAACGACATCACGGACCGAAAGCGCTCCGCGGAAGAGATCGAGGTGCTGCATACCGACCTGGCGGCGCGGGCCTACGAGCTGGAGCTTGCCAACGAGGAGCTGGAGGCCTTCAGCTATACCGTCTCCCACGACCTGCGCAAGCCGCTTACCGCCATCAGCGGCTACTGCCAGCTCATCCTCGACATCTGCCCCAACCTAAGCGAGCAGTGCGAGGATTTCGTCCAGGAGATCATGGGGGGCACCATCAGGATGAACCAGCTGATAGATACCCTGCTCGAGTACTCGCGGGTGACCCACTACCAGCTGCAGCGGCAGACGGTCGACCTGAGCCAGCTGGCGGCGCAGGTGTCGCTCGAGCTTGAGATGGCGGAACCGCACCGGCAGGTCCGCTTCGAGATCGCGCAGGGGTTGAGCGACCGGGGAGACCCCAAACTGTTGCGCGTGGTGCTGGAAAATCTCCTCGGGAACGCCTGGAAGTATTCGGCGCAGCGGGCCCAGGCCGTGATAGAGTTCGGCAGCCTGGAGACGGACGGGAAAAGGACCTACTTCGTCCGGGACAACGGGGTCGGTTTCGAGACGGCCAGCGCAGCCGGGATGTTCACCGCCTTCAGGCGGCTGCCGGGAGCCGAGCAGTTCAACGGCTTCGGCATAGGGCTTGCGACCGTCGCGCGCATCATCAAGAGTCACGGCGGCCGGGTCTGGGCCGAGGGGCAACCGGGGCAGGGAGCGGTCTTCTACTTCAGCGTCGGTTGAATAACGGCAAAGCCCGCTCGCGAACCGGTTGCCCCAAAGCCCGGGAACCGTCCCTTACCCCCCTTGAGACATCGGGGCAAGGGGGATCGCGGTATCCGGAGCGGCCATCAGCTTTCGCAGTTTCAGGATCGACTTGGCCTCGATCTGGCGGATCCGCTCGCGGGTGACGCCGAAGCTTTTCCCGATGGTGTCCAGGGTCTGGGGTTCGGTGTCGCCCAGGCCGAACCGAAGCGTGAGAATCTCCTGTTCCGCCTTGGGGAAGCTCTGAATAGCCTTGGAGATCAGCTCGAAGCTGTCCACCTCTTCCATCAGGACCTCCGGCGAGACGACCGAGTCGTCCTCGATGGTGTCGGTCAGGAAATAGTCGTTGTTGTCTCCCATCGGCTGATCGATCGAATAGGTCTTCTTCAGAAGTACCATCAGCTTGCGGACGTGGCTCAACTCCGTCCCCAAGGCCTCCGCCACCTCCGTCAAGGTCGGCTCGCGGTTCAACTTCTGCACCAACTCGCGGTTGGCCCGGAGCATCCTGTTGATGTCGTCCGAGACGTGTACCGGGAGCCGGATGGTGCGCGACTGGTTTACCAGGGCCCGCTCGATGGACTGCCTGATCCACCAGGTGGCGTAGGTGGAGAAGCGGCACTCCTTGGAGAGCTTGAAGCGCTCGACCGCCTTGATGAGCCCCAGATTCCCCTCCTCGATCAGGTCCAGAAACGGAAGCCCCCGGTTCATGTAGCGCTTGGCGATTTTCACCACGAGCCTCAGGTTGGAGACGATCATCCTGTCGCGTGCCGCCTTGTCGCCCAGATCGATCTTCGCGGCCAGTTCCCTCTCCTCCACCGCAGTCAGAAGTTTCGTCTGGTGGATCTCGCGCAGGTATAGTTTGATGGCGTCATCAAAATGCTCGATAACCGCGACATCTACCTCCTTCTCCTCCTCGGCAGGTTCGGCAGCGTCGTCCATTTTTTCGAGTTCCAAGAGATCCGGTCCCAGTTCCGGATCAAGGAAAAGATCCGTCTTGTCGTGCAGCGCAGATTCGTAGCTTTCCATCTAAGGCTCCTATCGAGAACAACCGGTTTTTAGGTCTGCACTGGCGTGCATTACAGTATTCATGCCATTTCGGACGTCTGCCGTAACAGGCCGTTCCAGCGAACAAAAGTCAGCCGACGCCACTCGCGTTATTTTCATAAGGGGTGAGAAATATTGACCAATTGTCAATTTACTTGCCAAAAACTACGCTAGATGCGGCTTTGCGACGGATGGCAACCCCTTTCATCGCTTCTTCCAGTAGGGAGCTTTCACCGGCATGATCCATCTCACCCCGCCGCGCGGGTCCTCGGTGTCGCCGGCATAACGGGGGATCAGGTGTATGTGCAAGTGCATCACCGTCTGGCCTGCGGCGACACCGTCGTTGATGCCGATATTGAAGCCGTCGGGGCTTCGTTCAGCCAGCAGCAACTCCCGCATTTGCGCCACCAGGTCGCACAGGGCAGCCTGCTCTTCCCTGGTCGCCTCGAAGAAGGACGGGATATGCCTTCTCGGGACGATCAGCGTATGGCCGGCAGTCACGGGAAAGCCGTCGAAGAAGGCTATGGCGTGGTCGTTGGCACGGAGGATTTTCGAACTGTCGGGGGTGCAGAACGGGCAGGTGGATCGAGTCATATGGTCACTTTCGGTCCATGACGCCGCTAGGGGCAACGATTTCGCCGGCGAGAGGGGGATGGCGCCCGGGCGAGATCAGTAGCGGTAGCAGAGGTCCAGCTTCACCAGCTGGTTGGTCTGCCGGGCGCCGCCCGCCAGGTTGAAGTTGTCGATCCGCTCGACGCCGTACATGATGCCGCCGTCCAGAAAGGCGCCGACCGGGAAGTTCCAGGACAGCCGCCCCGCATCTTTTCTCTCGGTCTCTTGGCTGCCGACCCTTCCCTCGTGGCCCCGGTCGGTCCGGAAATACTCCAGCGCGACCCTGTGCCGCGGCTCGAACCAGTGGCTGTAGCGCAGGAAGAATTCGATGGCCGAGCCCCCCTGGGAATGGCCGGGGGTCATCCCCTCCTGGACGTAGCCCGCGGGGAACTTGATGTCGGTGTAGAGCATCGGGTTGCCGTAGAAGAATTCGAAGCGCAGGTCGTCGCTTCCCGAAGCGGTCAGGCGCGGGATGAAGAATCCCGCCACGTAGCTCTCCACGAAGGGCCAGAAGGCGGCGGAATCCTCGCCGACGTACTCGCCGTACAGCTCGGTGTCGCGCAGCCACGGGATGCGCAGGCGCAGGTCGAGGCCGGCTATGGAGTTGTTGTGGTTGGTGCCCCCGCCGCCGAAGATGGTGTCGCGCAGGGTGGAGTCGCGGGTGAAACCGGGGCCCCCTTCCTGGCGCACGAAGTTGCCGCCGATCTCGAACCACGGCGTCGGCTTCACGGCGAGCTTCGCCCCGATGAAGTGGGGATGGCGCAGCGTGGTGCCGCTGCCGGTGGCGGCGAAGCGGGAATAGATGAGGGCGTATTTCACCTCGCCAAGATAGCGCTTCACCCATTTAACGTCGACCGGCTCGGGGCTGGAGAGCTTGATCAGATCGAAGTTGTCCGCGTTATTGGTAAGCGTCAGGGCGCCCCGGTAGCCCGGCCCGAACCAGTTGGCATCGCGCCCCGCCTCGAGCTCGACACCGCCGCCGCCAAGCTTCAGATATCCCTTCTGCAGCCTGAGCCCCGGCTCGTCGGTACCGGCAGAAAGGGAGGGCTCGACCAGCATGGAGAGCTTCTCGGTGACGAACCCCTCCATGGACCAGCGCAGTTCGGCACTGCTGCCGACCCGATGGATCACCCCCTCGTTGTTCTCCAAAAGAGGCGTCCCCTCGCTGCCGCTTTGAGCCAGGACGGCCGCATCGCTGTCCGGGCGCAGCTTGCCGCCTATGAAGCCGAACGCAGACTGCCCGCCGCGCACGAAAACCTGCCGGTCGTAGCTGCGCGGCACGCCGTCCAGATAGACGTAGCGCACCCTGGCCGCGGAAAGGAGGTCGTAGTCGAATAGGGGGGCGCTGCCCGGCGCCTCGCGCAGGGCGGCCTCGCGCGGCAATAGCCGGTGCAGCCGCTCCAGCAGTTGGTAGGCCAGGGGGGGCGCGTCCGCGGCGTCGCGCTTCAGGTTCTGCTCCGCTTCCAGCAACAGGCGCGCCGCCTCCGCTTTGGAGTAGGGACGCAGCCCCTTCAGGTCGGTGTCGAGCAGGCCGAAGCCGGCAAGCTTTTCCAGGTAGGCGTAGACCGGACTGTCCAGGGGGATGTTGTTCGAGGCGAGCGCCCAGGCGCAGTGGGGGAGCAGCCAGAGAAGGAGCGCTGCGGCGAAGATCGTCAGATGACTGCGCATGTGCATGGCAAACCTTATTAAAAAGCAGTTACCGCAAAGCCGCAAAGCGCGCAAAGAAGGAAAGCGGGGCCGGGACGAAACTACCGGGAAAAGATCCCGTATCAGCAGTTCTTTGCGTTCTTTGCGTCTTTGCGGTGCAAAAGGGTTATCCTCAGTAGGCGCCTTTGCGGCTCAGCACCGTCTGGATGGTCTGGCACAGAAGGCTCAGGTCGAGCCAGATGGACCAGTTGAGGATGTAGTAGGTGTCGAACTTTTCCTGGATGGTCAGGTTGCCGTCACTGCGTGCCGAGACCTGCCACAGGCCGGTCATGCCGGGGAGCACCCTGCGGCGCATGCGCCGGAAGTCGCTGTCGAACTGCTCCAGGTGGTAATGCGGGAAGGGACGGGGGCCGACCAGGCTCATCTCGCCCCTGATCACGTTCCAGAGCTGGGGCAGCTCGTCGATGCTGCTCTTGCGCAGGAAGTTCCCCACCCCCTTCAGGATGCGCGGGTCGTCCTTCAGCTTGAAGTAGTTGTTCCACTCCCTTTTGGCTGCGGGGTCGGCGGCCAGATGCTGCTGCAGGAGCTTCTCCGCATTCGGGTACATGGTGCGCAGCTTCCAGACCCTGAACCTGCGCCCCCCCCTCCCCTCGCGCACCTGGCAGTAAAAGGGGTTGGCGCGGCAGATCAGGTAGATCCAGATGCCGAAGACGGCAAAAACGGGGAGGCTCAAAATGAAGAGCGGGATGCCGAGGCAGTAGTCCATGAACAGCTTCAGGTAGGTGCTTCTGCGCAACAGGAGCTTTTTCTGGATCTCCAGCCCCACCATGCCGCACAGGTCCCGGGCCTCCACCCAGAGGCTCTGGACGCCGATCAGGTCCGGGATGATCAGGATGTGGGAGAAAGGGAGGCTGTTCACCAGGTGCACCTGCATGTCCCGCTGCATGCCCGGCAGCGCCAGGAGCACGTAGTGCAGCTTCCCCTTGAAGGCGCGGGCGCGGTTCAACCCCCCCATGACGGAGACCCCGCTCAACCTGGTGCCCCACTTCTCCCGGGCGTCGTCCAGCACGGCCACCGGCCTGAATCCCAGGTCCGGATTGGCCAGAAGCGAGGAAACGGCACGCTCTCCGGTCAATCCCGCGCCCAGCACCAGGACCGGGGTGCCCCAGAGGTTGCACCCGGTCAGGACGGAGCGCAGCAGCCGCTGCATCAGAGGGGGCAAGAGCAGTGCCAGCAGGAATACCAGGAGCGCGAAGAGGCGCGAGTAGGTGCCGTGGTGCACGAAGAACCACCAGACGGTGAAGGCCATAAAGAAAAAGGAGGTGGTGCGCACCCGCCGCCTGAGCCGCTCGGCCAGCGTCAGGCCGTATCCCGGGTAGAGCCCGGCCAGCCACAGCCCGCAGGGGACCAGCAGCAGGGCGGTGGAGAGTTCCCAGTAAAGACGCGGTGCCACCGTGACATGGAACCAGGGCGAGGGGATCTCGCTCAGGATCTGGGCGATGAAGAGCGCGAGCTGCAGCGAGAGAAAATCCAACAGGAACTTGGCCCACCGGACCCAGGGGCGTTCCCAGAAGAGTTCCGCGGAGAGCTCCGCGTCGGTCGCAGCGCCGTCGGAGATGTGAGCCTCCAGGGCGACCGTATCCATAGTGCTTCCACTTCTCAAACCGGCCCCCATACTGAGGCGAAGCTGCCGGTGGCGGCCGATACCTCGCTCTGCGCAGTTAGCAAAAGAAATTCCGAAAATCCGGGCGCCGGCGGAACCCGTAACCCGGGCAATACACGTTGAGCTAGCACCAGCCCCTCCAAACCGTCGCTTAGACAGTTTTCTAACTGTCTACACGACAGAGCCAACCGACATATTTACACCACATGCGATGAGAATTCAATAATTTTCCCAGCATTAACCTGACAGTCCAGGCAGGAGCGCCGTCGCACAGAGTATCACGCGAAATCCCCAGGTACCGGGAAGGATCATCAGTCAAAAGCTCGCCAAGCTCCATTCTCTCGGGAAAGCCGCTCTGCCAGTGGCGCGCCGTTTTTTCACCTGATCAGAGCTCACAGGGCGTGCCACTGTGCCGTCTCATCCAATCCGCACCCGCGGCATCCCGGTTGCCGGCCCATTGTACGCCATACCCATTCTTGCGGCAACGGTTCTTATCACGACAAGCCCAGTCTCGTCCTGATAAGCTGCCTGGCGAAGAGATAGACGAACCTGGGATTGTGCTTGAAATACCTCTTCCACAAGCGCCGCGGTTCCATGCACAGACGGAACAGCCATTCCAGCCCGGCCCGCTGCATGAGTGGCGGCGCCTGCCTGACCCGCCCGGAATGGAAATCGAAGGCGGCACCGACCCCGAGCATCACCGCCGGGACGGCCGATGCGTGCCGGGCCATCCACCATTCCTGCTTGGGACAGCCGATGCCGACCAGGAGTATCCGCGCGCCGGACGCGACGATGTCGCCGGTGTAGGCTGCATCCTCCTCGGCCGTCAGCGGGCGAAAGGGGGGCGCAATGCTGCAGACCACGCGGATGCCGGGGCAGCGCTGCTGCAAGAAGGCGGTGAACACCGCCAGCGAATCCTCGGTACCACCGTAAAGAGCGACGGGGATGCCCGCCTGCGCCGCGGCTTCGCAGACGTGCAGGGTCAGGGTGGGGCCGTAAACGCGTTCAGCCGACCTGAGCCCCAGCTGCCGCAAGCCCCAGACCAGCGGCATGCCGTCAGGGGTCAACAGGAAGGCGTCGTTGAGCGCCTGCCTGAACAGGGGGTCGTCGAAGGCCTCCATGACCATGTGAACGTTGGCCGCGCAGAGGTACCCGGCCTCGCCTGCCCGGGCCATGGCGATTACCTTGCGGGTAGCCTCCTCGTAGCTCGTCCGATCGATGCGCAGGCCCAGTATGCGGGCGTGGCCGGGCGCGCCGGCTTGTTCCGACCGGTCAGCCATCTCTGCGAACCCCTGAGATTGCCGGGGCTCGCCCTTCGTTGCAGGCGGCACGGCAGTTCACCGCGACCCCGGCGGCGACGCGGCGCTGCCGTAGAGGAGCCTCTCGTGACGCGCGATGTCCTCATCGGCAAAGCGCTGTACCACCTTGCGCGCCGGGTTGCCGGCAACGATGGCGTACGGTTCGACATCCTTGGTGACCACCGATCCGGCAGCCACGATCGCTCCGCGACCGATGGTGACGCCGGTCAGCACAACGGCTCCATAGCCGATCCAGACATCGTCACCGACCACGATCCGCAGCGCCTTGCCGGGACCGGCGTAGGCGGGGTCGCCGATCCAGGGGGCCTGGCGGATGGTCGTGCCGACGCAGCTGTAATCGTGATCGTAGCGGCCGATCAGGCCGACGTTGTTTGCCACCATGACGTTGTCGCCGATCACCCCGTCGCACTCGACCGAGCAGAATTTCCCTATGTAGACGTCGTCGCCCACGCTGAGCTTATGCGGCGCCCAGAGAATCGATCCGATACCGATATGGGTCCGCGCCCCCGTGACCACGTTCTGACGTACCGAGTAAAGCCGGTAGACGCGCTGCCAGACGCCCCTTATGAACCTCTTGATCATTTTCGCTCCAATGCTTTTAGTACACCTGCGGCAAACCGCTCCACCATCTCCTCCACCGTGTAGGAAGCGGCCGACTCTAGACACCCGGCCACGAGCTTCTCCCTGAGCCGTTCGTCGTTGAGCAGCGAAACGACGGCGGCGGCATAGGCAACCGGATCTTCGGAGTTCTCGACGACGACGCCGTTACCCCAGTTCTTGAGATATTCGATCTCCGGGCTGTGGTAGGGGAGGTCGGTGGTAACCAGCGGGACCCCGAGCGCAAAGGCATCCAGCACGCCGAGCCCGACCAGCCCGGGCATCAGCAACAGCTTGGCCACGGCGAAATAGGGGACCTTGTTGTCGTCGAACTGGGGGCCGACGTAGTGCAGCCAGGGATGCTTTTTGGACGCCGCCGAGACGATGTGATCGTCCGGGCCCGCACCGATGAAGATCATATGGAAGTCGGGCACCTGCTCCTTGACCAGCAGGCAGGCATCGATCAGAAAGCCCAGGCGCTTCTCCCGGTACATGCTGCTGGAGAAGACGCAGACGTTGTCCCCGGCAATCCCCAGCCCCTGCTTGAGCGAAGAGATCTGCGCCTCCCCCACCCTTTGCCTTGCCGCGATCAGCGCCCTGGTGTCGATGGAGTTCTGCACGTTGGTGATCCTGTCTTCCGGAAAGCCCAGCTCCCTGACCACGGCGCTGCTCATTTCGTTGTAGGTGAACCACCAGTGCACCTTGTTGGACACCATGCGCTTGACCAGTTCGCCGGCCCTGCTTCCTTCATGGGCCTGGAAATTTTTCCCGTGCCCCCAGAAAGCGAACTTCTTCACCCCCGACAGGTGCAATAGCTGCAGGAAGTAGTTGATCAAAAGCTTGCTCGCCTGCTCGGCGATCACCAGGTCCGCACCTTTGATGTGGCGCAGACAGGGCTGCCAATAAAGCTCCCGGCCGGCGAACTTCACGATGGTGTTGTCGATCCGGTGCGCCCAGGGGAGATGGACCGTGTCCCGCTTCGCGGCGTCCTTGGAACCGGCCTGCCCGTACACCAGGACGAGTTCCACCCCTTGCTGGTGCAGACGTTCCCTGAGCAGTTCGAAAAAACGTCTGCGGTACTGGGGCAGGCTCTTGTAGATGATGGCGACTTGTCTTTTTCTTTGCATAGAGGTCCTTTGCGGCTAGTCGGAGTCGGGGCTTCAGTCCACCAGCAAGGGGACCGGGCCGAGGTCGAGTGCGGCACCCCCAGCCAGGAGCTTGGCGCTCCCGGTGAGCTCCCTGGCCTGGTGCGCGCCCCAGCTGCGGGGCACCTGGAATCTCCCGGTCCGCTCCGGGCTCCAGAGGATGTGTCCCTTGTAGCCGCTCCCCTCGATTTCGCAGATCCAGACCCCCTGGTCGTTGCTGGCGCAGGAAAGCATCCGTTTCCCCGTCAGCCACTTCTCCAGCTCGGCGTAGGCCGTGGCGGCGGGGGTCAGGGAGCGGTCATCGCTGCGGGTGAGGTCCAGCCCGGACCAGTTGCGGCTGTCCCAGGCGTACCAGTAAAACCTGCTGACGCCGCCGGCCCAGTTCACCAGGTAGGACCTCACCAGGTAGGCCGCCGCCTCGGCGTCGGAGAAGCGCTTCTTCTGGTCCCACCCCGCCTCGGTATTCCAAAGCGGTTTTCCGCCGCAGTTGTTCCGGGTCATGACCCCCCTGACCTGGTTGATGAGCGGCAGCATCGCCTCGGGCGGTTTCGGGGTCACGTAAAAGTGGTAGCCGATGACGTCGACGTAGCGGCCGCCTCCCTTGGCCAGGAACTGGTCGAGCCACTTGACACCGTCCCCCTCACCGGTGGCCGCGGGAGAAACGATGACGGCTGCGGGGTCCACTTGCTTGATGATCAGGGACGCCTCGCGCGTCAAGAGGAGCATCTGGTCCACCGAGCCGGAGAAGAACCCCTTCAGGTTGGGCTCGTTCCAGATCTCGTAGTGACGAATGCGCCCCTTGTACCGGGTTGCCACGGCCCTCACGTAGTTGCGCCAGTCCTCGATGGACCTGGGCTCGGCCGCCCACCCCGGCTTCTTGTAGGACGAAGACTCTCCCGGGCGCGCCGAGGCCCAGGCCGGGGTCAGCCCGAGAGGCAGCAGCACCTCCACGTCGTTTTGCTCAGCCAGGGAGACCAAGCGGTCCAGCGCCTCGAAATGCCACTGTCCCTTGGTCGGCTCGAGGTAGGGCCAGGCGACATAGGCGTCCCACAGTCGCCAGCTCCCGAAGGGGACCTCGGGCCAGGGGGTCGAGGTCGCGGCCCGGTGCATGTGCATGCCGAAAAATTCCCTGCCGATCGGGGCACTGCTCGGCTGGCCGGCGGCCTTTGCCCCGGGGAGCCACGCACTCAACGCCACCAAAAGGGAGATTGCTGTTACAACCGGCGTCAGACCTTTGAATAACTTCACGACAAAGCCCTCCTTGTTGCTGCGAGATGGAGCTGCTGTGAAAAGACGCTACTTCGTCCGGTACATTTGGTGGTGGTAGCCGAATGCCCCGCAGATCGTGCCGAGCCCCGTGGCGGAAAAGGTCATCGCCTTGACCACGGCGTGAAAACCGGTAACGGCGCTGATGGGAAAGAGCAGCAGCGAGTAGAGCACCAGCGCGCTACCCCGCACCAGGTACCTGAGGACCGAGATGCCGCGCTTTTCCCGGACCATGATGCCGCTTATCACGTTGGTCCCTGCCACCCGGAACGCCCGGGTCAGGATCCATTTCACGTTGCATCTGTTCTCCTCGACCGTTTCGTGAACCAGCGCCTTGGAGGACCAGACGATCGTCTTGCCGGCGGCGTGGGCGCCCCGGAAGAAAACGGTATCTTCACCGCCGGTCAGGGCGAATTTCTCGTCGAACCGGCCGCAGTCATGAAACACGCCGCTTCGTATCAGCACGTTCCCGGTCCTGGCGTAGTCGATCCTGTCCAGGTCGCGATGCGCGAACCTGTCGTAGAACCTCCCCTTGGCCACCCAGTCCGGGGTTCCCGGCCCCAGTATCGAGTTGATGTTCCCCGTGACGATGTCCGCACCGGTGGCGGCCATGGCGCAGACCAGCTCGTAAAGCCAGTCGGCGCAGGCCTCCTCGTCGTCGTCCAGAAACGCTATGCAGTCGGCGTCAGCGAGCGCCCCCGCGACTGCCGTATTCCTGCCATAGGAAATGCCCTTTCTGTGTTCCGCCTGGTACAGGATTTCCGTTCCCACCAGCGGCGCCATGGCGCTGCACAGCGACTCGACTTCGCCGTTCACATCGTTGTCCACCACGACTATTTTCACCAGCTCAAAGAGCGCCCGGTCCTGTCTTTGATGCGACAGTGACAAAAGTGCCTTTCTGATCCCTTCCATTCGTTTGTAAGTCAGGATACAAACAGCGATTTTCATTGAGCCTCCAGCACTGACCGATGTTACCAAAAAACACGAAGCAAGAAAAGCGGCAGATGAATCAACCGGTCACGGGACGGGAGTAGATTCTCAGGCTATACAGTACCATGACCGAGAGCATCCAGGTCAACAGAGTCGCCCCCTGCCCGAGGGTGTACTGGAAGATCACCTCGGTGAAGCCGGGCAGAAAGTAAAAAGCGCAGGTCCAGTAAAGCGGGATGCGCACCGTGTCAGGAACAGCACGCACGATCCTGTAAAAGCTCCGGGACCACAGCAAAAGGGCCGCGAGCCCCACCAGTCCCGTCTGGGAGAGCACCTGCAGTATCTGGTTGTGGGCGTGCGTTGCCGCCCAACCGAGAAAATCGAAGTAATCGAGCGATGCCTTGGAGGACCAGGCATCGAGCCCCTGCCCGAACCAGGGGCGCTCCAGCCACATGTCGACGGCGAGCAGCCAAAGCGGCACCCGCCCCGACAGGGTGATGATCTGGGGATCGTACATCATGTCCTCTATGCGGCTGGCATAGGAGGAAAACTTGAACAGATAGACCAGAAAGAGCGCGGAAGAGGACGCGATGACGGAAAACCCGAGGTACCTCTTGAACCTCCCCAGGGAGTTCAGCCTGATCAGCAGATAGGCGCAGCAAAGCAGGACCGCCAGGACCAGGTTGGTCTTCGACTGGGACAACAGCAGCACGAGGACGATGGCCGCGACATGGACAGGCTCGCCCCTCAGGCGGCAACCGGGAAAGCGCCCGAGCATCCAGACAAATATGGCGAGCGGGGCCAGGGAGTTGGCGTGCGCGGCCATGCCGTACAGCCTCATCGGGAAAAGCGCCAGCGCCGACTCTTCGGCGTAGCTCGGGTTCCAGGCCCAGTCGGGGAAAAGCACCGCAACGGCGAGGCTGCCGTAGACGAAGACGCACATGAGCATGACCCGCAGCTGCCGCACCAGCCACTCAAGGGAAGGGGTCGGCATGAAATAGGTGGCCGAGTAGATGGCGAGGGTCCCCAAAAGGCTCAGGGTAAGGGTGCCGCCCGAGACCAGCGTCGAGACGGTGGGGAGCGCCGCCAGCAGGATGGTGAGCCCCCAAAAGCCCCGGCCGCGCGCACCGCTTTTGTCCCCCGAGGAGAGGTGGCGAAACAGCGCGACGGTCGCCAGGATGAGGAACAGCAGATAGAACCCCTTGCTGGCGAGGTAGCTCAGATCCCCCACCCCCTCTGCCACGTCGAGCTCCCCCGCGATGAAGCGCCGCGGTTTCAGCGAGGTGAGAAGCGGGGTCGACAACCCCAACCCCCAGATCAGGACGCGCCAGCAGAAAACGTCGACCGTTGACAGCGCGCGGGGTGCGGGCGCAGGCCCGGAGGCCATCTTGTCGGGTACCTGGGACATGCGGCTAGCGCCCCTGCGCTGCAGGGGCCAGCCCGACGCGACAGCCCCGCTCACTCTTGACGCGCCTGAGCACGAGATACCAGGTGGCCAGCGCCAGTGACAGATCGGCAGCGAGGCTCGCCAGGGCAGCGCCGCGCCAGGAATAGAGCGGGATCAGCCATAAAAGCAGGGCGACGTTGATAAGGGCGACGGCCACCTGGCAAAGCGTCCTGGCCCGCTGGTAGCCGGCACCGGTCAGGGTGTCGCCGGCGAAATAATGCAGCACCTTCAATAAAGGCAAAAGCGCGAGCCAGCGCAGAGCGGGGACGACCTCGGCGTATTGCGCGCCCAGTATCAGCGGGACCACCGGCGCGCAAAAGAAGAGGGCCGCCGAGGCAAGCAGGCCGTAGCAGGCCATGTAGGGGAGCAGTTTCAGGGTGAAGGTCAAGGCCCCCTCTATCCCTTTGGCCCCGGTCTGGAAATAACGTCTGTAGGAGGCGTAAAGGACCGAACGGATCGGCACGAACGAGACATCGATGATGCGGTACGCGGCACCGTAGATCCCGGTGGCTCCCAGGCCCGCCAGGCGGGACAAAAGCGTCTTGTCGATGTCGTTGTAGACGCTCTGGGACGAGAGGCTGACCGAGAAGTAGATCCCTTCGGCGAGCTCGCGGCCCATGCCGCTGCGGTCGAAAGCCGGACCTGCGATGCGGGCGTTGACGAAGAGGACCGCGGCCAGGGCGGAAACGGCGGTGCCCAAAAGGTACACGCCGCCCCAGGCGACTACGGAGGGATGCCGGTCCAGACCGAGCAGCACCCCCAGCAGGGCAAGCCGCACCACGTTGGGCATCAGCATCATTTGCGAGGTCTCGGAGAGCCGGTTCACCCCCTGGAACGCCTGGGCGGCGACATCCACCAGACGGTAGCAGATCAGGTCGGCGAGGCAGACGGCCAGCACCAGCCAGAAGGGGACCGCTTGCGGCAGCAGGAGGTAGGAGAGCGAGACGGCGGCCAGGGTCAGCGCGGCACCCGAAACGGCGGTCACGGCAAGGGCCCTGCCCCACTGTGCGGCAAAGCAGGAGGGGTCGCGGGAGACCTGCTTTATCAAGAGGTTGCCGGTTCCCAGGCTGGCGAAGGGGGCCAGCACCGAGGCTAGCGCCGTCACGCAGACGAAGGCGCCGTACCCCTGCGGCCCGAGCGCACGTGCGATGAGCACGAAATAGACCGCCTGGACCACGACCCTGACCCCCTGGCCGAGAAACATCCAGAGGGAGCCCCGGAACAGGGTATGTGTGGAGAGCCTCTTGAGGCCGGTGCCGACGCGGGACATCACGATCTCAACAGTTTCAAAAACCGGTCCAGCTGCTCCCTTTCGGCGCGCGGCATAACCTTCAGGTAGTGTTGCCCGCAAATCCAGACGATGACGCCGAAGAAGGTCAGGAAGGTGAGCGACAGGACGATGGTGGCGCGCTTGGGCTTGACCTTTTTATCCGGCACCTCGGCTTTCTGGACCACCTGGATCCCGGAGCTGGTCTTCGCCTGGGTGAGTTTCGCCAGTTCGTTCTGCTTGGTGAGCAGCTCCACGATCATTTCCTGGGTCTTGAACTCCCTGAGCAGACGCAACTGCTCCTGGCCCAGGGCGGGAACCGAGCCGACCGAGGGGATGGCACCGGTCCCGGTTCCCTCCAGGCTCGCCAGCTGCGCGGTGAGGTTTTGGATGGAGGCCTTGAGGGTCCGGACCTCCTGCGTCGATTCGGTGAACTGGCTGCGCAGCGCCGACAGCTGGGACTTTTGCACGGCGATCTGCGCCTTGAGCAGGGCGACCCCTTCCAGGGACGCCTTCGCCTGCTCCACGACGTTCACCGCCTTGTTCCTGATCTGGAAGCTCTTCATCGCCTCCTCGGCGCGCGCCAGGTCGGCCCGGGAGCGCGCCAGCCGCTCTTCCAGGAAGCGCCGGTCCTGGGTGGCGTCGGTGACGCTCATGTCGCTCACCAGCTTGCTGAACTCCTCGACGTAGCCGTTGGCGATGGCGGCCGCCTGCTTCGGATCCTCGTCCTCGACGGTGATGCTGATGATGCCGTCCTTCTTGCCGGCCCGCACCTCCACGAAGCCGGACATCTTCTTGTACATGTCCATGCGGTACTTCTGCTGGTACCGCTCCATGAGCTTGAAGCGGTCGATGATGGCGCCCATCACCCGCTCGCTTTCCAGGATCGAGGCGTACTGGTCGGCCTGGGTCCCCTTGCCGATCATGGAGCCGGCAAGGCCCGCCAGCCCTCCCCCCCCCATCTGGCCCAGCATCATCCCCATGATCCCCTGGTCCTGCTGGGGAGGGATGATGCGCACCGTGGAGGCGTACGTCTTGGGCAGCACGAGGGCGAGGCCGATGGAGAGGATAAAGGCGCTCAAGGTGAGCAGCAGGATCAGCCTCTTGCGCTTGATGAGCGCCTCCAGGTAGCCAAGCGGATCTGCCGGGTCCGGCAGGCCGGGGGCAGGGTGATCGACAGGTTCAGGCATGCGTGATAACTCCAGTAAAAAGGTGTGCGGCGCGCAAGCGGGGCGCCGCTACAGGCCTGCTGCCACCAGCACCCCGGCGGCGAGCGCGATCTGTCCGATAATGGTGGCGATGTCCTTGATGTCGCGTACCCAGGCGATCTTATCCACCCTCTGCGGCACGACGACGGTGTCGCCGGACTCCAGCACCATGGAGCTGAAGCCGTCGTAGAAGAGGAACCGTTTCGACTCCCGGCTGCTCTGCACGGTGCCGTCGGCCCGGATCACGTACATCTCCTCCTCAAGGGCGCGGTCCGTGGGACCTCCCGCCTTCTTCAGGTAGTGGGCGACATCGGCGCCCGGGGTGTAGATGGCGGTGCTCGGGTTGTAGACCTCACCCAGCACCATGACCGCTTCGGAAGACTGCGGGATGGCCAGGGCGTCCCCCCCCATCAGCACCACGTCGCTGGAGCTCTCAGGCAGCCTGTCCAGCGGGGCGAGCGTGATGGAAACCCTCCCCTCGGCCTTGGCTGCCTTGAGCTTCTCCAGGGTCCTGCGCAGCCCGTCCAGGGCGGTCTTGGTCGCCTCCAGCTCCTCCTTGGAGGCGGCCACGGAGGCGAGTTCCGTCTGCTTTTGGGCCAGGTCCTGCTCGGTTCGGGACAGCACTTCGTCCATCCTCTTCTGCTGGTTCTCGGCCACCAGCCTGCGGGTGAACTTGGCCCCTTTCAGGTAGGCCTTGTCCGTGTACCCACCGGCGCGCTCGAGCAGCGACGAGAGCTTCTCCCCCTTGAGGATGGGATACACCCCCGGGAAGCGGACCTCGCCGCTCAGCGTCACGTACCGGTCCGTCTCCTCCTTCCAGTCGGGGATCCGGCGCACCACGACCTCGTCCATGTCCTTCAGGAGGACGTTGTCGGCGGCACTGCCGTGCAGGGCGGCGTCCAGGTCCACGTTGATGATGTGGGACTTCACCCCCTCCTTGCTGATCACCGAGCGTATGATCTCGGCGCTTTTCAGGAAGGCGGTCTTCTTCAGGTTCCCCGAGGTATAGACCAGGTCGCTAAGCGACATGTTCTCGAAGATCCGGTACACTCCGGGCCTTTGCACCTCGCCGCTGATCCGCACCGTGGGCATTTCCTCCATCTCCCAGCGCGAGTAGATGCGCACCGAGTCAAACTCCCTGAGTTCCAGGTTGTGCTCCGGCGCACCGGCCAAAGCCTTGTCCAAGTTGAAGTAGATCTTCTCCGGACGCAGGCCCGGCAGGGTGAACCGGGTTATTTCGGCCACATCGCCGTAGAACTCGGGAAGCAGGTCCTTGCGCGGCAGCAGATCGCTCACCCGCATGCCCGGTTTGATGGCATACTCGCCGGGGCGCAGGATGTAGCCGGTAAGCCTGACATGATCGTGCAAAAGCGTGTCGACGGCGAAGATCTTCACCGTGTCCATGTCCTGCACTAGCACCGTTTCCAGCTGTTCATCGATCGATTTGTCGCCCGCCCTGGGATCGAGGTTCAGGTCGACGGCCTCCTTCTGTGCGTGCACGCTCAGCCGCGAGATCTGCACCCGCTGCAGGTAGCCGCTGGGGAGTATGCCGCCGGCAAGCGCCACCAGGTCCCTGAGGCTCTTCTCGCCGTTCAGCTCGTAGATGGCCGGGCGCCTGACATTGCCGGCGATGCCGGCCACTTTGCCGATGGGAGGGATGTAGATGGTGTCGCCGGACTGCAGCCTGAGATCGCGGCTTTTGTCCCCCTTGAGGAAGAAGTCGTACAGATCGACGGTCTCCACGGTTCGCCCGCCGCGCTTCACCTGGATGTTGCGCAGGCTGCCGCTCTTGGTCGGCCCGCCGGCGGAGCCAAGGGCGTTCACCAGGGTGGACAGGCCGCCGATGTCGTAGCCTCCCGGACTCTTGGCTTCCCCGACCACGTAGACCTTGATCATGCGCAACTTGCCCATGGTGACGTTGAACTGCAGGTTCTTGAAGGTCTTGGCCAGGTTCTCCTTGATCACCTTGGGGAGTTCCCTGAAGGACACCCCCCAGACCCGGACCGTTCCCACCCTGGGGAGCACGATCTCCCCGCTGCGGTTCACCTCCAGAGGGAAGGTCCCCTCCGGTCCGCCCCAGACGGTGAGGACGATGGTATCGCCTGGGCCTATGACGTACTCCGGACCTACCGGCTCGTCCAGCGCGGGGGCAAAGCCTGGGGCGGCCTGGAAGAAGTTGTAGCCGAACTGCGTGATATCGAGCTCTAGCGGCTGCAGGGGCTCCACCTTGTCCAGCGTCTTGTCGGCAGCGTTGATGGTTTTTTCAATGGGGGAGGTTTCAACGGCCGCTTCAGCAGCAAGCCCCTTTTCAGTCGCCGCGCCCGGCTTTGCCAACTCGCCGGGGAGCTGCAGCGGGGATTGCCCGGCATTCCAGGGGGCCTGTCTTGCTGCGGGGTCGAGCGAGCGCAGTTTCATGGCAGCGCCATTTCCGGTCAGCGGCAGCTGTGAAATCCCCCCCTGGGCCGCAGACGGCGCACCGAGTCCGGTGCCAGCGCCGGTTCCGGTCACGGCGGCCGCCCCACCGGCAGCAGCCGGTCCGAGCACGGCAGCTGTCCCGCCGGTAGCAGTTGCCGTCCCGGCGGCGGCTGTTCCCGGCGTGGCGCCTGTTGCGCTGACCGCGCCGGTTCTGCCGGCGGTGCCGATCCCGGTTGCTGCGTCGGTTCCCTGTGTCCCGGACGAGGTTTGATGGGTGGACCATGTTTTATCCTGGTAGGTGCCGTAATCCGCCCCCGAGGCGGTACTCACCAGCACCAGCCCTGCAAAAGATAACGCTGCGGCAAAGACAGATAATGTTCTGCTCAAACTGCACTCTCCTGTTGACCGTACGGACCTAGTCGATGCGTCCTGCTCATGACAGCTAAAACACAATATTTAGCATGCCGTCACAGCAAAAGTCAAAGATTTTAAAGGGATATTTCTCCCCGTGGAGTCAGTGTCCAATGAGAAAACTACCATAAGTTAGCGGGGTTTTGGGCATGAATTGTTGACACTCCCGGTCAATTAGAGAAAATCCGGAGTCGCCTGCTACCCTGCATGATTTTCGCGGAACGGAAAGCAGCCTGTAGCCGATGATCGGGGCCGGGCCGGACGCAACGCGGGTCCGATGCGTCCCCTGGACCAGGAAGTTCGGCGCAAGCCCCGGATATGAAAAGAGGGCTGGTCATCGATGTGACCAGCCCCCCTTTTCAGGTCAGATTGTTTAAGCCGGCTCTGCTTAGAAAAGCGAAACCCACTGGTAGTTTTCGCTGGAGGTCTTGACACAGACCCTCAGCTGGTCGGCCGCCCCTGTTCCACCCCGGGTATACCAGACGGTGCCACGGTTGGCGGGACCGCTGACGCTGTCACAGGCCGGCGCCGCAACGGTGGTGTTCAGGCGAACGCCGCCCTTCACCTCGAGCTTCTGGGAGGGGGCATTGGTACCGATACCCACGTTACCCTCGGGGTCGATCCTCAGCCTTTCCAGCGGAGAGGTGCCGGTGGCACCGGTCGTATTGAAGGTCATGTAGCCGGGGGTGACGGTCCCGGTCCAGGTCCCCTGGGCAAACGCAGAGATGTTGGCGCCATACTTGAAGCCGGGGACCAGCGAGCCGAACGAGATGCTGCCCAACCGGTCGCCGTTGGCGGGCAATCCGCCGTTCGTGCTTACGTCGTTGTTTCTCATGAAGAAAAACGCCGGGCTGTTGAACTGGTTGTAGGGCAGTGCGCCCTTATTGCGGAACATCATGGAGGTTTCTCCAGTCGTACCGGGCTTGTCGATGACGATGGCCATACTCGGGCTGCTGGTTCCGATCCCGATGTTACCGCCGTCCGTGACCACCATCTTGTCCGTGGTCCCGGCCGCGTCCTGCACGGCAAACCTTGTTTCCGCCTGAGCCTGACCTGCTGCAGCGAGCAGCAGCGCAGCTGCCACGAGCGCTAAACCCTTCTTCGTTGTTTTTCCCATGGATACATCCCCCTGTTTGTGTAAAGTGACATCCGGTAAGCTATTTAACATCTGGCTGGTTATGTTTTTGCTGCGTTTGCTGACAAAGGCCGTTCGACTGGTGGATTGGTTGCCACCTGGCGGCTGGAATTTACGGAACATTATCACTTCGGCATCTGCCGCGACCGCCTCGATTCGACTTGCTCCTTCGAGTGCCACCCCGGAAGCCACAGATGCCCTTGGCTCCCTTGAGTCTACAATTGAGGTCGGCCTATCCTACAACCGTACGATCTAGATTTCAAGTACATATTGCTATTGTTTCCCAGTTATTTAACTAAATCTGTGAGAAACGGTTGAGGTTGCTGTCTGTGCAACTGGATGCTGGTCCAGTTCCGGCTCCATTTTATGCCAATGCCGTCCCGGCACGGCGACTACCTGACCCTGACCTTCTCCACCCGCAAGGTGCCGGCTTGCAGGTTCAACCTGCCGTCCAGGGTAGTGAAACCGCCGTTGGTCGAGAACGTGTCGTCATAGCCCCCCTTGAGATGAACCTGCGCCAGCGGCCGGTTGAAGTGACAGGCGGTATTGGTGAAGACGCGCGCCTGCGCCTGGATGGTTTCGCCTGTGGCTGCGGCATCGAAAGCGCTTTGCAAAAGCGCGTAGTAGCTCGCGCCCTTTTTGATGTAGTTGAGCCCCCCCGCGAATGCGGCGCTGACACTCTTATCGGCGTTCATGGTCAAAACACAAGGACCATTTCCCGTGCAGGCCCCGCTCCAGGTGCTCAGCGTGCCCCCCGCATCGGCCGTGGCGACCATCTCCACCGTGCTCCCCTGGTCGAAGAGCGCCGTGCAGCCGGCCGTCCTGCAGGATATGCCGACCGGCACGCTGGTCACGGTGCCGCTGCCGGTGACCGATGCGGTCAGGGTCTGGCTCACGATGAAGTTGGTGAACGAGGTCGACTTGGCGCCCGCCGTGATCACCGAGATCGGGCCGCTCGTTGCCGCGGCGGGAACGGTGGCGGTGACCTTGGTGGCTGTGGCGGCGGTCACCGTGGCGTTCACGCCGTTGAAGATGACCGTGTTCTCGGCCGCGACGGCGCTGAAATTGACCCCGCTGATCACCACCGAGCTCCCCGTCTTGCCGCTGGCGGGGGCGAAGCTCGTGATGGCGGGGGGCACGGTCGAGCCTATGATGACCCCTTCGGTGACGCTGTCCGCCCGGACGCTGAAGCCCGTGACGCCGAAGATCCAGGCCGGCTTGGCGGCGGTCACGTTAACGTAGTCGAAGTCGAGCAGGTTGAGCAGGTAAAAAACACCGTTGGCCCAGGTGGAGCTGCCGCCGAAGGTGGACCCGTTGTAGTAGCTGGCCGGATAGGAACTGCCGGCATTGAGCGAGCCTGTGGCGCTCACCTGGGCGTTGGCAACCGGCAGCGACGGGGTGGCGCCGGTATTTTGCAACTGGCCGATGATCACCCCCCTGCCGGCCGCGACCCCCCACCCGGTCAGGTTCGCCTTCGTGTAGAGGTGGTTCGGGTACGGGGTAAGGTCCAGGCTCCCCTGCAGCGTGAAGCTGGAGCTGTAGGTCGGGACATAGCCGCTCTTGGTCAGCTTCAGGGTGACGTTTTGCCCCGGGAAGAGAGGCTGCAGCGTGAAGCCGCCGTTGGCCGCGGTGCTGGCAAAAATGGACGGATCGTCGGCCACCGCCACCAGCGCACCGGCGATGGGGAGATTGGCCGCCGTCAGGAGCGCGCCCTTGATGTTGATCGCCGCCGCGACGATGAACGGCTTTTGGCTTACCAGGGTCTTGCCGCCGGTGGTCAGCTTGATGGTCCCGGTAGTCGCGCCGCCGGGGACGGTGACGGTGAGGGAGTTGCCGCTCGCCGAGACGACCGTTGCGGGGGCATTGTTGAAGAGCACCGCATGCGACGCCGTGTCGGTACTGAAGTTGATGCCGGCGAGGGTGACCCGGGTGCCGGCGAGCCCCCCCGCCGGCGCGAAGCCGGTCAGCGCCGGGGAGCTCGTGGTGGTGAAGCTCGTCTGCCGCGCCGTCATGTTGCCGTTTCGGTCCGTGACGTTGACGATCCAGTTGTAGCTGGTCCCGTCGGTCAGCGCAGGCTTGCTCACCTCCCCCTGGCTGCCGTAGAGCACCGAGGTCCGGCTGCTCGGCAGGCGCCAGGCGTCCCAAACGTCGGTGCCGTCTGCGGCACTCATCCAGATGCTGTAGACGAAGTCGGCCGGAGCCGGTGCCGGCGCACTCCAGCTGAAGGTGGGGGTGGGGTCGAACGGCTGGTACCCCACCGGGGCCGTCGGGGTGGCGAAGCCGTCCAAAATGCCGGTGACCGCCACGGCGGCCGTTTCCGAACTGCCGTCCGAATAGCTCAGCGCCAGCTGGTAGCTGTCGCCGACCGCAGGCCTGGAGACGCCGATCCGGGTCCGGAAATGGTTTCCGGTCAGCGACACGTCAACCGGTTCGGTGATCTGGGGGCCGGAGGCGACCCGGACCTTTACCAGCTGCTTCTTCATCGACTGTGCGTAGAACACCAGGTTGTACCATTCCCAGGTTTCGCTCTTGCCGTGACCGACGAAAAGTCTCCTGGAGGCGTTCGCCGTGTCGAGGGTAAGCTCCGGCGCCGCGACCTGGGAGGCGGCGACGGTGACCGAGGGGTGGTAGTCGTTGCTGTTGGCGAGCGCGTTGTCTCCCGGGTCCAGGCTGCCGTTGCCGTTTTGGTCGAGGAAGGGGATGATGTTGTAGCTGCCGGCCGGGACGTTGCCGATGCTGTAGCCTGCCCCGCTCGCCGGACTCGCCACGGCCGCCACGCGCACCACCGGCGGGTTCACGAACTCGTTGATCAGAGCGACGTAGAGCGGTCCCGTCGCGCTGCTCCCCGGGAACAACACCTTGCCGGTGACGCTTCCGGACCCGGCGGAGGAGGTGACCTGTATCCAGCCGGTAGAGGCGTTCGAGGCGCCGGCTACGGCGGTGATCCTGTAGTACAGCGAGGAGGTGCCGGTCTGGACGAAGTAGTCATCCTGCCCGGACCGGACCTCCCTGGTCCCGGCTACCGGCGCTCCCGTGGCGCTGGTACTCCAGGAAACGATGTACTTGTCGGCGACCGGTAGCCCGTTCGGGTCCATCCCCCCCTGCCACTTCACGAAGTTCACGCCGGCGCCCGAGTAGACGGTGGCCGGCGGCGCCTGCGCGGCGACCGGCGCAGGGGTCGCCACCGCGAAGCTTCCCACGGACACGTTGCCGGTGGCCGGCAGCGTGACGGTGACGGAGTTCCCCCTGGGGTCGTTGGCGTGCTGGATGCCGGTCCCCTGGGTGTCTACGAAGGCCCGGACCAGGTACGGGGTCCCCGCCGGCACCCCGCTTATGGTGAACGCGCCGGCGGCGTCGATGCTGGTGCCGTGGTTGATGGAGCCACCGTTTTGATAGACGGTCAAATAGATCCTGCCGCTCTTTCCGGTGCTGTTGGTTACCGTTCCGGAAATGGAAGCCGCCCAGGCGGAACTGCCTAGCAGCAGAGCGAGCAGCAGTGTGACAAATGAACAAGCCTCCCTTGTCTTTACCATACAGCCTCCGTGTAACCAGTTAGCGTCCATGCCAGATGGGGTTCTTTTTCACCTGCGGGGATTGGCTCAGCACCTTTCCCTTGCAGCGCTACGGCAACAACTACGGGCCAGCCTGATCCCGACTGACAGGCACGGGCTTCATGCCGGCAATGAAACGCGGACGCGTCAGTCAGATCCGGAACACCCTGGTTCAGGCCGAAGAGGATGCAATGAGAGTAGGGTTTGGATTCGAGTCTGTGTCCCTGGCATGCATGAGGAACGGCAAAAGATTAAAAAGCGTTAAAAATAACTTACCCAAATTTAATAGAATATGCTAATCTGTCAAGCCTCGATTCTGCAATTGATCACGCAAAAAAGCCCACCCCCTGTCGGGGTGGGCTTTTCCTTTGTCCATTGCTCGATACTGCGTCATGGGCGCGCCTTGGGCCGGCTGTCGCCTGTGGACAGCCGCTCAAGGCCGGCGCCGGTCGCGCCGCGGCCCTATTTGATCTTCACCTTCTGCACCCGCAGGGTGCCCCCCTGCAGGTTCAGCCTGCCGTCCAGGGTGGTGAAGCCCGGGTTGGTCACGAACGAGCCGTCGTAGCCGCCTTTGAGCGTGACCACGGCCCCGGGCCTGTCGAACACCCAGGCGCTGCTGGTGAACACCTGTGCCTGTGCCTGGATGGTGTTGCCGTTGGCGGCCGCATCGAAGGCGCTCTGGAGCAGGGAGTAGTAGTTGCCGCCGTTTTTGATGTACAGGAGCGCGTCGAAAACGGCGCCCACGCTCTTGTCCGCGTTCATGGTGAAAGCACAGGTGCCGGTTCCTGTGCAGGCCCCGCTCCAGGCGCTCAGCCTGGAACCCTGCTGCGCCGTGGCCACGAGCTCAACGGGGGTCCCCTGGTCGAAGAGCGCCGTGCAGCCCAACCCCGTGCAGGCGATCCCTACCGGGACACTGGTCACGGTCCCCGCTCCCCCGCTGCCGGTAACCGATACGGCGAGGGTATGGCGCATGGTGAAAGTGCCGAAGGAGCTCGACGTGCCCCCTGCGGTGGTGACCGAGATCGGGCCCGTGCTGGCCGCGACCGGGACGGTTACCGTAAGGGAGTCGCTGCTGGCGGCGGTCACGGTGGCGGCGACGCCGTTGAACTTCACCGCGTTTTCCGCGGGGACGGAGCTGAAATTGCTGCCGCTGATCACCACGGCGGTCCCGGCCTTGCCGGCGGCGGGGGTGAAGCCGTAGAGGTTGGGGGGGAAGGTGCTCCCGAAGATGCCCGCTTCGGTGACGCTGTTGGCCCGGGCCAGGAAGAAGTCGGAGTTGAAGTTCCAGGCGGACTTGCTGGCGTCCACCCGGATCGAATCGTAGTCGCTCACGTTGAACACGAAGAAGAAGCCGTTGGCGTAGGTGGAGCTCCCGCCGAAGGTCGACCCGTTGAAATAGGTCACCGGGGCGAAGGCGCCGAAGTTGAGCGAGCTGCTGGCGGAGACCACAGCGCCCGCCACGGGCGAGAACGGCGTGGTGCCGGTATTGAAGATCTCCCCTATCACCGCCCCTTTGCCGGGGACGACACCCCAGGCGGTGAGATCGGCCTGCGTGTAGAGGTGGCTCGGGTAAGGCGTCAGGTCCAGACTCGCATCGAGATAGAAGTTGTTGGTGTAGGTCGGGACGTAGCCCGTCTTGGTGATCTTCAGGGTGACGTTTTGCCCCGGGAAGAGCGGCTGCAGGGTGAACGAGCCGTCCACCGCCGTCGTCGTGTAGAGGCCCGGGTTGTCGACCGTTTCCACCCTCGCCCCGGCAATGGGGGCGCCGGCGGCGGTCTTGACCGTACCGCGGACGTTAATCGGGGCCGCCACGATGAACTGGTCGTCGCTGATCAGGTTCTGCCCGCCGGTGGTCACCTGGATCGTGCCGGTGGTCGCCCCCGCGGGGACGGTGACCGTGAGTGTGGTGCTGGTAGCGGCGCTGACCGCGGCCGGGATGCCGTGGAAGTAGACGGTGTTCTGCGACGGGGTCGTGGAGAAGTGCAGGCCGCTGATGGTCACGCTGGTGCCGGGGAGACCGCCGGGCGGATAGAAGCCGGAGAGGGCCGGACCGCCGGTGGGGGTGAAGGTCGCCTGCGTCTGCGCCTGGTTGCCGTTTCGGTCCGTGACGTTCAGGCTCCAGTTGTAGGAGACGCCGTCGGTCAGTACATCCTGCATCACGTCGCCCTGGCTGCCGTAGACGATCGACCTCTGGCTGCTCGGTATGGACCAGGCGTCCCAGATGCCGTTGCTACCGTTAACCTCGCTCACCCAGATGCTGTAGTTGTATTCTGCCGGTGCGGGTGACGGCGGCTGCCAGCTGAAGGTCGGGGTCGGGTTGTAATCGATGTAGCCGCTCGGGGCGAGTGCCGTCGGGAAGGTGTCCAATACGGCGCTGACCGCCCTGGTGACCGTCTCCGTGCTGGCGTCCGCGTAGGTGAGTCTGATCTGGTAGCTGTCCCCAACCGTGGGCCTGCTCACGTTGAGCCAGGCCCGGAACTGGTTTCCTTCCAGGCCGAGGTCGATCAGTCCGGGGAGCTGGGGACCGGAGAGGAGCTGGGCCTTTACCACCTGCTTCTTCATCGATTGCGAGGCGAGGTTGAGGTTGTACCACTCGTACTGGTTCCCCTTGCCGTGGCCGGTGGTGAGGACGGTGGAGGCGTTCTCGTTGACGAGGGTGATGTCCGCCGCCGCGACCGCCCCGGTGGAGACGGTGACGCTGGGGTTGAAATCGTTGCTGTCCGCCGGGCCGATATCGCCGGGATCATAGGTGCCACTGTTGTTCAGGTCCAGGACGGGATAGATGCTGTAGGTGCCGGCCGGCACGTTGGTGGCGCTGAAGGTCCCGCCGCTGGTCGGGCTGGCGACCGCCACCACATGGAATCTCGGCGGGCTGGTGGACTCATCGGCCAGGGCCACGAAGAGCGGGCCGGTCACCGCGACGCCGGGGAAGAAGATCTTCCCGGTGACGCTCCCCGTGCCGGTAGGGGCGGTCCCCCTGACCCAGGCGGAGGCAGCGCTCGAGCCGCCGCCCGTGGCCGTAACCCGGTAGTAGAGGGAGGAGGCGCCCCCCAGGTGCACGAAGAAATCCTTGTCCCCGGACCAGACATCCTTGCTCCCGGCCACCGGCGACCCGGTCGCGCTGGTGCTCCATGAGACGGTGTACTTGTCCGCCAGGGGGAGACCGTTGGCATTTTGGGGCCCGTCAAACAAGACGAAGTTGCCGCCGTTGCCGGGATAGACGATGACCTGCGGCGCCTGTGCGGGCTCCGGCGCCGGTGTCGACACGGCGAAGCTTCCCACCGAGACGCTGCCGCTTTGCGGCACCGAGACCGTGACGGACATGCCGGCGGGGTCGTTGGCATGCTGGATACCGCTCCCCTGGGTATCGACGAAGGCCCGGATGGAGCACTGGCCATACTGCACGCCGCTGATGGTGAATGAGCCGGCCCCGCTGATGCTGGTGCCGACGTTGGCGGAGCCGCCGTACTGATAGCTCACCGTCAGATAGATCCTGCCGCTCTTGCCGGTGGCGTTGGTGACGGTGCCCGAAACCGAGGCCGCCCAGGCCGAACTCCCGACCAGCATCGCCAGCAGCAGTGTGACCAATGTGCAAAACCGCCTTGTCTTTACCATACATCCTCCTTGAAACAGTCGTAGCCGGTACCTGTTGGGACCTTGAAATCGAAAGAACTCGCGCCCGCCCGGGGGTGCGGGCCAGGCTGACGGCCAGTGGAGCGCAAGGCGATCCACCAAAAGCCACCATATCATCCGGCCTGACAGCTCAGAGACAGGGAGCGGCAGGATACGGGGCTGAAAAAGAGCAGTTATGACTGATGTGCAGAAGTGCAACCGCCAGTGCCGACTTGGGGACGCACAAATTTATCAGTGATTTCAAGCCGTGCTCGCCATCAGGGCAAACGGGCGGCAAAACAGTCACATAGGAATCAGCTGTTGTTATTGCATAGCTGCGGCATGGGTGTCAATTGTTATCGTTTTGCCGTTGTTTTGACTTTCATCGATGCGCCGGCGCGGGATCATTTCACAAGGTAGCTCTTGCCGTCATCATTGACCTCTATCACGCCGCTCTTGAGATAGATCTTGGCATGTTTCACCCCGGGCAGCTGCGTGCCGTTGACAGTGACGGAGACGTCCTTGTTCAATAATAGCGGCCGCGACGCCTCGGCATCCCACTCGGCCCGGGTAGCGGCAAACGAGGCGGTCCCCTTCCCTCTCCGGTAGCTGCCGGTGAGGTCCTCGATGAAATTGGTCTTCACCAGGTTTGAGCGCAGCCCCAGCAGGCGTCTCCCCCTGCGGACCACCCTCTTGCCGGAGATCTTTATCCTGACGTCCTCGCCCGCTTCAGAATAGCTGAACGATGTCAGCACGCCTTCGACATCATCGGGAAGCACTCTGGCGGCCGCTTTGCCTGTCTCAACGGGCGGCTTCCCTGTCACACGCGCGGAGCGGACAAGCAGAGACAGCGAGATTATCACGACAATGAGCACGGCACCTATCAACAACCGAAGCCGTTTGCGCGTGGGCCAGGCAGGTTTTTCTATCGGGTCGAGCATTGCCACTCCCAATGAAACGACTGTAAAACAGGTAGATATAAGAAGGTCATCTGTTATTGCATGGCGGTCGCAGATGTGTCAATTATTTTGACTGCCGGCTGTTAGTACTTGCCAAGATCCGAACATGGCCGTTGCAAGAGGCAAAACCACAGCGCAGAAGATGGACGATACAGAAGTAGACTGCCGTCGCGCACACTCGGTGCCGATCCTCCAGCTGGTTCCTCCCCCCAAACAGCGACACCCCCACGGCTGTGCCGTAGGGGTGTCGGTAGTGCGCGTTATGCCTGCCGCGCCGGCATCAGCCCCCCGGGAGAACCGGAGGGCCTTCTATGTTGTTACCGAATCAAAAGCCGCTCTATCTTGAGCGTCCCCTGCCGTATCTTCAGGGAACCGTCCAGCACGGTGAAGCTGCCGACCGTCCTCGCGCTGAAGGCGCCGTCGGTGAAGCCGCCTCTCAACTTGATGGCGACCGGGCTGGTCATGATGACGTTCTCCACGAAGCTCTGCGCCCTGGCCCGCACCGTCTGCCCCTGCGTGCCGATGGCGTCCAGGGCCCCGTCCAGGCTGTAGTAGTAGTTGCTCCTGCCGTCGATGCGCACCGTCGCGGGATTGGCGGTGAAAGTCGCGGTGGCGCTCTTGGCTGCGTCCATGAGGATCTGGCAGCTGCCGGTCCCGGTGCAGGCGCCGCTCCAGCCGCTGAAGGCCGAGTAGGAGGCGGCGCTCGGCAGGAGGGTGACCGTGCTGTTGCCGGGGAAGCCCGCGCTGCAGCCGGGGCTGGTGCCGCTGCTGCAGGCGATGCCCGAGGGGTTGGAGTTGACGCTGCCGCTGCCGCTGCCGGCCGTTACCACGGTGAGGACCCGCTGCGGCGGATTCACCGTCTGGGTGAACCCGGCGGAACTCGAGGCGTTGAAGCTGCTGCTGCCTGCGTACTGAGCGGTGATGGTGTGGCTTCCGGCCGAAAGTGCGGCGGTGACGAGGGTCACTTGGCCGCTCGCGTTGAGGGTCACCGTGCCCAGGACCGCGGCGCCGTCCTTGAAGGTGACGCTCCCCGCGGGAGTCGCGGAGCCGGAACCGACGCGGGAAACCGTGGCGGTGAAGCCGACCGACTGCCCGGAGAGTGACGGGTTGACGGAGGAGGTGAGCGTTGTCATGGTGGAGGCCAAGAGCCCGGCCACGCCGGTCCCCTTGGCGGCGACGGTCAAAACCGGCACGCCCGGGTCATTGGATGGGATGTTGACCACCGCACTCTTGGCGGCCTGCGACGACGGGCTGAACCGGACCCGGACGCTGCACCTGTCTCCGGAGACCAGGGTTTTTCCCGAGCAGGAGTCGTTTTGCAGCAGGAACTCACCGGCGTTGGCGCCGCTCAGGGTCGCCGTGCCGAGGACCAGGTTGGAGCTCCCCAGGTTGATGATGTCCAGGATGCGGAACGAGCTGGTCGAATTGGTGACGACCCTGCCGAAGTCGGCGACCATCGTGGTGGAGACGATCCTCGGCCCCGTCCCAAGCTGTGCGTTTATGCCGGTCTTGTCGGCCAGCGCGGCCACGGTGACGGTTGTTGCCGTCGCGAAGCTCGCTTTGCCGCTGTACCATTGCCCGGCTGAATGCTGATCGTCCCCCTCGAAGAAGAGCTTGAACGTTCCGGCAGGAATGCCCGGCACCTTGTAGTTGCCGGCGGCATCCCCCTCGGCGCCGGAGATGTAGGTGCCGTTGAGATCGAAGACATGGACGTAGGCGTGGGCGGCCGGGGTCCCGGTGCTGTTGGTGACGGTACCTGCGATGCTGCCGCCCGGCACCAGCGTGACGTTGATCTCCGGGGTCAGCATAGGTGCCGTTACCGGCACCAGGGCGGCCTCGGAGAGCTGCGAGGCCCCGCCGTAGAAGGCGCTCACCCAATTCCCACTGTCGTACCCCTCGAAGCGGATCTTGTAGCTGCCGGTGGGGAGCCCCCTTGCCTGGTAGTATCCGGAGGCGTCGGTGTTGGCATAGTAGAGATCGTTGTCGTTTATGTCGAAGATTTCCAGATCGACGTTAGCGATCGGTGCCCCGCTGGCGTCGGTAACCCTTCCGGAAATTCTGCCGCCCCGGGTCAGCACGGCGTTGATGCCGCCTGTGTCGTTGGAGCCCGTCACCTGCACCGGCACTGCCTCATCCCGGTAATAGGTGTTGTTGTAGTACTGCCCAACAAAGCCCCGGTAGCTCCCATCGAACTGCAGCTCGTATGAGCCGGGAGCCAGGCCGTACACCGTATAATTGCCGTCCTGATCGGTAGTCGCGCCTCGATAGTCGTCGTCCCTGCCGCCGGCATCGACGGACAGGTTCGAGATCGGGTCGCCCGACTGATCGGTGACCCTGCCGGAGATGCTGCCGCCCTGCGCCAGTGCGGCATCGATCCCGGTCCTTGTACCCGGGGCCGTGACCGTTACCAAAGTGGCCTGGGATTCCGACGCTGCATTGCCGTACCAGACACTTACATGACGGGAGCCGTTTCCTTCGAAGTGCACCTTGTAGCTTCCGCTTGGCAGACCTGTGACGCTGTACGCCCCGGTGGAATCTGTCCCCGCTGACGATACGAACTCCCCGCTCTGGCTGTCGGAGACATTGACCCAGACTTGTTCGATGCCGGCGTGCGTCGTCACATCGGTGACCCGTCCGGAAATTGTCGCTCCCTTTGTCAAGAGGGCATCGTCGAGGGCGGTATTGCCCGGCGGCGTCACCGCCACCGCGGCGCCTCCCTTGTACCATTGCGCCGTATAGGAGCCCCCGCTCGGGAATTTGACCCTGTAGCTCCCCCCTACCACCCCCTGGAACGAGTAGGAGCCGTCGGAGGCGGTGCTGCTCCAGGCTATCTGCGAGTCGCCCTGGCTGTCGTAGAGCTGGACGGAAACATACGGAACACCCGCCCGAGTTGTCGCATCCCTGACGAAACCGCTGATGCTGCCGCCTTTCACCATCTGGAAGTCGGCGATCTGCAGGGGCAAAGTGGTCAGCGCGACGGTATCGGCTTGGTACTGCTGGGTTTTCTTGAAGTACCACTGACTGACGTAGGCACTGTCCGAGGGATAGGCTGCGATCTTGTAGTAGCCGCTGGGGAGTCCGCTTTTGGCGTAGGCACCGGAGCTGTCCGTCGAGACGGAGCCGAGCTGCCACCCTCCGGCGTCGTAGAACTGGACGGTGGCCTGGATCCCGGCGTTGGTGACCGCATCCCGCACCTTGCCGCTGATGGTCCCTCCCGGCGGCGCCTGCTGGTAGCCTCCCACGCTGACAGAGGCGCTGGCGTTGGAGGGGTCGTCGGAGTTGACCAGGAACACGGCCGAGAGATTGCCGTAATGTGTGGGGGGGCGCCTCATGTTGACCGTCAACCCGCAGGAGGTGCCGGGGTCCAGGACCGGCGTGAGGCTGCCGCAGCTCCCCCTGTCGACGCTGAAGTCGGCCGCGTCATCCCCGCCGAATCCGACGGCGGAGACGTGCAGCGGACCGGTGCCGTTGTTGGCGACGGTGACCGTCCGGGGTCCCGCCACGGTGCCGTTGTAGTCGCCGAAATAGAGGTAGTCCGACCTCACCTGGATCAGCGGGGCTACCCTGTTGCTGCAGGCGACCCCCAGGATCTGGGAGCCGTAGCGCGAGGCAAGCTCCTGCTGGCCGCTCAGGCCCAAGGGGAAGAGCCCCATGAGGGTCGGGTCGGGGAGCGCCGTGCCGCTCGAGCAGTCGGTCAGGGCGGCGCGGATGCTCAAGGGGTTAGCGGCATTGAAGAATTTCGAGAGGTCGACGGTGCGGTCCTGTGCGGGCCCGGAACCCGGGAACTGGTGCGCCCCGTCCAGGGAGGCGCGCACCTCGTCCAGCACGTCGGCGATGTCGGTCAGCCCCTGTGCGGAGGCGTCGACCGGTTCGTTGGTGACCGGGGCATCGACCACGAACAGGTGATGGGCGGCTCCGCTGCGCCCGTTAAGCAGGGGGAGCGCCAGTTTGTAGGTGTCGATGAAATTGATCAGCGCGCTGCGGGCCGTGCCCAGCCGGGTCGGCTCCCTGGGCGTCAGGAAGTTCGCGTCGGCGAAAAGCTGCTTGTAGGTCAAGAGCTGATCCGGGGCGGCCGCGATGTCCGGCACGCTCACGTCGGGTCCGTAGACCACCAGCAGGTTCAGGTTGCATTTCACCGCGTTCAACAGCGCCTTGATGACCAGCGCGTCGGCGTAATCGACAGCGATGTCGCCGCCCGAGGCCGCGATGGCGGCTGGGGCTATGGTGGAGCTGAAGGAGGGGCTGGTCACCTTGGCGAGATTGGCGAGCGCCGCGTCGAGTTCCGGCAGCACCTTTGCCTTCACGAAATCGAGCACGGCGCCGGTTCTGGGGGTGGTGGCCGCGACCTCGTTGGGGTGCGTCCCCTCGATGCCGTAAAGGCCGAAGCTCTGGAAGGAAAACCCGGAAAGCTCGAAGATCTCCCGGACGCTGTCCAGGCCGGCGCTAGTGGCCGACTGGTTTTCCAGGATGGCGAAGACGCGCGTCACGCCGTAAAGGAGGTTCGCCTCCTGGTTCGCGGGGTCCGCCGCGACGGCCAGGGCAAACTTGTCGCGCGCCGCGATGATGTTGTGCCCCTGCAGGGAGATCTTCCCCTGGTCGATGACTGACTGGGCGTCAGTCGTTGACGCGACAACTTTGGCGAGCGACCCCGACGCGGAGGGTGGAGACAAGACGGCAGCAGTCGCTCCCAGTACAGCCAACAGGCACGAAAGCACAACAAGGACCAGCAATTTCTTCATAGACCCCCCTGGTTCAGCGAATAAATCTACAAGGCATCTCGCCACAAGAAGGCACAAGAGACAAAAAAAAACCGGACTTCTGGAGTCGGAAGAATGATCACCCAATGGTGTGCTTATCAAAGAGCATCGGCTTTGTTTTGTGCGTGTTGTCTCTTTTTGTGGCAGCGAAGTGCCTGGTTCAAACTAAATAACATGTGATACATGGAAAGCTTCGCGCAGGCACTCTACCTGTCAGGCAGGCAGCCTACGCCTTGCTTATAGAAAATTTTTGCTACATTGTCACGACTGACCATTAGTGTCAATGAATCAATGCAGAGATAGTCACTTTTTCTAATTTAGTCCGGCATCTGGTCCGGCAATACGGAAGCTGATCCTATGCCAGTTGCATGATATTGAGTTCTCTGGAGGGCCAAGCGGCAGGAAGATACTGAAACGGTGGGCGGCGGAAAGGATGTTGGCGCGGCATCTGCTTGGGGTCGTCGAACCCCCCCGGGAAAGGCCCCGGGGGGGATGTTTGGATGTTAGCGCAGCAAGAGTCGCTCTACCTTGAGCCCGCCCTGCCGGATCTTCAAGGAACCGTCCAGCACGGTGAAGCTCCCCGCGGACCTCTGGCTGAAGGCGCCGTCCGTGAACCCCCCCTTGAAGAGGATCATTACCGGACTGGTCATGATGACGTTCTCCAGGAAGGTGTCCGCCTTGGCCCGGACCGTTTTCCCCGCCGTGCCGATCGCGTCGAGGGTCCCCCCCAGCGAGTAGTAGGAGGTGGCGCTGCCGTCGATGCGCAGCTTCGCCGGATTGGCGGAGAAGGTCGCGGTGACGCTTTTGGCGGCGTCCATGGTGACCTGGCAGGTTCCGGTCCCGGTGCAGGCGCCGCTCCAGCCGCCGAAGGCGGAGTTGGCCGCGGCGCTTGCTGTGAGCGTGACCGGGCTTTCCGCCGCGAAGCTCGCGCTGCAGCCGGCGCTGGAGCCGGTGACGCAGGCGATGCCGGAGGGGTTGCTGTTCACGCTGCCGCTGCCGCTGCCCGCCCGCTGCACCGTGAGGGGCCAGCTGTTGGCGGCGGTGGTGAAGCTCCAGGAGAAGGGAGCCCCCAGGGTGTTGCCGGCTTCGTCCTTCACCGCCTGGCCGATGGTCGCGGTGAAGGTGGTGCCCTCGGCAAGGGGCGCGGCCGGAATCAGGCAGGCGGTGAACGGGGTGTAGCGAAGCGTTGCCGTCACCGCGTTGGATAGGGTGAAGTTGCCGGCCAGGGTGCGCTGGTCGATCGCCTTGTTGAAGACGGCGCAGATGCCGGTGTCCGACGGCACGCCGCTCGTGCCGTTGGCAGGCGTGCTCGATTTGACGGAGAGCGGCAGCGCGTTGTTGCCGCCCGAGTAGGGGTAGACGGCAGGGTTGCCGTCGTTGGTGTCCGTGTTGCTGGCGAAATCGTCGCCATCGTTGTTGGTCAGGGAGGCGTAGTTGAACCCGATGGACGGCTCCGCCTTCACCATGGCGGACTGGCTCGCGTTATGGACCGTGCCGGTGACAAGCGACTGCGACCCGCCCAGGTTCGCGAAGCTCTGGGTGCCGTCGAGGGCGCTGACACGGAACAGCGGAGCTGCCGGCAGTTGGGTGGCGGCCGGTATGGTGACCGATGCCAGGGGATACACGCTCACCTGGTCGCCGCCCCCGTCATAGTTGATATCGGTATAAGCCATCGGGGTCGACACGGCGGCGTCCAGCAGACCGTCTCCGTTGGCGTCGCTATTGTTGAAAAGCGCGAGCTGGTACCAGATCGGCACGTCGCTTTGCACCGGGGCCCAGGAGATGCGCGTGTCGCCGTTGGGCTCCAGGTTCCTGCGGAAGGTACGGAAATCCACCGCGGGGACGGCATGGGCGGCGGGCTGATAGATATAGCGGGTCGCACTGCGGCCGGAGTTGTCCTTGGCCGTTATGGTGTAGAGCCCCGCGGCGGGGAGTCCCGACTCCTCCAGCGCGTACGCCCCGTACACGGCGAGGTAGCGCCCCTGGCTCAAAAGGTCTCGGCTGTAGCCGTTGGGGCCGGTGACCCGGATTTCGGAGAGCACCCCCTGCGGGGCGGCAGCGTTCACCAGTACCTGCGATCTCGTCGTGCCGGACGGGGAGGTCATGCTGCGGACCCGCCAGGAGTTGACCACCGGACGGCTGGAGTCGTACGGCACCGGGGAGAGGTCGATATAGGCGCCGTTCACCCGGTTGCGGATCGTGCTGATGTGGCCGCTGTCGAACACCTCCACGCGCCACTGCTTGGTGGAGAGATCGCCCAGGGCCGTCTTGGCGATGTCGGCGTACGCTACGTTCTGGCGCGCGCTGGTGGCCGTCGCTCCGTTCACCGCCGGCCCGGTGATCTTGTCGAAGACGGAAACCCGGTAGTAGAGCGGCCCGGTATGGTCCACGTTGGCCCAGCTGAAACGGATGAAGCCGTTGCCCTGGTCCTCGGCCTTCATGGTGGCGCCGTTGGGGATCGGGTAGGCCACCGGGGCGGCCAGGGTGACCGGTGCGAAGTGGTCCAGCCCGTTGGCCGTGAAGTGCAGCGTGTAGGAACCGGCGGCGAGCGGTGTGGTGAACTTCTTGTAGAAATCCTGGTTGCTGCGGTCTGCGGCCTGGAAGGTGTAAATGACGGAGCCGCTGGCGTTGCGCAGATCGACCGAACTGACCGCGGCGGGGGTGTTCACCCCGAGGACCGCCTCGCTGGAGACGGCGCCGTCACTGTCGGTGCGGTTGTTGAGCACCGCGTAGTTGACCAGCAGGCGCGACGCGTTGTAGTCGCCCGGCTGCGGCGTGAAATTGACGAAGGACGAATCGCTGCGTGTGGTGGTGAGGTCCACCGAGGGGGCGTCCATCACCTCCACGCGCAGCTTGTAGGCCTTGCCGTCGGTGAGCGGGTTCGCAGAGCCGGTCGGCTGCGGCACGTCGACAAAGGCTGTCGCGTTGCGCGTGCTCAGGTAGACCGGGGTGCTGGCGGCGTCGTTGGCGGCGATGCGCAGCCGGTAGTAGTGGGTGCGGCTGTCGTTCACCGGCGCCCAGCTGAAGCGGTAGGTCCCGTCCGCCTTGCGCTGGTACTTGATGGTCGCGCTGTCCACCCGGGGGAGCGACCTGGGGACGGCGGGACGCGAGCCGACGCGGTAGCTCACGTTGCCGTTGGCGTCGGTCAGGGTAAAGGTGTAGACGCCGGCGGCAAGCGGTGTGCCGGCGGGATACGGTTTGTAAAGCGAGAATCTCCCGTTGATATAGGGGATCTTGTCCAGTTCGGTGAAGCTGTAGCTGAACCCGTTCGGCCCGTCGACCTTCACGGTCATCGCCCCCAGGCTGGTGGCGGGGGTGTTGATGCCGACATCGAGGACGTCGTACTGGCTGCCGTCGGCCTGGGTCCTGTGCCAGACCCCACCCCAGGAGAGGGTGACGGGGGTGGGGGCCAGGTTGAAGTCGATACCCGTTTTCTGACCGCCGTCGGCCAGCGTCACCGTTTCCGCGCTCCCCAGGCTCGAGTTGCCGTTGTACCATTTCGTCGGGTAGGCATCCTGCCCGGGGTAATGGCTGGGAACGAAGGACAGCTTGTAGCTTCCGGCGTTGAGCGATCTCAGCGTATAGCCGCCGGTCTCGTTGGTCGACTGCGATGCCAGCCAGGTGTTGGTCACGCTGTCGTACAAGGTGACCTGCCCCGGGACCCCCTCGCCGGTCCTGGAATCCCTGGCGATGCCGGAGATGCTCCCGCCTGCGGAAGGGCTCAGATAGCCGTTGATCGACACGGTGCTTAGCGGCAGGGCGCTGTCGTCCGATGCGATGTTCAGCGCTACGGACCTGAACCCGCTGCCGGTAATGGGGCGCTTCAGGTCGATGGTCACGGCGCAGGAGGCGCCGGCGGCGATGACGGGAGCGAGGCTCGCGCAGGTGCCGGCTGAGAGCGTGAAAGCGCCGCTGTCGGTCCCGCTCAGGGCGATCGAGGAGGTGTGCAGGGTGGCGGTGCCGCGGTTGGCTATGGTGACGGCCTGCGGCCCGGTGACGTAGTAGGGGGAATCCTCCAGGTGGACGTAGTCCGGGTTCGCCTCGACCTTCGGCTTTTCCCAGCCGCTGCAGACCACGCCGAGCAGGTCGCCGCTGTTTTCGGCGACCACCCTCTGGTAGTTGGTGAGCCCGAGCGGGAACAGCCCGCCGATGGTCCCGGCGGCGGGCATCTGGCCGGTGGAGCAGTTGCCGAGGGCGGCGCGTATGTTGATGGGGGAGGCGGCGTTGAACAGTTTGGAGAGGTCGACGGTGCGGTCCCTGTCATCACTGGTTATGAAGGAATAAAGCTGCGGGCCGTTCAGCGAGGCCTTGATTTCGGCCAGCACGTCGGCGATATCGTTCAGGTCCTGGGCGGTGGCGGAGACCGGTTCGTTGCCGACCAGCGCATCGACCACGAAGAGGTGATGGCCGGCCCCGGCGCGCCCCTGGAGCAGCGGCACCGCCATGCTGTAGGTGTCGATGAAGCCGATCAGAGCGGCACGTGCCGTGGTGAGCCGGGCCGGGTCCTTGGCGGTCAGCAAGCTCGCGTCGTTGGCAAAGATCCTCTTGTAGGTCAACAGCTGGTCGGGTGCGGCGGAGATGTCAGGGATGCTCAGGTCCAGCCCGTAGACCATCAAAAGGTTCAGGTTGCACTTCACCGCGTTCAGGAGCGCCTTGATGACCAGCGCGTCGGCGTAATCGACGGCGATGTTGTCACCGGAGGTGGCTATGGCCGCGGGGGCGATGCTGGAGCTGAAGCTGGGATCGGTCACCTTGGCGAGGTTCCCCAGCGCCCCGTCGACTTCCGGCAGCACCTTGGCCTTGACGAAATCCAGTATCGCACCGGTGCGCGGCGCGCCGGAGGAGATGCCGTCCGGGCCCGTCCCCTTCATGTCGTAGAGCCCGAAGCTCTGGAAGGAGAAGCCGGAAAGCTCGAAGATCTCCCTGACGCTGTCCAGGCCGGCGCTGCTGTTGGACTGCCCCTGTTCCAGGACGGCGAAGACGCGCGTCATCCCCAAAAGCAGGTTCGCCTCCTGGTGGTCGGGGGCCGCGGCGACCGCCTGGGCGAACTGGTCGCGGGCAGCCAGGATGTTGTGCGACTGCAGGTAGTACTTCCCCTGGTTGATGAACGACTGGGGATCAGCCGTCGCCGCCACCACCTTGGCGACCGGCTGCGCGCCGGGCGCCGGGGTGAAAACGGCCGCAGTGGCCCCCAGCACGGCCAGGCAGGAAAGGACAACAAGAACCAGCAACTTCTTCATACACCCTCCTTCAACATTGCATATGCATCTATTATAGGTAAAATTCCGCGATCATGATCTACTTCAGCCGCTGCGTGCCGGTCAGATCCCGCCATCGGCGGCACCCGGACTCCTCAAAAGTCCGTCCGGCAATCCAACCGTAGCAACCGGCAGGGGCAATCCGCCGGCAAACGGCAATAAAACAGGCACATACAAAAATTGTTTGTGTTATTGCATGGCGAGCGTATACGTGTCAATTTTTTTATTAGTGACAGCAACTTTTGTCGTGCCTGGCAACAGTCGGCACAGCGGCCGAAGAGCGGGTACGGCAGTCGGACATCTTGACTTTTAGGAGTATCTACGTGTATGTAGACTGAATTGGAGCGGACGTTCGAGGCACTCACCACTGCCATTACCTTGCACAGGGAGGACCATGATCGAACTACTACGCAGTCGACGCAGCATCCGCAAGTTCACCTCCGAGAAAGTAGCTCCCGACGCCATGGAGGCGCTGGTCGAAGCGGCACTGCGCGCGCCGTCCTCCAGAGGCATCAACCCGTGGGAGTTCATCTTCGTCGACGACCCCGTCCTGCTCGCACAACTGTCTCAGGCCAAGCAGCACGGCTCCGGGTTTCTCAAAAACGCCCCCCTTGCCATCGTCGTCTGTGCCGACAGCGGCAAGTCGGACGTGTGGGTGGAGGACTGCGCCATCGCCGCCATCGTGATCCAGCTTCAAGCGCTGTCGTTGGGACTGGGGAGTTGCTGGGCGCAGATACGCAACCGGCAGCACGACCCCGAAAATACCGCCGAAAGTTATCTGCAAGAACTGCTGGGGCTGCCGGAACGGATCAAGGTGGAGTGCATATTGGGACTCGGCCATCCGGCCGAAAAGAAGAGCCCTGTCGCGGCGGATAAACTGCAGCGCGACAAGATCAGAAACAACAGATGGGAGTGAACGCTGTTTTGCCGGGCGCACCAACCCAAAGAGGCCAGGTCATAGACCTGGCCTCTTGCTTTTTATAAATGGAGATACAACAACAAAAAAGCCAGGCCGAAGCCTGGCTAATATTTTTTAATTGGAGCGGGAAACGGGATTCGAACCCGCGACTTCGACCTTGGCAAGGTCGCACTCTACCACTGAGTTATTCCCGCTCAACGAGTTCTGTCTTATAGCAAATGTGGCCTCGGCAGTCAAGAAAAAGACGGCAAACTTTACACTAAAATTATGTAATGTTCGTCACCCCACCCCATCCCCACCCCGCCCCTGAGGTTTTACGCCCCTCCCCTCCCCTTGAAGAAAAGGGAGGCAATGAGACGGTTGGCTACTTGCCGGTCAGGGCCTTCTTGATCCCTTCAAATACTTCTTTGGGGACGAACGGCTTCAGGAGGGTGGCGTTGGCTCCTGCGTCAATGGCTGCCTGGGTATCGGAATCGTAATCCGACGCGCTGCAGGCCAACACCTTGGCGTTGCTATCTATTGCCATCATCTCTCGGGTCGCCTCGATGCCGTTTTTCTCGGGCATGTAAATGTCCATGATGGTGATGTGAGGGCGAAGGGCGCGGAACTTCTCGACGGCCTCGTTGCCATCTGCCGCCTCGGCGACCACGGTAAATCCTATCTTCTCCAGCATGTCACGCAGCACCTGCCGGAAAAACAGTTCGTCATCTACTATCAGAATCCTTACATCTTTCAGCGCCATGTTGCCTCCACTTTGGAAACGGCATCTACCGGGGACCTCATTTAACATCTTTCTATACTGTTCCGACACGAAAGTCAAAAAAATCCGCTGGTTGCTGGTAAGTGCCGGTTGCACCGCGTTGCAAATCCCGGCCCTTACTGTAACATTGCCCCAGCACAATTAGAGGAGGTTAACAATGGTCCCATTCCTGATCCTCATGTACCTCTTGTCGCTCTCCCTGGGATATGCCGCCGCCTTTGGCTGCTCCACCAAGGCGCTGTGGAAATCGGTGCGAAATGACCGCATGCCGGACGCTCTCCAAATCGCGCTGAGCCCGCCTTGGGCGGAGATGCTGCTCGATGCCGTCTACGCGGCCTCCTTTCTGGGACTCGGCTACGGCTTCTGGAAGTTCGGCTTTTTCCCCGGCGCGGCGATTGCCTTTTGTTTCATGGTCGCAGCAAAGATAGGTGAAATGTTCCTGCTGCACAAGATGCGGAGCGCATTCCATCTCAATATCGTCCTGCGGGCGGTCTTGCGAAGCCAGGCGGAATACATGCAAACGGGGGAGATGGTCCAGGCGAAGGCATTGGAATGCGTCATCGAGAAGGTGGCGTTGGAACTTAACGCCCTGAGAGCGGTCAAGTCCGCGACCTTGGCACCCGTGTACGCCGGCCAGTTGGGACATCTGAAGGTCCCGTGTGCAAAGTCGGACAACTACCACAGCTGCACGCGCACCCAAAAGGGAACGTGAAACCCAGACGGACGGGGCTGCCTTTCCTGGGTAGATCCGGTGCGGCAAACACAGTATGACCTGCGAGGATGGAAAAGGGGTTGGCCTGAAAGGTCAACCCCTTTTGATTTGTATGCCGCAGAATAAACGTGGCCAACGCGGACGGACTCCAGGCTGTGAATCGGCTTCCAAGGTGCCCCGGCACCAGCCGGGGGTGCGCCGGTTGAGCCGACGCATCCCCTCTCACTGACTACGGGTTATGGCTTTTCAACAGGGAAGACGGCTCAATGCAGCACAGTAAAGTAGGATCTTGAGCTTCCCGTTCCGCCGGCAGTTGTCACCGAGATCCTTCCGCTCTTAGCGCCAGTAGGAACCGTAATGATGACCTTGCTCGCCGATTGCACGACAAACTGTGCGCTCACCCCGCCAATCTTAGCCGACGTGATCCCTCCCAAGTTGGTTCCAGTTACGGTAACCGCCGTCCCCACTTTCCCGGAACTTGGTGAAAAACTCTGCACTCTCGGGGATACAGACCTGGAACCGACTGAATAGTTAGAACTGCTGGTTGCAGTACCACCCGCAGTAGTAACAGTTATCCTTCCTGATTTGGCCCCGGACGGGACGCCGGTTACCAGGGTCGTGTCGGAGATCAGCCGGAAAGGAGCGCTCACCCCGTTAAAGGCGACCCTGGTGGTACCGGTGAACCGAGAGCCGGTGATGGTGACCGCGGTCCCCACTCCGCCCGAGGACGGTGTGAATCCGGATATGACAGGCGCCGATATGGCAGGCGCCGATACGACGGTGAAGTTGCTGCCGCTTGCCGCGGTCCCGCCCGCCGTGGTGACGCTGACACTGCCTGTGGTCGCCCCCGACGGGACGGTGGCGCTCAGCTGGCTGTCCGATACTGCGGTAAACGCCGCAGCCACCCCGTTGAATTTCACCTGGGTTGCCCCGGTGAAGTGCGAGCCGGTGATGGAAACGGCGCTCCCCACGACACCCGAGGCTGGTGAAAGCCCGGTGATGGAAGGGAGGGGGGATGTCACCGAAAGAGTCGCCGTGGCGCTCGCAGCCGAACCGGTGCTGTTTTTCACCACCGCATAGTAAGAGCCGGCGTCAAGGGCGGTGGCTGCGGGGATGGCAAGCACCTGGCTGGTAGCGCCGGAGAGTGCCGCACTGTTTTTGTACCACTGGAAGCTGAGCGGCGCGCTGCCGGTGGCAGCAACAGTGAAGTTTACGCCGCTCCCTGCGAGGACCGTCTGGCTTACCGGGTCTTGCGTAATAACCGGCACCCCGGCAACGACGGTGACCGTTCCGGTAGCGAGCCGGGAGTTCTTGGCTCCGTCATAGGCCGCAAAGGTGAAGGTGTCTGTGCCGGTGAAACCGGCGCCGGGGTAATAGGTGGCGACACCATTGATAAGACCGACGCTGCCGTTGGCTGGCTGGCTGATGATGCGTAACACTGCATTGGTTCCGGTGACCGGGAGCGTCATGGATACCGGCTGACCTGCCACCCCCTGGGCCGAGACATTGCTGACCGTGGGAGCCACGGCACTGTTCTTACTGTCGTTGGACGGCCCCTGGTGACAGGTGTAGCACCCGATGGTAGCACCGCGATAGAAGGTCTGGGTGCCGAAGTCGCCGGCACTCAAGGTGCGGTCCCCCTGGACCCGAGAAAGCACCGTGCCCCGGTAATCCGTGCCGTGACAGGCCTTGCAGGAGGCAACACCCACCGAGCTTAGCCGGTCGTGATGCCCGCTTACCCAGCCCTGTCCGATAGGGTGCATGCCGTGCGGGCCGCCGTTGGGGCTGGTAGGCATGGTGGCATGGCACGCTGTGCACTCCACGGTCGTTCCGACGTGCCCCTGGAGCTGGATGTTCCTGATGTTGTCATTGCGTCCCGAGGAGGGGAATTCTGCGTGGGTCGAACCGTGGCAGGCAGAGCACTGCAGCCCGCCGTGCCCCACGGAGAAGCGGAACAGCGAGAGCCCGTTCGCCGGCGTGTTCGGGGTGGTGGCAAAGGTCTGGTCCGCAGCCACGCGTGGCTGTCCGTTGCTGTCAAAGGCGTTGGTGTAGCGAATCTGGCCGCTGTTCGTGGTCGCCGTACCGCTGTGGCAGTTCTGGCAGGTAGGCTCCATGAACCAGCCGACCCGTTCAGGCGAGCCTACCTGGGACATGGTGCCGTGGCAGCTTTGACACTGCATTTCCATCGAGCCGTCGGCTGCGATGGCGCTTCCCATGGCCCCGCGCAGGCAGCGCGTCGTGGAACCCGGATGACAGCGGTAGCAGGCATTGCGGTTGTTCACGTCGTTGAGGTTAAGGTTGAGGGTCGGGTCCGTTACTCCGGCATGCTCGCTGTGCATGGAAGTGGTGAGCTGGGGAACGGTCCCCTTGCCGTTGGAAAAGCTGGGGGTTCCCAAGGCCTCCGAGGCGTGGCACCCGGCGCAGAGTATCGGCTTGCCGTTGCTTGCAGTGGTGTAAAGACCGCCGGCATCATACCCCTTGGCCGCAAGCGCGTCCTGATACAGCGGACCATTCTGGCTGAACTGGTTTTCGTCGTGGAGCCGGAGGATGTTGAGGCGGTAGTCCCGGTCCTTGGAACTTGCGAATACCCACCCGGCTGCCGGTTGCGCATTGGTCTGCGACCCGGAGCTGTGACAGGCGCTGCAGTCCATTTCGTCGGAAACGGGAAGTACGATGTCGCTGGTGGCGATAACCTTGTTGGTTGCGTCGCGCGCCACCAGGTGCATCAAGGGGTAGGAGTTTTGCTTTCCTTGGTCGTCGTACGGCATCAGCGGGATGCCCTCGGCCCGGAACCAGTTCACCCCGGTGGTGACCCCCGCAGCCGGCGAGTTTGAGGTCTCGAACCGCATCGACTGGGGGGTGTTAGCCGACCCCGGCATATTCCAGCCGGCCAGCCCGAAATCGGCGCTGTACGGGGTTGGGGCACCGTAAAGGATGGAAGCGAACTGGCTCCAGTTCCCCTTCCCTATGGAGGAGGAGTTGATGGAGCCGTCCGGGTCGGCAATCGCCTCGTAGGTCAGGGAATAGCCCGCGCCATTGGTTACCAGTTTGCCCCCAACGATGAGTTGCGCCTCAATCGTGTTGTAGGGGGGCAGAATGGAAAAGACCGAGTAATCGCTGTCCATGCAGTGCATGCCCAGGTTGTTCCACCCCAGGATAGCGGAGCTCGCGCCCTGTGCCAGTGTCATGAATCCGAAGCAGACGAGGTAACAGCCAAGTGCGACGAGTAACAGGTGCTTTCGTTTCATAAAGACTCCTTTTCTAGAAAACTGCCGGTTGTCGACTCCCCGGTGCAAATGACTCCTGGGGCGTTCACGAATTTATCTAGAAGCCGCACCGAATGTACGGCACAAAAAAAGCCGAGAAGCTTAGATATCGTGAGATATTTCGGCAACTCGGCTGTCTCTGGGAGACCCTATGAGCTTTCCGCCCCACCCTCGCGGATGGTTTAGTATTGTCGTGTATCGATTTTTAGGAAAACGTTGATTGCGCCCTTTCTCTGCAAATAGCTTCCATGACGCGCTGCGGCCATGGCACGAGGCGGTGAGTGCTGCAGCCGCGACTTCTCCGGAAGCCGGCGGGAATATAATTCACACTGGCCAAAAACGCAATCTCAAAATGACGTTCTACAAAATCTATCGGACGCCCGGCACTAAACTTTAGAAAAAATATTCCGTAAAACCCGAATCTACTGAAGCGCAGCACTGAAACTACCCTGCACGGTGGCCCAGACAAACTACCTCACTGCTCGTATCGTGCCAACCCTAAAACACCGTATTGTCAATGTGAATCAGTTGGAGGCGGTATGCCTTTGTTCAGAAAACGCACAAGGGGTGTGCAGAATTTGATCTTCCCTGGCAGAGGTCAATATCGACGTCAGTCTAACAAAAAAGGACTTAAGCAATTAAGCCTAAGCCCCTTGCAGTCTCAGCCCCCTACCGCTTTTCCCTGCAGTTCCTTTATCATTTTCTTCAGCTCGACCATCTTGAGTTCCCGATCTATGAAAACCTTGTTCAGCAATTCAACGTCCCTTTTTTTCGACTCCAGCTCGGAGGTCACCTCCTGAACCCGCTGTTCAAGGTCTTTCAGCTGCCGGTTCACATCCCGCAGTTCCGCACTGCGAGCCTGGATCTGTTCTTCAAGTTCGCACTTGCGCCACTCCACTTCCTGCGTATGGTGAATGATGCTGAAATCGCGCTCGATGATTTCCTTGAGTTGCCAGAGTAGATCCTGGTGTGGCTGGGAGTAATACTTGGTCTTCGAGTCGAGGACACACATGGTGCCGAAAATCGTATTGTCGGGCCAGATAAGGGGAAGACCCAGGTAGCTGACCATGTTCAGTTTGACGTCCGGATTGTCTTTCCATGCAGGATCCTCGATAGCGTTCGGCACCATGAGCTGTTTGCGGGTGGCCATCACCGTTTCGCAGTACAAGCCGGTGGCGAGCGCCGCCTTTTCATGCTCCTCATACGGATTTTGTTCACCGATGCTGGCAACCAGCACCTCGATCTCCTCCGGCCAGACGCGCATGATCAGCGCTGCGGGCACCTCGAGTATCTCTGACACGACATTCAGGATCTTTTGCCACTTCGTCAGATATTCATTCGGCACATCATGTTTCTCGTACATGGTTGAGCCTCCTCCGTTTAACCAGAACATCCCCTCTGAACTCCACGGATCCCGAAATTGTATCTTTAACGTGCCGTTATGCCAGACCTAATGTTTTGTGGCTTCTCACAAAAATGTTTTGTAGTGTCTGATGGGTTTAGGATCTTGCAGCTGAGGACCATATTAGCTACTGGACGGTGCATATCCATTCCCCTTGGCGATCAACCAACTCCATTCCATCACGGCTGGTAAAAACAGCGAGGCCCGTTCGGAATCGAACGGGCCTCGCCATGCACAACACCTTTTTCAGTTTCTGCTACTTGCTTGGCAGGTTAATCATCAAGTCGCAGAAT
>Ga0209317_1000305_pt1 | contig 61347 bp, 50 predicted proteins | sample RifGroB2_FD_183994 | JGI IMG/M metagenome (GOLD analysis project Ga0209317, IMG submission 183994) | Soil microbial communities from Rifle, Colorado, USA - Groundwater B2 (SPAdes) (version 2) | ecosystem: Environmental > Terrestrial > Soil > Unclassified | place: Rifle, Colorado | collected...
AGTCTCCCGGGACACCCTTGCTTTCGGCTATAGGATTCCGGTCATTACGGCTCCTTCAGGACTTGCACCCTTTAGATTAACAGCATGCCCGGCACACTAATCCTATCATGCCTTCGGCATTATGATTCAATTATTTTTCAATCTCTGATTCGCATGTATAATACCAGGTTACACCATAGGATATTTCCTGAATATTTCTTCTGATTTAGCCAGTATGTCAACATACTGGGCACGCTGATAAGTGTATGGATCTTTCATATTTTTCCGGGATAACTTTCCACGGAAATCATCAAGTTTTTTATAACCTTTTTTATCCATCCAGGCCTGAACTTCAGAAAGAATGGTTCCCACATAAGCCGGCTGATTTTTATAAACAGTTGAAACGACCTGAACAACATCAGCTCCGGCAAGTATCAGCCTGATTACATCCTCAGCATTATAAATACCACGGCTGGCACAAATACTGCCCTCAATGTTTCCGTAAAGTAAGCCCACATAACGCAAAGCAAGATGATGGTCGCGGGATTGAGTCAATTCCCATGGGAAATGAAAAACCTCCTTTTCAATATCTATTTCCGGTTGAAAGAACCTGTTAAACATGACAAAACCATCAATTCCGGCTTCGTCGAGTTTCTTAATAAAATTTAAAGTGTTGGTATAAAATGGGCTTAATTTCACAGAAACCGGAATTTTAACCGCTTTTTTCACGCTTTTTACAATCTGATATTGCTTATCTTCTATGGACGATGCCCCAATTTCAAAATATCCGGGCGTTGCATACAGGTTTAATTCCAATCCATCAATTCCGGTATCTTCGAGTTGTTTGGCATATTCAACCCAGGTGGGTTCATAAATGGCATTCAAGCTTGCAAAAACAGGGACCGAAGTAGAATTCTTGAGTTTTTTAAGGTGAAGCAGATGATCTTTAGGCCCGGCATGTTCCAGGTTAGGGAAAATACGTCCCATTTCCGAATTTCGGTTGGCATATTCGTTCAGTTCTTCATCAAACTGAAGGCTTTCCAACTGAATCTGCTCTTCGAAAAGTGACTTGTAAACGATTGCAGCGATACCAGCTTCTTCAAGCTCTTTAACCACTTCGGGTTTGGTAACGAGATTACTGGCGCCCAAAATCAAAGGATTCTTTAATTTGACGCCCATGTAGGTTGTTGATAAATCGGTCATAATATCTGGTTTTAGAAATGAAGTCTTTGATCTTAAACTCTGGTTGCGTGTTTTTTGTTCAAGAATTTATGAAAATATAAACCCCGAAGATTTCTCCGGGGTTTATATGTGCCAGACCTATTTTAATTACATCAAACTGTAAGCTACGGTCAAACCAGCCATTACGATTGAAACCATACTCATCAATTTAATGAGGATGTTCAACGACGGACCTGAAGTATCTTTAAACGGATCGCCCACTGTATCGCCTGTTACAGCAGCTTTGTGGCAATCAGAACCTTTGCCTCCCAAATGACCTTCTTCAATGTATTTTTTAGCATTGTCCCATGCACCACCTGCGTTAGCCATGAAAATAGCAAGAATAAATCCGGTAGAAACTCCACCTAGCAGAAGGCCTACAACTCCCGAAACGCCAAAAATAAGACCAGTACCAATCGGGATAAAAATGGCTAATAGCGAAGGAAATAACATCTCGCGTTGTGCACCTTTAGTTGAAATCTCCACACAACGGGCATAATCGGGTTCACCCTCGCCAGTTAAAATGCCTTTAATTTCGCGGAACTGACGGCGAACTTCCTCCACCATACTCTGAGCAGCACGGCCAACGGCATTCATAGTCAGACCACAGAACAGGAAAGCAGCCATTGAGCCTATGAAAGCTCCAACCAATACACGCGGGTTCATGATATCGAGATGAAAATATTGCATCATTTGCGGAATGGAAGCTTTATGAATATCAACATTTTCGAAATGATTATTTGTAGCAAATTCAGCGAATTCAGCAACCTTTTCAGGAATCCGGGCAAGGGCAATCTTAATTTCCTCGATGTACGAGGCCATAAGCGCCAAAGCGGTCAAGGCAGCCGAACCGATGGCAAATCCTTTTCCGGTTGCAGCAGTGGTATTACCAAGGGTATCCAATGCATCGGTACGAACGCGGACTTCATGGCCCAGGCCACTCATTTCAGCATTACCACCGGCATTGTCGGCAATTGGGCCATAAGCATCAGTAGCCAGTGTAATGCCCAAAGTTGAAAGCATACCAACAGCGGCAATCGCGATTCCGTACAAACCCATGCTAATATTTTCAAACTTGAAACTTGCAGCAAAAAGGAAGGCCAGGATAATGGAGGTTCCAACTATCAAAACAGGAATTGCTGTAGAAATCATACCTGTGCCAATTCCTGAAATAATGACTGTTGCCGGACCGGTTTTGGTTGATTCAGCAATATTACGTGTTGGGGCAAATCCTGAAGAAGTATAATATTCGGTAATTTTACCAATACCGATACCACCGGCCAAACCAACCATCATAGCACCCCAAACTCCCAGAAAATTTGGAATATTCAGATATTTCAGGATCAGGAAAGAGAAAATGGCAATCCCGACAGAACTTACGTTAACACCACGGCCAAGGGCAGCCAGCAATTGTTTTTGTGTAGCTCCTTCTTTTGCTTTTACCATGAAAATACCAAATATGGAAAGGACAATCCCGACAGCGGCAATAATCATCGGTGCAATAACCCCGTTCATCTGAGTTTCGACACCCAAACCTGCAAAGGCAGTTGCGCCGAGTGCTGCAGTTGAAAGAATAGCGCCACAGTACGATTCGTACAAGTCGGCGCCCATACCGGCCACATCGCCTACGTTGTCGCCTACGTTATCGGCAATGGTTGCAGGGTTGCGCGGATCGTCTTCAGGGATACCAGCCTCTACTTTTCCTACCAGGTCGGCGCCCACATCGGCAGCCTTGGTGAAAATACCTCCACCAACACGGGCAAAAAGTGCCTGGGTGGAAGCGCCCATTCCGAAGGTTAGTGTGGTAGTTGTAATAATGATCAGTTTCATGGAAGGATCGGCAGCTATGATCCCGTTTGTTGTAGAATCGAGAGCCCCGATGATGTATTGAAGAGCATAAAACCAAATCGAAATATCAAGCAACCCCAAACCAACTACTACCAAACCCATAACTGCTCCTGAACGGAATGCAATCCGGAGTCCGTCGTTGAGCGAACGCATGGCAGCATGTGCAGTACGTGCAGAAGCAAAAGTTGCAGTTTTCATTCCAAAGAAACCTGCTAAACCGGAGAAGAATCCGCCGGTTAGAAATGCAAACGGGACCCATGGATTCTGAATTTTTAACACATAAGCCATGATGGTAAACAAAATGGTTATGACTATGAAAACAATTAAAACAACTTTATACTGTTGTCTAAGGTAAGCCATAGCGCCATCACGAACGTGTTTGGCAATTTTTTTCATCGTGTCTGTGCCTTCACTTTCCTTCATCATCTGATTGAAGAAAAACCAGGCAAAAAAAAGTGCCAAAACAGAACTGACAGGCACAAGCCAGAAAATAGAATTCATAAGCTTTTGTTTTTATGCAACAAAGTTGCTGTTAGTGAATTTTGTTTTTAGTGAATTGAAAGTTCCGAAATTAACAAATAACGCCTTAATTGTTTAAGTAGCCTTAATGTTATATGACAGCATGATTCCAACTCTTAAGTCGAGAGACAAAAATAAATATTCATATCAGTTACCATGAATTAACGCTCTGTTAGTATCAATTTACAAACAATATCTTAATATTGAAATGGTTTTTTCATGAAGGATAGGGCAATTTCGGAAGCAAAAAATCTCGAGATAAAAAATCTTCCTAAACGAACTGAACCTGACTTATTTCGGCTGCAAAGTTATGCAACGATTTTTCTATTTTCTCGACCGTTTTATGGCTTGGTTTGCGCCTTCCGGTAACATAGTGGCTCAATTGACCTTGTGCAACACCTGTTAACCGTCCCAGCCCTGCCAATGATAATACCTTGGAATAATGTTCCAGAAAAGAAGCTACATCGAATTTATATTCAAACTCCAACTCAGGTATCGGCTTCCCTTCGGCTTTAAATAATTCTTTTATCTCACCATAAGCCAATAGAATATCACTTTTAGCTTCTTCAACTGTATTTCCAAATCCGGTTATGCCGAATTCAAGGCTGTCATTGTCCATAAAGGCAAAATATTTGCCATCAGTGTTTTGCTCAATAATTACGATTACTTTCATATGTTTACTTTTTAATCCCTGCACTTTTCCTGATGTTGTCCAATGTACCTTTTGGCACTTCTGCCGAAGGATGCCGTGGGATTGTAAATGATTTACCGGTGATTGGACTGTAATACACATCGTGTTTACTTCCGTGCCGTTTAAAATAACATCCGGCATTTTCAACTTCCCGAATCAACTCAGAACATTTCACGTTGCAAAAATTCACTTGTTAATAAACGTCAAAGATATTAATATTAATATCAAATCGCAATCCTCATGTCATTTATTTCACGATAGTACCGTATCTGACTCAAACCTATTTTTTTACGAACTTCCGGACTTCGCACGATCCATCCTGAACAAGGTTCAGAAAATACATTCCAGAAGCCAGAAGTCCAATGTCGATCTGTGTTCTCATCTCAGCAACTGGGTGCTTAATGACTTCCTCCCCTCTCAGATTGAATACCGAAACAGAACCATTTCCTTCAGATTGCTCAATAGTCAATTTATTTTGCGCCGGATTGGGGAAAACTTTCAGGCCCAAACCTGATTGTCTCATCGTTGTTCCTGAAATTTTTGACTTGTAATAAAGTTTGAAAAATGATTTATTGGCAGGCCGGATTAATCTTTTCCAGCCATCGGTCAGTGTGGTTAAGGAAATCGAGGTTCCGGAGAAATACTCGGTAACTTTAGTTATTTCCTGAATATCAAAAGGTAAATCAGTCACATTCAGATCAAGATAGTTTTGTTTTCCGATGAAAGAAACCAACAGGTAATCGGCGAATTTCTCAACAAAAACCGATTGGTTGGTCCGAAGTCCCTTCAGGCTCGCTTCTGTCCCGAATGGATTAAAAAACAAACGGTTTCCGGTTAATGTAAATCCAATGGTTTTGTTGTCAATGACCAGTTTAAAAGCTTCATCTGTTTTTCCGCCCGAAGCATAGAATCCTTTGGATGCAAGCGTCCTGTTTTCCCAAACATGTGGGATAGAATCGAAATTAGCCACCACATTCCATCCATTATCGAAAGTAGTTTTTTGAATTTTCCGGTCGCTGCTTACAAACTGATGACCGGCCATTTTTGAATAACCAACATTTCGTGTGACAGCCGACATCAGATGATATCCGGAGATAAATTTTTCGAGGTTGGCATACCAGTATTGCTTCGAAGGCGGCATATACAAAGGCATCGTTCCATAAAGGATGTTCCACAGGTTTTTATCGTCCCAGTATGCCGGAACTTTCGAGGCGCCGTCACCCGTGTACCAGGTCGGGATATGAACATCGTGGTAAACCAGACCATGCAGTGGAATTCGCATGGCGGTACTAATATTTTGAGCTTCATAAATTTTATCATCGGCAGAAAGCGGTTGCGACCAATCGTAACCAGCATTTTTTGCCGGAACAATGGTCATTGTACCTTCACCGTAATCTGCATTTTGCATGGCAAAATCATGAACTTCCTCTACTCCGGTTACCAACTTCAGGTCGTTTTTAATGTAACTGAGCAATTTATTTCGGGCTTCAGCATCCTGTTTTCGGGTAGCGGGATGAACCGTTGAGAAACATTCCTCGAGCGAGGCGGCCAGCTCGACATCAATGAACCTGGAGTTGTACCGGTTTGTGGCTAAATCCTCCGGAACATGTTTTTTCGCGTAAGCCAGATGCGTTTCGGCACAGGTATAATATCCCTGAAATGGTTGGGAATTTACGTACGCCAGCCATCCTTTTTTCAACTGCCCGGTTGCATCAACAATCACATCTTCCGGATAGCCTTCGGTCCGGTACGAAGTCCACTCCGGATGGTCGGGAGGCCAGACATCGGTAAAAATATCGTACCGGTTCGATAAAAATCCTCGTGCATTTATGGCATCAATCAGTACCGAAAAATTGTGTTTCCCCCAGCCTCCGGTTAAATTCCACATGGCTTTGTCAATTCCCATCAGCTTCACCGTATCCAAAAATTCAGGTTTAATATTCATTGAAATTGGCCAGAAGTCAACTGCTCCGATGAGTTTGTCAATATTCGGATTTTCGGCTTTTTTTTGAGTGAAGGTTTTTATATATCCCAGTTTTTCGGCATGTTTGCGGTACCATTTGCACATTTCAGGATACCCGTCATCAACCAAGACCAAATAAACGGTGCGGTCGTAACCCAGTTTGTTTTTTGCAGGTTTTTGATTGAGCTGAAAGCTGTAATAATTCTGGCCCGAAGGTTTTTGAAATTGAAATTCGGCATCCCACTGATCGTCGGTGGCAACCATGTAGCCATCTTTCAGATTGGTAACACCTACAAATGGCATGGTTGACTTCCATCCATAAGTTGCAAAATTTCCAAATGGATTTGAATTGGTTACTGGTACCATTATTCCGGTACTGCGTGGAATTATGAAATAGTCGTTGGCCTGATTTGCAATAATACCTGGAAATTTGATGTCCGAATTTATTATCATTGACGCATCTCCCGAAGTTTTCATTTTAAGCGCTTTCCCTTCAAGCGAAAATTCGATCGAAACAGGTGACTTCGACTGGTTTAGCATTTCAGCTTTTACAAGGATGGATTGCGGGTTGATTTGATCAACTGATTTCGTCACCACAAACTCAGCCCATCCGGTCTGATAGCTCTTTGCACTGGCTTTATTGGTAAGTTTCACCGAAAGCATTGGCAGTTTTATAACCGCTTTTACCTGATCATTTTCTACGGTAAACTCTGCGGAAATACCTCCTGAAGTTGATGGACTGAGTGATACATCATCGGCATATAACAGGCAGCTCCCCCATCCTTCGAACCGTGGCTGGATGTATTTGATGCCTTCAGGAATAATGAATGAAGTTGAAAATTTGGTATAAGCCGATGATTTGGAGTCCATTTTTATCCGGCTGTACACCCAATTGACTACCGTTTGACTGGCATCGTACAGGATTACCGAGAAATTAGCTTCCGAGGTCAGGCTTGAAATCATCGTCCAGCACGAAAGGTCGTAGGTTGAACCGGGTGTGACCGTTAATTTTTCGGATGAGGTAAAGGCCCAGTCCTGCGTTCCCGGATAGTCAATTTTGATGGCTTTATTTCCTGAATGTACCGGGCTTGAAACAACAGTTGCAGAGCCGGTTCCCTCCTTCGACCAGAAACCGTTCCAGTTGGTTTTATCCGATTCGAAACCGGAATTTTTTATCAGGTTTTGAGTAAATGCTGAAGACGAAATCAGCATGAAAACCAGAAAACAGGCAGATTTGAATAGGTTCTTTTTCATGGTTTGGATTGTTAAGTCAGGTCAATGATGATAATTGCCGAAATTATTTTTAACGCTGTCAAACACCCTACTCGATCTGAAACTGAATGATTTTGCGTGAGTAATCAATCGTGCACTTATAGTCCATCAAAATGTCACTTCCAAGAAGCCCTGCAATTCGGTATGAAGAATACTTACCGTATATTTCGTTAACATGGCTCAGGTTGATCAGGGCAACTTTCAGCCCCGAAATTTCCAAATCGCCAAAATGAAGACTGAACATCTTCCCAACCGAGGTTTCCATCATTCCCTGGTTTATCCCTGCGCTTTGATAATCGTCTTCATTATCAGAGGCGATAGTTTCATAGAATTGGCTCAGGGTTGAATCCAGAACTGTTTTTGAAGCGCCTGTATCAATGATCCAACAGGCAGAAGTTCCATCTTCAAATTTGCCTTCAATCAGGATATGATAGTTTTTGTGTTCGAGTTCTATAATTAGCAGTGGGATTTCGATCATGGGTAAAAAAAAGCTCCGGTAAAATTACCAGAGCTTCAAAGATAAATTATATTGTTTGTTTTTCCTGAAAAGTTTAGAGAATATTCATCCCGTCAACAACATCCATGATCTCTTTTACTGATGCAGCAGATTGAACCAATAAGGCTTGTTCATCGTCGGTCAGTTTTACTTCGATTATTTTTTCCACTCCGTTTTTGCCCAGTTTGACCGGCACCCCAACGAAAACGTCATTCAGGCCAAATTCGCCTTCCATTTTCACACAGCAAGGGAAAATTCGTTTCTGGTCCATAACGATGGCTTCAACCATTTGCGCGGCAGCCGAACCCGGAGCATACCAGGCCGAAGTCCCCATCAGGTTAACCAATTCGCCGCCACCTTTTTTAGTGCGGTCTATAATTTTGTCAAGAGTTTCTTTATCCAGCATTTCGGTTACAGGGATACCGGCAACAGTGGTATAACGGGGCAGTGGAACCATAGAGTCGCCATGTCCGCCCATCAGCAAAGCCTGTATGTCGCGGGGTGAAATATCCAATGCATCAGCAAGGAAAGCACGGTAACGTGCAGTATCCAGAATGCCAGCCATACCCATTACTTTGTTTTTGGTTGTTTTGGCAACCGCATAAGCAACGTATGTCATCACGTCAAGCGGATTCGAAACGACAATGATAATCGCATCCGGCGAATGTTTGATCACGTTTTCGGTTACACTTTTCACGATACCTGCATTGATCGAAATCAAATCATCGCGGCTCATTCCGGGTTTACGCGGAACTCCGGAGGTGATCACAACAACATCAGAATTGGCTGATTTTGCATAGTCATTGGTTGCGCCAACCAAACGGGTGTCATAATAATTGATGGGAGCGGTTTGCCACAAGTCCAATGATTTTCCTTCGGACAAACCTTCTTTAATATCAAGCAAGACCACTTCTTTTACAATGTTTTTCTCGGCTACGATCTGTGCGCAGGTAGCTCCAACATTTCCGGCACCAACAACTGTTACTTTCATAAATTGTATTTTTATTTGTTTATAGTTTCTTTATACGTATGCAAAGATAAAAGGTATTTTAAAAGTTCAAAAGCCGGTTGACAGAACCCGATTCAACTTTCTGAAACTATTTTACCCTCTCCAGGGGCGTGAACGGTTAACTTTGGCCAGACAATCCAATGCTATATTAACATCCTCGACAATCTGAAAGTCGTACATGCCAACACAAATAAAATCAGCGCCATTATCAAAGGCATATTTGAATCCATCTTCAGGTTTTAGGGCGCCTGCTGCCAGCGTTTTGAAGGCAATCCAGGGTTCTTCCAACCGGCTCATAAAATCAATGGTTTCCTGTGGTTTGGCGCAAAAAATATTGTCTCGCCATCCGGGTTCAGGAACATCCTTTCTTTCCAGATCAACCTGTGCCGACCAGTAATCGTGTGTATGCAGTGTTTTCACCCAAAAGTCGGGTTTAATGCCATGCTCCACACAGGCTTTGATCGTTTCAATGCGATGCGCACCGATGCCTGCAGGCTTGCCATAACTTCGGATTAATTCCAGTCCTTCAGCAAGTTCATCCATAAATGACAAATCATTTTTGAATATTTTGGAATCAGATACTCCGCCATGACTGTATAAAGCTTCTGCTCCTCCTTTAATCGAGACTTCAATGCCTTCTTTGAAATTTTTTCCGGCGCCACAATCTGAAATAAACTGCATCCTGCCACCTGTTTCGTGCCGGTATTTGTTTAAAATCCTAATTTGCTGCGGATTGGAGATGATGCTGTTTATTCCGCATTTTTCTGCCAGTTGCAGGGTTGCCATGACCCGTTCATCGTTGTGATACATTTTAATTAGTTTATCCACGTAAATCAGGTCGCGCGCGTGTGACCAGCCCCCGATCAGGTTTCCTCCCATGACCAGACGACTAAGCTCAAAATTTCCGATTTTTCCTTTAGGTACTGTCCCCTTCAAGTCTTCAAGAGAAGTAAACTGAAAACTTTTTAAAGTGGCTCCCGAAACCGCATCAGTCTTTTCGGTCAGGAATTTTTTCTCGAAACTTTCCCATTTATTTTTTTTATAGATTCCATAAGCAAATGCTCCCAGAAAAGGGACACTGATCATATCGCGCAGAAATTCGCGGCGTTTGCCCGAATCGCCTTCTTCTTCGGTAACTGATTTGGGAATTGGGGCATTAGGTTTTTCTTCTTTCCAGTGTTTGAGCCACCGGTCGGCCCCGAAAAAATATTCGGAAGGCAGGGCTATAAATACAACCAGGACAAAAAATTCAATCAGGTTTTTATCAACCCACTGGTAATTGCCCTCAGCAACTACTCCAAATGTGTAACCTAAAATTGGAGGGTAAGAAACAAAATAGAAAAAAAGCAGGATAGCGCCGGCCACCGACGACCAGCGTACAAACAACCCAATAAATAAAGAAAATCCGATGAGAATAAGCCCCCAGATATTCAGAAAATCAACAATTTTCAACAATTGGGGCGATGAAGCCATCCAGTGAAACAGACCTGCAAATATCCATTTTGATCCAAGCAGGTAATACTTTGCGCTCCAGTCAACTGCGATTAACTTTGTAATACCTTCGTAAAGGAAATGCCAGCCAATCAGAATTCTAAGTATGGTTAGCAGATATGAAGAGTACCTTTTCATGCGGGATAGTTATTTAGGTTAGAAATAAAAACTTCTATCTTGCTGTTTCCCTGCGCGAGGTTGCCAAAACCATCTTTACTCCTGTCTTATTTCCGAGTTGCAATACATCAACCATTGACTGGACAGCGATAGTATTGTCACACCTTACGATAGCAAATGCTTCTACGTTTTCCTTTTTGATCTTCAGCAATTCAGGTTCGATCTGCGAAAATTGAATTTGCTTGTCGTTGATGTAATATTTTAAGTCTTTCGTAACCGATATGGCAATCTTTTCAGTTTGCTTATTCATTGATGGTGATTTGTCGGCCTGCGGCAGGGCTAATTTAATAGCTCCCGGAGTTATCATGGTCGAAACAATCAGGAAAAACAACATCAGGAAAAACATGATATCGCTGAAGGAATTCGAGAAAATTTCAAAATCCTGTTTTCTTTTACTTCTGAAGTTCATATCGAAGTATTATTAATCAAATCAATAAACCGGACACTGCGGTACTCCCAGTTGTGAACCAATCTGTTAACCCTGCTATTTAAATAGTGGTACGCGATGTAGGCAATAATCCCGATGGTAAGACCGACCCCGGAAGTGATCAGTTTTTCGTACAAACCTCCCGAAATTAACGAAATACTGATATTGTCGGCAAGTGAGATGTTGTAAAAAATCTTGATAACCCCTGAAATTGTACCGATAAATCCTAACATGGGGGCAATACCGGCGATCACACCCAGAAAATACATGTTCCCTTCGTATTTATAAACTTCAAGTTTTCCTTCCATCTCCATCTGGTCGTTAATATCACGAATAGGCCGTCCCAGGTTTTTCAGGCCTTTCATTAAAATGCGCGATTCGGAACAATTGGCTGATTCGCACAAGGTCAATGCGGCTTCAACTTTTCCGGTTCGTATCAGGTCATTCAGCTTTTCATAAAACGCAGGATCGAGTTGTTTCTGACCTCTTAAATAGAAAAACCGGTCAAAAAATATGAAGACGGCAATTATTGACAGCAGGAACAATGGTACCATTATCCATCCGCCCTTCATAATAAGATCCAAATATGGAATTTCGCTCGCAGTTTCTAATAGGAATATCATCAAATAAATTTTTAGTGATTTATTAAATATTATCAGGTATATAACGATCTAAAATCATGCTTCGTATGCTTCGGGCAAGACTTTTTATTTTTTGAGTATTCAGTATGTAATTATGCCATCCTGTTGGCTCAGTTTCAACGGTTCAAATATGGGCATTTTATTCCAATTAAGAAAAAATTCAAACTTCAGGTGGATTAAAAAAGTAATGGTCCGTGATTTTATTTCATTCAGATGAAAGGGATTATTTCAGGTATTTCATGTTACTTTGGGCAGAATTAACTTTTTGCTGAAGAAAAGGTTTATATCATCAAAAACTAAAAAATTGATTATGGCAGACAGATTATCTGATCCAATTGGCCGGCTGATGGGGCTCCGGTATAAATCACATCCCTGGCATGGCGTTTTTATAGGTAAGGAAGCCCCTGAAAATGTTACAGCATTCATTGAAGTTGTTCCGACCGACACGGTGAAATACGAGATTGATAAAGAATGTGGATATCTGCGACTTGACCGGCCTCAGAAATACTCGAATGTTGTCCCGGCTCTGTATGGCTTTGTTCCTCAAACCTTTTGCGGTGATGAGGTTGGTAATTATTGTATGGAGAAAACCGGAAAGACCGGAATAAAAGGTGACGGCGATCCCATTGATATATGTGTTTTAACTGAAAAGACTATTGCTCATGGCGACATTCTGGTTGATGCCCGGCCAATTGGTGGATTCCGTATGATTGACGGTAACGAAGCAGACGACAAGATTATCGCTGTTTTAACTAATGATGTGGTTTACAGCGAATATAAAGACTTGTCAGATCTTCCTGATATAGTTGTCGAACGGCTCAAACACTATTTTCTGACCTACAAAGATATGCCCGGAAAAATCAGTCATACCGAAATTACACATACCTACGGCGTAAATGAAGCGCTTGAAGTTATTCAATGTTCAGTCAACGATTACCATCAGCGGTTCGACAACATTGGGATTCTACTTTAGCCTCCCCCAAACCCCCTCCACAAGTGATAGCCTCCCCCAACCCCTCCGAAGGAGGGGAGAGAAGAATCGGGATTCGATGATTTATTTTTTGAATTTGTATTCATTGTAAAACGTGTAAATGTTCAGGACTTTCACTGCCTACCTCCCTTCTCCTTGGGAGAAGGGTTGGGGATGAGGCTTTTGTCCTTCGGGGAGATTTAGAGGGGCTTCCTCTTCAAATTCAGATAAGAATATTCAAAACCATTTTTCTCATCAAAAAGATCTTGTCTTGAAAGTTCTTCCCATTCCGGATAAATAATCTCAGGAAAAAACACATCGGCATCGAAGTCGCGATGTACCAGGGTTAGATACAACTTTCCGGCAACAGGATAAAACTGCCTGTAAATCATTCCACCTCCAATAATAAATGCTTCAGTTTCATTTTTTACAGCGTCAATCGCTTCTTCAACAGAAAATACCATTTCGCAACGATCAAATTTATCGTTAGGATTGTCGGTAATCACGATATTACGCCGGTTGGGAAGTGCGCCGTTGGGTAATGACAATAAAGTATTTCGGCCCATGATAACCGGAAATCCGGTTGTAATTTGTTTGAACCGTTTTAAATCGTTTGGCAGATGAAATAACAGTTCATTATTTTTGCCAATGGCAAAATTCTGAGCAATGGCGACGATGATGGAGATATTCTGATGTATCATGGTTGATGGTTAGGAATGAAAGCTAAAAATCTAAACTGCCACTTTTCCTGGAATATGTGGATGAGCCTGATAGCCTATCAGTTCAAAATCTTCATATTTAAAATCAAAAATGTTTTTAATCTCTGAATTTATTTTCATTTGAGGTAAAGGAAATGGCTCGCGTGATAATTGCAGTTTCACCTGTTCCATGTGGTTCTGGTAAATGTGTGCATCGCCGAGGGTGTGAATAAATTCTCCGGGTTCAAGTCCGCATACCTGTGCCATCATCAGGGTTAGCAAGGAATACGATGCAATATTGAACGGAACCCCAAGAAAAATATCGGCGCTGCGCTGATACAACTGGCACGAAAGTTTCCCACCGGCCACATAAAACTGAACCAGAATATGGCATGGAGGAAGCTTCATCTGGTCTATTTGACCAACATTCCAGGCGCTTATCAGGTGGCGGCGCGAGTCCGGATTTGTGGTCAGACTTTGTACCACCTGCGAAATCTGATCAATGTGCTTTCCGTCTGGAGTTGGCCACGAGCGCCATTGGTAACCATAAACCGGACCAAGATTGCCATCCTCACCGGCCCATTCGTCCCATATCTTTACCCCATTTTCTTTGAGGTATCTGATGTTTGTGTTGCCGGTTAAAAACCAAAGTAATTCGTGAATAATTGACTTCAGATGTAATTTTTTCGTGGTCAGCACCGGGAAACCAACTGATAAATCGAACCTCGACTGGTAACCGAAAATACTGATGGTTCCGGTACCTGTACGATCGCTCTTTTCCGTTCCGTATTTGATTACATGGCTCAGTAAATCAAGATATTGCTTCATTTTTTGCCTGATATTTATATTTAAAAGCAAACGGGAAAATTAATCCTAAAACCAGGGCATAAGCAGCAAAAACCAGCCAGATGGTGTTCCAGTCCCGAATTCCATCGGTTGTAAACAAATCCACAATCAGTCCGCTGCCATATCCACCAATCATGGCGCCAACTCCATTAGTCATCAACATAAACAAGCCTTGTGCACTGGCCCGGATGCCTGGACTCACTTCATTTTCGACGAAAAGCGATCCGGAGATATTGAAAAAATCGAAAGCCATACCGTAAACAATCATAGACATGATCAGTAAGTATAACCCACCTCCGGGATCGCCAATGGCGAATAATCCAAACCGCATTACCCACGCGAAAATACTGATGATCATTACTTTTTTAATTCCAAACCGGTTAAGGAAGAAAGGTATTGTCAGGATAAAAAGGGTTTCAGATATTTGTGAAATGGAGAGGAGCAGCAACGGGTGTTGTACGCCAAAAGTATCAGGATGTGTCGTTTTGAAACTATCTAGGAACGAACCTCCAAAAGCATTGGTGATTTGCAATGCTGCCCCAAGAAACATCGAAAAGAAGAAAAAAACAGCCATCTTCCTTTGTTTGAACAACACAAAAGCATCCAGACCAAGGGAAGAAATCAGGGATTTATCCTGTTTGCTTTTTTCCGGCGGACAAGAAGGCATTGTAAACGCATATATTCCAAGCACTAAAGCTGAAAATCCGCTGAAGATCAGTTGCATATTGGATGATTTCCATCCGAATAAATCAACAATCCACATGGCTGCAATGAAACCTACCGTTCCCCAAACCCTGATTGGCGGAAACGCTTTAACAATGTTATATCCGTTCTTTTCAAGCGTTACATACGAAACAGTGCTGTTAAGCGCGATCGTGGGCATATAGAACATCGAATTTAAAAGCATAACCCAGAAGAATATAACAGGATCTTTAATGGTTGAAGCAACAAACAGAAGGCCTGCCCCGATTAAATGGCTCATCCCCAGTACCCGTTCAGCATTGATCCACTTGTCGGCAACAATGCCGAGCACGGCTGGCATAAACAGCGAAGCAATTCCTAAAGTCGAAAATACGGCCCCGATTTGAGTGCCGGTAAAATGAAGAGTTCCACCTAAATAAGCTCCAATAGAAATAAGCCATGAACCCCAGACAAAAAACTGGAGAAAGTTCATAAATATCAAACGGTTCTTAATCCCCATAAAAAGTTCTTTGATTTGAATAGTTTTTAGCGGCCTTAAAACTAATAAACTTATTCTTTTTTCCGGCGGTTTATTTCATCCCTGATGGCAGATGCTTTTTCGTAGTCTTCTGCGTTAACCGCATTGTTCAGCATCTGGTTCAGTTCGGCCGAAGTGTATTTTTCGTATTCGTGTTTCCCTCTTTGTGGTTTGTCACTTACCGATTGATGCCATTCTTCCTGACCTTGTTCATTTTCAAATTCAATAACAATCCCTGCCCGCGCAATAATTTCTTCCGTGGTATAAATCGGACAGTTAAAACGAAGTGAAAGCGCTACTGCATCAGAGGTGCGGGAATCAATGACAATTTGTTTCTCGTTTCGCATACAAACCAATTCCGAATAGAAAATTCCTTCTTCAAGTTTGTAAATAATAATTTCTGTTAACTCAATGCTGAAGGCTGTGGCCATTTGTTTGAAAAGGTCGTGAGTAAGCGGTCGTGGAGGTTTTAATCCTTCCAATTGAATGGCGATTGATTGGGCTTCAATCGGTCCAATAATAATTGGTATTCTCCGGTCGCCGTTCTCTTCGGCCAGTACAAGGGCATAAGCTCCTGATTGCGACTGACTAACTGATAGCCCTAAAATATTGAGTTTAACTTTCTGCATTCCTATCTAAATAGCATAACACGTGAAACAAATATAACAATCATTTTCTGTTTATTTCAGAAATACATTCTTATTTCTAACCCGTAATCCACTGAAATATTAAGCTTCTGAGTTCCTAACTGGTTCCGGATTTACATGGAGTTATCACTATGCCGTAAAACATACAAATCAATTTGACTTTGTCAAGCAAATGCTATTATATTTGTATAGTTCAAAATATATGTAGTATAAAATAAATAAAGTATTTATATCATGACACGCAAACTTAAACCCGATCGCGGGATTCAGGGATTGGTCCCGGCGATTTTTTCTGTAGTACTATTTTTCTGTACGTTGGTAATTTTTGGCTACCAGGCAGCTTTTAATACGTTAGGTATTATTATTTTAGTTTATTCACTTGTCTTTGGATTCTGGCCATTTGCCAGAACAGGTAATGCCTATATTCTTGTAAGTGCATTTTATCTGGTTTTTTTTGGGCTTGTATTATTGCAAGTAGATATTAAAGGAGATATTAACAATCCGATGGCTAATCCGGGCAACGAACTAAAGCTTTCAATGATATTCGTTTATTTGTTCCTCATTTGGCTGATTTATCTTGTTGCACTTAAAAAATTGAAATGGCGAGGCCGCGAGATAATGGAACTGGCAGCCTGGGATGTGGAGGAAGCTCTGGATACTTATACAGAAAGGCCAAGACCAGCGGGTGTCGTGGATTATTCGAAATATGATATAATCGATTTTGGCAACTATCTAAAACGCAACCTGGTTTGTATGTCTTATCAGGAGGAAAACCGGGTAGTATTATTACCTATAAAAATGAGCAATGAATTTGCTATGCTTTATCAACCCAATTTCGACTATCTAAGTAAAACATGGATTTCGTTCGGTTTCGATGGAAATGTTTCGGTTCATATTTCACGCAAAGATTATTTGGATTACCGTGATGATCTTTCGTTCGATCACTTGTGCGAATCGTTGGGTAAGCTAATGATTACTTTTGCCGAATTTTATATGAAAGGCGATAAAGTACGAATAATGGACAGATTGAATTCAGTTAAATTAGGTTATTTTTCATAAGACATGAAGTTTGAAGAAGCAGCCAGGTTTGGCACATATATTTCCAAAAGTTTTGCAAAAGACATTTTCAGGCTTTTGAATAATTACCGTGATATTTCTGCCTCGGAAGCAGCCTCACGATTAGGATTGCACATTCAAACTGTTCAGGATTTTCTGGAAACGATGGCTGATTTGGGAATTCTGGAAAAAAAAGAAGCCGTTGAACGGAAACGCCCTTATTTCAGATATACTCTGAAAATTCAAAAGATAGCCTTTGAAATAAACCTGGCAGAAGAGTTGAAAAATACAGATGATAATTCACTGGAATTTTCAAAAATCAGGGAGAAAAAGAATGCGGGAGTTCGATTTTCTCTGGCACGAAACGGTCAGTTTTTTAGTAGTGTTACTATTTGGGTTGGAAAAGGCCGGGAACGCTCGGAAAAGAAAATAAGCCTTACTACTACTCAGGGAATATTTCTTTTCAATTTGCCTTTCCCCGATGGAGAATTTTTATCGCTCGATGAAATCAGGATTAAAGCTGGAATTGAAAAAGAGCAGATGCCTGAGATTATAGATCTTGTTGAGGAATTGATTCAATGTAAAGTGATTGAATGTGTGAATATTTGATAGTCTGAAGGACTGATTTTGTAGTGAAAGTGTAGTTTTTTGAAATGTTTTGCGACCAACGTTTCAGAAACCTTAAAATGAAACATCAACAAAATAGAAAAGAGTTCAGCAAACTGATTGAAAAGAATCAGCGAATTATCCATAAAATCACCTCGATATACTGCAACAGTGGAGATGATCGCGAAGATCTTTTTCAGGAAATTTGCCTTCAACTATGGAACTCATACGGAAGTTTCAGGGAAGATTCGAAATTTAGTACCTGGATGTATCGGGTTGCACTCAACACAGCCATCAGTAATGTTCGAAAAAAGAAAAACAACTTTTCATTTGAACCTTTGAATGAATACACCCGATTGCCTTTGGAATCCGATGATGATAAGGAAAATGTAAAACTTTTATACAAGGCTGTTTCGATGCTAAACAGTATTGATAAAGCCATCATCTTATTATGGCTGGAAGAGAAGAATTACGACGAGATCGCATCAATTATAGGTACCACTAAATCGAATATAAGTGTAAAACTGGTGCGGATTAAACGGAAACTGGAAGAGATCGTGAACAACACCATAAAACAAGAGTCATGAACGATAATAAATTAAAAGACATTTGGAGCAAAGCAGAGAACTTCAGGGATACCCCGGGCTATGAAAGTGATACAATTGAACGGTTTTTGACAAGTCGCTCCAACTCAATTGCAGAAAAAATTACCAGGATGCTGCAATTTGATATTGCAATAAAATTATTGGCTGCAATTGTTTTTACGATCAATGCTATTTTGTATTTCAATATTCAATCCATTGTTTTTACTACCTGCCTTTCAGGCGCTGCATTAATAATTCCATTTGTTTTGTTTGAACTGAGAATACTACGTCAATTTTCAGGAATTTCTGATTACGGGCAAAGTACAAAAGCAAAATTGTCGGCAATGCTGACCTTTTTGAGAAGTCGCTTTTTTATTGCAATATTGTCAATCTCTTCAACGAATCTTTTCTTTTTTTATTCTGGTTTGTTGTTCTATTTCTTTATAGTTTACGGTCATCTCCGGCAGTTGGATAATATGGATATTTTTGTGTTTTCCATACTTTGTATCATTGGAATTGTAATGAATTTTGTAATAAACTACACTCAGGTCAGATATCATATTAAACACCTGGAAGCGTGCTTGTCTGATTTGAATGACAGCGTTCTGTCGGTTGTTTCCATCAACATTGAAACTCAGCAGAAACAGGACCGCACTATCAAACTATTGCTTGGGGTAGCGCTTATTTTGGGATTTGTTTTGCTCATAGCCATTTTGAAAAAAATCGGGATGTAGCTTGAGCTTTATTCCAAATAGTTTAATCTTTTTGAAGCATAAATTTATATAACCTTTAAATCATCAGCCATGAAAACAATAATTTTTTCATTGCGTTGCTTCCTGCTCTATTTGTTTCTGTCAATTTGGACTTCCGGATTTGGGCAGTCATATAAAAATCTGCCTGAAACCTGGAATTATGCAATTGAAATTAGCGGTGTACTTTGTGGTTATTCCGAATCGAATTTAACTTCGATAGAAAAAGACGGGAAAGAACTGTTAAGCCTGAACGACAATATTGTTGTTAAGCTTTCAGTGCTGGGTGGCGGTGTTGACATGAAAATTGTCAGCCAGTATTTTATTGATCCGGATACCAAAAATCCTGTTTCAATCGAACACATTGTTACAACAACAGCCGAAATGTATGCGTCAACAAAAATTGAAAATAATGTAGCCTGGTTTGCAACTGTAAAAGGCGGCGAAGCAAAGGAAACTCAATTACCTTCCGGGGTAATTCTTGAAAATTCGATCTCTTATCCTCATTTAATGAATGACTTTATCCGGGGAAATGTAAAGGAAAAAAGTTACAGCGTTTTTGATGACATGCGGGGAGTGATTGCCACAAAAACTTACAAACGAATTGGAGTGGAAACATTGGATTTGGCAGGAAAAACTTTTCAGGCAACTGTTCTTGAAGAACTGAATCAAACTTTGGGAACTACCACTAAATTGTGGTTAAATACTGAAAATAGCTTCCCTTTAAAAATTGATGTTTTGGGGAGGGTGATTTATCTGGCTGACCAGTCAGTTAAAAAGAAAATCCAAACCGTTGATCTCGAAAAAATGCTGTTTGCGAAGGTCAACAGATTAATCTCAAATGTCACCGATATTTCTTATATGAAAGCGGAAGCTAAAATTGAGTCCGCCGGCGAATGGATTACACCGGAAGGCCTGAATTTTAAAGGACAAAAATTTACAGGCACTGTTACAAATAATTTAATCGAAGGGGTTTTTGAAATTGAACCTGAAAGATATTCCGGTATAAATGCACCGGGCTTTCCATCTGATTTTAAAAATGAAACTTTTGAAAAATATCTTTATCCAGAAAGTTTAATCGAGTCAGATCATCCGGATCTGATTAATGAAGCACAAAAAATTACAGAAGGTTCAAAAGATTCATGGGAAGCGGCTGTCCGGCTCAGTAAATGGGTTGCCGAAAATATCCACGGAGCTGTACCGGGCGGGACTTCGGCAATAAATACATATACTACAAAAGAAGGTGAATGTGGGTCGCACTCGCGGTTGCTGGCTGCTTTTTGCCGCGCTGTTGGGATCCCGGCAAGGTTGTCGGTTGGTTGTATGTACACTCCATATTTGGGAGGGAGTTTTGGCCAACACGCCTGGACTGAAGTTTATATGGGCGATGCCGGTTGGATTGCTGTTGATGCCACTGCCTTTGAATTCGATTTTGTGGATGCCGGTCACATTCGGCTGGGCGAAAAAACCAGTTTTAATCCCAAAGAAATGAAGATAATTGATTACCGGATTGGAAGCGAAAAAACAACGGAGATGGAAGTACCAGAACAATTTAAGGATTATATTGGGAAATACCTGTTTGCAGAAAGGAATAGTGTTTTTGAGATATTGTATCAGGATGGAAATCTGGCAGTGAATATACCGGGGCAATCGGTTTTATCCTTGAATAATCCGGATGAAAATGGAATTTTCTACCCTAAAATGACACGCCAAATCAATTTCTCGTTTTTAAAAGATAACAAAGGAAAAATTAATGAAATGAAATTACAGCAAATAATCCCTCTTCAAAAAAAGTCAGAATCAGAAAATAGTGATGAGAATATTCCTGAAAAAATTAAACCAATACTTGGCAATTATCTATTGACTCAGGCTCAAGCTGAATTTAAGGTTTTTTACAATGACGGGGCTCTATTCATAAACGATCCATTATTAAATAAAGTGGTGAAGTTGCCAGACCTAAATGAAAACGGAATGTGGATTGACGAGTTCAATAAAAATGAAGTTGAGTTTGAGATTAAACCTGATGGAGAAGTTATCCGAATGATAATTTATAGTAACATTTTAATGCAAAAACAGGTTGAATTATAATTCATTAGTTATGAAATACAAGGTACACCGATTGGAAATTGATATGGAAAATGAACATGTCAAACTCGAACATTTTCTGAACAATTTGAAAGGCGAAGTAGTTACAATTATTCCGAATGTAGCCCGAACAAGCTTGCTTCAAATTTTCGGTGGCTCACGTAAAATTGATTTTTTACTGATTGTAGAGAAAACAGTCTGAACTTTGATCGAAATATATTTTTAAAATATTTGCTAATCATTTATAAACGACTACTTTTGCAGTCCGAAAGATTTTGCGCAGGCTCTATAAGCGGTAATCCAATTGGATCCCGCCTGCCGGAAGAAATATTTAAACAGATTGAAATGTACGCAATTGTAGAAATTGCCGGTCAGCAAATGAAAGTTGAAAAAGGCCGGAAAATTTATGTGCACCGATTGGAAAATGCCGAAGGCGAAACTGTTGTTTTTGACAAGGTTCTTTTAGTAGATGACGAAGGTGCTGTGAAAGTTGGAACTCCGATAGTTGATGGTGCAAGTGTATCAGCTACAGTAGTTGAGCACATCAAAGGAGATAAAGTATTGGTCTTCAAGAAGAAAAGAAGAAAAGGATACCAGAAAATGAATGGTCACCGTCAATACCTGACCAAAATTCAGATTGAAGAAGTAATAGGATAACATTAAAAAAAATTTACCATGGCTCATAAGAAAGGTGCGGGTAGTTCAAGAAACGGTCGCGAATCAGAAAGCAAAAGACTAGGCGTTAAAATATACGGCGGTCAGGCTGCAACGGCTGGTAACATTATTGTTCGCCAGAGAGGTACTTCACATCATCCAGGTATAAATGTTGGTATGGGAAGAGACCATACCCTTTTTGCCTTAATTGATGGAACTGTTGTTTTCAAAAAAAGAAGAGACAACAAATCGTTTGTTACTGTTGAACCTGTAGTTGCTGCAGAAGTCAACTAAGACGATTAAAGATATTCGTTAAATAATCTCCTGCTTTTACGAAGGCAGGAGATTTTTTTGTTTTAAATTTGTCAAACAATAAACAAAAAAATACCGAAAATGCTCAACTTAAAGTTCATACAGGAAAATCCGGAATTGGTAATCTCAAAACTGAAGAAGAAGAATTTCAATGCTTCTGAAATAGTAAATCAGATTACAGGTTTATCTGTCCGGAAAAATGAAATACAGGCCAGTGCTGATCAGTGCAAGGCTGAGATGAATAAGATTTCGAAAGAAGTTGGAATCCTGATGCGCGAAGGTAAAACCGGAGAGGCTGAAGTTGCCAAAAACCGGACCGCTGAACTTAAAGACAGCATTAAACAACTCGACGAAGATTTTGCCAAAATCGATCAGGAAGTTTTCAATCTGCAGGTTTTGCTCCCCAACCTTCCTTCCGATTTAGTTCCTGAAGGCCGCACTCCTGAAGATAATCTGGTGGTGAAAAGGCAGGGTGAAATTCCTGTATTGCCTAAAAACAGTGTTCCTCACTGGGAATTAGCTAAAAAATACGACATCATCGATTTCGAGTTGGGCGTTAAAATCACCGGAGCAGGGTTCCCGGTTTATAAAGGCAAAGGCGCGCGTTTACAACGTGCTTTAATCAATTTCTTTTTAGATGAAGCCCGCAACTCAGGGTACCTCGAAATACAACCACCATACATGGTGAACGAAGATTCAGGTTTTGGAACTGGTCAGTTGCCCGACAAAGAAGGACAGATGTACCATGCCACTGCCGATAATCTGTATTTGATTCCTACCGCCGAAGTTCCTGTAACCAACATTTACCGCGATGTAATTGTTGAAGCCAAAGATTTGCCAATTAAAAATACCGCCTACAGCGCTTGCTTCCGTCGTGAAGCCGGTTCGTATGGAAAAGATGTTCGTGGTTTGAACCGCCTGCATCAGTTCGATAAAGTGGAAATTGTACAGATTGCTCATCCTGATGGTTCTTATGAACGGCTCGACGAGATGGTGGCTCATGTGACTGGTCTGGTCGAAAAACTGGAATTACCATACCGAATCCTGCGTTTGTGTGGCGGCGATATGAGTTTCACCTCAGCCTTAACCTACGACTTTGAAGTATTCTCTGCAGCTCAGGAAAAATGGCTGGAAGTGAGTTCTGTGTCTAACTTCGAATCGTTTCAGGCCAACCGTTTGAAATTGCGCTACCGCGATGAAGCGACCAAAAAACCGGTCATTGCACATACCCTCAACGGAAGCGCTTTGGCTCTGCCACGAATTCTGGCTGCCTTGCTCGAAAACAACCAAACTCCTGAAGGAATCCGGATTCCAAAGGTTTTGGTTCCATATTGCGGGTTTGAGGTGATTGACTAAAGAATAAGGAAATAGAAAAGAGTCAATAGGAAATTAAAATACCAGGAAGAGGCTGTTTGGTTAAAATACCAGGCTGCCTCTTTTTTTTGTAGATTTGAATTCGACGACCTGGTTTAACTTTTTGAATCATGAAACATCTGCTTAAGTCAACTCTTTCTGTTAGTATTGCTGCATCTCCGCTTATTGGAATTTGCACTCTTGTTGAAAAACCTCAAACTCCAAACATCATCCTGATTTTTATGGACGACCTGGGTTATGGCGATTTAAGCTGTTACGGAGCCACTCAATACAAAACGCCCAATCTGGATAAATTGGCCGTACAGGGAGTCCGGTTTACGAATTTTCTTTCGGCACAAGCGGTTTGCAGCGCTTCACGTGCAGGAATTTTAACCGGCTGCTATCCAAACCGCGTTGGAATTTCAGGAGCTTTAATGCCCGATGCCAAAATTGGGTTGAATCCGAATGAAGAAACCATTGCCGAAGTGCTGAGAAAAAAGAACTACAAAACTGCGGCAATTGGCAAATGGCATCTGGGTCATCATCGCGAATTTCTGCCTTTGCAGCAAGGTTTTGATGAATATTTGGGTCTTCCGTATTCGAACGATATGTGGCCGGTAAATTTTGACGGCAAACCTGCAGAAGAAAATTCGAACAAAGCCCGTTATCCTGTGCTTCCTCTGATTGATGGCAATGATAAAATCTGGGAAATAAAAACGCTGGACGATCAGTCGGAACTTACCACTCTTTATACCGAACGGGCTGTTCGTTTTATTACCCGGAATAAAAAGAATCCGTTTTTTCTTTACCTTGCTCATTCCATGCCTCATGTGCCTCTGGCTGTTTCCGGAAAGTTTAAAGGAAAAAGTGAACAGGGAATGTACGGCGATGTATTGATGGAAATTGATTGGTCGGTTGGCGAAATCATGCAAGCACTCGAACAGAACGGACTGGAAAAAAATACCTTGGTCATATTTACTTCCGATAACGGACCGTGGTTGAATTTCGGTAACCATGCCGGCTCAACAGGTGGTTTGCGCGAAGGCAAAGGCTCCAGCTTTGAAGGAGGCCAACGGGTTCCCTGCCTGATGAAATGGCCGGGCCAAATTCAGGTGGGAACAATTTGCAATAAACTGGCCTCAACCATCGATATTTTGCCAACTTTAGCCGTCATAACCAATTCATCACTTCCGGAAAAGAAGATTGACGGAGTGAATATTCTTCCGCTTTTATTGGGCGATGAAAATACCAATCCACGCGAATCATTCCTATACTACTACCGGAAAAACAATTTGGAAGCCGTTCGTAAAGGCGACTGGAAGCTGGTGTTTGCGCATCCAGGCAGAACTTATATTGGATTTAAACCGGGATCTGATGGATTTCCGGGTGAGGTAAATGAAAATTTTCCCCATGAGGAAGGCTTGTACGATATGCGGCGCGATCCGGGTGAACGTTACAATGTCAAAGAATACTATCCGGAGGTGGTTGCCGAACTGAAGAAACTGGCTGATGAAGCCCGAGAAGATTTGGGTGACGATATTCAGAAGGTGGAAGGAAAAAACCGGAGGGAAGCAGGGAGAGCGCAATAGCTGGAAGTCGGAAGACCGAAGTCGGAAGTGCCGATCCCTGAGTAGCGAAGCGTATGGGAGCACTGAAAAGTCGGAAGACCGAAGTCGGAAGTCGGAAGTGCCGATCCCTGAGTAGCGAAGCGTATGGGAGCACTGAAAAGTCGGAAGACCGAAGCAACGCGCCCTGAGTCCCGAGCACTCGGGATCGAAGGGAGCATGAATTGTGAATTGAACAAGAAACATACAAGAGCACCTTTCTTATTTCTTATTTCTCGTTCCTTATTCAATATTTAGAAATTAACTTAATACAATTTAAGATGAACCGAACCAATATATTAACCGTGCTGGGACTTTGCTCTGCCGGTGTTCTGCCGGTTACAGCAGGACAGGCAACAAAGCAAACTCGTCCCAATATTGTTTTTATCATGAGCGACGACCATGCTTATCAGGCCATCAGCGCGTACGGACATGGACTCAACCAAACTCCGAATATTGATCGTATTGCCAGTCAAGGTGCCATTTTCAACAAAGGATACTGTACCAATTCAATTTGTGCACCCAGCCGCGCCGTGATGCTCACCGGAAAATTCAGTCATCTCAACGGCAAAATTGATAACAGGGGAGCATTCGACTGGAATCAGCAGAATTTTGCCAAAATACTTCAGCAAAATGGCTACCAGACTGCGATGATTGGTAAAATACACCTCGATGGAACGCCCCAGGGATTTGATTACTGGAACGTTTTACCCGGTCAGGGACAATATTACAATCCTGATTTTATCGAGAACGGAGTCAAAAAACGGTTCCCGGGTTATGTAACTACTCTGACCACCGAATTTGCTTTGAACTGGCTCGATAAAGGACGGGATAAGTCGAAGCCGTTCTGCTTACTTTATCATCAGAAAGCCCCGCACCGGAACTGGCTGCCGGAAGAAAAATACCTGGATTTATATGAGGATCGTGAGTTTCCCTTTCCTGAAACTTTTTTTGATGATTTTCAGGGTAGGGGAACTGCAGCCCACAAACAGGAAATGGGAATAGTTCCAATCATGACCTGGGGACATGACATGAAATTTGAAAACGATCCGTACACCGGAGAGCCAACCAACTTTATGGGCGATATAAACCGTATGGATGAATTTCAGCGGGCAATCTGGAGGAAAGCATACAATCCTCGAAACGAACTGTTTATCAGGAATAAACCTGAAGGCAAAGACCTGGCAAAATGGAAATATCAACGATACTTGCGCGATTACCTGAAGTGTATCAAATCGGTGGATGATGGTGTTGGACAAATGCTGGATTATCTGGATCAGAACGGCCTGACTGAAAACACCATTGTAATTTACACCTCCGATCAGGGATTTTACCTTGGCGAACACGGCTGGTTCGACAAACGGTTTATGTATGAAGAATCATTTCGCACACCAATCCTGATGCGATTTCCGATGGAAATTAAACCTGGAACAGTGGTTGATCAGTTGGTTCAGAATCTCGATTTTGCACCAACATTTCTGGATTATGCCGGAGTAGAAGTGCCCACTGATATGCAGGGTATGTCGTTCCGGAAAGTAGTAAAAGGCGAAAAAGGAAAGTGGCGCGATGCCATCTATTATCAGTATTACGAATATCCGGCAGAGCATATGGTCAAACGCCATTACGGAGTTCGTACAGATAGGTATAAACTCATTCATTTCTACTACGATGTGGATGAATGGGAAATGTACGATCTGGAAAAAGACCCACACGAAATGAAAAGTATATATGGTGATCCCGCCTATGCCAGTGTCCAAAAGAATTTACACAAGCGCCTGACCGAATTACGCGCCCAATATGGAGATTCGGATGAACTGGATCAGAAATTTATTCAGGAGTTTACCAAAAAGAAATGATGCTGAAAAGAAAGTCTAAATGCTGAGAGACTCACTCCAAGTGAGACTCTCAGTAGCCACTCTTTCAATAAAATTCTTTTCTTATCTTTAAGCAAACAGAAAGCACTATGAAACTTCCGAATTTTGTCAAAAAAGATAGTTATCTCGAACCCTTTGCATCAACCATTATCCGGCGTTTGCAAATGTCCGGTGAAAAGGAAAATGAAATTTTAATTGGCCAGAGCCTGGCCGAATTTGCTCAGGGTCATAAATGGTATGGGTTACACCACGAAAACAAAGAATGGGTCATTCGCGACTGGGCCCCGAATGCCACCGCGATTTATCTGGTTGGACAATTCAATAACTGGCAGGAGATGCCTGAATATGCCCTGAATTCGATTGGTTCAGGAAACTGGGAACTTAAACTCTCCCCGGATAAAATGGCTCATGGCGACTTATTCGCATTTTCTGTTCACTGGAAAGGTGGCCATGGCAAGCGTATTCCGGCCTGGGCTAACCGGGTTGTTCAGGACGATCACACTAAAATGTTTAATGCCCAGGTTTGGGCTCCTAAACAAACATACCAGTGGAAAAAGGCTTCTTACAAGCGAAAAAAAGAAGCTCCTTTAATTTACGAAGGCCACATTGGGATGGCCGGAGAAAATGAAAGGGTTCATACTTACAACGAATTCCGGACCAACATTTTACCACGTATTCATCGGGCCGGATACAATACCATTCAGCTTATGGCCATTCCGGAACATCCTTACTATGGAAGTTTTGGTTACCATGTTTCCAGCTTTTTCGCTCCTTCATCGCGTTTTGGCACTCCCGAAGAATTGAAAGAGTTAGTTGATGAAGCCCATGGACTGGGAATTTCAGTGATCATTGACCTGGTTCATTCGCATGCAGTGAAAAACGAGAATGAAGGTTTGGGCAAATACGATGGAACCCGCTGGCAATTTTTTCACGAAGGGGGCAAAGGCGAACATCCGGCCTGGGATTCGTATTGCTTCAACTACGGAAAACCCGAAGTTATTCATTTCCTGCTTTCAAATATCCGTTACTGGCTCGAAGAATTCAAGTTCGACGGATTTCGTTTCGACGGCGTGACCAGTATGCTTTATTTCGATCATGGCCTGGGCAAAGCATTTACCTGTTACGATGATTATTTTAACGATGGACTCGATCAGGAGGCTTTTTCCTATTTCATTATGGCCAACCGGCTTATTCATGAAATCAATCCGAATGCCCTTTCGATAGCTGAGGAAATGAGTGGATTGCCCGGATTGGCAACTCCTTTAAAAGATGGCGGAATAGGATTTGATTACCGTATGGCGATGGGTGTTCCCGATTTCTGGATCAAGCTGATCAAAGAAGTTTCGGACGAAAAATGGGATGTGGGTTATATTTTTCATGAACTGACTTCGAAGCGGCTGGACGAAAAAGTGGTGAGCTATGCCGAATCGCACGATCAGGCTCTGGTGGGGGATAAAACCATCATTTTCAGGTTGATTGACAAAGAAATGTATTTCAGTATGCGGAAAGATCAGCCGAATCTGGCCGTTGAACGTGGCATTGCGCTGCATAAAATGATTCGCCTGGCAACCATTTCGTGTGCCGGAGGTGCCTACCTGAACTTCATGGGCAATGAATTTGGTCATCCGGAATGGATTGATTTCCCAAGGGAAGGGAATAACTGGTCTTATGCCCATGCCCGCCGGTTATGGAGTCTTCAGGATAACACAGATTTGAAATATGGCTGGTTGTCGGACTTTGACCGGGAGATGATTACCCTGGTAAAAAATGCTAAGCTAATTGAAGTTCCTGAAGTAAAATGGATTTACGATCATAAAGACAATCAGATTCTGGTCTTTTCAAGAGGAAAACACTTGTTGGTTTTCAATTTTAATCCAACCCGATCGTTTGTTGATTATGGCCTGCAAATGAAGCCATCCAAATTTAAGATTGTATTAAATACCGATGAATATCGTTTTGGTGGCCAAAACCGCATTGATACCAGCCTGGTTTATTCAACCATTCCTGAAGGTGGAAATGTAAATCAGAATTATCTGCGATTATACATGCCTGCCCGTACAGCCATGGTTTTGGAGAAACAAAATTAGATGGGTTGAGCTTAGAATCTCGATTCTCTGGGTAAAAGAAAGAATTTTCCATCGTCGAATTGCCAAATTGTTTAATTGTCAAATTGTTGGTTATGCCTTTTTTTACTGAAATACAAATACCTGAATTTCCCTGGAAGTTGGATTATTCGAAGAGCATGATGCTGATGGGGTCGTGCTTTACAGAAAATATCGGGCAGAAATTGCTCGATCTGAAATTTGATGTTGATATGAACCCGTTCGGCATTTTGTATAATCCCGAATCAATTGCCAACAGCCTTCGGATTTTGCTCGAAAAGCGGATTTTTACTGAAAATGAACTGTTCAACGATCATGGTTTGTGGAATAGCTATTACCACCACAGCCGATTTTCGGATATAGACCGCAACGCAACCCTCCGGAAAATTAATGACCGGATTACCAGCTCGTATAAATTCCTGAAATCGGCCAATTTTCTTGTCCTTACTTTTGGTACAGCCTGGGTTTACGAACTAAAAAATACAGGTCAGATTGTTTCCAACTGTCATAAGGTACCAGTATCAGAATTTAAACGGTTCCGGCTTGGAGTGCATGAAATTACCGAAGTTTATCGAGATTTGCTTGAACAAATATGGAATCAGAATCCAGACTTAAAAGTAATTTTCACAGTCAGCCCGATTCGCCACTGGAAAGATGGCGCCACTGAGAATCAACTCAGCAAAGCGACGCTTCTGCTGGCAATTGATCAGCTTATCCGAGGATTTGGTGATCAGGTTTGCGGTTATTTTCCATCTTATGAAATCTTGATGGATGAATTGCGCGATTACCGTTTTTATGCCGGGGATATGCTGCATTTAAGCCCGGTTGCTACTGATTATATTTTTGAGCGTTTCAGTAAAGTAATGATTAGCAATGAAAGCAAAGAGATTTCTAAAAAGATACTGAAACTGAAGAAATCACTGGACCATCGTCCTGTTAATCCGAAAACTTTAAAATTTAAAGAGTTTATTCAGGCAAATTTACTCGAAATCAATCGGCTAAACGATCGGTTTCCATTTCTCGATTTTTCTGCAGAGCGGGCTTATTTTGAACAGGAACTGGCTTTATTTCAGAAATTATAGAATTAGAAACTGTGTAAGTGTTTTTGAGTTTGACACTTTCAGGTCTAACGACGCTGAAAGGTCTATCGTTACTGGAAAGGCTGACAGCGTCCGATGGACCTGTCAGCGTTTAAAATCCTTAACTAAACGACATTGATTAATAATTGGCTATTTGACCAAATGCAAAATCAGCAAAACTCTGAAATTGAATCATGAAAGTATTAATGTTTGGCTGGGAATTTCCACCACATATATCGGGCGGATTGGGAACAGCTTGTTATGGAATGACCAAAGCTTTGTCCGGATTCAAGAATGTTGAGGTCATATTTGTCGTTCCCCGGAAATTTGGCGATGAAGATGAGTCAAACCTTACCTTATTGGGAGCCGATGAAGTTCCTGTTGTAAGAAAGCAAGTTAAATTTGATGATGCAGCGTCAAAAGTGGAGTATTACGAATTGAATTCAGGCTTGATTCCTTATTTGGGCACCAATGAATTTTACGAATTGAAATCGAAAGTTTCTTCCGGGGAAAAAAGGTTGGTAGAAACGACTCAGGAAGGGAAAATTATTTTTGAAGGCGATTATGGTCAAACCCTTTTTCAGGAAATAAACCATTACGCCATTGTTGCTGAAACGATTGCCAGGGAGTTGGAGTTTGATGTGATTCATGCACACGACTGGATGACTTTTCCGGCAGGAATGGCCGCTAAAAGAATATCGGGCAAACCTCTGGTTGTGCACATCCATTCAACCGAATTCGACCGGAGCGGTCAACACGTGAATCCGGCGATTTGTACCATCGAAAAGGATGGTCTGGAGGCTGCCGACCGGATCATTGCGGTTAGTAATTTAACCCGTAATATCATCATCCGGAATTACAACATCGAAGCCGAAAAAGTGATTACGGTTTATAATGCAGTAGAACTTACCGCGGACATGGAACGATCAAACCTAAAAAAGAATGCTAAAGAGAAAGTAGTTACTTTTCTGGGGAGGATAACCATGCAGAAAGGTCCTGAATATTTTGTGGAAGCTGCCAGTCTGGCGCTTCAGAAAATGAAAAATATTCGTTTTGTTATGGCCGGGAAAGGCGATTTGCGTGATGCTATGATCAGGCGTGCGGCTGAGCTAAATATTTCTGATGACATTGAATTTCCAGGTTTTCTTCAGGATAGCGAAGTTTCCGAATTGTTTCAAAGAAGCGATGTTTTTGTAATGCCATCAGTTTCGGAGCCTTTTGGAATTGTAACACTCGAAGCCATGCAGGCCGGAGTTCCGGTAATCATTTCGAAACAGAGTGGCGTATCCGAAATCCTGAATAATGCTATTAAAATTGACTATTGGGATGTTCAGGAAATGGCCGGCGCTATTTATGAATTACTGAATGATCAAGCGCTCAGCAAAAAACTAAGGAATCAGGGTAAAAAGGAAGCTGATCATCTGATCTGGAAAAATTCTGCAGCAGAAGTTCGCAAAATATACCTCGACTTACTTGAAGTTTATAATAGTTTGTAATTTGTACTTTGTGAGAAATAAAAGTTCATTAAATCCAAAACTTAACGTCCTTTTTACATGAAGTATTTCGGAATAAGTGTTTTTTTGACTTCTTTTGCACCTCAAATCGAAAAAGGATCGGATAGATGAAGGAGATGGTAACAGGAGTAAGATTTATTAAACATTCAATCGTGGAACAACCAGTCTGGAAAAAATTATTTGTAGAGTCGAATATCCCGGAGAAACTGACTCCGTTAAAAGAGTTAAGCCGAAATTTGTGGTGGGTATGGAATACCGAAGCCCGGGAACTGTTTCAAACCATTGATGCAGAAATTTGGGAAGAGTGCGAGCATAATCCGATTCTTCTGCTCGAAGAAGTCAATTACCAGCGCTTTCTGGAACTTGAAAACGATACTGAGTTTCTCTTTAAAATGAATCATGTTTCATCGTTGTTGCATAAATATCTAGCCGACCGTATGGTGTTGAACGGACCTTCGATCGCCTATTTCAGTATGGAATATGGCTTGCACGACAGTCTGAAAATTTTCTCGGGAGGCCTTGGCATTCTGGCAGGTGATTACCTGAAAGAAGCCAGCGATTCGAAAGTGAACCTCGTTGCCGTAGGCCTTTTATATCGGTACGGGTATTTTCGCCAAAACATTTCTATTCACGGAGAGCAGCTTTCACATTACGATGCACAGCAGTTCTCGAAAATCCCTGTTCAGCCCGCTTATGACAAGGATGGTAACTGGATAAACATTGAGGTCGAATACCCGGGGCGCACTTTAACAGCACGCTTATGGCAGGTGAATGTGGGTTCGGTAAAACTTTACCTGCTCGATACCGACTACGAAGCTAACTCCGATGAAGACCGTTTTGTGACTCACCACCTGTACGGCGGCGACAACGAAAATCGCTTAAAACAAGAAATGCTTCTTGGTCTTGGAGGTATGCGGGCTTTGAAAAAGCTGGGTATTGAAATGAATGTTTACCATTGCAACGAAGGACATGCTGCCATGATTGGTATGGAAAGGCTGGCCGGTTTAGTTTCAGAAAAAGGCCTGCAGTATGCCGAAGCTAAAGAAGTTGTCCGCGCATCAACGCTTTTTACCACACATACACCTGTTCCTGCCGGCCACGATTCCTTCCATCAGGATTTATTTAAACATTACATGCAAAAATATCCGGAAAAGGTTGGGATAAGCTGGGATGAATTTCTTAGTATGGGGAAAGCTGAATCATATGAGGAACACTTTAATATGAGTTATCTGGCCTGCAACCTTTCACAGGGTATCAACGGGGTCAGTATGCTTCATGGCCAAGTTTCGAAAGAAGTTCTCAGTCCGTTATATAAAGGGTTTCTTCCTGAAGAACTCGCTATCGGGTATGTGACCAATGGCGTACATTATTCAACCTGGACTGCCAAAGAATGGAAAGAACTGCATCGCAAATATTTTGGAAAAGAATTTACGGATGACCTGCTTGACTATGATTCGTGGGAAAGAATCTACAAAATATCAGACGAAGAAATCTGGAATTTAAAGCAGACCCTACGGTTAAAAACGATAGGGTTTATCAAAAAAAGGTTTACAAGCAACTGGATCAAGCGAAACGATAATCCGAAATTGATTTCGGAAGTTTTAGCAAAACTGAATCCTTATGCGTTAACTATCGGTTTTGCACGCAGGTTTGCCACCTACAAACGAGCTCACCTTTTATTCCGGAACCTCGACCGTTTATCTAAACTGGTAAACGATCCGGCACGTCCGGTTCAGTTTATTTTCGCCGGGAAAGCCCACCCTGCCGATAAAGCTGGTCAGGATCTGATTAAACACATTGTAGAGGTTTCGAAACTTCCTGAGTTTGCCGGAAAAATCCTGTTTGTTCAGAACTATGATATAAACCTGGCCAAGATGATGTTGCAAGGTGTGGATATCTGGATGAACACTCCAACCCGTCCGTTGGAAGCATCAGGCACCAGTGGCGAAAAAGGCGTCATGAACGGAACAATCCACTTTTCGGTTCTTGATGGCTGGTGGGTTGAAGGGTACAGGAAAGATGCAGGCTGGGCACTTTCTCAGGAAAATGCTTACGATGTAAATGATCTTCAGGATGAATTAGACGCTGAAACTATTTACGATATTTTTGAGGACGAAATTATACCGGCATTTTATACCCGTAACCGGGAAGGAATTCCTGAAAAATGGGTTTCATATATCAAAAACACTTTTGCTCAGGTTGCCCCAAATTTTACGACTACGCGAATGATGCGCGATTATCACGATCGTTTTTACCGGCCGCAGGCTGAACGAAGCGCCCGTCTGATCGCATCTGATTATAAACTTGCCAGGGAAATTGCACAATGGAAATTAGGTGTTTCGTCGCTTTGGGACCAAATTGAAGTACTGAATGTACAGATTACTGACGGCATTACCAATGTCCTTAAAATTGGGGAAAAATATCCTGCCCTGGTTACTGTTGATTTGAAAGGATTAAAACCTGAAGACATTGGTGTTGAAATGGTAATTACAGAAAATGGGAAAGATAACTCACCAAACCTGGTGGAATGTCTGCCGTTTGATGTGGAAAGCATTGAAGGTTCATTAATTACCTATAAACTCAACCTGCACTTAATGAACGCAGGGGCATTTGGTTATGCCATACGCATGTATCCAAAGCACAAAGAATTGCCTCATCGCCAGGATTTCCAGTTTATAAAATGGCTATAGTGGAGTTGTTATTACTCAGAGTCTCACTCCAAGTGAGGCCCTGAGTAGCACCCACAAATGTTTCAGTAGGCTTTATACGCAGCATTCATCACATTCAACGTTTGCCTGATCCAGGTCCGGTAGCGGGAATCCGGGCTCCAGGTATTTCCGGCGGAAGCAAAATCACAGAAATGAACTTGTTTCGGATTGCGGGCTTCTCCTTCCAGATCGGTTCCCAAAACCAACGGAGCGGTAAATGCCATCCAGATGTGATCGGGCGTTATAGCCGAAGGAAGGAGCTCCACTAAATTGTTTTTTTGTTGCACCACGGCTGTTTCATCAACAAACCCATCTTTAAACCGCGAGTCGCGGGCAAGCAATACGGGTCCCCTCACAATTGCCTGATAGCCGTTGAGAGCAATTAGCCGACCGTTCATGTCAAGTTTCAGGCTTATCTGATCATCCTTCTTCCATTCACGGGTAATTTTGTAATAACTTCCGGAAATGATTCCTTCTGCCGGAACACCGTTTACCAAAACCGAAGTTTGCTTGCTCCACGCCGGAATTCGAAGGGCAAGTGTGAAATTTTCAGTTTTTTCGGGCTGAAGGGTGATTTCGATTTGGCCTGTCACAGGATAACCCGTAGTTTGTAAAACAGTCATCTTATTTTTAGGATTGAGTTGCACGGAGGCTAAAGACTGACAATAAAGGTTGACTGCAATTTCATTTCCGGCAGTCATTAAAGCCATTTTGGGTATCAGGGCAAAAGCCCGGGGTCCATTGGCATTGCAGCAGTTAATGTGCATTCCGCACTGTTCCTCTCCCTCGTGCCGCATCCCTTCGAGCGGACTGTATTTGGCAATTTGTGAACCATCAAATTTCATCGAAGCCATCAGCGCATTGTAAACTGTTTTTTCAATCTGGTCGGCATATATCGGATTGGCCGTGAGCCGGAGCAGGTTGTTGCAAAGTTTAATCCAGGTGAAGGTCACACAGGTTTCCATGGTGTGGTAAGTTGGTTCGGTTTGTCGCTGCCCGCCGTGATAAAAACATTCAAACGCCGTACCCGATCCGGCCACATTAATTTCGGTAGCGATGATATTTTTGACAGCCAGTTCTGCCGATTTCAGGTAATCGGGCTCACCGGTAATCCGGTAAAGTTCGAGCAGCCCCTCGTAGCACGACATCATTTCATAAGCTTTTTGCCCGTTGTCCCACGACCACCAGGTTTTTGGGAACGGGAAACGGTCAGCAACTGAAACACCGTCAATTGCTTTGGTGATTAGCCGCGGACCGTCAGCAGTTTCCCATTGGGCAACGATATATTTCGCGAAATCAAGGTATCGTTTTTCACCCGTGTGCCGGTACAAAAAAACCATTGGTTCAAGAATTGAACTGCTGGGCATTCCGCGGTAATTGCCTGTTTTCACGATATCTGTCTTTCCCGGGCCAAGTTGTGATAGAAGATGATCGGCCAGCTTCCGCGAGGCTTGCAATGCTTTTTGATCGCCTGAAATGTCGTAATAAGCCAGCAAGCCGAGCAATGTATATTTTCGGCCCCAGATGTCCCATTGCTGCAATTGAGCTTCCGGAGAATAATTACCAATGTATCCATCCGGGGTTTGAGTGGCAAGCAATCCGGATACTGCATTTTGTATCATATTCAGCAATTCCTGATCGTGATTGTATTCGTAAGCTGCAATAGCTGACAGAATCCATTTTCCCCAGAATTCGGTTTGCCACAAACGGGTTTCATTATGGATTTTAAATGGTTCTATCAGTTGGGCAATATCTTCTTTTTTAATGCGCTGGTTGATGCTCAAGTCAATTTTTTCGCCCAAATAACCGGAAATCTGAATATTGGCCGGAATCCAGGATTCGAGAATGTCGGATTTGACAGGTTTTACCGGAATGGATTTAGGTTGTGTGAAACAGAAAAAAGGAATCAGAAAAAAGAAAAAAATCAGGAATCGGTTCATTGGAATGTTGGTTTGGTTGTTGGTTTTACTCCGGGGGCGACTTTGAGTCGCCCCCGGAGTGTACTACAAAAATCACCTATACTTTCGGCAATGCCCACGGAGCACGGTATTCGGCTTTGGTCATTGCGTTGGCTTCCGGATCATTCAGGAATTCCTGTTTGTCGCCGTCCCACACAATTTTTCGTCCCAGGCGATAGGCAATGTTTCCCATGTGCGAGAAACGGGCAATGTGAGCTCCGGTTTCAATGTCACAGTTGGGTTTGTTCCGGGTTTTGATACAATCGAGGAAGTTGGCAACATGCAAATCCAGCCCTTTGCCAGTCCCTTGTTTCACAGGTACATCAGCAAATCCTTCTTTGGCGCTGGTGCTTTTGTTTTCGGCCATTACTTCCCAGCCACCGCGGTCAACAACAAGGGTTCCGTATTCGCCGATAAAAGCAACACCATGTGGGCGGCGCTTGAACTGTGCGCCATTAATGCCAATGGTATGGTCCCACAGAATACCAAAATCACCAAAGTCGTACATGGCCATCATCGTATCAGGAGTTTCCATGGCATCAGTAGGGAAAGCATATTTTCCGCCTGAAGAACTAATCGCTTTGGGAACATATTGGTTCATTCCGAACAAGGCGTAATCGAGCAAATGAACACCCCAGTCGGCCATTACCCCACCGGCATAATCCCAGTACCAGCGGAAAGAAGCATGAAACCGGTTTTTATTGAATGGCCTTGAAGGACGAGGCCCTAACCACATATCGTAATCAACTCCTGCAGGAGTCGGTTCATCAGGAACCACGGGAATTGACCGTTTCCATCCTACATACGACCATGAACGAACCGAGCGTACCCGGCCAAGGTTTCCGGCCTGAATATATTTGACGGCATCGAGCCAGTGCGGATCACTCCTTTGCCACTGCCCCACCTGAACCACTGATTTATAACGATGAGTGGCTTTCACCATCAGGTTGCATTCTTCGATGGTATAGCCCAGTGGTTTTTCGCAATACACATCTTTCCCGGCTTCAGCAGCATAAATCATCGGAATACAATGCCAGTGATCGGGAGTTCCGATAATCACCGAATCAATATCCTTTTGTTCAAGCAGCTTTCTGAAATCACCGTAAAGCTCGGGTTTTTTACCGGTCAGTATTTCGACTTCAGAAGCACGCTTATTCAGTACATTTTGGTCAACGTCGCACATGGCAGCACAAACCACATTGGGTTGTTTCAAAAAAGCCTTTAAATTTTCGAACCCCTGATTGTTGCAGCCAATCAATCCAACGGTAATCCTTTCGTTTGCACCCACACAACCTGCGTTCATCAGTGTTGGAATAACACTCAGCGCAGCAGCCACTGTGGCCGATTGTTTAATAAAAGTCCTGCGGTCGTTTGTCATCTTTAATTGATTATTGGTTATTATGTATTGGTTATTATTTCTACTTTTGCTGCCTGATAAAATTATGCCATAAAGGTATCAAACAACAGCAATAGTAAAAATAAATCACCGATTATGAGACCGTATATTTTAGCCGAATCCAACTGGAAGACTGTCAAGGACGAAAACTATCAACTGGTTGTGTTGCCCTGGGGAGCCACCGAAGCCCATAATTATCACCTTCCCTACGCCACCGACAATGTAGAGGCCGATGCCATTGCCGCTGAAGCTGCCCGCATTGCCTGGGAAAAAGGGTGTAAAGTGATTGTGTTGCCATGCATTCCGTTTGGAGTAAATACCGGCCAATTTGATGTAAAGCTCAACATGAACATGAATCCTTCCACGCAGTACGCCATCCTGAACGATGTGATCGAAACTCTCAACCGGCAGGAAATTTACAAACTGGTGATCCTGAACAGCCATGGTGGCAACGACTTCAGGCAGATGTTACGCGAGCTGGGCCTGAAATATCCTAAAATGTTTCTCTGTGAGGTAAACTGGTATAAGGTGAAAGAAGCCAAAACCATTTTTGAGGATTTGGGCGAACATGCCGGCGAAGTGGAAACCAGCCTGATGTTTTACCTGAAACCTGAATGGATGCTTCCACTTTCGGAGGCCGGCGACGGAGCCGCAAAAAGGTACAAATTTAAAGCCATGCACGAAGGCTGGGGCTGGGCCGAACGCCAATGGACAAAGGTAACTGCGGATACCGGAATTGGCAATCCAGCGAAGGCAACCATCGAAAAAGGTGAACAATTCTTCAAACTCATGACCGAAAAGATAGGCGAATTTTTGTTTGAAGTGGCAACGACTGACCGGGAAGATTTTTACGAATAAACAGATATTGAAGCACTCACGGGTGAACTTTGTGAAGCACTCACGGGGTGACATAGAGTCACCCCGTGAGTAGCATTTGATCTTTATACTCCTGCAATCCTCTTTTTGTAAACATCCAAACATTCGGTCAAACGGTCTTTGGCAGTGGTATCGCCCGGCACATTGTGCGAAGGATGAATGTAAAGTTTAACTCCGCGGTCGGCCAGTATTTCGGCAACGGTGGTAACAGTCATCCAAACAGCAGTAATGAATCCCATAGTGGACACAGGTCCGATTTTATCAACATGGTTCTTCAGTGTTACGCTGGCATCCTGAATCGGAACGCAGGTATCAACCACCACATCGGCGATTTCAAAAATATTTTTTTCGCTCGAATGTCTTGATTTTTTGCCGTCAGCTTCTCCGGCTGATCCAAACACGATCAGTTTATTGCCCATTTCCTTCACTTTCAGGGCAATGTCAATGTTTACCGCGTTAATTCCGGTATGTGAGAAAAGCCAGAAACAATCATCTTTGTGGAAAGTATAACCTTTCATGATTTCAGTTCCGTAACCTTCAACTCTTTCAAGGAAAACAAAATTGTGTACGCTCATTCCTCCCATGATATTGGTGAAAAAAGTAAGAGGCAATTCAACGATTGGGTGAAACCCGACAAATCCACCGATGCGCGGATACATTTCTTCGATGGGCAAAGTAGCATGGCCACAACCGAAGGTATGCACCCAACGTTCTTTTTCGATGGTACCGGCCATTATTTCAGCCGCTTTTTGAATGTTTTCCATCTGGGTGGATTCAATTTTATCCATGACCTGCCGTGCGTTATTCAACCATTCTTTTGCTAACATATTGGTTTTTTTTAATTGTTTAAAATATTTTGCTTTTTCAGTTTCAGGATTATAAAATAGAGGATGACGAACATGATCAGGATAATTGCCATCATGTAAAGCGAAAAACTAGCTACCTGATAGGTTTCAAATACTATTCCTCCCAAGGCATTCAACAGCATATTTCCGGTCAGGGCCATGACCAGAACCAGGCTGAATGCTGCACCTGAAATATCAGGAAACATGGATCCTACATATCCCAGCATAACCGGAAAGGATGCTGCCGCGCCAAAACCAAGCAGGCCAATGCCCACCAATCCGACTATGTAGGATGCGCCGAACTTCATCAGGATTAATCCTGAAAAAGTCATCAGCAGGCCAGCTACCAGCACTTTCCAGGCCTCGGTTTTTTTTAAGGCAATGCCCAGGATTAATCTTGAGATGGTCAGGCTAATGCTCATTACGGTAAGCGATATCAGCGCGTTTTGAGTGCTGGAAGAATAGACTTCCATGAAATATTTGGGAGTCCAGGTCGTAGTGAGCGTTTCAAAGCCACTCTGGAAAAACAGGAAGAACCCAATGAGAAGGATGGTCTGATTTTTCATCATTTTCAGATATTTCCGGTATGGGATTCCTCCGGAATTTTTTGCTTCAGGACATTTCAAAACAATGAATAAAACCATCGGTATTATCGCCAACGATCCGATAATGGACAAGATAGCGGAGTAACTCATGTTTATTTTCAAAAGGATTGAAGTTACCAAAGGAAGACTGAGTGCTCCCACTCCCCAGAAAACTCCGAGGAAACTCAGATAGGCCCCTTTCTTTTCGGTAAACAGATCGGCAACCAAAGCGCTGGCAGCCCCGTTAATTATTCCGCCGCCCAAACCCAAAAGAAAAATCATTGCACGGATGATGATCAACTGGTTCGTTCGGGCAATAATTTCGAATGCGCTTAAAAGGAATGACAGGCTCACGATCATGATTACTTTGTACCCGAAACGGTCAACTATAGGGCCAAACGAGACAGAGCCAATCAGCGCTCCGGCAGCAAACAATGAGGCTAAAAATCCGATAAAGATTTTATCAACCGAAAATGTAGCAGTCAGGTACTCATTGATGGTTCCGATGGCCACACAGGCAATTCCGAACAGCAACATGGCCAGACAAGCTGCCAGAAAAAGTAGGTTTTTGTTGTGCATATTGGTTCATTGATATTTTTTTAACTCACCCCCCGGTCGCTGCGCTTCCTCCGCCCCTCTCTTTAAAAAGAGAGGGGAAAAGTCCTGCTTGCAGGGCTTGGGGTGAGTCAACATTGCTAAATCTTTTTATTTTATTGCCAAATACCCCGCCCCATACAAAGCGGCAAGCGGGCCAATTGCTGAAACTTCGATAGAAACCTGTGAAAACCCAATTGGTTGGGCCCATTTTCGGGCTTCCACACGAATACGATCAAGAAACCTGTCAGCTTTCCCGAATACTCCTCCTCCAAATATGATCTTCTCGGGATTGAAAAGGCTGACCAGATTGGCCGTGGCCATTCCCCAGTATTCAATGGCACGGTCAATGACGACCTGTGCAACCTCGTCTCCGGCTTCGTATTCCCTGATCAGATTAGTGGCATTTAGTTCCATTCCATCATTGAAAACTCCCGAGTACTTTAGATTTTGCTGTAGCTCTTCATTGGCAAACCGCACCAATCCTTCGCCTGATGCATAATATTCATAACATCCGCAAGGAGTGTATTTTTCCTGAAACGGCCGGTCGAGAGCCATCCAGCCGATACATCCGGCAATGTCGTTTGCGCCCCGCAGAATCTGGCCGTCAATTAATATTCCTGCACCAATGCCGGTGCCAACAGTCATAAATATGGCATTTTTACAGCCTTTTGCATTCCCTTTCCAGACTTCGCCCAAAATTGAACAAGCCCGGTCGCTGTCTATCCTGATTTTTATCTGACGTCCTTCCAGCAATGTTTCCAATTCGTGTAACAATGGATAATCCTCCCAACCTGCAATATTCGGCGCCCAAACGTTTCCTGATTTTGAATAAAATATTCCAGGGACGGAAATTCCAAGTGAATGCAGTAAATCACCCGTCTTATCCGATTCAAGGATAAGGGAATTTATTTGGTTTTGAATTAGCAGCCCGATTTCAAATCCTTCTTTATTCCCGATTAAATGGTTAGATGTTATCAGGATTTCGCCACTATCCGAAAACAGGGCAGCATTGATTTTTGTAGCGCCTAAATCAAGTCCGATAAAAGACATAGGAACAGGTTTTTAGTATTTATTGATGATGGTATGGCTCTCCTTTCAGAATTGTCAGTGCCCGGTAAAGCTGTTCAACAAAAATCAGCCTGACCATCTGGTGAGAAAAAGTCATCTTCGAAAGACTGATCTTTCCGTTTGCCTGTGCATGTACGTTTCCTGAAAAACCATACGGACCACCGATAACAATTACAAGCCGCTTTATTCCTGCGATCATCTTTTTTTCCAGAAAGCGGGCAAACTCAACCGATGTTAATTCAACTCCCTGCTCGTCCAGCAAGAATAATTCATCAGAAGCGCCTTTCAGTTGCATGATAAGTTCACCTTCTTTTTCTTTCTGTTGTTGTTCGCTGATGTTTTTTGAGTTTTTCAGATCAGGAATTACTTTCATTTCAAATGAAATGTAATGCGGTATCCGTTTTAAAAATATCCCCATCCCTTGTTGAAGATAGGCTTCATCCGTTTTTCCAATCACTGCCAGACAAATTTTCACTTTAAGATATATGAATTTTGTTACCTTTACAAAGGTATTTGTTTAAATAAAAATTTGCATAGTTTTTGGTAATAGAATGGTGCTTTTAGAAATTAGTACAAATTTGTGAACGATGAGAAATTTTAAATTGAAACTGATATCCTTGCTTTTTTGTTTTTTTGCTTTGGCAACCGTTTCGTTTGCACAGATACCTGACGAAATTGTGACCTGTATTCAAAACGGTAACGATGCCGGACTGGCCAACTTCTTCAACGAAAATGTGGAATTGGTCGTAGAAAAGCACGACGATGTTTACAGTAAATCTCAGGCACAACAGATTGTTGCTGAATTTTTCAAGTCGAACAAGCCCAGGCAGTTCAGTATCATTCATCAAGGCGGAAAAGATGAAGCCCGTTACGCAATCGGAAGCCTGACAACCAATACCGGAACTTTTCGGGTCTATTTCCTTCTGAAAAATAAAAACAACAATCCCTATATTCACCAGTTACGAATTGAAAAACAAGGCTGATGCATGATAAACTCCCGAAAAAACTGGTTCTCTTTTGGGAAAGGATTCTGATTAAAGCAAAAAAAATCACTTTCCCGGGATTTGATGGGATGGCTCTTTATGATGTCATGGTTTTTTTCTGGCGCAGTATTGTTGATGGGGCTTTATCAACAAGGGCTTCTGCTATAGCCTTTAGTTTTTTTGTGGCCTTGTTCCCGGCTATCATTTTTCTGTTTACCCTTATTCCTTATATTCCGATCGAGAATTTCCAGAACGAATTATTTTTGCTGATTGAAGACATGGTTCCGGAAACGACGTTTATGGCAATCAAAGAAACGGTCGAGGATATTTTAACCCGTCAACGTGGAGGATTACTTTCATTGGGATTCTTTATGGCGCTCATTTTTTCCACCAGCGGATTCGCTTCCATGATGAGCGCTTTCGACGCTTCACTGCATAGTTTTGAGCGACGCACCTGGTTGGGGCAACGCCTGATAGCCCTGTTGCTGTTGGCCATTCTTTCAGTACTGATTACTGTTGCCATCGCGCTGATTACCTTTGGACAGCATATGATTAATTCGTTGGTGGTAAGTGGATATCTGAAAGATCATTTTACCATTTATATGCTTACGATCGGTAAATGGTTTGTGATACTGTTCCTGTTCTTCATGGCCAATTCGTTTTTATACTATCTGGCGCCTGCAAAAAAAACCAAATGGCGCTTCATTTCAGCAGGCAGCACCCTTTCAACTGTTCTGTGTATAATCACCTTTGTTGGTTTTTCATACTACATCAATCATTTCGGACAATATAATAAGCTGTACGGATCGATAGGTACCTTACTGGTTATTATGCTTTTAATGTATATCCTATCCATGATTTTACTGGTTGGGTTCGAGTTAAATGCCAGCATTAACGAAGCAGTGAAACAATCAAACAGGAAGACCCCCAGCCGAAGATAAACTTCTTGCGACTATTTATTCCTTCCCCATCCGGAACAGAATTTCCTTTTCTTCTTTTGTCAGTGAATCGTAACCTGATTTGCCAATTTTATCCAGAATGCCGTTGATCCGGGTTTTATCCTGATTCTTCATCCGGTTGTATTCAATATCATCCACTGGTTTGCGGTACGATACTTTTACTTTTGGTTTGGATACCAATTGTTTTTTCAGGAATGAAAAGATATGAGTTATCCCTTTTCCTAAATCAACACCTCTCCGAAGCTGAAGAATATAAACCATTCCCCAAAAAGCGCCTCCCAGATGGGCCAGATTTCCTCCTGCATTGGTTGATGAAATTCCAATCACATACATTAAAACCGAAAAAAGTGCAATGTATTTCATCTTCACCGGCCCGATAAACATGAGGTAAAGGGTATGATTAGGCGCATGCATGGCCAACGCAGTCACGATGGCAATTACAGAAGCTGATGCTCCCAAAAGCCTCGAATCAACAACAATCTCAGAAAAAACAGGAAATAAATTATAGCCGGCCACATAAAACAAACCACCAGTAATTCCACCTAATAAATAAATGGCAATCAGCTTCCCCTGATCAAAATAACCCAGAAATATCTGCCCCATCCAATACAGCCAAAGCAGGTTGAACAGGATATGAAGGAACCCGAAGTGCAGAAACATGTAGGTTAGCAAAGTCCACGGCCGGCTGGCCAGCATTCCGAAATCGGCTGGTAAAGTCAACCATTCTAAAAACGGGAATTCGCTGCCAGACAAAAAATAAAATACATTGACTATCCTGACCAACAGAAAAATTCCCAGATTGATATAAATCAGCCGTGTTAATGCCGATCCTTCCCTAAACGATTCTTTTATTTCTTCCAGCAGGTTCATAAAAGCCCCTCTCCAACCTCTCCCCTCAAGGGAGAGGCTATATTACTGTGGAATTGGAAATTATTCTTCATAGCGAATATATTTATTTTTAACCTAATTCTTCCGGGCTCCCCTCCTGCGGAGGGGGCGGGGGAGGCTTCTAATAAAAATGGGTCGTATTCTTGTTCCAGTATTTAATCAGGATAAAGCCAAAAAGCATCCCTCCCAAATGGGCAAAATGAGCGATATTGTCTCCTGTGTTTGCTATGCCGCTAAATAATTCAATTGCCCCGTAACCCATTACAAAATATTTTGCTTTAATCGGGATAGGCGGAAATAACAACATCAACTGGGTATTGGGGAAAAGCATACCGAATCCGAGCAAAACTCCAAATACGGCACCTGAAGCTCCTACCGTCGGAACATTTAAAAGTAAATTGAGTTTACCGGCAAGTTCCGTGTAATTCTGTCCCTGTTTTAAAATTTCTGCTCCATTAGCCACCACTTTCTCAACAAATTCAGGCGACATTCTGGAAGCAATATATTGAAATTCAATAAAATTGACCAAACTATAAAAAACTGCAGCCCCCAGTCCGGTCACAAAATAGTAAATAAAAAACCGTTTGGGGCCCCAAACACTTTCAAGTACCCGGCCAAACATCCAAAGGGCAAACATATTGAACACCAAATGCATTAATCCACCATGCATAAACAGATGGGTAACGAGCTGGTAGGGCCTGAAATCGGGCGATGCAAAATAATGCAGGCCTAAGATTTTGGTCAGGTCAATTCCACGCATTTCAAGCACATATGTAGCCAGCAACATGATGGCATTGATGATGATCAGGTTTTTGACAACCGGAGGAATAGTATTGATACTGGGTCTGAAATTATTCATTTTTACTTTTTTTATAGTTTTTGTTTTCCGGTCAAATTGTCATATTAATAATCTTTCAAAATCTTCCAAAGGCATAATCGAAAGTATCTTTTTCCCTTTGGGCGAAAAGTTGGGAGTCTGGCAGGCAAAAAGATTATCAATCAGTTCGCTTATTTCCCCGGGTTTAAGGGTTTGCCCATAAGGTATCGCAGAGGCCTGAGCAAGCGATATGGCAACGGTTTCCCGTGCTTTCACCTGAAGGTTGACCGGCGAATTTTTGTATTCCTCCAGCAAACTTTCAATAATTTCGATGGGCGATGAGGTGTTCAGAACTCCGGGGATTCCGTTAATAATAAAGCTGTATTTGCCAAAATCACGTATATCGAAACCCAAAGCTCTCAGATCGGGCAGTATGCTGGTAAGCAAAATGGCATCTGAAGCATTCAACTCAAAGGTCTCCGGAAAAAGCTGCTGTTGGCTGGCCACCTCATTATTTTCGAGTACCTGCATCAACCGTTCATATAAAATGCGTTCGTGAGCCCGTTTCTGATCAATGACCATCAAGCCCGATTTTACAGGGGTCAGGATATATTTATTCTTAAACTGGACCGAATTCTTTATCGTTTGCTGTTCCTCTATTTTAAACTGAACCGACTCGTCGTCCCATATTTCTGGTTTTGCCTCAAAATTTGGTTCGAGACCTTTATAGAGCGACTGCCAATTCATTTGATTCGATCGTTCTGATGGTTTTAAAAATGAACTGTTTCCTGATCCGGAATGGTTCTTTGTGCTGTCAAACGGATTATATTCCGGATTTATTCTGATTCCGGGCATGCTCACATCGCTGAAATCGCGCAGAGGCATGGGAATTTCAACACTTCCTGCCTGATCAAAATCAATCGAGGGTACAACATTGAATTTTCCAAGCGCTTCGCGAACCGAAGCCTGAAGAATTTGCCAGATGGCCGATTCGTTTTCGAACTTGATCTCCGTTTTGGTTGGATGTATATTCACGTCAATGTCGGCCGGATCTAATTCAAAATAGATGAAATACGATGGGAAGGAATCGGGAGGCAAAATTTTTTCGTACGACTGCATCATGGATTTATGGAAAAACGGATGTTTCATGTACCGTTTGTTCACGAAAAAGAATTGCTCGCCAAAAGTTTTCCGGGCATACCTGGGTTGACCAATGAATCCCGAAATTTTAACTACTGAAGTTTCGGTATCAAGGGGAATCAGGTTTTGGTTAATATTTTTCCCAAATATGGACACGATCCGAATCCGCTTATTTGTTCCGGTCAGTTCATAAATGACCGAACCATTGTGGTGCAGCGAGATGGCAACCTCCGGATTGGCCAGTGCGATACGCTGTATTTCGTTTATAATGTGCTTCAATTCTGCCGGATTCGACTTCAGGAATTTGCGCCGGGCCGGAACATTATAAAACAGGTTCTTGATTTGGAAATTGGTTCCGCTATCGCAACGAACTGGTTCCTGGGTAATGATTTTGGAGCCTGAAATGTGGATAAAAGTCCCCAGATCATGATCGTGTTCTTTGGTTCGCAGTTCAACTTCAGCAATAGCAGCAACGGAGGCAAGCGCCTCACCCCTGAAACCCATGGTACGAATAGCAAAAATGTCGTCAGCCGATCTTATTTTTGACGTGGCATGCCGCTCAAAAGCCATCCGGGCATCGGTATCCGACATGCCGCATCCGTTATCAATGATCTGGATCAATGTGCGTCCGGCATCTTTAATATTTACTTTGATTTGGCTTGCGCCTGCATCAATGGCATTTTCAACCAGTTCTTTCACTACAGAAGCTGGCCGTTGAATGACCTCGCCGGCTGCAATTTGGTTCGACACCGAATCAGGAAGTAATTGAATGATATCTGCCACAGTTGGATTCGCTATTTCAGTAAAAAGTTATTCCGCGCAAAATTAACATTTCTGGAAGATAAATGACAAAAGACAAAATATCGAATATCGAATATCCAATAACCAATATCGAATATCGAATGAGAAATAAGAAACAGTGAATGATCCCCAACGACTCGAGGCAAATGATAATAAACAACCCCCAAACACTTCGCCTGACCACTGCGACTGAACACTGTGACTGAACACTGCAACTGAACACTGTGACTATTTCAGCTCTTTCCCAAAAATCCGGAATCGCTTGTACACAACACCGCCCATTTTTTCCATTTCGGCGCGTACTTTGGTGTTATATTCCAGTTCGAGGTGCGAATCAATGACCGTTTTTCCAAGTGCTTTGGCCGATTCAAGCATTTTCACCCCCATCATTACATCGAGTCCTTTGCCACGGAATGCTGTATGGATTCCGCCCAACAACAAATTCATCTGTTTTGATTTTCGGGCCGATGCAAAAATCTGAAAAATACCAAAAGGAAACAGGTATCCTTTTGATTTTTGTATTCCTTCGCCAATGTGTGACATGCCAATCAAAAAAGCCACTACTTCATTTTTATCAGTCACAACTATTTTAATAAAGTTAGGATTGATCAGGAAAAGATAACGGTTTGCAAAATCGTCCATTTCAGCTTCTGTAAACGGAATAAAACCGAATATTTCGATAAAAGTCTGGTTGAGAAGTTGAAGGACAGGGTGGATATATGGCTTTACTTTTCGTCTTGAAGTAAATTCCAGAACATACAGGTTGGGATTCATCCGAATTGCCCTTTCCTGAATTTGAATATAGAATTCAGGAATTGATTCAGGAATTTTAATCTGATAGACCACCAGATCAACTTCCTTCGAATAGGAATTCCTTTCCAATAGTTCAACCTGATACGGAAAATTGCAATTCGACGCTATTACGGCAGGCTCATCAAATCCTTCAATCAGAAAACCCTGCGGATCTTTGTCTGAAAAGGCGAGCGGACCAACCATCTTTTTCATTCCTTTTGCACGGGCCCAGTTTTCAACTGCCACAATCAAACCGGTGGCCACTTCCTCATCGTTCCAAGTTTCGAAAAAGGCAAACCTGGCGCTGTTTTCCTGATGTTGATCGTTGTATTTATGATGTATGATGCCCATAATCCGGCCCACTACATCGCCTGCACGATAGGCCAGCAACAAAATAGTATCGCACGACTGAAATGACTTATTTTTCTTCGGATTGAAAAACTCCCATTCATCCATGTAAATCGGAGGAACCCAATTGGAATGGTTCCGGTGAATGGCCGCAGGCAAATGAATGAACTTTTTCAATTCTTTTTTTGATTTTACCTCCTGAATAATAATGGATTTTACACCCATTTTAATCGCTGTATCCATTTGCCTTGCTTAAAGGTTACTACTCGAAACTGAATCAAACTTAAATAAAAATGTCCATAAAGGATTCCATTTTTCAAAAAGAAGAAGAAATCCTGTTTTATCTCTCTTGCCTGTGTTTAAATCCGTTAAAAAATAGATGGAATCCTTGTATGGATATTGCCAGATGTTTCGTAATTTGAGTTCGAAATTTACACATCATGATTTACGAAGAAAAACCGCTTAATCAGGGATTTATTGACGATCCCGAATTGCATCAGAAAATTATTGATGCATTGCCTATTCCTATTTTTTACCGCGATATGAAAGGCGTTTACATGGCCTGCAACCTGGCTCAGGAAAAACTTCTTGGAGTAACAAAATCCCAAATTATCGGAAAGACTGTCTTTGATATTCAACCCTTTGAGATAGCCGAAATTTATGCTAAGCGCGATCAGGAATTATTGGACAGCCCGGGCGACCAGAGTTATGAAGCCAAATTCCGTGATGCATCAGGAACTTTGCACGATGTAGTCTTCACCAAGGCTGTCATCCGCGATAATCAGGGCGAGCTTATGGGAATTGTTGGTTCCATTTTCGATATCACTGAACGGAAAAAAGCCGAACGGAGATTAGAAAAAGCACGTGAAGCAACAGTTATCGCCTCGGCCATGATGCATAAAATCAGGGCGGGTATCATTATTGTTGACAGTGAGCTTAAAGTGGTTGACTCGAACGAAGCCTTTGCGAAAATTTTCGGTACTGAAATTGAAGATCTTTTTGAAACCATACCCGGACTGCATGGGGCCGACCTGAAAGAACTGGTTCCGGAAGTTATTTATAAAATGCTGTCCACCACGCTGCAATCCGGAGAAAACATGATTGAACGTGACCTGAAGATCCAGAATAAACTCATCCATGTATCTGTTATCAGTATATACAAACACCGCGTGGTTGGGGCTTTGATCCGCGATATGTCGGTACCTGCGCTGGTTCGTGAAGAAATTATCAGCCGGGCACAACGGGTAAACCGTAAAAATCTGGAAACCGTGCAAAAAATTGCTTTTTTGCTTGGCGACAATGCGTCCCAAACCGAAGAAATGTTGAATTCGATTATTGAATCGTATAAATACGGGGAAGAAGAATAAATGCCTGATTTTCACATAGAAGTTGATGTTCACCAGTTAAACCGTTATGGACAGGTTGTTTGCGGCGACGTTTTTCATTCGAAACAAATCAGGGCCGAAGGCCGCTCTATTCTGGTACTTTCGGATGGGATCGGACATGGTGTAAAAGCTAATGTACTGGCGACTTTAACCGCTTCTATGGCCCTGAATTATACTTCATTCCATACCAAACCCGAAGTTGCGGCCAATATATTTATGCGAGCCTTGCCCAAAAGTGTGGATGGGAAAGAGAGCTATGCCACTTTTACCATCATCGAAATTGAAGAAGCCGGCCAGGTCCGCATTATTAATTACGATAATCCACGATCGGTCATTTTCAGAAATGGACAAATTTTCAATCCGGCTGAATATCATATTCCGATACGGGGAGAAGAAAATGCCGGTAAAATACTTCGCATCAGGGAATTTGTGCCTTTGCTCGAAGACCGCATCATTTTTATGACCGATGGAATAAATCAGTCAGGACTGGGAAGTAAAAAATTCCCAACAGGCTGGGGGCTCGATAATATTGCCCGTTTTGCTGAAAACCAGATCACCCGCGAATTCGAAATATCAGCCACCAAACTGGCCAGGAAAATCCTTAATCAGGCTTCGATGAATGATTCGTTCGAAATTCGTGACGATGCCACCTGTGGAGTAATCTATTTCAGGAAACCCCGCGAATTTATGCTGATTACCGGCCCGCCATTCTATAAAATTAAGGATAACGATTTCGTAAAAAGGATTCAGGAATTTCCAGGTAAAAAGATAATATGTGGCGGGACAACAGCAGAAATTATTGCCCGCGAAATGGATCTCGAAATTGATATCCAGCACCGGTTTTCAGAAAAAACAATGCCTCCGGCAGCCAAAATGGAAGGTTTTGAAATCGTGACCGAAGGAATCCTTACCCTGGGACGTGTGGAAGAAATACTTGAAACCTACACCACCGACATGCAATTGGGAGATAGCCCTCCCGAAAAAGTGGTCAAGTTGCTGATCCAACACGATAAGATACATATCATCGTTGGTACCCGCATTAACTGGGCGCATCAGGATCCCGACCAGCCCGTCGAACTCGAAATACGTAAATTCGTGGTGAAACGGATTGTCAGGTTACTCGAAACCCGGTTTTTCAAAAAGGTAACGGTCGAGTTGGTGTAAAAAGGATTTTATTTTGTGGCACGATGGAATTTCGGAAATATATATTATCTATTTTTTCCGCCCTGTTTTTAATCATGGCGGTGGTTCAGGAGCATCAGACCCTGAATAAACATCCTGAAATAAGACTGGTTCAGAATTTCAGAAAAAGTTTACTTGAACAGGAATCAAAACTTTCTGATTACCTGAATACAACTGAAAAAAAATTAACAGATAGTATATCGTCTGAAAATTATTTTTCGGTTTTTTCCGGTTTAAACCATTTATTTGAAGATGAGGGATTTGGATTTGTCCTGTTTCGGGGTGAAAAAATGGTTTATTGGTCGGGCAATCAATTTTCATTCCCGAATATACCCAGCTATTTTTCGGGTTCAAACCGCCTTCTTGTCCTGCCAAATGGAATTTTCACCGCCCAGAAAAGAACTGTCGGCCCTTATATACTGATCGGACTGGTACATATCAAATACAATTATTCGTACGAAAACCAGTTTCTTGAAAACTCCTTTGTTCTGCCATTCCGGCTTCCGGCAGATTATAAAATTGTCTCTTTCCGGGGTAATAATGTACTGGAGGTACGCGATGCTACGAATCAATATTTATTTTCGATTGAACCTTCAGGAGCAAAAATTGCCAAAGAATCACAACTTTATATTCCTGCCTTTTTGTATTTGCTCGGATTTATATTTCTGCTTCTATTTTTATATCATCGGATAAGCCATTATAAAAAAGAATATTTTGTTGTTAAAATGGTGTTTGTAATGCTGTTTCTGTTTGTGATATACTGGATTCATATTACTCTTAGGCTACCGGAAATCCTTAACTATTTTAGCATATTCAGCGCCCAATATTATGCGGGTTCAAGCTGGATTCCTTCGTTGGGCGATTTCTTCCTGATCTCGGTACTCTTTTTTTTCTGGAGCCTGGTATTTACCAGGGAGTTTGTACCTGCCGAGCGTTTAAACAGGTATATCGTTCTGCCTGCATTTGTATTTACCGGAGTTTTGTATGAGATTGCTGGTGTTATGATCGGAAATTTAATCAGGAACAGCAGCATTACCCTCAAATTAAACCGGATTACCGACATAGATCAATATAGTGTTAGCAGCTACCTGGCTATTGCCATGTTGTTGTTTTCTGTTTTTCTCATTCATCTGAAGATTATTGAACATGCAAAATTTATAGTGAGAAAGGATATTTTCCTGAAAATCAATCTGATTTCGGTTTTTATCCTGGTCATTTTTGCTCTCCTTTTCCCTTCTACGGGCATCTATCTCCTGACACTTTTTGTCGCCGTAAACGTACTTCAGAGCCAGATAAGGAAAATGCATATTACGCTCTATTCTCTTTCGTACTCCATACTTTTTATTTCACTTTTTTCCGTTGTCAGTTTGCTGGTGGTTTACCATACCATCCAAAAACGCGACATTGAAGTTCAAAAACTTTTAGCTATTAACCTGAGTTCTGAGCAAGACCCGGTTGCAGAAGTTTACCTGGCCAGAATGCAGGATCAGCTTGATACCGATTCAGTAATTCCAACGCTTCTAACACCGCCTTATATTGACCTGGGAAATTATCTCTCACGAACTTATTTCAACGGGTATTTCCGAAAATATGATATTCAGGTTACGCCTTGTACAAGTACCGACAGTGTTTTAATACAGCCGGAAAATGTATCTGAGCCCTGTTTTCCATACTTTGAGCAAATGATTGAAAAGTCTGGAAATAAAGTTCCGGGGAGTAGTTTTTATTTTATGAACAACATGAATGGAAGGGTTTCTTATTTCGGGAGGCTTCATTTTCCGCTCATTGAAAATGGAAATGGCATTTCCGTGTTTATCGAGCTTACTACCAAGATTATTTCGGAGGGGATTGGGTTCCCGGAACTGCTTATGGACCGTTCACTTGTCAAGCCATTTCGGTACAAGTACCTTTCGTTCGCCAAATATTTTAATGACAAGCTGGTAAACCGGTCGGGGGAATATACCTACAATAATTACCTCAAATCATTCAATTTAAAAGAATCAAATTCTGAATTCGTACTCGTGAATGTGGATGGATATAATCATCTGATTTACCATTTTGATGATAAAAGCCACATTATAGTGAGTGGCCGAATGCTCACTTTTACTGATTACCTGATTTCGTTCCCCTATATTTTTGTTTTCTATTTTGTGTTTGTTTTAGTCGTTTCAGTGGTGGGAAATTCTAATTTCAGAAAACTAATTATTCCGCCTGACCTACGTTTCCGGATTCAGGTTTCCATTATTTCAATTGTACTCGGATCACTTTTGTTTGTAGCAACCGGAACTATATATTATAACATTCAGGAATATCGTAATCGCCATCAGTACGACCTTCAGGAAAAATTGAAATCCATTTCAGAAGAAATTAGAAACAGGCTCCAAACAATTGATTCCATTTCGCCCGAATTGCAACAATGGTTGTTCAGGGAGTTATACAAATTATCTAATATTTTCAGGACCGACATCAATATTTATGACATAAACGGAGAACTGCTGGCGACTTCGCGGCCCGAAATTTTCACCAAAGGATTAATCTCTGAACAAATGAATGCTGAAGCATTTTATGAATTATCAGTACGTTATCAACTCAATTACATTCAGCCCGAAAAAATTGGAAGCTTATCTTATCTTTCAGCCTATGAACCAATTATGAATAATAACGGTGATTATTTAGGCTACCTCAACCTTCCGTATTTTACCCGTGAAGATGAACTGAAACAAAGTATTTCTACCTTCATCGTGGCTTTCATTAACCTTTACCTGATCCTTTTTCTGGCCAGTGTGATTGTGGCGCTGGTGCTGTCAAATAAAATTACCAAACCACTGAGTCTGATACGCCAGCGAATCAGAGGTATTCAGTTAGGCAAAAAGAACGAGCAAATTAATTATAAGGCTGAAGACGAGATTGGGGCATTGGTAATGGAATACAATCATAAAGTTGAAGAATTGGCCGAAAGTGTCGAAATGCTGGCCCGGTCTGAACGGGAATCGGCCTGGAGGGAAATGGCCAAACAAATTGCACACGAGATTAAAAACCCGCTTACCCCAATGAAACTGAATATACAGTATTTACAAAGGGCCAAAGAGGAAGGAAACGAACATTACGACGACTTTTTTGAGAGGGTCACCAAAAACCTGATCGAACAAATTGATACCTTATCGGCCATTGCCACCGAGTTTTCGAGCTTTGCTCAAATACCAAAAGCTAATAATGAAGTTTTTAACCTTATCGAAGTGCTTCAAAACGTATGCTCATTGTTCGAACCCAATCAGAACCTGCATTTTACACTCGAAACCGGTTCTCTTTCCGAACTGAGGGTTTTTGCCGATAAAGAACAGTTTTCAAGAGCATTCCTGAACCTGATAAAAAATGGGATTCAGGCTATTCCTGCTGATCAGACAGGTGAAATACGAATTACGGTTCAGCTCAACGAATCAGTGGCTTTGATAACTATCAGCGACAATGGAATGGGAATCAGTCAGGAAGCACAGGAAAACTTGTTTCAGCCAAATTTTACCACCAAAACCAGTGGGATGGGACTTGGTTTATCCATCGTAAAAAGTATAGTTGATAATTTCGGGGGAAAAATATGGTACACTTCAGAACCAGACCAGGGAACCACATTTTATATCGAAATGGCGGTATATAAAAATGGGAACAACCAAAATAAATAATTATGGAATATCGGAAATTAGGGCAATCAGATTTAAATCTTTCAGTAGTTACATTTGGCGCCTGGGCAGCCGGAGGCTGGATGTGGGGCGGGACTGAACGTTCGGAAGCAGTAAAAGCTATCCGGGCCGGGTTCGATTACGGAATGACATCCATTGATACTGCCCCTGCATACGGTCAGGGAACAAGCGAGGAAATCGTTAGGGAAGCCATCAAAGGAATACCCCGTGATCAGGTTCAGATTTTAACCAAATTCGGACTGAGTTGGGAAGGAACCAAAGGCCAGTTCTTTTTCAGCAGTAAAAACAATCAGGGAAAACCGATTGAGATTTACCGTTACTCCGGGAAAGAAAGCATAATCAGAGAATGCGAAACCAGCTTACGGTTGCTGGGAACGGATTACATTGACCTTTACCAGATTCACTGGGCCGATCCGACAACCCCTGTTCAGGAGACCATGGAAGCAGTAGCACAATTAATACAAGAAGGCAAGGTACGTTATGCCGGTGTTTGCAATTATGATGTGGACCAGATGAAAGAGGCGGCCAAATATATTGAATTGGTTTCCGATCAGGTTCCGTACAGTATGGTTAAACGCGATATTGAGCAGGAACTTATTCCTTATCTGATTGAAAACAACCAATCAGTATTGGCATATAGTCCCCTTCAACGAGGATTACTGTCAGGAAAAATCAGGCCGGATCATCAGTTTTCAGAAGGAGACACCCGCGCTGATTTAACACACTATTCGGCGAAAAACATTCAGTTAACAAATGCTTTCCTCGTCAAACTAAAACCTTTAGCCGATGAGAAGAAAGCAACTTTAAGCCAGTTGGTTATCAGATGGACACTTGGGCAACCAGGAATTACCATTGCTTTGGTTGGTGCGCGAAATGCTTCTCAGGCTGCTGAAAATGCACAAGCTTTTCATGTTAAATTAAGTGCGGAAGAGGTAAGTTTCATCAGCACTGAGCTTGACAAGCTACACCTGGAATTATAGTTCGATGATACTCACGGGGTGACTCAAAGTCACCCCGTGAGTAAACGACATAGCTTAGTAAACTGAAACTTGAATTGTAATTGGCCATGATTTACCGGTAAAAAAAACTTACTGATCGAAAAGTGACAATTGTTTTATCCACATTCTATAAATTTGTTCTTCATTGTAAAATTATAGTGACTCATCAAAAAATTTAATCTATGCAATCACACGAAATTGACTACAAAATTGTGGGTAACGACATTCAGTTGGTAGAAATAGAACTCGACCCGGGAGAAACAATTATTGCTGAAGCAGGGGCTATGCTTTACATGGAAGATGGAATTAGTTTTGAAGCTAAAATGGGGGACGGCTCAAATCCCCGCGCGGGATTATTCGACAAAGTGCTGGCTGCAGGGTCGAGGCTTTTAACTGGCGAATCTCTTTTCATCACCCATTTCACCAATCAGGGCTGGGGTAAAAAACACGTTGCTTTTTCAGCGCCATATCCCGGGACTATTGTTCCGATTAGTTTACCTGACCACGGCGGCAGTTTGGTTGTTCAAAAAGACGCATTCCTTTGTGCTGCTTTGGGCACAAAATTGTCCATGCGCTTCAACCGCAAACTGGGCGCCGGTTTTTTTGGCGGCGAAGGGTTCATTTTACAGAACCTGCAGGGGGACGGAAAAGTTTTTATCCATGCCGGTGGAACTGTTATTGAACGACAGCTCAACCACGAAGTGCTTCGTGTTGATACCGGTTGCGTTGTCGGATTTGAAGAATCGATTGACTTTGACATTCAACAGGCCGGAGGGCTTCGTTCGATGGTGTTTGGCGGCGAAGGATTGTTTCTGGCTACCCTGCGCGGAACCGGAAAAGTTTGGTTGCAGTCGATGCCTATCCGAAAACTGGTGGCACAACTCCGGTCATTTGGACCAAATAGCCGCAAGGAATCGAGCGGTGGATTACTGAATAATATTTTCGAATAAGCATGCCCTAAAAACGACTTACGACACAAAGTTGTTGGATGGTTAAATGGTTGATTGTTGATTGCTTTTTCCAGTTCTACTACATGAATTTTAACCATTTAACCATTTAACCATTCAACAGCTTGACCATTCAGTAATTGATTTTACTTGGCAAAGTTAATATCAGAAAATATCCGTATTTATGCGGATATTTTTTTTGAATAAAGGCCTACTTTTGCGCTATGAAATATTTGTCCGGATCAATTAATCCATTTATAGTCACCCTACTTCTGGCCGGATTGGTTTTAATGGGTTCGTGCAAATCTTATAAATACGGTTATTGGGGGAAATTATCAGGTTCAGGATTTGCCCCGGTTATTGAAAAGGATACGGCAAGTAAACTAATGCAGTCCATATCGTTGAAAAAGCAACTCCTCAACAGTGAAACCTTCCGGCTTTCTAAAGAAATTAAGGAAAAAGTCTCCAATGAGAGTCCCATTTCTATGTTTACTTTTAACAAGTTATTCAGAAACCTTCATGAGCAATACGAGATTGATACCGTTTACCATCGACTACTGCAACAATCAACAAATGATACCATTCGTTATCAGAGTAAACAAGCTTTGCTGGAATCAGCTGTGAATTACAAAAAAGCTTTCCAGAAAAACAGATTTTTAAGAAGGACTATTAACCGTGGTGATCTGGCCTACGGAATTCCAACGAATACGTTAAGTCAGACCCAGCAGTTTTTATGGTCGGATAAAAATAACAGGCAATATCTGGTTGAAAACGAAAAAGATGAAAAGGCAACACACACCATTGCCGGCTTTATGTTATCGAATAGCGTTGATAACTGGCAAACGTACCGTTACAAAACAGTGTATTTTTTAAGCAAGATATTTGGCCAGTTTGCAGGGCAGTTTCATGGGAAAATTGATAAAAAAACCAATGCCACGCTTCTGCGATCTCATTTGCAGGAATATGATATCGTTTTACAAAAATCGCTTACCCACCTCACCGAAAAATTTATACCGGGATACTTTGGCCACGTTGGTGTGTATTTGGGAAACGACCTGATGATTGAAACACCGCGCAGCGGAGTTCGGATTGGTTCAACTGAAGAATTTTCGAACGGTGAAATTTATTTGATTGTGCGGCCTGTAAACCTGAGCGAATTTCAGAAGCAAAAAATAAGGGCTTCACTTATGAATCAGTTGGGTAAGAAATATGATTTCAATTTTGATTCGCAATCTCCCGACCGGATTGTATGTTCCGACCTGGTTTGCCTTGCTTACGATTATATCGACTGGCAATCAAAAAAAAGGGGAGGCCATTACATTACTTCGCCCGATGATTTAGTCCTGACCATGTTGGATCATTCTGATTTTTCTTTTGAAATGTATCTCAACCAGGGTCAGTATATCAGCAAACCCGACTCAGCTTTCATTCAGGAATTGCTGAAGAAAAATTAATTGTTTTATCTTCGTTTTCTAAAGTTTGTAAAACTCTTCCCAGCCTTTGCGCGGCGCAGCACCGACCAGCATTTGGTTGGCCAGTTTGTTGTTGGTAATCTTTTTCTTTTCGCGGTCGAAAACCAGTTTGGTATTGAGTTGCTGTGCCAAAACACCCAGGTTGAATACCTGACTTAACGGACCGGCAATTTCGAATGGGGAACGGGTTTTTTCTTCTCCTTTGCAGGCTTTCAGGAAATTGGCATAATGGTTCGATGGACTTTTGGGTACTTCAGGTAATTTCGATTCCATTTCTTTTGCCTTTTCTGCCGGAATAATTGACAAGGTACTGCCATGCGATCCGCCTTTGAAGATCAGATCTTTGCTGTAAATTTCCTTGCCCGGATTCAGTTTCGTAGGTTGAACTTTTCCCACACTGGTTGGCGGAATATTCGGGTCAAGTTCCGAAATGCCAAAGCCTTCAGGAACTTGCGGTATGTTATTTACCCCGTCGTACCACAGGATTTCGCAGGGTGGCATATTTCCTCTCTTTGGAAATTTGAAAGAAAGTGTTGACGACATGGGGAAAAAGAATGGATTGTGCCCCTCCAATTTCACCGGATCAACTTCATAGGGCAAACCTAAATTCAGGAATTGGTGAGCGGTATCAATGATGTGTGCGCCCCAGTCGCCCAAAGCGCCCATTCCGAAATCGTACCAGCAGCGCCATTGTCCATTGATAAAATCTTTGTTGTATTCGTGCATTTTTACAGCCGAGTGCCAGGTATCCCAGTCCAGGGTTTCAGGAATTGGTTCTGCATCGGGGAATTTCGTGATTTTGGGATCCCAGCCGTGCCAGCGTCGTGCTGAATTCATGTGTGCTGTAATCGCGGTCACATCTTTAATAATCCCTGCTTCGGTCCAGGCTTTAAACTGAAAATAGTTTCCTTCGGAATGTCCTTGATTCCCCATTTGCGTAACAACATTGTACTTGCTGGCAGCTTTCATCATCAGTTCAACTTCGTTAAAAGTACGACCCATAGGCTTTTCCACATAAACCGCTTTACCTAACGACATGGCCAGCATGCTGATCGGGAAATGTGAATGATCGGGTACCCCAACCAAAACGGTATCAATCTGATTGGCCATCTTGTCGAACATTTTCCTGAAGTCCTGAAAACGCGGCACATCCGGAAATTTTTCGAGTACTTTCTTTGTATGGGGCGCTCCCATATCGGTATCGCAAAGCGCTACAATATTGCAGAACCCAGTGTTGTATAACGACATTACATCCGATCCACCCTGGTTTCCGATACCGCAGCAGGCCAGGTTAATACGTTCGTTTGCTCCGGCCAATCCTTCTGTCGGGGCATCAACTCCCGACATGGCTTTGGTTAGGATAGCAGGAAATACCATCAGCGATGATAATGCTGCAGCTTGTTTTAAAAACAATCGCCGTGAAGCTTCATTGTGTTTTGCCATGGATCAAATTTTATGAGTTGGTTTTCAAATAAAATCAATAATTACGTCGAAAGGTACAAATAGTAATTTGTGTTTTGAAAGCGAAATGGATAAAATCGGGGAAAATAAAAAGGACTTCCCCGGCAGAACCACTTTTGTCAGAAAAGCCCTTTGTTCACGAACATCTGAGTTCTTATTTCTTCATCGGAATTCGAACAACCGTCAATGAATAGGCATCTAAATTGAAAACAATTTTTTTGCCCGAAAGTTTCTGTTTCCGCTCAACCGGTATAACAACTTCGGGTTTTCCTACCTTATTAAAGGCACTCAGGTCAGCATTCGTCAATACTTGAAGATTGATCTCGCTGCCCGAAATTTGGCGCCCTTCCAACGAAATATTCAGGTTTGCCGGCTGTTTAGCAACATTAACCAATTTCACAACAAGTTCCGAAGTTTTTGAATCAATGGTGGCGCTGGCATATAAGCTATCCTGACCTGTTAGCGGTTTCCCATCGGCTAACGCCGAAACAACATCGGTACCTGCATTGGTCGAGAACAGCTTTTGTACGTAATAATTGGGAGTCGCAACCACATTCTGATTATCGAACCAGATTAAATCGGGGCGCCACTGCCATGCATTCACATTTCCAAAAAGAGGAGCATACGATGCCATTTGAACCACATCGGCATTTCGTTCGAGCCCAGTCATTAATGCGGCTTCGGCCAGGGCGCTTCTCCAGGTATTTCGCGATTCCGCATCTTTTCCCTCTTTATCGTGGGCAGCATATTCACCGGCAAATACTTTTGGCCCTTTTCGGTCGTACGAATCGTAGCGCCCTGCATTTTTCAGGAACCAGTCCGGACTGCGGTAATAATGCTCATCAACAATCGGGACATTTAATTCGCGCATTTGCGACCACAAGTAGTCAAAATCCTGTCCATCAGGCGAAGGGCCAGAACCTCCCACAAAGGCGATTTCAGGATGTTTTTCTTTCAGAATTTTCAGGAATATTTTTAAGCGATCAACATACTGAGTTCCCCACTGTTCGTTTCCGACCCCAACCATTTTCAGGTTGAACGGCGCCGGATGACCCATTTCGGAGCGTAGTTTTCCCCATTTGGTAGTAACTGCGCCATTAGCAAACTCAATTAAATCGAGTACATCCTGTATGTATGGATCAAGTGCATCAAGAGACACCAATTCGCAGGAGTTAAACTGGCAGGCCATACCGCAATTCAGGATTGGAAGCGGTTCGGCGCCAATATCTTCGGCAAGTAAAAAGTATTCATAAAACCCAAGTCCATACGACTGAAAATAATCCGGGGCATTTTTATGTGCGAATTCAGTATTCCAGCGGTTGATGTTGAGCTGGCGGTTTTCAACATTTCCAACTGTTTTCTTCCATTGATAGCGGGTTTCGAGTTCGTGGCCTTCCACAATGCAGCCACCGGGGAAGCGGATAAATCCTGGTTTCAGGTCGGCCAACTTCTGTACCAAATCGGCACGCAAGCCATTCTTTCGATTTTTCCAGGTATGTTCCGGAAAAAGAGAAACCATGTCTATTTCGAGTACACCCTTTCCTGAAAGCGTTACACGCAGTTTGGCTTTTGAATCGGTACCGGAACAGACAAATTTCGCCTTGTAACTTTTCCATTCTCCTGAAAAGCCTTTCATTTCTGTTTTGCCGATCACCATTCCAGCTGAATCAAGCAATTCAATTTTCAACACCGAAGCGCCTTTACTTTGCCTCGCGAATACTGAAAACAGATAATTCCCGCCAGTCTTAACTCCCATTCCGC
>Ga0209317_1000308_pt1 | contig 61201 bp, 47 predicted proteins | sample RifGroB2_FD_183994 | JGI IMG/M metagenome (GOLD analysis project Ga0209317, IMG submission 183994) | Soil microbial communities from Rifle, Colorado, USA - Groundwater B2 (SPAdes) (version 2) | ecosystem: Environmental > Terrestrial > Soil > Unclassified | place: Rifle, Colorado | collected...
CCCCTCCTCGCGGAGACGCCCTTGCCATCGGCTAGTACTTGTTGTATCGCTGTCTCGCGACAGTGACTGGATTCTCGTACAGGGGACTTGCACCCCATAAGTTCACGCCCATGACGGGCGTACACAAGACACATGGACGCCGACCGCCCAAAGAAGCCGGGCGGGCGGGTCATGTGCCGAGCCGTTATGCGAGAAAAGACAAATATGAATTCAGATAGAAGCATTTTGAAAGACTCGGCGATGGTCATAGTGATTTCCTTGGCGATTGCCGCCTTGTGCTCACCGTTAGAGAATAATCTCCCTATCCTCCTTAAGTTATTTGTGAGCCGTTACGCGTCTATTGTCGGCTATCTATTTATTTGCTATCTCAGCGCGAGGGTGGAAAAATGGCATCTTTGCAAAGTGTCACTGGCTGTATGGGGCATTATCACGCCGATTTATATTTTAATGTACTGGAATGTGCTTGGAACAAAATATTCACTGAATAGTATTGTATTTGGTGGTCTAAGAGATGAAATAATTTCAGTTATTGTCGGAACTTCGACATATCTTATAGCTACAACAATAAAATCAACAATTAATATCAAGAACCAGTTAGTTAAACCAAAGGGACTTAAAGAAACGACATTACTAATGGGCATATTCAATATGGCAGGCCTGATATTTATAGATCCAAATCAAGAATATATTGGCACTGAAATATTTTTATTTGTAGTACTAATAACAATATCATATTTACTGTTGTGGTATTATTGGCAAGGTAATAATTCGGCAAGGATAATAGTTATTATGGTCTCTGTGATGTCTTTAGGAAATCTTTATGGAATTAAAAAACATTCCTTTCTGCAAACAAGCATAATAGTTGCTGAGGCTGCTTTGGGGCTGTTTTTATTGTGGTGGCTAAATACTGAATCAGTTAAGACATATTTTGGCAAATCAAAGAAAAGCGCATAAATCGGGTAGCCGGGGGGTTCTCCCCCCCAGCCCCCACACCACCCGGCATGCGGGTCCGCACCGGGCGGTTCGCTGAAGTTACCGGGCCGTAGCCGGGTAATGGATCTTCACCCACTGTTCTTTGACAGATATGAGACCTTGATCCTTCAGACACTTGTTGGTCATACCGGTATGAGCGGCTAACCTGCGAGACATAGCCCACGGTCCGCTTCGATTCAGGCCCGCACGGATGGCGGTGAAGCGTTCGGTACCCAGTTTGAGTAATTCCCGAATCTTGGTACGGCACCAGCGCCACTGTTTCCAGTAGCAAAGCCGCACCCTGCGCCTGATCCAGCCGTCTATTTCCGGGATGTCATGGTATGCCTCGGATATACCGAAGTACCCCATCCACCCCCGAACGTATTCGGCCAGTTTGTTCAACCGGTACTTCATGGAGACAAACCAGCTTCTTCCGGTGTACTTCTTGACGCGGCGCCGGAACTCCCGGTATGCCTTGTCGGACCAGAGAATTCGGGTCCCCTTAAATACGAAGCCAAGGAAGCCTATCTGGTCGGTATGCGCGACCAGGCTCTTGTCTTCGTTGACCGTGAGCTTGAGTTTCTGCGTCAGATACTTTCTGACGCTCTCCATCACCCGCTCGCCGGCACGCTGACTCTTCACGAGGATGACGAAGTCATCAGCGTAGCGGACAAACTTGTGACCGCGTTTCTCAAGCTCCTTGTCCAGATGATCGAGGAGGATGTTGGCGAGAAGTGGAGAAAGAGGACCACCCTGGGGAACACCCAGGCGGGTCTTTTCCAGCCGCCCGTTCACTTCCACTCCGGCCCGCAGGTATTTGCCGATCAGGGAAAGAACCCGTTTGTCGCGGACGCGCCTGCCCACGCAGTGCATGAGCAGGTCATGATTGACCGTGTCAAAGAACTTGGACAGGTCGATGTCCACGGCGATCCGGTATCCCTGCCGGAGGTACTCCCGCAGTTGCCGAACGGCATCATGAGCCGACCGACATGGCCGAAAACCGAAACTCGACGGGGAAAACTCCGGGTCGAAGATCGGCGTGAGTATCTGGGCAATGGACTGTTGGATCAGCCGGTCCAGTACGATGGGGATGCCCAGCGGACGAGTGCCGCCCGTTGGTTTTGGTATCTCCACCCTCAGAACCGGCTTTGGTTGGTAACTGCCTGTCGCAAGCGATGCGCGGATGTCTGCCCAAAGAGGCCGGGTCTGGTCGGGGAATTGCTCGATGGTCACACCATCGACGCCGGGTGCGCCCTTGTTGGCACGTACCCGCTTCCACGCCGTCTCCATATTCTCGCGGGAAAGTATCCGCTCAAGTAGGTGTTGCTCCGGGGTTGGCTGGTCAATGACGCGCTCCATAGGCATTCCCCCGTTCGGGTTCGTTATGTCATGAAAGCTCATTGAGGCTTCTCCCCTCTTCATCGTTCGGCCCTTCGGCGGGGTAAGTCGTCCCGGACTTTCCCGGGCTTGTGTCCAGCCGCCAGATCGCTGATGGCGGCGTCCTACGCCTACTATGGCTTTTGCTGACTCCTGCCCCATCACGGCAGCTGTTACCAGCGGCCGCGCCACTCTTTTGGAGTGGCATGTGAGACAGGTCTCCCCGGATAAGAACGTGAACTGTCGCTACACAACCGCAGCATTTACCTTGTCTCCTGAATCCGTGGGCTTCGTCATGTGGTGCTGACTTACCCGGAGCCCCGGCCTTATATGCTGTTTCTGTTCGTCGGCTCATAGCTTTGCGCTCCGGCTTCCTCCAGACCCCTCCTCGCGGAGACGCCCTTGCCATCGGCTAGTACTTGTTGTATCGCTGTCTCGCGACAGTGACTGGATTCTCGTACAGGGGACTTGCACCCCATAAGTTCACGCCCATGACGGGCGTACCCCACGGCTAGACCCATCTCCGCTTCGCTCCGTGGGTCAGCCTTGTCCCGTTGGTGAGAAAATGAAAAACAAAAATATAGACTTTGATGTCCTCAATAATGCGCTGTACCAAGCAGGCGACGACCTGTACAAGCAGGGCAAATTTAAAGAGGCACTGGAAGAATTTAAAAAAGCATTAAAGGCCTGGCCAGCGGACTCGGAATCGGCTTGGGCAATTGCCGACTGTTATTCTGAAATGGGCAAGCCCGAACAGGCCGAAGACTATTATAAAAAGGCACTTAAAAACTGCCCTGAAGATAAAAAAACGAATTTAATCTACAACATCGGCAATGAATTATTTGATCAAAGCAAATTTAAAGAAGCAATACAGCTTTACGAAACTATCCCGAAAGAACACCAGACGTACAAAATGGCTAAAAAAAATATAAGGGCGGCAAAAAGAGCAATTGAAAGAATCTAAGTAGATCGTTCCGCTATTAACGAGGGCGGTAGTGGGGTCTGCCCTTGAATATGGAATAAGAGAGACAGCCCCAACAAGCCCCATGGACGCCGACCGCCCGAAAAACCTGGGCGGGCGGGTCATGGGGGCACCCCGTTCGGTGAATAACAAAATGATAAAAACTCTGAATCTGGCAGCACTAATGATCTTGTTGATTGGGCTTGCCTATATCGCATATGGTGCCTTCGCCATTTATCTTGCCTCACAGAACATTGCAGACCTCCCAACGAAGATTACCTACGATATTCTTGCGACTGGCGCAACATGGGAAGAGTGGAAAAAAACGTTCTATCGTGGTGGAGCTTATACAATTGGATTGGGGGTTGTTTCAGTTATTGCTGGACTTGGACTCATAAGAACAAAATCCTGGGGAAGGACAATATGGCTATTCCTGTCACCGATATTGTTGCTGACTCAATTCGCAGAAGGACAGAAGAGTTTAACCCAATTCAATTCGCGGGGTGCTTATCAGCTGGGGTGGGCATTGCTAGTTATCATAGCATTAACTTGGTTGATGCTCTTATTGTCATCATCTCGAAGGGAATTAGCTGAAACCACCGAACACACGGATCCACGGGATCGCTAGCGCGACCCGTGACCCTTGAATCGTTGGGCAACAAAGGAAAACAAAATGAAAATCGACGAAGCGGGACAGAATCGTCCCGCTAAGGTTTCATTGGCCGTAAAGTTACTATACCTGTCGTTTTATCTGGGTATCATTCGAACTGCACTGATGTTTAATTCAGTATCTGGAGCCAACTCAAAGTTTTTTGCGATAGTGGTCTTAGGAGCAGTGCTGTACTTTTCATGGTTCATGATATTCAAAATAGATAAGGGAAAGAATTGGGCAAGAGTGACTTACGCCGCACTATTCCTTGCTGGCTTACCTTTTACTAAACTTTCACTTTTTACATCCTTCACAACGAACTCGTTTCCGGCCGGGATAGCCATAGCCCAATTATTGATGCAAGTAGTCGCTCTTATTCTCCTTTTTCAGAAGGAATCAACGGAGTGGTACAAACAGATGAAGAGAAATGCCCAACTTTCGGCGGCAGACGGTCTCCGCTAACGCTCCGCCGCTGCGCCGAAGCCCCGTTGTACGAGAAAGCACATGACTAAAACCGAAGAGGAAAAACTAGGGACTCCGGACCTCAAAATTGCCGGCTTACAAATTTGGATACACGGATATCAGTATGCCGAAGCTGATAACGAGTATGATGCAAATTGGTTAAGGGTTTCGTCCCATTGTGGCGCATCTGGAGCGAGTGTATGGGTGTCAGGCTCAATTCTGAGTACCTATGACATCAAGGAATTGGCTTCAGAGACAGAAAAGATGTATCAAAACCAAATAAAAGAAATTGAAGTTGACCCCATGGAGCCTAGGCTACGTTTGGCAATGAAAGCAACTGACTCGTGTGGACATTTAGAACTGACCGTTGAGATCACGCCAGATCACCTTTCCCAGCAACACTCTTTCCAGTTCGAAATCGACCAAAGCTATTTGCCACCTATTGAGGCGCAGTGCAGAAAGATATTAGACCGATTCCCGTATCGGCAACGATAGACGTACAACCACGGCCTCAGACGCGGACGGCTAACGCCGCCGGCCAAGGCCGGACCCCGTTGGACGATAAGGAGAACCGATGAAAACCAAACGAATAATGAGCATCTTATCGCTGATGGTTATACTAATTTCAGCAGGCGTAGTTTCGGCAGAAGAGAGTTTGTATTCTGTAAGTTCTCGTGAAATGGGTATCACACAGTTCGATATTACGGTTACTGAGATAAATCGAAAACCAAGGATTTCAAAGCTCAAAATACCAGGATTTCATGATAGGTCAGCGGGTGCGTCTCGTTGGATGATGTGTGCATACACCGATCTGGCAATCAAGCGAGGATTCAAGTTCTGGGCGGCTTTGTACCCAGAAAACTCATCAGATGAAGTTCAGCTTGGCTACCCAAATTCAGCGAATGAAGATCTGAGCAAATCACTGGGACCAAAATTTGCTGGAGATTCTGTGGTCGTCTCGGCGGTGACTACATTTGCAGCTTTATGTGGAATGCCTGTCCCAGAGCAGTCGTCTACCACGCCGCTGCTTCCGGATCTCTCAACCTCCAATATTGCCACCGAAAACGTCCTTTCGGATGGTATGAAAATTTTCGCTTCAACTCCCAGTGGTAAGATTTTGATCGAAGGGAAAAAGGGATTCACAAGAGTTTACTCAGGTGACGGCTGGTCAAAAACATCAACCTTAACTCCTAGGCCAACTCGCTGGTATGGGTCATTAGGTCTTTATGATCCTGCAGATAGTGACACTATGCATGGTCGTTTACTTGTTGATGAAGGGAGGCAGTTTTTCTCATCCGAGTCCGAGGCATTACGATATATGCAGTCCTTGAGCGGATATTATGGAAAGCTTACCTATAACAGTAGCGGTCTTGTCATTGCTTATAAAGTTATTGATATTAAAGGGGGCGAACCCACACGTTCTCTTACCCTTTGGCAGTTCTATATTGACGGGAAAAAACCAATAACGCTGCGGGGCGCCGTCGATCAAAACATTAAAATCGAAGGCAGCACCATACCAGAAACAGCAACACCCTTCCCTGCGAAAATCGGCTATGAGCGAGCAATCGGAAACAATGAATACAATGCCACAAATTAGGAGCAGTTGGGGTCAGGGACGAAAAGTTAAAAAATACGGAAAACGAAGTTCCAAACAAGAAAGTTTGACCGGTCCGAAAATCCGCCCGGTCAACTTCATGCCCGTTGGAACATAAGGTAATCAAGATGTTTTGCCCAAGATGTGGGACCGAATATCGCGACGGATTCTCAAAATGCTCCGATTGTGGCAGCAATCTTGTAAATGAGCCGCCTCCATCAGAGAGCGATGAGAAGCCGGGGAAGCCTCCGATAGCACTTTATTCTCCCAATGACGAACTTGAACTCTCAATGATTCGCGGTCTGCTAGATGCGAACGAGATTCGCTACTTTGTGCTAAACGATTTTTTTGGTTCCATGCGCGTTGGGCCTCAAATCGACCTGGTGAACAAAAAAACGATTATGGTTATACCGGAAGATCATGATCGCGCAAAAGAAGTTATTTCGAATTTTCTTGAGGTTCGCATCGATGACGAGGGTGGCGAGACACGATTCACAACAGGCCAAAAGCTAAGGATGATCGTCGAGGCCTTGCTATTTACATGGTTTATACCGGGAAGGAAACGAGGAAAAACCAAGAGCTAACAGGATTCCCAACCAGACGGGTGCTGCTGATTTCACAGCAGACCCGCCGACCGTTAGAAGGAATAAAGGATGGCACCAGACATACCAAAACCTAATGATCCTGTAACTCCGTGGTTGCTGAAATGGATTTTCCTTCCGTTATTTGGAGGAGCCATTTTAATTGCTTTTGGGAGAGTGCAAATAAATTCATGGAAATGCAGTAGAGAAGCGAAACGGCAAGGATATTTGCAAGGCAGTTACATCCCTGCAGATAGAGTAGGAGTGGGTGAAGCTTGTATTTGCGAGAAGAAATTGAGACCAGGCGGAACGGTAGATTCTTCGGCGCGGTTAATCATCGATCTTGAACATAAGAAACTTTCTTGGTAAAGCAATTAACCGAATGAAATAGAATTCCAACAAGGAGGATGCACCTGACCGAAACCGTCAGGTGATCTCCCGTGCCGTTACAGAGGCATTGCCTCGGGGCAGCACCCGGAATTGAACTGACTTCACGCCTCGCAATCCAGGAACGGCACGATCCCTGGCAACTTCCGGCAGCTGTTTGAGTACCAAATTTGAACATGCTGACCTTTCCCTGGACCAAAGTGGTTCCCTCGACCACCCCCCGGCCTCAACAATTACAGCATTCTAACCATGGCACGATCCGCGCAGACACTCTCCCAAGGGAAACATCTAGATACCAAAAGACAAGGGGAGGCCAATATGCAGAAACTGATGACCGAAAAGGAAACAGCTGCCCTGGTGGGAATGTCCGTGCACTGGCTGCGCAGGAAGCGGTGGGAGGGAGGAGGAATACCTTTCGTTAAACTGAGCGAGCGGGGCGCGGTCCGCTATGCCGAAGAGACGGTCACCCAATACATCGATGCACACTTCCGAACCAGCACGAGTGACACCGGAGAAAACACTCGCGCTCTGACCGCCGTGGTGACAAACCCGGAGGGGTGAAAAAAGGGATCTGAGGGATGGGTAAAAACGATGCCGTGGGCCGGAGCAATCCGGCCTTTTTCTCCTTGCGGAAAGAAAGAACATGACGCGATGTTTTAAACTTTTTTAATTCTAACCTACCCCCACCTACCCGCAGTTCGGAATTTCTGCCACCAAAGTTATTGATTTTACATGACTGAATTACCCAAAAACACCTCAGGAGATGTTTTTGTGGAACCTGACCTAGCGACATCGCGGCCCTAACGAGCGCCCAACCCGCTTAGCCTGCAATAGGTTTAGCGGGTTTTTTGCGCAAAGCAGGGCAGCAAAACGGTTCAGTTCCCAAAGGACAGCGGTTGCACGGCAAAGTTGGAAGCCGATTCCGTCTGGATCACGGGGCACTACTCGAAAAAATTGGAAAGCCGCCCCTACCCGTTCAGCAAAGCAGGTAGATGCTATCAAAATACGATTGCATACTTGAAGCCCTGCTGGTACCACCCGCCCTTCAAACTTGATCCGGCCTGCAAGGCCGGATCAAGCCGCTTTTTTCATTGACAGACTAAATACAGGATGTCCCCCCCTGCACGTCCCGACCTGAAGGCGAGCTTCTCCCCGGGCGCTAGAACCTCTCGAACTCCCCGTCAGAACTCTCCGCGCCGGTTTCGAGGTCCAGCGCCGGACCTTTGGCGTTGGCCGTTTTTCTCCCGGCCTGGTAGTCCGGCGGGGAGCTCTTCGTCCTGGCTTTTGTCACCGCCCGCTTGCCGGCGCCCGATACGGGCCGCTCCCGGTGAGCGGCAGCGCCGGCCGTCCCCTCTTCGCCGATGTGGAAAAAACCGATGGTCGTCTGCAGCTGCGTCGCCTGCGCTGCCAGCTCCTCGGAAGTCGCGGCGACCTCCTCGCAGGCCGAGGCGTTTTGCTGTATCACCTGGTCGAGCTGCTGGATTGCCTTGTTGATCTGATCGGCGCCCGTGTCCTGTTCGCGGCTGGCGGCGCTGATCTCCTGGACCAGTTCCGAGGTCTTCTGGATGTCGGGCACCATCCTGGTGAGCATCTCTCCGGCCTTTTCCGCCACGTCGACGCTGGAGATGGATAGTTCGGCGATTTCGCCGGCGGCTTCCTGGCTCCGCTCGGCGAGCTTTCTCACCTCGCTTGCCACCACGGCGAAACCCTTGCCGTGCTCGCCGGCCCGGGCCGCCTCTATGGCCGCGTTGAGCGCCAGCATGTTGGTCTGGCGGGCGATTTCCTCGATGATGGAGATCTTGCCGGCGATCTGTTTCATCGCCACCACGGTCTCCGCGACCGCCTTGCCCCCTTCCCTGGCGTCGACGGCGGAGGCCACCGCTATCTTCTCGGTCTGCAGGGCGTTGTCCGCGTTCTGCCTGATGTTGGCCGACATCTGTTCCATGGCCGACGACGCCTCCTCGGCGGCCGCCGACTGCTCGGTCGCCCCCTCCGACATCTCCTCGGAACTGGAGGAGAGCTGCTGGCTGCCGGACGCCACGTTGTCGGCGGCGGATTTCACCTGGCTGACTATGCGGGTCAGGTTCTTCACCATCGCCTCGAGGCTCCTGCCGAGAATATCTTCTTCCGATTTCACCGTGACCCGGACAGTCAGGTCGCCATCCGCCACCTTCTCCGCGGCGACGGCCGCCTCCTTGATGTTTTTCACCATGTTCTTCATGGCTGCCATGACGCTGGTCGTATCGCCGGAGGCCAGGACGATCTCGCGGGAGAGGTTCCCCTCTGCGACCAGGTTGGCGACGTCGCCGACCTCTTTGGGATCCGCTCCGAGCTGGCGGTAAACCGTGCGGGATATGAAGAAGCCGAGCCCGACGGCCAGGGATACTGCCAGGAAGATGGCGACTAAAAGCGTCGTTTCCGCCTTTTTGGTATTCGATTTGGCGAGCACCTTCGACTCTTCGGCGACCCTGATATTCAGGTCGACGATTTTACCCAAAAGTTCCTCGGCGACGCCGAAGGTCTGCCTGGCAGCCCCCATGGAAAGCGACCTGGCCTCTTCCATCTTGCCGGCTTTGATGAGCGCCATCACCGCTTGGTGCTCCTTTTTCCAGGCTTCCCAGGCAGGCACGAAACTTTTCCAGAGGACCTCCTCCTCCTTGGTCTGGGGCAACGGTGCGTATATATTCCACCCCTTGTCGGCGCGCTCCCAGGCCTCCTTCTCTATGGTCAGTTGCCGTTCCTGCTCCTTCTGGTCCAGCCGCAGCAGGAGGGTGCGCTCGTTGCGCTGCACGGCCGTCTGGGCTTCGTTCATAATTTCGAGCCCTACCAGGCTCGGCAGTCGAACCACCCCCACCTCGGTCAGGGCATCGTTGATCGACTTCATGCCTCGATAGCCGACACCGCCAGTCGCTGCGGCGATGATGGCCACCAGGATAAACCCGGTCATCAGCTTCCCTCGCATACTCATGTTCTTCAGCATCTGTCTACCTCCGTTTAGCGTGAACTGCGTGAATCGTCGTTGATCCGTGTTCGGTGCAAAACCGGGCTTTCGGGCTAGGCTGCATCTGCCGCCAATTCCTCGGCATGGTAAAGCTTCGGCACGTCCAGGATGAGCGCCACCGAGCCGTCTCCCAGGATGGATGCGCCGGAAACCCCCTCGACATGCTTGTAGGCGCTTCCCAGCGCCTTGATGACCGTCTGGTGCTGGCCGATGACCTTGTCGACCACGAAGCCGATCCTCTTTCCGTCCAACTCGGCGATGACGAGCTGTTCCAGGGCGGGGGGCGTGCCGCTCGTGGCGAACAGGCTCCTCAGGCGAATGTAGGGGACGATCCCGCCGCGCACGTTCACCACCTGGCGGCCATGGGCACGGACCGCGGCCTCGCCGGTCAGGAACATGCATTCGTGAACCAGCGAGAGAGGAAACATGTAGTGGTCCGTCCCGATCCTGACCAGCAGGCTTTCGATGATCGCCAGGGTGAGGGGAATCCTCACCGTTATGGTAGTACCTCTCCCGAGTTCGCTTTTGAGGTCGATGGAGCCGCGCAGATCCTCGATGCTCCGCTTCACCACATCCATGCCGACCCCCCGGCCCGAGACGTTGGTAACCGCCTTGGCCGTGGAAAAACCGGGCTCGAAGATCAGGGCAAAGGTCTCCTTCTCCGTCAGTTGGGCGCCCGCCGGCACCAGCTCGTTTTCCAGCGCCTTGGCGAAAATGGCCTCCCGGTCCAGCCCTGCGCCGTCGTCGCCGATGGAAAGGTAGACGCTGTCGCCCGAGTGGACCGCTGCCAGGTGAATGGCCCCCTGCCTCGGTTTCCCCCTGGCGACACGCTGCTGAGGCGTCTCTATGGCGTGGTCGATGCAGTTGCGGATCATGTGCACCAGAGGGTCGTTGAGCTTCTCGATGACGGTCTTGTCCAGTTCCGTCTCCTCGCCGGCCGTCGTCATCACGATCTCCTTGCCAAGTTCCATGGAAAGATCCCTGACCAGCCGGCGGAAGCTGCTGAAGGTAGAGCCTATGGGGAGCATCCTGATTTGCAGGGTGCTCTCCCTGAGATCGGCGGTCAGCCGCGCCACCTCCTCAGCGATGGAGGCGAGATCCGGCCTCTTCAGCGTTTGGGCGAGCTGGCTCAGGCGCGCTTGGACGGTCACCTGCTCGCCGACCAGGTTCACCAGGTGGTCCAGCCTTTCCGAGGGGACCCGGATGCTGGTTTTCTGCTCCTGACTGCTGCGCTCCCTATGGATTTCCTTGAGCTGCCGTTGCTCGACCAGGGCCGATTCCACGCTGTGGCGGGAGACCAGTCCGGACTCGACCAGCAACTCGCCGATCGGTTTGTGGCTGCCGAGGATGGCCTCAAGCTGCTGCGGATCGAGATCCCCACGCTCCACCAGGATTTCGCCGAGCCTCTTCTCTGCGGGGGTTTCCGGGTTGTCCTCGATCGGCTCGATGGTCAACTCGCTCTCCTGGTCGACGAAGACGAAGACGTCCTCGATCGCCTCCAGGCCGCGGCTAGAGACGAGGACTATGTCCCAGGCCGTGTGGCAGAAGTCGGCAGAGATCTCCTCCAGCGTCGGGACCCGGTCGGTGTTCACCGTGAGGGTGACGCTCCCCATTTCGCGCAGTTCGTTCAACAGGAGCACCGGATTGGCGCCGGACAGGAAGATCCCCGGCGCGGGTCTGAACCGGATGCGGTACGCGGTGCGCTCCGCCGCGGCCGGGTGGGAGATCGGCGGCATCGCCCTTTCCTGTTGCCTGGGAGCCGACGGATGCTTCGGAGCAGGCTCCGGCAAAAGCCTCCTCAGGGACGCTACGATCTGCGCCTTTTCCACCCGTTCGGCCCCATCATCCGAAACGTTTGCCCCGAGCATGATCCTGATCTCGTCACGGGCGGCCAGGGTGAGATCGATGAGCGCCTTGCTTACCGCGATCTTGCCCCCTCTGACCAGGTCGAAAACGGTTTCCACCTCGTGGGTGAAGGAGGCAATGTCGTCGAACCCGAACATGGCGCCCGATCCCTTTATGGTGTGCAGGTAGCGAAACGCCGTCCCCACCAGTTCCGCATCGTGGGGCTCCGCTTCCAGTTGCAGAAGGACCGATTCGAGCTGTACCAGCGTCTCGAAGGCCTCTTCCCTGAATGCTTCGCGATGGGGGTCGGTCATAGCGCCTCCCAATTTCCGGTCGAGCCGGAATCGTACCAGAGGCAGGTCTGTCCCTCGTTCTTCAGGCAGGTGGCGGGAAGCGTGCAGTGAAAGCCGGCCTCCTCGATATGCTTTAGGAACGCCCGGGAGCGCACCGTGCCGAGACTCAGGCACTTGTACTGGAGAATAGCGCTCTTGTGGGCGGCACAAAGCAGCTGCAATCCCGATACGTCGATCGCCGTCACCTGGCTCACGTCGATGACCAGACTCTGCGATTTCAGCAGCGCGTCGAGCAGTGCCGTCCTCAACTGTTCGCAGCATTCGATGGTGGCGGCACCCTTGATATGCAGGGTGCAGGCTGCCGTACGCGTTTCCGAATCCGGCCCGGCGAAGGTACATTCCAGCATGGGTAAATCTCCTTTGAGCCCGTGTGGTGGCAGCCGATGGAAACCCCGGTGCACATGCGCGATGGCACAAAACAACTACCTTTCTATAATTCGGCATGAGGAGGGCAAACTTGATCTTTACTTTGCGTTGGTTCAAAATTTTCGGGGTGAGAGGCAGGAATATCGGCCGTGACTGACAGCAGAATCTGAGACCGGTGAATCATCCCTTACCTTTTGTCATGATGGCCTGGCGGAAACGTGTAATTCAGGGGGGGGACAATCATAATATTGCAAGATTCTAAAGAATTGTTATGTCACGCGGTCATCTGTAGAGGGAGTAACACATGAACAAACAAACGGCGGTTGGCGCAGAAATAATTTGACTTGAGATAAGGGCTGGCGTACGATTTGACGTACGAAATGGAGGCGGCGCAAAATGACTACATTGTCAGCAACGGAAGCGAGAAAATCCCTTTATAACCTTGTAGATGACGTTGCATTATCACATCACCCGATTCAGATTGTTGGCAAACGGCACTCGGCAGTTCTCGTCTCAGAAGAGGATTGGCGAGCTATCCAGGAAACTTTGTATCTCACATCGATACCTGGAATGCGAGAATCCATCAAGAAAGGTCTTGAAACCCCGCTGGATGAGTGCAGTGAGGATCTTGCGTGGTAGGCTGGCAACTAGTTTTCACCAAACAAGCGCAAAAAGATGCAAAAAGGATAGTGCACGCCGGGTTAAAGCCACAAGCCGAACGAACTCTCGAAATCCTAAAAGAAAATCCCTTTAAAACTCCCCCGCCATACGAGAAGCTTGTAGGTGATCTGACTGGCGCATATTCCCGACGAATCAATATTCAGCATCGGCTTGTTTATCAGGTTCTGGAAGATATCAAGACCGTTAAAGTTATCCGGATGTGGACGCATTATGAGTAACCGCGAACAACGGCGTAGACTCTGGCGCGGTAAACTTTGCCGCGCGTATCGCACCGTAAAGAACCGAGGCCGTTGAGGTTTCCAGTTAACTAGGAGACAGGCATGGTCAAAATGACCGCGGAACCGATCGATCCGTCTAAGATGTACCTGATAAGTGCCGCGACACCGGAGAAGCCAGGGAGAAGCCTTCCCCTACCCTGCGGCTTTGGGCGATGATTGCGCCGAAAACTGGTGAATCAGTCTTTTGCATCCAGCACGTCCCGTACCTTGGAGGCAAGGGCATGCATGGAAAAAGGCTTTTGAATGAAATTGACTCCCTCGTCAATCACCCCATGATGAGCTATGACATCGGCAGTAAAACCGGACATGAACAATCGCTTCAGGAGATGGTGCCTGGACAGCAGTTCTTTGGCCAACTCCCGACCGTTCATTTCAGGCATGACAACATCGGTCAGCAGCAGAGAAATTTCACCGTCGTGTTCCCGAGCCAGGTCGATGGCTGCACGGGGGGAGTCCGCTGCCAGCACGGTGTACCCCTGCCGAGTGAGAAGCATGGTGGCTATATTTAAAATCGCCGGTTCGTCTTCCACCAGCAGGATGGTCTCGTGGCCGCGCGCGGCCGGTCCCGTCGCGCTTTCAATCCGTGCTGGACTGGTGTCTCCCTCGGAGCGGGGCAGGAATACCGAGATGGTGGTCCCTAAGCCCTGCCGGCTTTGGGTATAGATGAATCCGTTGTTTTGCTTCACGGCGCCATACACCGTAGCCAGCCCCAGGCCCGTCCCCTTTCCCGGGCCTTTTGTCGTGAAGAAGGGCTCAAAGATCAGCGCCATAGTATCCGTATCCATGCCGCAACCGTTGTCGCTGACGGTAAGCCGCACATAATCTCCGGGTGCACCCCCATTGAATTCAAGGAGGTACGTCTCATCGACGGTGACATTTCTGGTCTCGATGGTGATTTTGCCGAGGTCCGAAATTGCATCGCGAGCGTTGATGCAGAGGTTTGCCAAGATCTGGTCGAGCTGTGACGGGTCGACCTTGACCGGCCAGGCCCCCTCCTCCGGTTGCCATTGAAGATCGATCCCCTCACCGATGATTCGTTGCAGCATTTTGAGCATTCCGGCCACCGTCTCGTTCAGGTTCACCAGCTTCGGAGTGATGGTCTGCTTGCGAGCAAAGGCTAACAACTGACGGGTGAGGTCGGCGGACCGTTCGGCCGCCTTGCGGATCTCCAGCAGGTTGACATGCAGTGGCTGCGTCGGCGCCACATCCATGAGCGCCAAATTGGCATGCCCGATGATGACTCCCAGCATGTTATTGAAATCGTGGGCCACTCCGCCCGCCAGACGGCCGACCGATTCCATTTTCTGGGCGTGCTGGAGTTCGTCTTCAAGTTTTATCCTCGTCTCCTCGTCCTGCCTGCGCACCAGTGCAGCGGCGACTTGTGAGGCTATCCCCTCCAGAATTTCGACCGTTTCGAGGTTCAGTTGTGCCTTGTTCCTGCTGTTTAATTGCAGCAGGCCGAGAATACGGTCGTTGTTCCGGATGGCCACCAGGACCATGGAGGCGTACCCCTGCTCCGGGCAGACATTCCGTGGCCGAAACCGGGGGTCCCGGCCGGGCAGGATATCCCCAAGGGAGGACAAATCGTTGGTCCAGAAGCTGCCACCTGGAGTGCGGTGCGGATCCCTCTGATCGGTCTTTCCGGAAAGGACCAGGCCGCAGGCGCATTCCAGCCGGATTCGGCCATCTTGGTCCCGGCAGACGCCGCCATACTCGGTATGCGCGATCAGTTCATTCTCCGTGACCAGAAAATCACTGCTGAAGCCGTCTTGTTCGAAATACGGGAAATCCTCCATGGCCTGCAATCGAATCCCGACGGCTTCGAATCCGGTCCGGGACTTCAATGAGGCCAGGACCTGCCGGAGCAAATCATGGAGGTCTGCCGTCCCGATCAGTATCTGCGATATTTCCCGACTCGCCTCCTTGTATGCTTCGACTTGTGTCTGCTTGGTGATGTCGCGGACTATCTTCGAGGCACCGACGATGCGGCCGTCAATTTTAATCGCTGAAACGGTGACCGATACGTTGATGCGCCTCCCCTGGTTTGAGAGCCAAACCGTTTCGAAGTTGTCCACCTTTTCTCCGGCCAAAAGGCGTCGCAGTTGCTGCCGGGCATGATGTTCCGGGCGCAGATCAACGGGGATCAACATGGTTATCGGTTTGCCGACGGCCTCGGCGGCACTGTAGCCGAACAGTCGCTCGGCACCGCTGTTCCATTGGAGAATGACCTCATCCAGGTCCATGGAGAGGATGGCCTCGTCCGAGCACTTAACCACAGCGGCAAGCCTTGCGTGCTCCTCCTTCATACGCCTTTGTCTGGTCACATCAGTAAGGATTGCGGTGAATTCTCCCGACAACGGACTGTAGGCGTAGATGCGGAGGTACTGCGCGGTCATTTCGAGATGGGTTTCGACCTCGATCTCGCCCCCTTCAAGCGCGAGCCTGCCCAAAACGCCGACATAGTCGAAACTGTTGTTCAGGACGCCCGGAAAGGCTTCCGTGGCTCGGCGCCCTTCCAGGTCCGCCCGCTTCATTCCGATGATCCGTTCGTAGGCATCGTTTACGTGCAGTATCAAGTAGTCCACGGGTCTGTTCTGCTCGTCCGTGATCACCCGGCAGTGGGCTATGCCGTACATCTTGTTGGCGAAGAGGGCAGAATAGCGGCGCTCGCTTTCCCGCAGCTCTCCATGGCGGGCCAGGAGCAGGTCTGAGGCTTGCACGAGGGCGGTGGCGACCTCCCCGGTCTCCTTGATGTCGTGGGCGTCAACGGAAAGAACCGGTTCCCCGCGCCCGATGGCCAGGGCAGGATTTACCAGCGATTGAATGGAGCCGGAAATCCTCCGCGCGTAGCCTACGGCAAAGGCGATTCCGAACAATGAGAAGACCGAAGCGCCGGTGATCGCCCACCCCAGCCAATGGTAGATCCCCGCCATGACCGAAGCCCTGGGCACACCCACCACCACGCTCCACCCCGACATTGCGGACCGGCAGAAGGTGGCGAAGACCGGCGTCCCCTCGATATTTTTCAGCTCCAGGGTTCCCTCCGGGGCGCGTGCCATTGCCCCGCGCATTGCAGGGGTCACACTGCTTCCGACATAGCGTTTCGGTTCCCGGGATCTGGCGACCAGGATCTTCTTTGTGTCGACAATCGTGGTGTACCGGCCCGCGGGAAGATTTTGTTGCAGCAAAAGCGTGCAGAACCGTTCCGAAGGAAACGTCATCCCCAGATCGTAGACGACCTTGCCGTCAATAAACACGGGGACGTCGATTCCGATCAGCGGCCGCCTGGTAACCGCTCCGTGAAACAGATCACTGATGACCGGCTTTCCTGTGGCGAAGATCCGGCGCACGGTTTCAGGGTTTTTGCGCTTCGGCAAGGGAGTGCCATACGGGAGGTAAGAGTTGACAAGTTGCTGTCCGGTCGCGTCTGCAAGGATGATATCCGCTTCGGGATAGGACTGCAGCAACTGGGTCGCCTGGCGGTGCAGGCTCGCGAAATCCCCAGCGGCAAAGGAGGGAGAGGTGCTCAGCGCGGTGAGTGCGGCTTGGACGCTGGCAAGATCCCGGTCTAGCACCATGACCAGAGAGCGGGCCGTATCGAGCATGGCGTCGTTTAACTGGTCGCGCTTGGCAGTGTAGGCATGGTAGACGAGAATGCCGGACACCAGCCAGACGGGGAGAACGGCAACCGCCATCAAACGGGTTAGCTGGAAGCGGATTGCCGAAGGAGTTCTGAAATGCATCAGGGATTCCTTTCATGCGACGTTTACAGGGAGGTAAATGTCGCAACCGCCGAATAAAGCGCAACCGCCAACCGGCTTCACCCTCCCCCAATGGAGGCAGTCGTCCCCCAAATTCAACAATCTGCTAAGGGCGAATGATACTTTGACGGAAAAGCTCAAATGGCAGGCGCCTGAATTGCTCCTTGATAACATTCCCATTCAATGCTTTCATCCAGGAGCGAGTACGTATTTTATAAAATATTTATTAGCACATACTTACCGACAAACAGTATCCCGCTTATTAAAAGCAAGATAAGTGGATGTTTTGGCAGGAAAAGCCCCCATGTTCGCGTGCCTGTTACATTATCTCGGAAACGCTGCAAAGGTCAAGTAGGTGATGGTCTCGCAAAAACGAATTACCCATTGCAACAAACCCGCTCCCCCCATAAAGGGAAAGCGGGTTTGCTTTTTCAGATCTCACTATCTCGTCAGGCCAAGTCGACCTGATCGTCAGCCTGAGCCGGACAACTGTACCGGGCTGCACAGGCTGGCGGGGTCGTGCGCCTTTGCACCGCACTTGCTGCAGCTCACAGTGGCATCCGAAGTCAGTTTGTTTAGAAGTTTGGCATTTTCGATTGCACAGATCTTGTCGTGACTGCTGGTACCTTCATGTCTCATTATCCACACCCCCTTAGAGGTGAAAAGGACTCACCTACCGTTTCATTACATCACAATACCTCTTAATAAGCAATTCAACCATTACCTGAAGAGCGGCAAGGTGGGCTTCCTCAGACATCCATCAGATCTGTACCAGCATCTACCTAAGAGACAAGATTTAAACCCCATCATCACACTGTAGTGAAATCTGCCGAAGCAGCCTTTTCTCCTCACCGCACCATGCCGGCTCCAAAATTTCTACGATTGGCCGGTTGTTGACAATGCACATGAAAGGTAATACATTGGCCGTGGGTTAATTGTCCGTAATCTGCTGTCTCTTATCAACGTTGCAAACTCGCAATGTTAGACAGCTGCCAAACAAACCTTGCAACATTGCAAGCCTTACCGGAGCTCTCCCCCCAATTGACCATAAGGAAAAGATATGGCTTTCAGCCTTGAAAAAGTAGTGCCGTGGGGACGATCGTTCAACGAGTATGTCGCCATGTTTGCGCTCGACAACGATGACTTGAACAAACGAATCCTTGGTTGCAGCGACGGGCCGGCAAGTTTCAACGAAACGCTCTCAAAGCGCGGCGGTTCTGTGGTATCCGTTGATCCGATCTATCAGTTCACCTCGGAGGAAATCGCCCGCCGCATCCACGAAACATATGACATCGTAATGGAGCAAATCCGCAAAAATTCGAACGACTTCGTTTGGACACAAATACGCTCCGTAGAAGAACTCGGGCAAGTTCGCATGAGCGCCATGAGGGCTTTCCTGTCGGACTATGCGCAGGGGGAAAACGAAGCTAGGTACCGCTACGCTGTGCTGCCAAATCTGCCTTTCCCAGATGGGACGTTTGATCTCGCTCTCTGCTCGCACTTCCTGTTCCTTTACAGTGAGCACTTTGACGCGGACTTTCACCTTCGGTCCCTACGAGAGCTTTGTCGTGTCGCAGGTGAGGTGCGGGTGTTTCCCATCGTAGAGCTTGGTTCCATCCGGTCTCGACATCTCGACGTTGCGGCATCAGAGCTCTTAGCCGAAGGTTATCAAGTATCCATTGAGCGAGTTTCCTATGAGTTCCAAAGGGGCGGCTACGACATGCTTAGATTGAGGCCTGCATGAGAGTGAAACAGGAGGACCTATGAATAGCAATCTCCCCAAAATTGCCGTGATGACCGTAGAGGCGGGCGAAGAGGTCTTAGCCGGACTGGCCACTGCGCCCATCCCGCAGTTGGGCATATACAAACTTGTGGCGAAGAAAAAGGTGGACGGCACGATTGACTGGGCGCACTTCGTTGAGCGCGAGAACGGGCTGAAAGAAAAGGTGATACGCGGCACACTGAATTCCCTCAAAGAATTCGATATCCTGATCGATACCATCAACGACAACCTGCGCAGGATCTTCGGCGTTACCTTGCAGCCTGCCGCCTGCGACGTCCGTACCGTGGATGGGAAGAAAGCTTCTGCCACCATTCACTAAACGGTGTAGGTTGGGCCGGGCAGGCTGAATATTTGGTCGTTTAGAGACTGGAAACAACATTATAATAATGCAACCTGCATCTATGCGCAGAAGCGATTCCCGGGACGATGCACCGTCAGAGGACTTCCTTTTCAGCACCCGAAAATGAATTTGGCTTTCGCTTACAGGATTACACTCTTAAGACAGACGCAATGGCGCATCCATCGCGACCATCGACCATTCTCCCAAGTCAAAGGGCTCACTGCCAACTGTAAAATTGAGCGCAAAAGAGAGACCTGACCTATGAGCCTTGCCACCTGACTTACTCTACTCGAGACCAGAGTCTCCAGGTTTAATCTGCGTCCCCTGAGATTTCCTGTCAAAAATTTTGCATTGACTTCACCTGCCGGTCTGAGTTATATAAACACCTAAATTATAAAACAATAGTGGTGCACGATAATACTAAACCATTCGCAAGGATGGGACGGAAAGCCTAAAGGGTCTCACCGAGACAGCCGGGTCGCCGAAATATCACACGATATTCGCGCCCGGCTTTTTTTGTGCGCAATCGAAAGGAGGCCAGGGAAAGCGTATTGCCGCAGCGCGCACAGGCAAGGGGTCAAGCCAGCATACCCGCCGGCCGACGAGCCCCGAAAAGTAGCCGATACACGATAATACTAAACCATCCGCGAGGGTGGGACGGAAAGCCTAAAGGGTCTCACCGAGACAGCCGGGTCGCCGAAATGTCTCACGATGTTTGGCCCCGGCTTTTTTGTACCCGAAATTCGCCGGTTCCTGACCGGTCAGGGCTGAAGGTCCGACTATCAGTATTCACAAAAGGAGCTTTTATGAATCAAAAGAATGGCAGTAGGGTGTTGATGCTGTTTATTTTTGCACTGACCCTGGTTTCGTTTCAGTGGCGCACCGAGGCACAGGCACAATCGACCTTTTTCACCAGCAGAGGCTGCGTGAATTGCCACGTTGCCCCGACGGTCGCCACCTGCGCCGGCTGCCACCAGCACAGCGGAACCCTTACCGCAACCAAGAACAAGACAACCTCCTACGCCCCCGGCGAAACGGTAACCATCACACTGACCTCTTCAGGAGCACGGGCCGGCTGGATCGGCGTACGCCTGTACGACCAGAATGGTGCGGAAATCGCACGTAGCGCAGGCGCACAAAGCGGCATGGGCGGCTCAGCCGTGTACCCGGCGGTTCTCTCCGCTCCGGCGCCGGCCGCGGCGGGCACCTATGTCTGGAAGATGGCTTATTTCGGCAATCAAAACGGCACGGGAGCCGGCGACGTACACGGCGAGAAAACCGTCAACGTCTCCATCACCGTGGCCACGGCCCCTGCCCCTGTCCCCGCGCCGGACGCCACCGCCCCGGTCGTCGCTACCTTTACCCTGCCGGCGACCGCTACCACCCTGACCGTTCCGGTATCGGCCTTAAGCGCCACCGATAACGTCGCAGTCACCGGCTACCTGATCAATAAGAGCGCCACCGCCCCGGCGGCCACCGCCGCCGGTTGGAGCGCCACCAAACCGGCCAGCGTGACCGCGGTCGCAGGGAGCAACACCTTCTACGCCTGGGCCAAGGACGCGGCGGGCAACGTCTCGCTTGCCAAGAGCGCAACCGTGACGGTCACCACTGCGACGGCTGATACCACAAAACCGACCCTCACCATCTCGGCCCTGGCAAACGGTTCCTATACCAACAAAACGACGCTCAACATCAGCGGTAATGCCAGCGATGCAGGCGGACTGCAATCCGTTACCGTCAACGGCCAGGCCGTTGTAGTCAACCCCGACGGTTCTTTCAGCGCCGCCCTGGCCCTCGTGGCCGGAGCCAATACCGTGACGACCAGCGCCGCCGACAAAGCCGGCAATCAGCAAAGCGATATCCGCACCATCAACTTTGATCCGACCGCGCCGGTTCTCGTCGTCGCCGCACCGTCCGACAACAGCAACTCCGCCCAGTCCTTCATCACCCTGACCGGTACCATCAACGAAGCCTCCACCGTCACGGTAACAGACAACGGCGGCAGCCAGCAGTCCGCCGTCATCAACGGCAACAACTTCAGTGCCACCGTCAACCTGGCAGTGGGAATCAACACCATCACCATCGCCGCCACCGACCTGGCAGGCAACACCGCCAGCGCCAAGCGGACGGTAACCTATGAAAACGGCAAGATGACCCTGGCGGTGACAAATCCCAATCAGGACATCACCACCCAGAAATCAAGACTCGTCCTTACGGGCACCGTTGTTGACGCGTCAAGCAGAGTTACCGTCAAAATCACCATGGACGGCCGCACCTATACCCCCAGGGTCAAAAACGGCACCTTCAATCAGGAACTTACCTTCAAAAAGGCGAAACAGTACTCCATCACCATCACTGCCAGGGACGCCGCCGGCAACAGCAGCAGCGTAAGCCGCAACGTGATCTACCGTCCTGCCGAAAAGGGTGACGATGACGACGACAATGACACCACCGGCAGCACCGGCGGCAGCACGGGCACTACCACCGGCCACCCCTTCGGCTGGTCCAACCCGAGGAGCAGCCACCCTGATTACGTCGAGGATAACGGAGTCGCCAACTGCCTCAGCTGCCACAGCATCGACCAGGCCTCCAAGGGCCAGCCGATGAGCTGCTACAACTGCCACGGCAAAGAATGGGATACCCCCTCGACGGGCAGCACCGGCGGATCTACCGGCGGATCTACCGGTGGAACAACCGGCGGCAGCACGGGCACTACCACCGGCCACCCCTTCGGCTGGTCCAACCCGAGGAGCAGCCACCCCAATTACGTTGAGGATAACGGAACCGCCAACTGCCTCAGCTGCCACAGCACCGATCAGGCCTCCCAGGGCCAACCGATGAGCTGCTACAACTGCCACGGGAAAAAATGGTAGGAGCTCCGACGTAAGGGTTGCGACGATCGAACCGGGAGGAACTGTCATCGCTGAACATCCCGGGGTCACGAAATAGTCGTCATTAAAGCTGGCAGGGGCTCAAATCCCTGCCAGCTTTTTATCTGCGCGAGGCGTGCGTGCTTTTAAGGCGAGGGTAGACCTGAGGTTGTGCAAGCCGGGCAGCCAGATTTCCGCTCGCCAGGCCAGCGGCATCAGGGGATCTCGCGAGCCCCCTCAGACCATGCCGCCAGTCCCCGTTCCAGGTGCAGCCGATAGGGCCTAACCGAATAACAGCGGTAGCTCACGGTGCCGTCGAACTGTAACAGCGCGGCAAGGCGTTCCCGCATCACGGAACTGGTGACTTTTTCTGCCGCTTCCGCTTCGGAAAACCACCCCGCCTCGTCGCTGTCGTCGCTTGCCAGGAGTGCCCCGGACCGGTAACGCCCGAGAAAGGCGAAGATGACGGCCGCGGGCGGCGACACCATGGACCATACGGCGGCCAGCGGTCCGATCTCGATCCGGACGCCGGCCTCCTCGGCTACCTCCCGGTGCAGCGCATCCACCAGGTTCTCCCCCTCCTCGACCCGCCCCTGGGGGATCTCCCATCCCCTCTTGTGGTGGCGTATCAAAAGGACCTCTTCCTTGGCGTTTCGCACCAGGCATCCGACCACCACGCCGTGCCGCGGACCGGCTTTTTCCGACATATTCAACTCCTCAGGATTTCTAAAATGGCCCGGCCCAAAGTGGCTGACAGTAGCCGGCAGGTTCAGGATACCTATGACGATTACGCAGATCAAGTCAAGAGTTCGCCGGGACCCCTGCCACACTGGCATATCGATCACGGCCAGTCTCATAACGGCACAGCATGACCTGAAGCGGTGACTTTCGAACGCACCCAAATCCCTGCCGGAGGTCGCGAAGCAGCGCGGCACATGTTATAGTCGTAGCTGTCAGTATGAACGGATGATCCAAATACATAGATAACCACGGGAGAATACACATGAGCCAATATCAAATAGCCGTCATAGTGGGAAGCCTGCGCCGGGACTCGATCAACAAGAAGCTGGCAAACGCCCTGATACGACTGGCACCTCCGGAATTTTCCTTCAAGCAACTGGAAATCGGCGACCTGCCCCTGTACAACCAGGACAACGACGACACCCCGGCCGAGCCGGTCAGGCGCATCAAGGGCGAAATCACGGCCGCCTCGGGGCTTCTCTTCGTCACGCCGGAGTACAACCGCTCGATCCCCGGGGTGCTCAAGAACGCCCTGGACAACGCTTCGCGCCCTTACGGCCAAAGTGCCTGGGCGGGCAAGCCCGCAGGGGTGGTGGGCGCTTCGATCGGCACTATCGGCTCGGCCCTGGCGCAGCAGCATCTGCGCAACATCCTTGCCTACCTGGACGTACCGACCATGGCGCAGCCGGAGGCGTTCATCCAGGTGAGGGAAGGCTTCTTCGACGAGAAGGGCAACTTCGCCAACCCCAACAGCGCGAAGTTCCTCCAGGCGTGGATGGACCGCTATGTGTCATGGATAAAACAGCACGCTTCCTGATGCCTTGATGCACGACGATGGCGTCAGAGCGCAAAAAACCGGTTCCTCCAGGGGAGGGCCGGTTTTTTTGTCGTTCGATCAGTTTGACCCCATCCCCACGCTGTTTCTCCCCTTCAAGCCGGTGGGACGCCGGGACGCCTTTCGCTTCAAACGGGCCACCGACTGGCGGGGCGGTGCTGATCGGCTGTCTGTGTGGCGCGATCAGCCGCGGGCCATCAGGCTACGCGCTTGGCTCCGAGAAAGCGCGAACGGTAGTAGTCGCTGTTCATGTCGGAGACGGTTACTTCGCCTTTGCCGGAGGAGGCGTGTATCATCTTGCCGTCGCCCAGGTAGATCCCTACGTGTGACGGATACGAGGCGTAGGTCTGAAAAAATACCAGGTCCCCCTTCTTCAGATCCCCCTGCGCCACATCGCTCCCCATCTTGATCTGCTCCCGGGCCGTCCTGGGCAGATCGATCTGATGTTCATGAAAGACCTGCTGCACGAAGCTGGAGCAGTCGATTCCGTTGGCCCCTTCGCCGCCAAAGCGATACGGAGTGCCGAGAAACTGCGCCGCCGTCCTGCCGATCTCGTCGGTCTCGGAAGTTTCTCCGGGGGAAGCGACGTCGGTCAGCTCTTGCAACAGCGCCGCGTCCTTATCTGTCGACTGGGGTACCGGGCCCTTCCAGGCAGGCGCCGCACGATGGCCCGCTGCCTGGCCGGAAAGCAGGGACTCGAGGGCCCGGATGCCGGAGGGGCGGGAGGTGTCGCCCTCGCCGTCGAGGTAAAGGGAATCGTGCATCATCTCCATCCGGAGCAGTTCCGCGGCGGCCTGCTGCGTCCTTACCGCTTGACTCCCATCGCCGCCGCGCAGGGCATCAAGCAGAGTGCCGAAGCCTGAACTGCCGCCGCTTTGCTTGCCGACGCGGCTGTCGGGGGATGCCGTGGTGGGAACATATGCCTGCAGGGGATTGATCGACATTTTTCTTCCTATTGCACCCGCCTTGCCGAGTTACCGTCCCCGTCGGCGGATGCGCAGCCCGCGGGGTAACTTTTTGACGCAGAGTCAACGAGCCGTCAGGATGGACCCTGAGGGCGCGCCCAATGCGGGGCGCGATCCCCTTTCACGAAGGGGGCGGCCTCCCGCACCGGTAACCGTTGCAACATCCCGGCCAAAGGGTGCGGGTCATCCGTAACGCCGCGGACCGCAGGCCCGGCGGGCTGCCGGCTGGGGCCCGGGGCCTATTTGACGGAATTTTGGGGCTTAAGGCGTTAATCTATTGACGGATTTTTAGTAATGGGATAAAAGATGTCTCTGCCGTTTACCGTAGCCTGCCCGGTTTTTCCAGGGCAGGCGGATGGCGGCGGCTGTGACCCGCTAGTTTTGCCGGGGTCCGGGGATTTCCATATCGTGGGGAGGGTTTTTAAATGCGGCACTTAATGAGATTATTGGCGGCTCTGTGCGTTCTGACCGCGGCAACCGCTTTCGGGGGCGAGCTGTCCAGGGAAACCTCCGAGCGGATCCAGCAGGCCGGTCAGCGGGTGGAGAAATTGAACGCCAGCAAGGTGGGCGAATATGCCAAGGAGTTCATGGACGCGGCCAAGTTGAGCCTGCTCATGGCGCAGGGGGCCGGGGTCAGCGGCAACGAGAAACTGGCGCTCCAGCAGGTGGAGCGGGCCGAGTTGCAGCTGACGCTCGCCGAGGCGAAGGCTTGCGAGAAGGAAATCTCCGAAGAGGTGGCGCTGAACCGTGCCGAATTGAAGAAGCTAGAGGCGCAGCTCGAACGCTACATGCAGCCGGAGGAGAAATAATATGCGGTCACTTAAGATCATTGCCTGCCTGCTCCTGCTGATTGTGCCGGCTGCCGCGCTGGCGGACGAGAAAACGAAGGCGCAGGACCACATCGACGCGGCCAAGGCTGCCATCGAGGCATTTGTCAGGAAAAGCAACGACAACAAGCTGGTCACCCGGGACATCGAGTCGGCGCGCGCGGCCATGAGAAGGGGCGAGGAAGCCTTCGCCGGCAACCGCACCATGTTCGGGCTCGGGGACATCAGCGCCGAGACGGCTGGCAGCGTCAAACACTTGACCGACCTGGTCGACATGCACCTGACGCTGGGGCAGACCCGGCTGGATACGGCAAAGGCGGCTGAAGAGCTGAAGCTCTTGAGCGGCCAGGTTGCCAAGATCAGGGCCAAGGTGAAGGTATTTGAAGACAGGAAGGCAGAGCTCGAGAGACTGCGGGCCAGTCTGGTGAAATACGAGGCGCTCGTGAAGGAGTTGGAGGCGCTGAAGTCGGAAAATGCACAGTTTGTCCAAAAGGAAGCGAAGCTGATAGACGCGCAGAAAACTCTTACCGTGGAACTTGATTTCCTGAAAACGGAACTGGCCAAGCGCCCGCCGGCGCCCCCGGTGCCCCAGGCCCTCCCCGCGCCCGAGGCGCCGGCACCGCCCGCCAAGCCGTAACCGGCTTCCCGGGGGATCATCAAGCGGTTCACCAAAAACAACAGCAGGCGGGGGAGTACATCCTCCGCCTGTTTCATTTCGCCATAGCGACGACTCGACCCTGCCGTGCGCCGTTTCCGGCAGGCTGCTTCAGTCCCCGAAGCCCTCACTGTCATAGACTTCCGGGTTGTCCCGGGAAGTCTTGGTCACGGTGCCCCTGAACAGTATGTACTGCCTCTGGCACGAGCATGAATAGGCAAGCTTCACGGTCCAATGCGCCTGGACATAGCTGGGATACTCGTTGCGCAAGCCGCACTCACAGGTAAACCCTTTCTCGTCATGCTCGATATTGCTCATAAGGTGTCCCCACTCCGCATAAGCCATCATATCAAAAAATCATACACGCTTGCAGCGGTATGACTCACAGGTGCACTTCACATGGCTTGTGCCTGGCCTCGATGGGAGATTGCGGCAATCACTGTATTTTTTGAGGATTAAGACAGGAAAAAGATGCTGTATACGATTCTATTCAGCATCATCTGAAAGTCAACATCTACACATAAATTAAAGCACATCAGCCGGGGGCGTGCTCCGCGAGGGGGATCGACGTGAGACTGAACCGGCAGGACGGCGGCAGAGGCGGGCTAGGGAGAAGCAAGCCGACCGGGATGCCGCGCTGCTCCCCACTCCGGTTAACCGTGCGAGCGCTTGAACATGAAATCGTCCCACCTGCCCCCCGACTTGGTCAAGGGCTGCTGCGCCTTTCGTATCGGGTCGCGCCCTATCTGAACCCAGCCGTCGGAACGGAGGAAAGCCACGATCTTTTGTTCCCCGATCAGGTAGTCAAGCATATATGAAGGGACCAATCTTTCGTCACCATTGGAAAAAATCACCGATATTCCCATACCGACCTACCCCGTAGCGCCACCTGCCAGACAACTCTACCCACCTCCTGAAGTTCACGAAAAGGATCAGCCTGCCATCCAACCTTAATCCATCTTAACCCACCTTGCCCCGCAGCTCAACACAATATCACCCAATCCGCTGGCTGCTATCGGTCAAACCGATCACACCCCTCACCCCCTTACCCCCGCAGGGCCGCGCCCTGTTCCGGCAGCCACGGCCCGCGTGCTCCCAACGGCCTGGGAGCAAACCGGCCGCGCCCCCAATGGCCCGGATCCCGAATCCGATCGGCACACGGCTCGCGGCGTCAAGACCGGTCCGATGGTCAAGAAAAGACTCACTGCTCGCTTGCCGCAGGGTCACCGGAGCTGTGCGTCTCGGCCGAAACCAATTCCGCCGTCACCTTTCCCAGGGTTATCCGTGTCTCAACCTTCACCGGCACCTTGTACGGGTCGTCGGTGAGCCAGACCATGACCTCGCCGGTCCTTTGAAAGATGCCGTCGGTCTTGAGTTGCGGGTGGACCAGCAGGGTGTCGACCGCCCGCAGGCCGGGGAGCGTCAGGTGCTCCTTACGCAGCACCGAAACGGCGGTGGGGGCGTACCGGTTGCTGTCGAAAAGCTGCAAGAGCACTGACTTCCCTACTTCGAGTGGCTGGTTTCGCAGATAATAGAGACCGGAGAGGATGTCGAGCACGTCGCTATTTGGCAACGACTCGCGGAGGCTGAGGTTTTTTAAACGGTCGATCCAAAATACGCTTTTGTCCCGAAGAAAGATGGTGAAGCCCCGGTCACCTCGGAAAGAACCTTCCCGTTGTCTGATTCTGCTCAAAATGAAGTTGCCGCCGATATGCCGGGTCTCGACCCAGTCGTCCACCGGGTACAGTTGGGAAGCGGCCTCGTTTGTCCGGATCCGCAGGGTAATCCTCACCTCACCGTTTTCCTGCTTTGCCTCCAATTCGGCCGTACCGACCGGGATGCCCAGCATGCTGATCCGATAGCAAAGCCTCTCACTGTCGGCTGCCAGAAATTCGCCGGCCTTCCTGAGCGGGGGGAGAGGGGCTTCGGTCAGCGCCTGCTTGCCCCGGGTCGTGACAGCCTCGCCTTTTTGCCCTTCGACACGGCCGGCAGCCGACCGGGCCGGCACCTCGATCGATGGAGGGATCGCCCTCTGCCGGGCGGGAAGAGAGGCGCTTTCGGCTGCCACATCGGCCGGCCCGGGTTCTTCAGGCGGGACATCCGCATGCCGCCCGTCGGCCTCGGGGGCACGCGCCACCTGGGGGTGTGCGGCGGCAGGCAGCGAGGGGGGTAGCGGCCGGGCCGGCGCCGTTGCCACGGTCTGCTGCAGATCGACCATTACCGGTTGGTTCTGCAGGACCGGCTTTGCCAGCTCGAAGCGTTTGAAGAAGTCCAGCGGAGCGCCGAACACGAGATGCGCGAGCAGCGACAAGGCCAGGCAGCTCCTTATCGCGCCGCTGTCGGGACGGTATTTTGAGGTCATCGAGCTCTCGGGAAAAGGGGGGTCAGCCGGCGGATTAATAAAAGGCCGGCACCTGAGTGCCGGCCGAGACTTACATGCGAGACGGTGGAGAGGAGAGCCTCCTCTCCACCTTGAACAACTAGTAGGTAATCGGACGCACGATCCGTTTAATGAAACCGTGATCGCCGTTGCCCTGACGTGCGTCGTGATCGTCGCAGCCGCCCCAGGTACCGAACAGTTCGGTAGCAGGTCCGCCGGTGCCCGTCACCGAAGGCCCTCTCAGGGCATTGGTAGCAGCTGTGGCATTTTCACCGAGGGTGTAGCAGCCTGCGCCGGCACTGATCAGGGTGCCGGACACCGGTCCCCTGCCGTTTGGCCCGAAGTTGGTGGTGGCGGTCTGCTGCCAGTGCTTCTGCTCCCAGTTGGTGTCGTTGGAGATGGCGCCGGTGATGAAGGTGCCGCCGGAGGCGGTGGAACCGTTTCTGAAGGCGGCGGCGCCGCCGACGAAGCCTCCCAGGGTACCCGGGACGTGCATGGCGTCGCCCAGGCCGGGCAGGAAGCGCTCAACCTTGTTGGTGTTGCCCATGCCGTCGATGTAGGCGCCGCCGGTCACCGAAGCGGCGGTGGTCCGGGTCGTGGTGTTGGTGTTGTTGGCGGAGCCGTGGATACCGCCGTAGGCGTTGCCCGCGCCGGAGTTGTGGCAGTTGAGGCACTGGATGCCGAAGATGTCGCCGAAATCGGGGTTCTGCTCGCCGGTGGCAGGAGCGGTGCCGATGAGCGGGAAGCCCGGAGCGAAGGCCGGCGTGGCGCCGAACCTGGTGATGGGGCCTTCGAAGCGGCTCAGGAACTGGGTGCCGTCGGTGGCCGTACCCGTGGTGTAGCCGTTAAACGGCAGGGTGTTGCCGACGCCGTCGCAGCGGCCGGCCTGGTCGTACTCACCGGCATGGGGACCGGTCAAGCCGCCGGTCTGGCCTACGCCGGTTGCGTTGAAGACGCTGCCGTACCGGGCGTAGGAGTGGCAGTTGTAGCAGACCAGGAAGGCGCCGCCCGGGTTGGTGAAGGTCACCACGCCGCCGGTCAGGACGTAGGCGTTCTGGGTGTGACGCTGATCGGTGCCGATGGAGTTACGCAGCAGGTACTCGTTGTTGGAGCCGTGGGCGCCGATGGCGGCGCTGGTCGGTCTGCCGAGACGGTCGACGGAGGAACCGATCTTCCACTGGCCGACCGTGTGGCAGTCGCCGCAGTGCAGGGTGGAGTCGTCGCCCAGGGTATCCGAGCCGGTGCGCGGTAGAGCTTCGCCGCCCGCGTTCTCAAGCGGGACGTAGAGCTGGTCGAGGACGTCCGCGTCGAACATGGTGGAGCGGGCTCCCTTGAGAAGCGCCGAAGAGTTGCGGGCGAAGGTGGCCGGAGAGGCGATCTGACGCTCGCCTGCAGCACGGGTGCGCCCGGTGTAGCGCGGCCCCTTGACTGCGTGGTGCGAGTTGTTGGTCGTGTTGAACTGCGAGTCGACGTTGACGACGGCCGGACGCTGCATCTTGTCGTAGCGGTTGGAGATGGTGTCGCCGAACGGGTTGGTGGCGGTAGCGGTCTTGCCGGCAGCCGGAACCATCCGGGCGCGGATGGCGACGCTCTGGGCGGAGGTCGCACCGTTGGCGTCGTGGCAACTCATGCAGAAGTTGTCCATGGTCGTGTGGTTCGGAAGAGCCGGGTCCCACTGCATGTCGGCGTCGGTATCGGCGTTACGCAGATGGACCTTGGCGTCGGCCATGTGGTAGGTATCGTTGACGACGATGGCGCCGTTAGTGCCGACGGCGCCTTCCAGGTGGCAGGCGGCGCAGTGGGCATTCTGCAGCGTCACCCCCGTCACGTGGTGCGACCACTTGGAAAATTCCCGCACGATGGCGCGCACGCCGTTGTTGTCGCCGACCAGGTCCGGTCCGTGCTGCGGTGCGGCCACGTCATGGCAACCGACGCAGTCCTCGGGGTTGGGCAGCGCGTCTATCGCTTGGGCGGCGTGGATGCTTTGGTCGCCGTTGGGGGTGTGGCACGGGGCGCAGTTCTGGACGAAGTCGGCTGCGACCGTCTTGGCCGGGGCCTTGGTGTGGCACACCTTGCACCGGTCGCTTGCCACCGGGTCCGGAAACGGTATCGGGCCTACCCCGTTGTGCTGGGCCCCGCCGCCATGGCAACCCTGGCAGCCGACGGCATCGGTGTTATGCACCGAGGTAAGGAAATCCGGCACGATGCTGTCGGCTGACTGGGGATCGATTGACGTCGAGTGGCAGACCCGGCAGGTGCTCTCGGCAACCCTTGCGACATCCCCTGCGCTCCCCCCCTCTCTCCTGTCAGAACCGCAGGCGGCAAGCACGGCGGTGAGCAAGAGCGAGACAATTACCGCAGAACACTTATACGCTGTTCTACTCATGTTGATTCCTCCTTGGTTATTGGTTAGCCCGGCTTAGAAAGTTCCCGGCAGATGACACTTGAGGCAAACCCGGTTCCCCGCTTGGTCCCGGTAATTGTTCTTGATGGCTCCCCAGGAGCGCGGATGCGGATTGGTCCTGCCGCCCGAGTGGCACTGGATACAGACGTCGCCATCCGGATGGCAGGCCTGGCAGGACTGCAGGTTGCGCCTGGCCTCTATGGCATGCTCGTTCAGGGCGGGCGCATAGGCCTGGCTGACGGAACCGAGCATCAGGTGCGACTTGATCCTCAGGTTCCCCTGCGGGAAACGGTCGTGGCAGGCGTTGCAGAATTTTTGATCATGGCAGCGGTAGCAGGTCTGCGGGTTGTCCTGGGCCTTGAGCGGGTGGATGGTGACGAAATCGCTGCGGTGGCTCTTCGGGATGTAGTCACGGCCGAAGGTGGCCGTGGAGAGATCCGCATTGATGCCGCCCCCCTGGTGACAGTCCAGGCACGAGGACTGGCTGTGGCACTGGGCGCAGTTGCTGCCGGCTTTACTGGCCAGGGTGCGGTGGTTGCGTACCCAGTCGCTGTCGTGGTTGGGCGCTACCCCTTCGCCCTTATGGCAGCTGTTGCACTCGGAAATCGGCATCTGCGCGTACTCCTTGTGCTGCTCTTTCTGGGCCGCAGCCTGCTGGACGTACAGGACAGTCAGTGATAAAAGCATGCAAAAAAACAACATTTTCTTCACAGTAGCACCCCCCTTTCTAGAAATCGTAATCGAAGGTCACGCGCCCGGAGACATTGCGGCTGTAACGCTCGTTGACGTCGTCCTGGATGCGGCCCGATAACGCCATGTTCTTGGCCAGTTTGTGCCTGCCGCCCAGCCAGTATCTACGTGCGATTTCGTCGCCGGTCAGTGCATCGCGCTCGTAGACGTCATAGCTTATCCCCCCTGCAAGCTGGGAACTCTTGCCGATGTCGTAGGATGCGGTGACGATCCCCCCGTCCAGACTGCCGTAGTAGCCGTTGCGTTTGTCGTATTCCAGGCTCACCAACAGCGGCGCGACGGGGCGCAGGGCCACCCCTGCGTGGTAGACGTCCGCCGAGCCGCCGTCGCCATAACCCTGGCGGTTGTAACCCGCGTTGAGCGACAGCTTGTCGTTCAGGAGGTAGTCGACCCGGAATACCCCTTCCTTATAGCGGTTTACGGCAAATACCGAGTAGATGGAGGTGGCGTCGAAGGTCGGATAGCTCTGGTAGTACTCGCCGGTAAAGATCAGGTCCGAGCGCGGGTAGTATTTCAACCCGCCCAGCACCTCGTTGAAGGTTTTCGAGGCGATGTCGTACCTGACGGTGCCGTAGGCCTTGAGGTTGTTCAGCAGGTACTGCTTGGCCGTTGCCCCGATGACGTCCCTCGACACGTCGCCGTCGTCCCATTTGCGCAACCAGCTGACCTCGAGATCGGTCTGCCTGAAGCCGGCCAGGTAGGCGGCAAGGCCGAAGGTCGCGTTGCCCGGGTCGCCGATTTCACCGTTCAGGCCGAAGAGGACGTCGCGCCCCCCCAGTACGGTGAAAGCCACCGGCCCGACGTTTTTCAGGTCTATCTGGGCGCCATCGATGATGGCGCTTCCTGCGGCGAGGTTGACGAACTGGCGCCCCACCCTCAGGTCGATCTTGTCGAACAGGCCGCGGTAATCGCCGTAAAGGTAATAGAGCCTGCCGTTTAGCCCTTCCCCGTTGGTGAAGTCCTGCGATCCCCTGCCGTAACCGTGGATCGAGAACTTTCCGGCCTTGTCGATGCTGGTGATGGAGAGACGCAGATATTCGGCGAGTTCTATCTGACGGTGGTCATTCAGCAGTTCGTTGCTGAATGAGAGAAACTGGGTGGAACTTCTGCCGCGGACCTCAGCCGCCCAGCTTGTTGAAGCGGACAGCACAGAGATGCACAGAAGCAATCGCAATAACCCTTTGATCCCCATTAAGTCGACCTCCTTTCCGAACGTAATTTCATCTTCAACAATACCAAGCCTCTGGTTCTGCGGACCCCGTCACCTCCTCGCCATGAATTTTGACTCCCTTGATATGGACTTCGCACTGCCATCTTGCAGCCGATGCTTGCAGAAAGTCGGAGCCGGCGCCTCTTGCCCCAATTGCCGGCTGTTCGAATCTACGGGGTAAGTATCTGGTACTGAATCTCCCGGGAGTTCTGTATCAGTAGCGGCGGCTGTGCCGGGTTACTTCATGACAGCCTACTCAAAGGGCCGATGCCGGTCCGGATTCCCAGACATTGGACGGGCGACCCATCCGCTGCTGCCATCCATCCCTCGACAATGCGTGTCACCCCCCGGAGAAACATTAACATTTACCAATTGCACGGATAATAATTATCACCCTTTAATAAAAAGACAAGCATCAAGGAGTATTTTTAATCCAGTCCGGCACTTTTATCCCCCCTTCGACCGGCTCAGACACCGGGCGGGCGCACAGACAGAGACTCTCGGTGTGCCGATCCGGCGTGGATTGACGCCGATGAGAGAGTCGGGCGCATCATCATTGCCCCTACGGAATGGGCTGCAGTGGTGACATGATTTACGGTCGGATGAGGTCGGATGATTTGCGTAGGATGGGAGTCAGCGCAGGTAAACTAATGAAGGGAACTCTTGCACAGGCACCATCAACGCTTCGATGTTGGCGGTGACTGCTTAGGGGGGAGCTTTCCGGCAGTAGATGATTTGGAAACGGAGCTTAGGTCTGGGCTCTCACAATGCCACGCTCAGCCTGCGGCAAAGCTCCTCGCGCTCCAGGTCGAGCCGACCCTTGTCCCAGCCGAGCTCGCGGGCCATGGTTTCCAGCACGAAGGGGGCGGCACGCCGCGCCCCCTCGTTGTCCAAAAGGGCAAGCGGGATGCGGCGCGCCAGGAAATCGGCGCCGGTCAGGGCGAACTCGTGCCTGACGGCGTAAAGGAGCTCTCCCTTCAGATAAGGGTGGCCCGGCACCAGCTGCTCGTCGAAGGGGGGGGTGCAGAGCGCCGCCACCTGCGCGGCGCGGTCGCCGTAGCTGCGGTGCAGGTGCCAGGCGCTCTCAGGCGAGATGCCGAAGGCTCCGGCGAGTACCGGGGCCGCGTCGGGCCGGAACTCGCCGGAGCCGCAAAGCAGGATCCGGTCGGTGCGGCACCCCCGGGATGGGACGAGGCCGGCGACGCGCTGCGCGTAGTCCACCGTGTCGCGCGCCATCTTGCGGTAGGTGGTCCATTTGCCGCCGGTTATGGTGATGAGCCCGGATGGGGAGCGGCTGATCACGTGGTCGCGGGCCAGTCTGGCCGTGTCGGCAGCCGTGAGGTCGGCAACCAGCGGCCTGAGCCCGGCCCAGGAGGCCCTGATCTGCGGGCGCTCCGGTCCGAAGTCGAAATAGTGCCCCAGGTGGCGCAGCAGGTAGTCGACGTCCTTGCCGCTCACCTGCGGGTGGTCGCAGGGCTCGGCCGGCTCGTCGGTGGTGCCGACCAGGCAGCCGCCTTGCCAGGGAAGGATGAAGAGCACCCTGCCGTCCTCGGTCTTGGGGATGGTGATGCCGCTGCCGTCCGCCGGGGCGAAGCGCCGGGGAAGGACGATGTGGATGCCGGAGCTGACCTGTAAGAGCGGCGTTGCCTCGGGATCGTCCAGGCGGCGCAGCAGGTCGGCCGCGGGGCCGCAGGCGTTCACCACCGCGCGCGCGCGGATCTCCCACTGCCGCCCGCTCATCTGCTCCCGCACCCGCGCGCCGGCGAGCTTCCCCCCCTGCCTGCAAAGTTCCACCACCTCCAGGTGGTTGGCCACGGCGGCACCGTGCTCGATAGCCGTCTGCGCCAGCGCCAGGTTCATCCGGGCGTCATCGAACTGGCCGTCGTAGTAGAGCACCCCCCCCTTGAGCCCTTCCCCCTTGAGCATCGGGAAGCGCTTAAGCATCTCGGCGCGCGACAGCAACCGGCTGCCGCCGATCCCGGCGCTTCCGGCCAAAAGGTCGTAGAGCTTCAGGCCGGCATAGACGTAGGGGAGCTCGGCGTAACGGTACAGCGGGGTGACCAGGGTGAGGCGGCGGCACAGGTGCGGGGCGATCCTGAGCAGCACCCCCCGCTCGTGCAGGGCATCCCGGACCAGGTTGAACTGGACCCGGTCCAGGCGGAGCAGCGCCGCCTCGAGGTAGCGCACCCCCCCGTGCAGCAGCTTCGTGCTCCTGCCGCTCGTCCCGCAGGCGAAATCACCCTTCTCGGCCAGGGCGACCTTGAGCCCGCGGCTCGCCGCGTCGAGCGCGATGCCGCAGCCGGTGGCGCCGCCGCCGACCACCAGTAGGTCGAACAGCTCCCCTTTCGAGAGGGTATCGAGAAGCGCTCCCCTGTCCGTCACCACACACTCCTACGACAATTGACGATTGACAATGGACAATTGACAATCAACCCCAGCCCCTACACTACGACAATTGACGATTGACAATGGACAATTGACAATCAACCCCAGCCTTACACAACCAAAACGCGGCCGGCAAGCACGGTACGTCGCACCCGCCAGCAAACTCCCTCATCGCGTCAATCGTCAATCGTCAATCGTCAATCGTCAATCGTCAATCGTCAAACGTCAATCGTCAATCGTCAATTGTCAATTGTCTCTCGCCCACCCCAAAGAGAGCTGCACGCTGCGCTGCCAGCCACGGCAGAGCTCGGACCTGCGCTCCGGTGTCAGGCGCGGCTCGAAGCGCCGGTCCAGCACCCAATGCCCCGCTATCGACGCCTGGTCCGTAAGCCCCGCCCCGATACCGGCCAGAAGCGCGGCCCCCAGCGAGGTGATCTCGGTGCAGCCGGGGCGCAGCACCGGGGCGCCCAGAAGGTCGGCTTGCAGCTCCAACAGCAGATCGTTGCGCGCCGCCCCGCCGTCCACACGCAGCTCGCGAAGCGCCACGCCGCTCCCCCTCTCCATGGCCCGGATGGCGTCGACGGTCTGGAAGGCGATCGCCTCCAGCGCGGCGCGGGCCAGGTGGGCCCTGTTGCTGCCACGGGTGAGGCCCGCGATCACCCCGCGCGCGTAGGGGTCCCAGTAAGGGGTGCCCAGGCCGGAGAGGGCCGGCACGAAGTAGACCCCTGCGCTGTCCGGCACGCTGCGGGCCAGCGCCTCCACCTCGGACGCATCGGCGAAAAGGCCGAGCCCCTCCTTGAGCCACTGCACCGCAGCACCGGCTATGAAAATGGACCCTTCCAGCGCATACTGCACCCGCTCCCCGGGGAGCTGCCAGGCGATGGTGGTCAGCACCCCCTCGCCGCCGCCCCCCCCGGAGCCTGCGTTCATCACCACGAAGGCGCCGGTGCCGAAGGTCGCCTTCGCCATCCCCGGCTGGAAGCACCCCTGACCGAACAGGGCCGCCTGCTGGTCTCCCGCCACGCCGGTGATGGCGATCGCGGCGCCTGTGACCTCGTCCGAGGTCGTGCCGAAGCGCGACGCGCTGGGGAGCACCTCGGGGAGCATGGCGCGCGGCACGCCGAACAGGCGCAAAAGCTCCTCGTCCCAGGCCAGGGTCCGGATGTTGAACAGCATGGTGCGGCTCGCGTTGGAGAGATCGGTGACGTGGGAGCGCCCGCCGCTCAACCGGAAGATGAGCCAGGAGTCGACGGTGCCGAAGCAGACCTCTCCCCGCTCGGCCCGGCCGCGCAGCCCCTCGACGTGGGCCAAAAGCCAGGATAGCTTGCTGGCGGAAAAGTACGGGTCGAGCAGCAGACCGGTCCGCTCCCGGACCAGCGGCTCCAACCCCTGCCGCTTCAGCTCCTCGGTCAGTTCCGCCGTGCGCCGGTCCTGCCAGACGATGGCCCGGTGCAGCGGCTTCCCGGTGGCGCGCTCCCAGACCACGGTGGTCTCGCGCTGGTTGGTGATCCCGATCCCGGCGACGCTCGCGGCCGGCACCCGGCTCTCGGCCAGCACCTCCCTCAGGCAGCCGAGCTGGCTCTGCCAGATCTCCAGCGCGTCATGCTCCACCCACCCGGGTTTCGGGTAGTGCTGCGGGAACTCCCTGGCCGCCGTACAGAGCGCCTCCCCCTCGGGGGTGAACAGGGTCGCCCTGCTGCTGGTGGTCCCTTGATCGAGCGAGATGAGATAACTCACCTGAACCTCCTTTTTCACCAGAACCTCCAGATGAGCCGGGTGCCGATCCGCTCCTCCTGCTGCCGCCCCTCCCAGGACCACCCGGAGACCGGGCTCTGGTCGTAGTAAAGGCCCAGGTCGGTCCGGGGCGACAGGTGGATGCCTACCTCGCCGGTCCAGGAGAGGGTCGTGCGAAAGGGGCGGGTGAAATCGTAGCCGTAGCGGGTGCCGAGCCGCTGGCCGGTGCTGCGGTCCGCGCTCTCCACGGTGAGCACGGGCAGCTTGGCGGCCGCCGAAAGGTAGAGCGTCTGCGCCAGGGAAAGCCGCCACCCCGCCTGGGCGTGCACCCGATGGGTAAGCTCCTCGATCCCCCCCGAAGTCTCACGCCCCATGGCGCGGTAGCCGACCCCCCACTCCGGTTCCAGGACCAGGTCGTCGGCGGCCGAGTACTTCACCCCGGCCGTGGTGAGGAAACGGTCGGCGTCGAAAAATGCGCTGTCGGCAATGGGTTCGGAGAGGCTGGGCGTACCGAGGCCTGCCGCAAAGAGCGGCGAGGCGCAGAGGAGCAGGGCAATGAGGGGGGCGACAAGCTTGGTCATGGCGCCATTGTAACAAAAAACGCGTCACTTACTTAGCGCAAAATAGTTCAGCTCATTGACGCAGTAGCCGCTGACACGGGTAAAGATCAACATGGGAAGCGGCCAGCTGCGGCAGTCATTGGTTGTCCTGACTAATGCCGCACTGCTGTCAGTTGGATGCCGGATTTGTGCAGATCGAACGTTGAGACGTTGCGCAGGTTGGTGTTGTGAGAGTCAGCCGCGGTGTTGCCGCTCTTTGCTTCTGCATCATACCGTCCCGATTCGGCGGATACCAGTTCAGCCGTCACATCGCCCAGTCCGATCGAGGTGACAATTTTCACCGGGACCTTGAAGTCGTCGTCGGTCATCCAGATCAGCAGATCCCCGGTCCGCCTGAATATCCCGGGGGTTTTCTGCAACGGGCGGACCACCAGGGTGGCGACCTTGGTCAGGTTGGGCAGACGCATTTCCTCCCGGCGCAGGACTTCCACCGGCACGCTGGCGTAGGTCTCGCTGTCGAAGATGTTCAGGGTCTCCGTCTTGCCGACCTGCAGCTGGCGGTTCCTGAGGTAGTAGATGCCCGACAGGGTGTCGAGCACGTCGTCGGTCGGGACCGTCATGGTCACGCTGCGGGGGGTGATGAAGTCGACCCAGGAGACTGTCTTTTTCCTGAGGTTGATGCTGAATGCCTGATCGCTCCTGAAGGAGCCCTCCTGCTGCTTGATAGTGGTCATGATCAGCCTGCCATCGATGTGCCGGGTCTCGATCTCGTTGTCCACGGGGAAGAAGCCGGAGACTGCCGGGTTCGATTTCACCCTGAGCGTAATCACCGTCACTCCCTGGTCGTTCCTCGATTCCAGTTCCGCGCTTCCTATCGGCAGACCGTGCATGCTTATCAGGTAGCTGAGCTTTTCATATCTCGAGGCCAGGGACTGGCTCACCGTTCTCAACATGCTGGGAGCCTGACTGGCGAGTGCTGCCTGTTCCGCTTCCGCGGCGAGGGCGGGGTGCATCTTGACGCTCCGGGCGACCACAGCGTGATCCGCGCTCGGCTTTACCGGGGTCGCTGCCGGCTCCGGTTCCGGCAACGGCTCGCGCCTGGGCTCGGGCTGCTTCGGCTCGGGGGGGACCGGGTCGGCCTCGGGCATGGCCGGGGCCTTTGCGACGGCCCGGTCCTGTTCCGGGGGCGGGGCCGGCGCCTCGGCAACGGCGGGCTCCGTCGTCTCGGGTGTCTCCGCCCTGGCAGCTGCCGCAAGCTCCACCATGACGGCGAACGGCTGGTTCACCGGTGCGCTGAATTCGTAGCTCCCCAGCATCCTCATGAAAAAAAGGAGGAGGATGTGCACCAGGATGGAGAGCAGCGAGCAGAAAGCCAGCGGCCGGATTTTGTGGAAGTGCGCGTGCAACATGTAGAGCCCTCAGGGTGCTGCCCTGCTCAAGATGAAACTTTTACCGCGGCCGCCAGCCTCGAACCGGAGCGGTCGGAGATGAGCGGCAAATCCGGGTTAAGCAAAAAGGCCGGCACCTGGGTGCCGGCCGATGTTCTTCAAGGGTGGTGGAGAGGAAGCCGCTCCTCTCCACCGTTGCAAGGGTTAATTAGTAGGTGATCGGACGCACGATGCGCTTGATGGCGCCGTGATCGCCTCTGCCCTGTGCTGCGTTGTGATCGTCGCAACCGCCCCAGGTGCCGAAGCCTGAAGTTGCAGCCCCGCCTTCGCCTGTCACGGAAGGACCGACCAGTGCAGATGCGGCTGAACCGGTACCGAGGGTGTAGCAGCCTGCGCCGGCGGAAGCGGTGCCGGTCACGACGCCTGTGGTGGAGTTAATCACGGTGGCGGCGGTCTGCTGCCAGTGCTTCTGCTCCCAGTTGGTATCGTTGGAGATACCGCCGGTCACGATGGTGTAGGTTGCGCCGGCCGGGGTCACGACGTTGCCGCCGGTGAAGCCGCCCAGGGTACCCGGCACATGCATGGCGTTGCCGAGGCCCGGGAGGAAGCGCTCGACCTTGGTGGTGTTGCCCATGCCGTCGATGTAGGCGCCGCCCAGTACCGCAGGGTTGGTCAGCTGGGTCGTCGTGTTGGTGTTGTTAGCCGAACCGTGGATGCCGCCGTAGCCGTTGCCCAGACCGGAGTTGTGGCAGTTGAGGCACTGGATGCCGAAGATGTCGCCGAAGTCGGGGTTCTGCTCGCCCGGGTACGCGGTCTGCACCTTGGAGTACTTGCTGATCGGGCCTTCGAAACGGCTTTCGAACTGGGTGCCGTCGGTGGCCGTGCCGGTGGTGTAGCCGAAGAACGGCAGGGTGTTGCCGACGCCGTCGCAGCGGCCGGCCTGGTCGTATTCACCGGCATGGGGACCGAGTGCACCGGTTTTGTTGAATACGGAGCCGTATGCGGCGTATGCATGGCAGTTGTAGCAGACCAGGAAGGCGCCGTTGGGGTTGGTGAAGAGCACCTCGTTGGCCGGGATGGGCACGCCGGTGCTGGGGTTCAGGACGGAGCCGTCCACTCTGCCGACCAGGTAGGCGTTCTGGGTGTGGCGCTGGTCGGTGCCGATGGAGTTACGCAGCAGGTACTCGTTGTTGGAGCCGTGCGCGCCGATGGCGGCGGTAGTCGGCCTGCCGAGATTGTCGACGGAGGAGGCTTGTTTCCACTGGCCGACGGTGTGGCAGTCGCCGCAGTGCAGGGTGGAGTCGTCGCCCAGGGTGCTGGCGCCGGTGCGCGGAGCGACTTCGCCGGCTGCGTCTTCAAGCGGCTCGTAGAGCTGGTTCAGGACGCCTGCGTCGTACATGGTGGAGCGAACGCCCTGCAGAAGGGCCGAGGAGTTCTGGGCGAAGGTGGCCGGCGAGGCGATCCGACGAACGCCGACGGCGCGGGTACGGCCGGTGTAGCGCGGGCCTTTTACGCCGTGGTGAGAGTTGTTGGTGGTGTTGAACTGGCTGCTGGCGTCGACGACTGCCGGGCGCTGCATCTTGTCGTAACGGTTGGAGATGGTGTCGCCGAACGGGTTGGTGGCGGAGGCCACCTTGCCGGCGGCGGCGATGCCGCTGGTGTTGATGAGTGTCTGAATCTGGGTGCTCATCGCGGAAGTCGCGCCGTTGGCGTCATGGCAGCTCATGCAGAAGTTGTCCATGCCGGTGTGGCTCGGCAGAGCCGGATCCCAGGCGAAGTCGGCATCGGTATCGGCGTTACGCAGGTGGGTCCTGGCATCGCTCATATGCACGGCGACATCAACAACGACCGCTCCGGCGCTGATGGTGCCTTCCAGGTGGCAGGCGACGCAATGTGCGTCGTTCAGGGCCACGCCGGTTACGTGATGCGACCACTTGTCGAACTCGGTGGTGATGGCGCGTACGCCGTTGTTGTCGTTGACAAAGGTGCCGGTGGCGTTGGCGTCCTGTCCGACGGAGTGGCAACCCACGCAGCCGGCGACGGCCAGCTTCAGGTTATGCGTCACGTGGCAGGAGCCGCAGGTGTTGGTGTTGCCGCCGGTGTAGACGAGGTGGTTGGCATCGGTGATGGTAGGTACATGGCACTCGGCGCACCTGCCGCTGGCGGCCGGATCGGGAACGTTGTGGGAAGGTCCGTGGCAACCGGCGCAGCCCGTGCCCGTTATGCCGATGGCGGGGAACAGGGTGAAGGCGAGGTTGGAGTAGTGGCCGGACTGTTTGAAGTTGGCTACCAGGTTCTGGCCGTTCGAGTCAAGCGTGGTCTCGTGGCATTGAATACACCCCACATCCTGAGCCTTCTCAAGCGGTGCGGACATGACGATCGGGTTGGCGATGGTGGTCGTCTCGCCGTCTCTAACGACGATGCCGATGGCGAAACCCTCGAAGCTCACCACGGAGCCGCTCAGCGCCTTGACAACCAGGGTCACCGTGCCGGGGTAGATACCGCCTATGGTCCCCTGGTTGGTGACGGGGTCGATGGTGCCCCTGACGACCGGGATCGCTTTGCCGGCGTTGTCGATACCGGTGACGGTTACCTGGATCGCGGTAACCCCGGCAGGAGCGGCAGCTACCGTCTTGGCGGTGCTTTTACCGTCCTTCCACGTCAGTTTCGCAGCGACCTTGCCGGAATCCTTACCGGAGGTGCCGGCCAGGTTGCTCAGGTTGCTTGCGCCGCACCCTGTCAATGCAAAGATCAACAGTGCGTACAGCAGGTACTGCAGGTTACTCATGCCAGCATTTCTCATGTCGCGTTCTCCTTTGTTTTAGTTCGTTGCCGAACCGAGGGTCGTTACTGCCAGTTGCTGTTGCAATTGCATGTCCCCTACTGCCACCTCAATCTCACACCTCCTTTACAATTAGTTAAGTTCATAACAACCGGTGATCTGCTGCTTCGCTGGATATCGTGGTGCATGCCCCGTGCTGAAGAACCCGCGGGGAGTATCGCGTTTCGGCCGGTGGCCGGTCACCCGTCACAACGGGAAAACCAGGATGCCCGTGGAGAAAACGATGCCCGAAGGGAAGACATTCCCTCCTGACGCGCCTCCGGCCGGGAAGGAGGCGCCGCCGGTAACGGCGCCGGCCGGGTACAGCACCTCCCCGGTCACGTTTCCGGTCGGGAAAGAGACCCCGCTCGTGACGCCGCCGATCGGGTACAGCACCCCCCCCGCCACGACCCCGCTGGGATAGGTCACGCCGGATACCACGACGCCGGTGGGATAGGTCACGCCGGGCACCACGCTCCCTGCCGGGTAGACGACCCCGCCGATCACGGTGCCGCTTGGGGTAGTCACGCCGACGTTTACGGCCCCGACCGGGAAGGCGATACCGCCGACCACGGTGCCGGCCGGGTAGGTCACGCCGCCGATCACCACGCCGTCGGGATAGACGGTACCGCCCACCACCGTTCCGGTCGGATAGAAGACCCCCCCGATGATGGTGCCGGCCGGGTAGGTCACGCCGCCTATCACGGTGCCCGCGGGAAAGCTGATGCCGCCGATCACGGTGCCGCTGGGGAAACTCACGCCCGAGGTAACCACCCCGGCCGGGAAGGCGATGCCGCCCACCACGGTGCCGGCAGGGTAGGTCACGCCGCCGATCACCACCCCGTTGGGATAGACGATGCCGCCGATCACGGTCCCCGTCGGGTAGAACACGCCCCCCACGATGGTGCCGGCCGGATAGGTGACTCCGCCGATCACGGTGCCGGAGGGGAAGCTGATGCCGCCGATCACGGTGCCGTTAGGGAAGATCACGCCGCCGCTTGCGGCACCGGTGAGTACCGCTGCGAAATCGACCCCGAACCGGTTTGCATTGATGGTGACGGTTCGCCTCACCGGGATGAACTGGATGAAGGAAGCCGGTCTCGGGGTGATGATGTAGGTGCCTGCAGGCAGCCCGAAGAACGAGTAGTCGCCGTTCGCGTCCGTGACCACCTGGGCGGAGGTGACGCTGTTGGTCAGGATGACCCCGGGAAGCCCCACACCGTTCAGGGTCACCTTGCCGAAAATGGTGAAGCTGTTGGGAACCGGGGCGGGGGTCGTCACCGAGAGCGCGTTGCTCGGGTCCGAGATGTTGCCGGAGTTGTCATATGCCTTGACGGTGTAGACGTAGGTGGTGGACCCCGTCGTGGTGATGTCGGTGAAGCTCAGCTGGTTATGGACATCCGCCAGCTGCGAGCCGTCCCGGTACACCAGATAGCCGGCCACGAAATGGGTGGCGTCGGCATTGGGCTTGGTGGCGGCCGACCAGATGAGGGGGACCGAATCGAATCGCGTAGGGCCGGCCAGCGCCAGGTTGGCCGGCGGGTTCGGCTTGGTGGTGTCGTTCAGGTCGATCCTGGCCGGGGTGATGACGCCGACCGGGAGGCTTGAGTCGGAGCGCACGCCGGCGCTTGTGAAGGACTGGACCGTGTAGCTGTAGCTGGTCGAGGCCTGCACGTTGTTGGTGTCGGTGTAGGCAGGCTGGAAGACGGTGGCCACCTTCACGAAGGTGCTGCTGGAGCCGCCGCTGCGCAGCACGTCGTACCCCACGACGGCCGGGCCGGCGGGGTTGTTCGGGGCGGTCCAGGCAAGGGCTACCGAGTTGCTCGTGACGGAAAGGACGCTCAAGTTGGTCGGCGTGGCCGGCTTCCTGTTGTCGGTGATGTTGGGATTGGCCGGCGTGACGACGGTGAGCGGAGTCGACTCGGCGGACTCGATCCTGTTGGCGACTGCCGTTACCGTGTAGACGTAGCTGGTCCTCGGGAAGACGCTGTCGTCGTTGTAGCTTCTGCCGGCGATGCCTTGGACGATCAGTATCCCGTCGCGGTAGACGTTGTAGGTCACGCTGGCGGTCGCCGAAGCCGCCCAGGTCAGGGGCACCTTGTTGAAGAGCACGGCTCCCGACAGGGCGAGGCCGGTCGGCGCCGCGGGACGGACCGCACCCGGGGTCACGCTGGTGCGCACCGTCACGGGGAGGGAGGCCGGGGAGAGGTTGGAGTCGGCGTCGGAGGCCTTGACGTAGTAGGTGTAGCTGGTGTTCGCCGTGACGGCGAAGTCGATGTAGGAGGTCTCCACGGTGGAGGCGAGGAACTCACCGTTGCGGTACACGTTGTACCTGGCGGCGGGGATCACCGTCCCGTCGATCCTGGTCTTGGTGGACTGCAGCCACTTCAGGTTCACCTGGGTGTCGCTGAAACCGGTGCAGACGAGCCCTTGCGGGGCTGTGGGCGGCAGGATGTCGGTAGCCGGCGGGGTGGTGACCGTTACCGTGTTGCTGACACCCGAGAAGTTGCGGCTCGCGTCGAAGGCGGCTACCTGATAGCTGTAGGTGCTGGACGGCAGAGCCAGGAAGTCGATGAACGTAGCTGCTGCGGGACCGACGCTGCCGACGGGAAGGTAGATCCCCGAGGCATCGGCGCGGTACACCAGGTAACCGGCGACGTCCGCGCTGCTGGAGCGGGTCCAGTTGAGGGTCACGCTCTTGGCAGTGGTGGCGCCGACGGACAGGCCGGTCGGGGCCGCGGGGGGGGTGTTGTCACCCAGGGACGGCACCGGCACCTTGGCGAATTGCGCGTTGGAGATGGCCGCGATGATCGCGGCGTTCGCCTGGTATTCCGGGGGGAGGAGCCCCTGCGCCTTGAGCGCGGCGATCGCATTGGCGATGCCGAGCTTGATCTTGTCCGCGGTGGCCCCGATGCCGCCGCTTTGCGCGAGGGCGGCGGCCGCTTCCTGGGGGCCGTTGGGGAAGGAATTCATCGCCCGAATGGAGACGAGCAGGTCCTGCTGCGCCCGGGTGGTGTTGACGTCCGTGGCGCTGGTCGGCGGAGGTATCTGGCTGAAGTTGGGCCCGAAGTAGGTTTCCAGGACGATGTTGGCCTTGCGGATGTTGTCCGAGGTCAGCGGGGAGTTGCTGGCCGCCAGGTACTGCAGCACCATGTTGGTGGCGAGGCTCACCATGACCGGAGGGATGGTCTCCGCGCTTATCAGATTCTGCGGCACCGCTGCCTGGATACGTATGTTACCCTTGGTGGCCTCGACGATCACCGCACCGTTGTAGCCGGCGGGTATGAAGATGCGGTAGCGTCCCTTGCTGTCCGTCTGGACGCTCTGTATGCTGAGCGGCACGTTGGACCGTACGCCGTTGGCGTCGATCGCATACACGGTCACCGTTGCATCCGCCAGCGCCAGGCCGGTCACAGGATCGGATACGACACCAGAAATGGATTTTTGCGCCGTCTGAGATCCACCGCCGCTATAATCGCCGCACCCGAAAAGGAGCAGTGACAGAGAGGCGAGCAGCAATGCTCCAAACGAGAACCTCTTCCAGTTAACCCACATACCGAACTCCTCCTTGTGCTTATAACTCATATGTTTTCCAGTCACGGTGAATGGTCAGGAACTCAAGGCTTCGATGCTGATGCCGACAGCGGCCGCCGGGGAGCGGGAGTCCCGTCAGATGCCCCCGACTCCGCCGTTCGCGTCGCTGTCCGGCCTGCCGGTGAAGTCCAGGATCTGGTTCGCCCCGTTGATTCTGAAATTGTCAGCCGTCATGCCGTGGTTACCGATGGAGTCCAGCAGCGCAAACCCGTAACCGGTCAGGGTCGGTGTCAGCGCGTAGTAGCCGGAAGGAATGCCGTTCAGGGAGTAATTGCCCGCCGCGTCGGTGACCGCGGTGAAGATGGCGTCGCTGTTGGTCAGCAGGGCGCCGCTGTTGTTCTTGGTGACCAGGGTCAGCGTCACCTGGGCCATGGGCGCCCCCCCGGTGAGCCTCGCCACGTTGCCGGAGACGCTGAAGCTGGCCAGGTCGGCCGTGAAGTCGACGAAGGCGTAGTTGCGGGCAGCGCCGATGGTGAACGCCTTGGACGCGGCGTCGAAGCTCACCGCCTGCGCGTTGAAGACGTCGGAGCGGGAAGCGCTGATGGTATAGTCGCCGTTACCGAGGCCGCTGATGGCATAGCTGCCGCTGCCGTCGGTGACGTCGGTGAGGATGCCGGCGACCCCCGCGCGCTGGGCGCTGATGGTCACGCCCGCCAGCCCCTGGCCGTTGGCGCTCGCCACCTTACCCGACACGGTGTTGGGGTTGAAGGAGTGGAACGGGGGGACCGGGCAGTCGGCCGCGGCCACGGTCACGGCCGAGTTGGCCCGGTCGAAGCTGTAGCCCGCCTTGGCGGGGGTCACCGTGTAGCTTCCCTGCGGCACGTTGCCGATCAGGTAGCTGCCGTCGGCCAGCGTGGTGGCGCTGCCGTAGGAGACGGCACCGGTCGCCTGATCCCTGACGCTCACCGTCACCCCGGCAAAGCCGGCGCCTTCCAGCGTCACGCTCCCGGAGACGGCGTGGGTGGCGAAGCCGGTCGCCACGTCCCTGGTGATCGGGGCCACCGGCGAGCTGCCGCTGTCCGTGATGGTGACGCTGCCTGCGGCAAGTTCGATCCTCACCAGGTCCAGCATGTGGTCGAGCCCGGTGCCGTTGGCCTGGTAGAGGTCCTTGATCGGGTCGACGGCGAGCAGGTTGTATTTCTGCAGGATCGGCCTCAGGGTGGCCTTCACGTCCAAAAGCGCCTGGGGCAGGCGGTCCGCGACCCCCTGGAACGCCCCGGGGGCGGGCGCCGCGTAGATGGCGGCCAGGTCCGCTCCCCCGGCTGCGTTGGCGACCACCAGGTTGGTGAGCGGGTTGATGTTGGCGGTCCCCTTGTCGCCGGCCAGCGAGTACAGCGTGTACGGCGTGCCGTTTGCCTCGCCGGTGACCCTGAGCAGGAACGGCTTGGTCAGGCCGGTCACGTCGAAGGAGAATCTGCCGTCGGTGGTCGCCTTGCTGAGCTCCCTGGGTGTGGCTGAGGCATCCTTCAGGGAGACGTTGCCGACGATGACCAGTCCGGCCGCGGCCACGCCGGATACCGTATCCGCCTGGGGGGGATTCTCGTTCCCTCCGCCTCCGCCTCCGCAGGCGGAGACCAGCAGCAGCAGGGCGGACAGCAGTATGGCGACGATGCTGTTTCTCATGTATTCATTCCTCAAAGTTTTCCGGGCGCTCTCTTTTTGTCGGCCTATTTCCACAGGAAAATCACCTTATTGGGATCAGGGTTGTTGCCGTTCACGTCGAAGTGGCAGGAAACGGTGCAGGCCCCGGTGGCCGGCTCGTAGTTAACGAAGCTGGCCAGCGTGGTTGCCGCGACCCCCTCGAAAGCGGGGGTTGCCAGACCGACGAAGTGGCTGGTCAAAAGGTCCGGGTTATGGCAGGTGGTGCAGGTGATGGTGAAGCCGTCCGGCCCGTTCAGGTGGAACAGGTGCAGGTTCTCGCCGAACTTGAACCCGGAGAAATAGGCGTTGTACTGCGGCAGGGCCTGGTTCAGAGGCTCGTGGCAGCTGGTGCAGTCCTGGGCGACGTCGATGGTCTCGCCGGTTCTCCAGTTGGGGCTCTGCTGCCCGCCGTGGCAGGCGACGCCGGAGCACCTTCCGCCGGCGTAGGCGAAGCTGCCGGTCTGCGCCTGCAGGCCGGTGGAGAGGTTCAGGAAGGCCAGGCCGACCCCCACGGCGTGCTTGTCGGTGCCGGTGCCGGCTCCGCGATGGCAGGCACGGCAGCCGACGCCCAGGGCGAGGTGCGCCGCATGGGCGCCCGCCCTGTTGGGGGCGGCGGCTCCGCTCGGCCCGTTGGGCGGCCCGCCGTGGCAGGAGGTGCAGCCGCTGGAAGTGACCGCGGGGCTGGTCACGTGGCAGGCGATGCCGAAACTCGGGTCGGTCGAGAGGCAAGAGGGGGCCGAGTCGATGGAGACGCCGTTGGCAGCGGTGGCGTGGCACAGGCCGCACGCCTGGGCGAGAGTGGTGCTCCCCCTGACGACGCTGCCGTTGAAGGTCGAGGCCGCGTGGAAACCGGTGCCGCTGGCCGGGTCGATCCACGACGAGGGGTGTCCCAGCGTGTGGTCGCCGTTGGCATGGCAGGAGAGGTTCACGCCGTCCAGGCTGAAGCTGGGGCTGAAGCAGCTCACCCTGACAGCCCCGCCCGCAAGGTCGACGCCGTGGCACTCCGAACAGGAGGTGTTGCCGGAAACAGCGGAACTGCCGCCGTTTAACTTCCGGTATTCGACCCAGTGCTGCTGCACCCAGTTGACATAGCCGGCGCCCACGACATGTCGGCCCGCCCCGTCGATCACGGCGGAGGCGGAATCGTTACTGTTGCTGCAGGCAAAAAGCGCCGTCAGCACCAGAGGAATCGAGACCATCTTCATCAAAACAGTCATTCTTGGCATATCCTCTCCTATCGGTGGCAGGCGACGCACCGCTCGTTGTTGGCTCTGCCGTGGCATCGGTAGCAACTGGCCGGATCAAGCTTCCCCTCGATCTTGTGCAGCGTGAGGTAGTCTCCGCGGTGCGGCATCATCCGGTCCGGGCGGTTGCCGTTTTTCAACGCAGGCTTCATGTCCGCCTTGTTGGTGTGGCACTCCGTGCAGAAGGAGACCTTGTGGCAGGTTACGCAGAGCTGCTCGTCGGAGCCGGCATAGAAGCGGTGGTTCTGCACGAAGGTCCGGCTATGGTTGAAGGAGGCAAAGGCCTTCATGGTCCCTTTCTGCTGGTCCTCGTGGCACTCGGCGCAGCTCACCGGCCCTGCGGCCAGCTCCTCCGGGTGCGAGGCGGGGAGGCTCGGGAGCGCCTTCAGCTGTGCGCAGGCGGAGAGGGCCAGGAGCCCCGCCAGCGTCAGTAGAGTCAATATCTGGTTGGTGGGCCTCATTTCTTGCCTCCTTTTGCGATGTTCATGTTGTAGGTAAGGCGTACCAGACCTTTCAACTCGTCGTCATACTGGGGATTTTGGCCATAGCTCAGGTCGCCGGAAAGGGAGAGGTCCGGCGTCAGGTGGTAGCCCAGCGATGCCAGCGCCTCCCAGGCGTGGTCCTTGCCCTGCACCGGCTCCTTGAAGAGATAATCGATCAGGTCCAGCGAGGCGATGTAGCTCTTCGTGTTGCGCATGACATAGCCGCGGAACTCGTGAAAGGATCCGGAGGCCGAGGCGACCGGGATGATGGCGAAGTCCGAGCTGGAGCGCAGGTAGTGGTAGCTCAGTCCGCTGCGCACCGAATTGTCGAAGAAGCTGCCGCGCAGATCGCCGCCGAAACGGTCGGCCTTGCCGAGGTCGCGGTTGTAATGCTTGAAGTCGGCGGAAATCTCGGCATTGCCGCTCACCGTGTACGTTGCAGCCGCGCCCAGGATACGCGACTCCTGCCCGAGGTTCCTGATCATGTCGGCAAAGAGGATGGAGGAGAAGAAGTAGTCGCGGTCGTTATGCTCGTCGTAGTTTGCCGAAAGCACCAGTTCCTTGAGCGGCGTCACCTGCAGGAGGTAGCTGTGCTCGGCGATCTTCGAGGTCTCCGTGTTGTAGCTCGTGTGACCCGAGATCTGCACCATGCGGTGGGGGGCGAACCAGAGATCGCCGCCCAGAAGCCGGTGGTTGCCGTAGCTGCCGTTCAGTACGCCGAAGGGGACGTTGTTGCGGGTGGGTGCGGCCGACTCGTAGACCCCCGAGAAACCGAGCTCCAGAAGGCCTCCCTTGCGGTAGTTGACACGCCCGCCGAAGATGCCGTCCCCCTTGCCGTCGGTCCCGGCGCCCAGGATATCCACCGTATGCACCGTGGCGCCGCCGAAGGTCGAGATGCCGAAGCCGTAAGGGAGATCGGTGCGGGCACTCACCCCGTCCAGTTGCTCGTTCACGATCCCTTCGTTGACGAAGACGCGTCCGGCGCGCACCCTGGCATTGGCGCTGTTGAAGCGGTACTGCAGGTAGCCGTAGGTGAGGCTGCCGTCGAAGCGCTCCGATCCCTCGACACGTTCCCTGGTGTCGCCGAGGTCAACCCGTCCCCATCCGTAAAGGTGTATCGAGAGGTTGCCATCGCCCAGCTGGTCGGAATCGACGCCGAGAAACTGGGTGAAGGGGACCAGGTTCCTGCTCCCGGAGCCGGCTCCCTCCTCTTGGAAACGCATGATCGAGGTGGAATCGACTGAACTCCCCGCGTGGGCGACGACGGGCAGGGCCGCCAGGATAAGGGCTGGAAACAACCGACAAAACGCTTTTTTCATAGGGGCTCTCCTGTCCCGTAGGTAACCATGCAAGCATGGAAAGTCATGGTGTGGTGCAGATGTTCGGGTAAACGAGTCCTGACGAAAATCAAACTGCAGCGGGCCGGCGGTGCAGGCCTCAGGGGCTTCCAATCTCAGATGCGGCTGCCGCGGCGGGTCGCGGCTAAGCGACCGTGACGCGGCAGGCCCTGCCGGCGACCCGGGGTCGGGTGCCGCATCACGTCAAAGCGCTGACATGGCCGAACCGGCTCGTGCAGAGCCTGGATAAAAATCCACAAGAGGTCATCCTGGCAGGAGTTGACCTCAAAAAGTCCAAGCGAGACTGTATTTGGGATGTGTTCCCAGGCAGGAGCGAAGTACCTGCGGAACTCTTTTTATGGAGGGGTGCTTGCCGCATAACAGTAATCAAATCAAAACCCTCTCGTTCAGGAATCTGCATTATATTTCAGCAAGTCTATGACTGCGCCGTGACTGCAATATGCTTACCAATGTCATAGAGTACTGTTTTATAATGATTGTTAAGGATTTTCATGTCGCTACTGAGCTGAATTCACAAGAAGATTTGACAGTAGCCATTCAGAATTTTGACAGTTGATACTGCACACTGTGTACAACTGACACTTCGGCACGTGCGGTACAGACTTTAGAACGAATTTAACCAAGGAAAGTTTTTTTCAGCGCGTTTTAAAAGCGAGTGGGAACCCCCACTGACAAAAATTTCAATTCACTATGACATAGAATCTCATATTAGCAAAAAATAATTCAATGCCAAATCAGACTGATACAGTCCTAGATTATAACTTACTTATTAATGCCAGTCCGTGATGTGTCCGACAGGGGGAAGCCCCCGGGTCGCGTCGATCTCCGGAAGGGGTGCCGCTACGGCGGCAGATTTTCATCGAATCGGCACGGGACATCGGGAAAAGTGCTGCGGGTGGCATGACGGGGGACGGGGAGCCGTTCAGGATCTGCCGGGGGGTGCTGTGAAGCGCTCGGCAGCCGGTCAGGACCGCCGACCCGCCCCGGGAGCCGTGGCGGGTTTTATCAGCAGGAGAAGCAAGAGCGCCGATACGGCGGCGAGGCCCGCCCCGAACAGGAAGGGGGCGACGCCGCCCAGGCGCTGCCAGATCAGGCCGAACAGGACGCTGGCCGGCAGCGCGCCTGCGCCGACGGCGAAGTTGTACCAGCCGAAGGCGGCGCCGCGCAGCGCCGGGTCGGCCATGTCCGCCAGGTACGCCTTCTCCACCCCCTCGGTGAGTCCGAAGAACAGCCCGTAGAAGGCGAAGAGCAGCCAGATCTGCCACTCGCTGGTGGCGAGACCGTACCCGAGGTAGGAGAGCGAGTAGACACACCAGCCGGCGACGATCACGGCCCTGCGGCCGACCCGGTCCGAAAGCGCGCCAAAGGGCATGGCGGCCAGCATCTTGACCAGGTGGAAGAAGGCCCAAAGCAGCGGGATCCTGAAGGCCGGCACTCCCAGCGTGCCCGCCTTCAAGAGCAGGAAGGCATCCGAGGAGTTGCCGAGGGTGAACAGGAACAGGATCAGGAGGTACCTTCTGAGCGGGCCTGCCGGGAGCAGGGCAAGCCGCACCGGCGCCTTGGGGAGTTCCGTTCTCTCGGCCTCGCTGACCTTCCAGACGATGAGCAGCACGGCGATCGCGCCGGGTATGGCGGCGAGCCAGAACACGGTCCTCAGGTCGGTGACGAAAAAGCTCAGAAGCGCCGTGGCGATCAGCGGACCGACCAGCGCCCCGGCGTGGTCCATGGAGCGGTGGAAGCCGTAGGCCTTGCCGCGCACCGAGGGGTCCACAGAGTCGGCGATCAGGGCGTCGCGCGGCGAGGTGCGGATCCCCTTGCCCACCCGGTCTCCGGTCCGGATCAGGAGCACCGCAGCCGCGGAACCGGCAAAGCCTATCAGGGGACGCATCAAGGCGGAGACGGAGTAGCCCCAAAGGACCAGCAGCTTGCGGCGGCGCACCCGGTCCGAGACGATGCCGGAGCAGAGTTTCAAAAGCGCAGCGGTGGACTCGGCCACCCCCTCGATCACGCCGAGAAAGGCGGGGCCGGCGCCCAGCACGCCGGTCAGAAACAGCGGCAGCAGCGGATAAATCATCTCACTGGATACGTCGGTGAAAAAACTCACCAGTCCCAGGATGAGCACGTTTCCCGTTATCCCCTTGAACACGCGGCACCTCCGTTTCTTCAGTGTACCCCGACCAGCGACTGAGACAATTACCCGCTATTACTTTCGGATATGTTGCAGGAAGCAGCAGGGGCAATGAGTCGATCGATAGCGGGAAGGCCCGAGACAGAAGAGCGCCGCCCTGATCCAGACGTCCGGTCCGTCATTAACACGGTTCAATTCTGTTGACTTTTGCGGTCGGATTTATTACCTATCTTAAACCATATTTGTCACAGCTACAGGGGAGGCCAGACGGCATGCACAAGGACAAGAGGACAGGGTTCATAGGCGGCGGGAACATGGCGGAGGCCATCATCAAGGGGCTTCTGGCCGGCGGGGTCCCGGCGGCGGACCTGGCCGTGTCGGAACCGTCCGAGACGCGCAGGAACCTGCTCTCCGAGCGCTACGGCATACAGACGATCAGCGACAACCAGGCTCTTTGCGAGATAAGCGGGACCGTCATACTGGCCGTCAAGCCGCAGGTCTGCAGCCAGGCGCTCAAGGGAATAGAGACGGCGACCTCCGGCAAGCTGTTCATCTCCATCATGGCGGGGGTTAAGAGTTACGCCATCGAGGGGATGCTGGGTTCCGAGGCGCGGGTGGTGAGGGTGATGCCCAACACGCCGGCGCTGGTCCTGGAGGGGGCGACGGCGATCTCGCGCGGTTCCCATGCCACGGACGAGGACCTCTCCCTGGCGCGCAGGATCTTCGACATGGTCGGCACCACCTGCGTGGTGGACGAGAAACTGCTGGACGCGGTGACCGGCGTTTCCGGCAGCGGCCCCGCCTACGTGCTGACCTTCATCGAGGCGCTGAGCGATGCCGGGGTGAAGCACGGCCTGAGCCGCGAGGTGGCCACGGCCCTTGCCACCCAGACCGTCTACGGCACGGCGAAACTTCTGCTGGAGACCCGCGAGCACCCGGCGGTGCTGAAGGGGCACGTCGCATCGCCCGGCGGCACCACCATCGCCGCCATGCACTCCCTGGACCGTGACGGTTTCCGCGCCGCCACCATGAACGCCGTCGACGTCTGCGTGGCGAAATCGAAAGAACTGGGGGAGCGGTGAAAACCAGGACGACCGTCACCGTGCGGGGGCGCGTTCAGGGGGTTGCCTTCCGGCACCACACGGCCCGCGCAGCGGCGCAGCACCAGGTGAGCGGCTGGGTGCAGAACCTCCCCGACGGCTCCGTGCAGGCGTGTTTCGAAGGCGAGGAGGAAGCGGTCCGGGCCATGGTAAAGTGGTGCCGCAGGGGGCCGGAGCTGGCGCGGGTGGATGAACTGATCGAAAAGCGGGGCGATTACACCGGCGAGTTTGCCGGGTTCGGCATAAGGCATGGAGATGAATGAGCGCATGAGAAGAATACTGAAGACACTGTTGGGGGCGCCCCTTTTTCTGGCGTTGCTGTTGCTCCTGGCGCCCGGGGCCTTCGCACAGGACACCCTCGATCTGGACAAGGCGGTGAGGATAGGGAAGGGGAAAACCATGGTGATCGAGTTCACCGATCCCGACTGCCCCTATTGCCGCAAAGCCGAGGCCTACTTCCAGGGCAAGGGGAACCAGGTCACCCGCTACATCTTCTTCGTCCCGCTGGCGAACCACCCCGAGTCGAAGGGGAAGGTGCAGTACATACTCTCCGCCAAGGACAAGGAGCGGGCCTATCTGGAAGTGATCGCCGGCACCTTTAACAAGAGCAAGCTCGCCGGCATCACCCCCGAAGGGATACGCCTGCAAAAAGAGCATCAGGAGATAGCGCGGGCCAACAAGATGAATTCCACACCGACCTTTATGATCTACGGCAGGATCATAGAAGGATTCGACCTGAAAAAGCTGGAGCCGCTGGTGAAGTAACGGCAGAACCGGGGCTGGGGGCTGGTTGAACCGGGAATAGGGGCTAGCGAACTACGGGAAATCAACCGTCCCTCAGTCCCGGTCCATCTAGCCCCTAGCCCCGGTTCACCTAGCCCCGGTTCACCTAACCCCGGTTCACCCAACCCCTAGCCCCCGGTTCACCCCGCCTTGATGGGCCACCCCTTCTCGAAGCCGTCGGGGTAGAACCTCTCCCGTGTCCTGTTAAAGTACCCGTACTGGATCCTCGGGAACTCCCGCTTAACCTGCTCCAGCATCCGATACATGCCGATCCCCCTACCCTGCACCCCCATCCTCTCGTTGTAGAAGGCGGGGTCGATGGAGAGGTTCCTCATCTGCAGCATGTCAACGCCGGTCTCTTCGATGAATCTCAGCAGCGCCTCCACCTCGGACGGGCTGTCGGTCACGCCGGGGGAGACCAGGTAGTTGATCATGGTGAAGAGCCCCTTCTGCTTGGCGGCCTTGACCGACTCCACCACGTCGGCGAAGCGATAGCCGTTGGGGCGATAGTACCGGTTGTAGAACTCCTCCTGCACCGAATTCATCGAGAAGCGCATCGAGTCCATCCCCGCATCGCACAGCATCCGGACCTTGTCCGGCTTCGAGCCGTTCGAGTTGAAGTTCACCGTGCCCCGTGAACTCCCCGCCTTAAGCCTCCTGGTCGCCTCGGCCACCGTATCCGCCTGCATGATCGGGTCCCCCTCGCACCCCTGGCCGTAGGAGACAATCGGGTCCGGCGCCTGGAGCAGGTGCGGCAGCATCAACTGAACGATCTCCTCCGGCGTCGGGACGAACGGTATCCGCTCGTGGTTCGAGGGGCAGCAGTCCGAGGGCTGCATGCTGATGCACCCCAGGCAGCGGGAGTTGCAGACCGGCGAGGTCGGGATCGGCGCCTCCCAGCGGCGAAAGAACAGGTTCTTGGCAGCGAAGCAGTGGTAGTCGACGGCGCAGCGCGACAGTTGCTCGATCAACCTGTTCTCAGGGAACTGCGCCACCATCTGCCTGACCAGCGGATCGAGCAACCTGTCGTCGTAGTTCTTGGGAAGCCAGTTCTCGTTGTCGTCCACCCGGGTCGCGGCCACCACGAAGCGCTCGCGCTCCTCGTCCCACCCGACAGCCGTATAGGACCAAAGCGGCAGATGCACCTTCTTCTTGCTGTAGTCGCAGGCGGGAAGCAGCGTGCGCATGTACCCGGGCGCCATGAACGCCGATACCGCCTGCACCGGGATGCTGCGCCGTCCTTCCTTGACGCGGCTCACCGTGATGAAGCGGCGCTCCCGAGCATCCCAGGCGATCGGGGGAGTATCAGGAATCGTGAAGAGGCGGCTGTCCTCGGGAAGCGGTATCAATTCGACCGACTCCGGCAGCAGCGCCTCATTGCCGCTCATTCCGGCCATGGTCAAGTAAGGGTGATCGAAGATGTTGCCCTGGCTGTCGGCGTAGAGCAGTTTCGGGAGCTTTTTGGCTTTCATATCTATCCTAATGTCGGGTCCAGCCCGTATCTTGTAACCTGTAGAAGCGGCATTGCTGCCGCGATTAGCTGCGACCCGTCACAGTAGCAAAAAACGTCAGTATCGGCAAGACCCGCGACGCAGCACCTTTCACCTTTCACCTTTCACCTTTCACCTTTCACCTTTCACCTTTCACCTTTCACCTTTCACGCTTTTCCGCTACAATCCGCGGCATGAAGATCCTGCTCACCACGCTGCATGCCAAATACGTTCACTGCTCACTCGCCCTCCCCTACCTCGCCTCCGCCTGCGCCGACCTGCCGGGGCTGGAATTCCGGATCTTGGAGCTTACGGTGAACGAGCAGCAGGACCAGCTTCTTGCCAGGCTTCATGGAGTTCACGCCGACGTCATCCTGTTTTCCTGCTACATCTGGAACACCGAGCTCACCTTGAAGCTCGCCTCCGATTTGAAGCAGCTCTCACCCGGCACCGTCGTCATCCTGGGCGGCCCCGAAGTCTCCTTCGGCGCCTTCGACATGATGGTGCGCAATGCGGCCGTGGACTGCATTGTCCGGGGCGAGGGTGAGGAGATCTGCCGGGAACTGCTGCAGGCACTTAGCGACGGCGCCCCCCTTGATGAGATCGCGGGCATCACCTACCGGGAGGGCGAAGAGATCGTCGCCAATCCCGAGCGCGCTGCGCTAGCCGAGTTGGACAGCATCCCCTCGCCTTTTACGGCCGCGCTCGTCGACCTGGCCAAACCGCTCGTGTACTACGAGACCTCCCGCGGTTGTCCCTTCTCCTGCGCCTTCTGCATGTCATCCATCGACAGCGGGGTCCGCTCCTTCTCCATGGAGCGGATCCGGCACGACTTGAGCCTCTTGATGGAGAGCGGCGTGCAAACGGTGAAGCTCGTTGACCGCACCTTCAACTATGATGCGGCAAGGGCGAACGAGATCTGGAGCTTCATCCTGGAGCGCAACCAAGGCAGCAAGTTCCATTTCGAGATCGCCGCGGAGCTTTTGACCGGCGACAACCTGGCGCTGTTGGCCCAGGTTCCGGCAGGGATGTTCCGGTTTGAGATTGGAGTGCAGTCAGGCGGCGAGGAGACACTGGCTTCAGTTGCGCGCAAGTCGAGCCTGGACAAGCTCTTTGACAACGTGCGGCGCCTGAAATCGCAGACCCGTGTGACAGTCCATCTCGACCTCGTGGCGGGGCTTCCCGGGGAGTCGAAGGAAGGCTTTCTCAGTTCCCTGCAGGGGCTGTTCGCCCAGAACGCCGATCACATCCAGGTAGAGGCGCTCAAGGTCATGAAGGGGACCCCGATGCGCGGCATCGCGCGCAAGGAGCGTTATGCCTACTCCGAGGCCGCTCCCTACAAGATATTGCAAACCCCCTGGCTGAGCTTTTCAGATATTCGCCGCATAGACGGGATCAGCCGGCTTTTGGAAGTACTTTATAACAGTGGCAGGTTTGCGGCATCACTAGAGGAATTGGGGTCGGGCGACCCTCTTTCCGAAATCTTCGACGCGGCAGCCGAGTATTTCGAGGCCCAGCAGATCGCGTCGAACCTCTCCCTGCCGGCCCTGTTTGACGCAGTGTGGCGTTTTGCAGGAGCAAGGCTGAAGAACGAAGCGCTGGAGCGCGTGCGCGACGCGCTCTGCTTCGATCTCTGCCTGACAGGTTATCCGGGAGGGAACACGCCGAGTTTTTTCGAGGACGCGATGAAAACCCAAGGAAGCGTCCCGGTCGGCCTTGCTGCGACGAAGGCCGGCGAGCGAGTGAGATATTACCGGCGCCAGTTTGCCAGGGACTACCGTCAGAAGCCGTGGGCCGAGGCCGCGACCCAGCTGACCTTCATCTATCGTTCCGCTCCGGGAGCAGGCCTGCAAGTAGAGGTTCACTAGCACACGCTCCCCCCCCATTCAGGTCCATTCAGGTCCATCCTCCAAGCCACATCCAGCCGCCGGTCGCAGGAGTGAAAAAATTCCCCTTGCACTACCTCAGTCTCAGGCAATACTAGATTTGTTTTTTCTAATTGACTGTGAGGTGACCAAAGGGGAGCATCATGGAATTCTTCACCGTTTCGTGCCTGCGCAAGGGAAAGGTTTCCATAGATGGCAGCTACCTGGGGGAGAACAAGAGTGGTGCATCCCTTCGAGTCTTCCAGTGCGGCGCGGGTCTGCATGACATCTCCCTGCAATGCCAGACCGGGCGAAAGTGCCGGGAAATGACACAGCGGGTCATGCTTGCCGGGACCAACGCCTTCCTCCCCAGAGAAGTTCGTTTCTTCTGCGACCTGTAAGGCCAAAAGACAACCGGGACACGGATTTGATCCGGACTCTGGCTTTAAACTGCCTTCAATATCGCCAGCAGGAACTCCCAGTAATTCCCGACGCTGTCGATGTAAACCCTTTCATCCGGAGAATGGACGCTCTCCATGGTGGGCCCGAAGGAGACCATGTCCATCCCCGGGATGCGCTCGCCTATGATGCCGCATTCCAAGCCGGCGTGGATCGCCTTCACCCCGACCTCCTTGCCGGACAGCGACCTGTAACATCCCTTGGCGACCTTCAGTATGGCTGAATCCAGATTCGGCTTCCACCCCGGATACCCCTCGCTCACCTCGATGGCCGCGCCGCCCAGTTCGAAAACAGCCTCGACGCTTTCGACGACCTCCGCAAGACGCGAGGCAACCGAACTGCGCTGGCTCGTCATCAGCACGACAGCGTTTTCCTCGGTGCTGATAACAGCCACGTTGGTCGATGTTTCAACCAAACCGGGAATATCGGCGCTCATCTGCTGCACACCGTTAGGCAGTGCGGCAATGCTCAGGCAAAGCCTCTGCTGAAGATCCAGGTCGAACACCGGGGCACCTTGTGTCCCTGTCTGCTTGTCCATGGTCAGAACAAGATCAGGCTCGATCGGCGAGAGTTCCTCGCGGAAAACGGTGTTGAGCGCTGCCACAAGCGACCCTGCCTCGGCCAACTTCTGGTTCGGGATGTAGAGTAGCGCCCTGCATTCACGGGGGATGGCGTTTCGCATGTTCCCCCCGTCGATCGAGGAAAGCCGTGCGCCAAGCTCTGAAAGCCTGAGCACCGCGCGGTTCAGAAACTTGATCGCGTTGCCCAGTCCCTTGTCGATCTCCAGACCGGAATGTCCCCCCTTCAAACCCTTTACCGTCACACAGAGAAGGACTGCATCCGTCGGCGCGCTCTCTCTGATGACCTGCCACCTGGCCTGCGTGTCCTTTCCGCCGGCGCAGCCGACGTACAGTACGCCCTCCTCCTCGGAGTCGAGGTTCAGTAGCGTCCTGCTTTGGACGAGATCGGGGCTGAGGTTCTTGGCCCCCGTCAGCCCCGTCTCCTCCTCGATGGTGAAGAGCAGTTCCAGCGGCCCGTGCTCCAGGGATCGCTCTTCCATGATGGCGAGATTGGTCGCCACGCCGACGCCGTTGTCTGCACCAAGCGTGGTGCCGTTCGCCGTCAGCAGATCCCCTTTTCGCACCAGTTCTATGGGATCGTTCAGAAAGTCATGGACCTTGTCGGCGTTCTTCTCGCAAACCATGTCGAGATGGGCCTGCAGGCAGAGGCTGCGCGCACCTTCCCGCCCCGCCGTGGCGGGCTTTCTCACCACGACGTTGCCGCAGGCATCCTGCCTTGCCAGGAGCCCAAGCTCCTTTGCCCGGCCCAGGACAAACTCCCGGATCCGTTCTTCGTGCCCCGAGGGGCGCGGTATGCGGGCGATCTCGGAGAAACAGCGCCAGAAAACTTCCGGTTTCAAGCCTTCAATTGCTTCAGACATTAGACGCTCCATATTGATAAATATTGGCCTGCCGTTGGCTCCCTGAAATTCTCACAGCTATTTCCTCACTTTCTCGCGATGTTGGCAGCCACCTAGCTGCCCGGCAGCGGACGACCGGTATCGAAGCAGGGAAGGAACCGACATCTGCCATGGACACCCCCCCGGGACTCGGGTAAAATCTTGAAGTCTTAGCGCCAGCTAACCCGGAGGACAACATGTATTGGGACCAGATGACAATGGATGAGTTCGCGATGTTCCAGCAGTCAGAAGGGTTGAAGGTGGTGCAACTAGACGGAATATGGTGGGTGGAAATTCGCCCGTTCTTCTTCCGCCCGCTGTTTCCTTTTGCAGCGATAGACCCTCAGTCAAAGAGATACCCCCTAAAGACCCTTGTCGGCGGTTATCTGCATGCGGTCCCCGACGGGGTTTCGGCCAATTCGACCATGAACGTCTTTGTCTACGACGACCTGAAAAGCTACTCGCTGAGTTCCTTAAACAGCAAACGCAGAAAAGCGACGACGACTGGGATAAAGTATTTTACGGCAAGGTCGTTGTCTGACGTGGACGAATTTATTGACAGCGGATATGACGTCTATATTTCATTTCAGAAAAGAACCAATTATTCATACAAAGACGAACGTGTCAACCGTCAAGCGTTCACTGAATGGGCCAAAAACCTGTATAGAAATCCGAAAGTCCATAAGCTCGGGGCCTACCACAACAACAGGTTATCCGCCATTGAGATCTCATACCTTGTAGAGCACATTATCATCGGGGACACCCTGTTTGCAGACGACACCGGTTTAAAGCTGAACGTAACAGATTTCCTGTATCACACACTGAGGGAAGCGGCGGCGCACTCCGACGCGCAATATTTCTATTTAGGGCTGCCCACGGGCGTTAAGTCACTGGACCAGTCCAAATTATCCAGAGGATGCAAGCTTCTGCGCATGCCCGCATGCTATGAAATCAATCCGGTGACTCTCTCCTTGGTCAAGGTGTTCATGAAATCCAGTTACCAAAAGCTCATGGAGATAATAGCCCCCCCCTCGCAGGAGGAACCTGTTGACATGGCAAGCATTCCACTAAGGACAGAGGATGAGTCGAGTCGGGATTATCTGCAGGGGCCTAGATGATTAGTGATTAAGCGCAGCATAAGGCGCGGAGAGAAAAGAAATGGCTCCCCTCTTACAGGGGGAGCCATTTTGGTCACCCAGCCCAGGGTCACCCTGGGACAGGAATCGGCGGCGGCGGAGGCAGTCCTGGTGGTGCAGGAGGCTGCCACCAGTGACAACCATTCAACATCATCAATGCTAAGACAAGGATCACCAGCAGCCAAAATACGCGATTGACTCTCATAGGACCTCCCTTGTTGTTGCGCCAACTGGCTGACATATTTCCGCTAACTCATATTTTCGACTGAGCACGCCTCTAGCACTGGAATGAATTTATTTACTGCAATAACTTACAGCTGCACGACTCTTTGTCAAGACCCGATGCCGTATCGCCATATGCAGAATCGTTTGCCGGCAGCTGCAAAGCAAAAAGCCCCACCGGGTTTCCCTGGTGGGGCTTTTCTATTAAATTCCCTGCGGCGACCTACTCTCCCACACAGTTACCCATGCAGTACCATCGGCCCAGAGAGGCTTAACTTCCGTGTTCGGGATGGGAACGGGTGTGACCCTCTCGGTATAACCACA
>Ga0209317_1000309_pt1 | contig 61087 bp, 55 predicted proteins | sample RifGroB2_FD_183994 | JGI IMG/M metagenome (GOLD analysis project Ga0209317, IMG submission 183994) | Soil microbial communities from Rifle, Colorado, USA - Groundwater B2 (SPAdes) (version 2) | ecosystem: Environmental > Terrestrial > Soil > Unclassified | place: Rifle, Colorado | collected...
TAGCCCTCCCCCTCCGGGGGAGGGGACTTGCGGTGCATCAAAATCCAACATCTTCAAAAGGTGATACATGGCAGACATCAAACTACTGCTGGTGGAAGACGACCCGCTTCTCGGTGAGGCGCTGCACGAGGCTTTGTCCCGGCAGGGATACCTCGTGCGCCTGGCGGCGAGCGGCGCGGCGGCTCTGGCTGCCGGCAGCGACGAATCCTTCGACCTGGTGCTGCAGGACGTGAGACTGCCGGACGCCGACGGGCTGGAGATTCTTTCCGAGATTCTGGCGCTGCAGCCCCACTGTCACGCCCTGGTCATGACCGGGCAGGCTACGGTGGAGATGGCGGTCAGGGCCATGAAGCTCGGCGCCTTCGACTTCATTACCAAGCCGTTCTCCGTGGATGTGCTGCTCATGAAGCTGGAGCGGCTGCTCGTACTGCGCAGCATGGAAAAGCAGCTGGCGGATCTGACCGGAGCTTCCGACCCCCGTTCCCGAATCATTACCCGGTCACCGGCTATGCGCGGGGTGCTGGACACCGTTGCAGTTGTCGCAGCCAGCGAGGCGAGCGTGCTTCTGCTGGGTGAGAGCGGCACCGGAAAGGAACTTCTGGCCGAGACGGTTCATGCCATGAGCCCGCGCTGCCGCGGTCCGCTGGTGCGGGTCAACTGCGCCGCCATTCCCGAGACGCTGATCGAGGCGGAACTTTTCGGCGTCGACAAAGGGGCCTATACCGGTGCTGAGCGCAGCCGCCCCGGATACCTGGAGCTGGCCCATGGCGGCACCCTCTTTCTGGACGAGATCGGAGAGCTCACTGCCGCCGTCCAGGCCAAACTGCTGCGGGCCCTGGGGGAGCGGACCGCCGCGCGGGTTGGAGGGGCGCACCCTTACGCCCTGGACTTCCGGCTCCTCTGCGCCACCAACCGCGACCTGCAGGCCATGGTGGCGCGGCGCGAATTTCGCGAGGATCTCTACTACCGGATCAACGTGGTTGCCATCACCGTTCCTCCCTTGCGCGATCGCCGCGAGGATATCCCGCTCTTGGCGGCCCACTTTATCGACCGTTTCGCCAAGGACCGGCAGTCGCGCATCCGCCTGACCCCGGAGGCGCTGGAAAAGGTGCTGCAGCTCCCGTGGTCCGGCAATGTCCGGGAGCTCTCAAACCTTATGGAACAGCTTTCCGTGCTCTATCCCGGCCAGCAGATTCTGCAGCGCCATATACCCCGCGTTCCGGTCCAGGATCAGCAGATTGGCACGATCTTTGAGAAGATAAGCGTAGGAATGCCGCTCAAGGAGGCGCTGGCCGAGTTCGAAAGGCGCTATATCGAGCGGGTGCTGGCAGGGACCGGCGGCCGAAAGGGGCGCTGCGCCGAGATCTTAGGGCTCTCCAGGCAGGCTCTCTGGGATAAGCTTCGCGAGTACGCTGCACTCATGGGAGGCGAGGCGAAATAACCACAATGTAAACCCTGCTTTACCTTTTATCTTTTTTCAGTGCTGCTTGGATTAATGAATAATTATGCTATCGTGGATGGAATTTCCTGCATCACACATTAAAAGGAGGATCGGACGCATGAGAAAACTTGCCGCATTAGCCGCCTGTATTGTGCTCAGCACTGCCGGCGCTGCATTGGCCGCCGTAGGTGGGGGCGACATCACCATGAAGAACAAGGGTGGCGCCGTCGTTTTCAGCCATGACACCCATGTGGAGGGGATGGGCCTTACCTGTACCGAGTGTCACAGCAATCTCTACCTGAGCGTAAAGCAGCACAAGACGGTCAGCATGAAGCAGATGCAAAAGGGTAAATCCTGTGGTGCCTGTCATAACGGCAAGAAGGCGTTTTCGGTCAAGGGCGCTTGCGCCAAGTGCCACAAAAAATAGGGGGAACGGAATGGAGATCAAGCGTAGAGATTTTCTGAAGGTAACTGCTGCAGCCGGAGCGGTGGCGGCCATCGGCCTGCCCAAGCTGAACGCGTTTGCGGCCAGTGACGCACCTGCCGCCGACGCCGCTGCCAAAGGCGAGTGGATAGCCTCCACCTGCCAGGGGTGTACCGCCTGGTGTCCGGTGGAATTTTTTGTGCAACAGGGGCGCGTCGTCAAGGTGCGCGGCAACCAGCTGTCCAAGGCCAACGGCGGCTACGTCTGCCCGCGCGGCCATATGATGATCCAGCAGGCCTACGATCCGGACCGGGTCAAGGTGCCGATGAAGCGGACCAACCCGGTCAAGGGGCGCGGCGTCGATCCCAAGTTCGTGCCGGTCAGCTGGGACGAGGCGCTGGACACCATCGCCGACAAGATGATGGAGCTGCGCAAGGCTAATGAGCCGCACAAGTTCATGTACATGCGCGGGCGCTATTCGCCTACCGCCACCGATCTCGCCTACGGAACTGTGGCCAAAATTTTCGGCTCGCCCCACAGCTACTCCCACAGCGCCATTTGCGCCGAAGCGGAGAAGATGGGGCCGGGCTACACCCAGGGTTTCTTCGGTTACCGCGACTACGATCTCGCCAAGACCAAATGCCTGGTGATCTGGGGCTGCGACCCGCTCTCCTCCAACCGCCAGGTTCCTAACGCCATAGCCAAGTTCAGCGACGTGCTGGACCGCGGCACCGTGATAACCGTCGATCCCCGCTTCTCCACCTCGGCCGCCAAGGGGCAGGAGTGGCTCCCAATCAAGCCGGGCGAGGACGGCGCGCTCGCCTCTGCCCTGGCCCATCTCCTTCTGACCGAAGGTTACTGGAGCCGCGAGTTCATGGGCGACTTCGTCGAGGGGAAAAACCTGTTCAAGGCGGGCGTCAGCATCGACGAGGCAGCCTTTGCCGAGAAACAGACCCACGGCATCGTCAAGTGGTGGAATCTCGAACTTAAGGACAAGACTCCCGCCTGGGCCGCCAAGAAGACCCTGATCCCCGAGGAGCAGATCGTCAAAACCGCCCGCACCATGGGCAAGGCCGGAACCGCCTGTGCCGTCTGGATGGGGCCCGGCGTCGGCATGAACCCGCGCGGCACCTACACTTCCATGGCCGTCTACGCCCTGAACGGCATCCTCGGCTCCATCGAGACCGAAGGGGGGGTATTCCAGAGTTCCAGCGCGCCGACCGAGAAATTTGCCAAGTTCGACAGCTTCGTGGACGAACTGGCAGCCAAGTCGGGCAAGGAGAAAAAACTCGACGGCCGCGGCGCCAAGGACATGCCGGCCATGATGGGGGGAAAAGCGGGTAGCGGGGTGGTAACCAACAACGTGGCCAACGGCCTCTTGAAGAACCCTGACGCGGTCAAGGTCTTCATCGGCTCCTGGTGCAACTTCACCTTCTCCTGCACCGGCGCCGAGCGCTGGGAAAAGGCGATGTCCAAGATTCCCTTCTTCGTCCATCTGACCACCAACGCCTCGGAGATGAGCCAGTTCGCCGACCTCGTTTTGCCGGCCACCTTCGCCCCCACCGAGAAACTCACCATCATCACCAACATGGCGAACCTGCACGGTCACATGTCGATCCAGCAGCCGGTAGCCAAACCGCTTTGGCAGGTGAAATCGGAAGAGGGCGAATTTGTCTGGCTCCTGGCCGAAAAGCTCAAGGCCCGGGGATTTGCCAACCTGCACGATTACTACGCCTCCCTGCAGGACCCGGAAACCGGGAAGAAACCTGCCACGGCTGCGGAGTTTGAGGAGATTGCCGCCAAGATCAGCAGCCAGAAGGTCTGGAACGGCAAGGAAAAGATGAAGGGCGATCAGATCTCCGGCTGGGCCGACTTCAAAAAGAAGGGGATCTACAACTCCGAGACCTACAAGTACCAGAAGAACTGGGGCAAGGTGAACGCGGAGACCGGGAAGTTCGAGGGGAAGTTCAAGACCGTAACCACCAAGTTCGAGTTCTACAGCGAAAGTCTGAAGAAGGCCTTCACGGAGCACGCCGAGAAGCACAAGACCAGCATCGACGACATCCTCAAGGTGAGCGGCTACGAGGCCCAGGGCGAGCTCGCCTTCGTGCCGCATTACGAGTCACCCAAGCGCCACGGCAGCGACAAGGATTATCCGTTTACTTTTATCGATTATAAATCTCGCCTGAACCGCGAGGGACGCTCCCAGAACACCACCTGGTACCAGGAATTCAAGAAGGTGGATGTGGGGGACGATTCCTGGGACGACGTGGTCAAGATCAACCCGTTGGACGGCAAGAAGCTCGGCATCAAGACAGGCGACACGGTGCGCCTCACTTCGACCACCGGTTCCATCGTCACCAAGGCCAAGCTCTGGGAGGGGATCCGTCCCGGCACCATCGCCAAATGCTACGGTCAGGGGCACTGGGCCTACGGGCGTGTTGCCGCCAAGGACTACGCCAAGGCGGAGCCGCGCGGCGGCAATAACAACCAGTTGCTGGTCGATGATTACGACCGTTTGAGCGGTTCCACGGCGCGTAACGGCGGCTTCACCGGCGTCAAGATCGAGAAAGTCTAGAAAGGGGGATTACTGAATGCCAAAGCAATACGGAATGGTCATAGACCTGCAGAGGTGCGTCGGCTGCGGCGCCTGCGCGCTGGCCTGCAAAACCGAAAACAATACCCAGAACCGCGGCAAGGGACAGACCTACAACTGGGCGGACTTCATCTACAAGGAAGAGGGGAAATTTCCCAAGGTCGCCTACACCGCGGTCCCGGTGCTCTGCAACCATTGCAGCGACGCCCCGTGCGTCAAGGCCTGCCCTGTGCAGCCCAAGTCGATGTTCAAGACGGCCGACGGGATCACCATGCATAACGACGAGCGCTGCATAGGGTGCCGTCGCTGCCAGAAGGCGTGCCCTTACAGCGCGCTCGATGTCGTCAAGGAAAAAGCCGACTACAGCGTGATCAGCGTGAACGACGGCGTAGCCGAGCCTCATCCTTTCTACCGCGACGGAAGCGAGATGATCAAGGGATGCACCGCCTCCGGCGCCGAGACGGCCAAGGCGGCAGGCGATATCCCGCCGCACCACCACGACTACTCGCACCCCGATTACAAAAGCGTGCGCAACAAGGGGATCGCGGAGAAGTGCATCTTCTGCGAGCACCGCGTCAAGAAGGGGGAGCTTCCCAACTGCGTGGTGGCCTGTCCTTCCAAGGCCCGGATCTTCGGCGATCTGAACGACGCCGCGAGCGAGCCGGCCAAGCTCTTGAAAAAGCATAAAGCGATGCGTCTCAAGGAAGAGAAGGGGACCAAGCCGAACGTGGCGTATATCCGGGCCTTCAAGGCGGCACGGAAGGCGTAGTTGGAGAGGGATTAGCACCCCGCCTGCATGTGTGTTTGTTGGAGGGTAAGCACCTCTCAGTTCTGCATTACCAACTCTCCTCCCCCCAGCGGGGGGAGGTCGGGAGGGGGGAAGGTTCTGGCTTCTGCGAAGAACTGGCAGAGTTCCCCCTCCCTAACCCTCCCCCTCCGGGAGAGGGGACTTAGAGCTCCCTTTGAACCGGGAGATCTTGGACGATGCAAGGTAACTGCGCGGGATGGGGCGCCAAGCCCTATCCCGCTTTTTTAGGAAACGACAAAATGAATGCTAACCAGACTGCTGCTGCAATCCGCGAAGATGTCTACCGCCTGCTGGCGGCCTGCTACTATCCACCGACACCGGCCCTGCTTGAGGAAAACTGCTGCGACGCGCTGGCTCTCCTGTTGTCAGCCCCGGTGCCGGAAGCTGCCGCGCATGCGGCCGAGGCCGCCAAGATGTCGGCCGGCCAGTCGGTCGAGCAACTGGCAGTAGAACATGCCCGTCTTTTCCTGGGGCCCTTTCAACTGGTGGCGCCGCCATACGGCTCCTACTACCTGGACGACAAGAAAACCGTCATGGGGGATTCAACCGCCCAGGTCGCAGCCTTCTACCATGCTTGCGGGCTCCGTCTGGCGGATGACTTTCATGAGCTGCCGGATCATGTCACCGCAGAACTGGAGTTCATGTCGTTTCTCTGCTACGGCGAGCGTCAGGCAGAAGCGGTGGGTAATTTGGACGAGTTGCAACGTCTGGCGGGAGTGCAGCGGGAATTTCTGGGGAGGTTTCTGATCCCCTGGCTGGAGCCGTTCACCGCAGCCGTCATCAGCGACGGTGAAGCTCCCTTTTACCAACAAGTGGCGCGCTGCACGGCATCCTTTGTCCGTAGCCACAACGCCGAACTGGCGGCTTGCCAACATGGCTGACACTACTGTGCGGGAAATTATTGCCGGGGGTGGGGGAGATCTGCTGATCGACGCCTCCCGCTGCCTGCGCATGAGATTCAGCGCAAGCAGTTGCCGGCGTTGCGCCGAGCTCTGCCCGCACGGTGCGGTGAGTTTGAGCGGCACCCTGTCGATAGATGCCAAGAACTGCACCGGATGCCTGCTCTGCAGCGCAGACTGTCCGGTAGGCGCCTTGGAACCGTGTAAGGATTTTTCCGCCTCCCTTGTGCAACTCTCCCGCATGCCCGAACCGATACTCGGTTGCAGCCTCACGGCAGAGCGCTCCCATGCCACCCTGGCTTGCCTCGGCGGGCTCTCCGCAGAGCACCTGTTGGCGCTCTCCCACTCCCTGTCCGGGGCTTTGACCCTCAATCAGACCGCATGCAGCGGCTGTCCCAACAACGCCGTGATTTCCCGACTGCAAAATCTTCTGCACACCATGACCGAGGCCGGGTTGTTTGACGGCGGCTGCCGTATTGTCATGGCTGCATCGGCCGAAGAGCTCCGGTACTGCGACGAATCGGTAGGCCGCCGGAGCTTTTTCAAGGCCTTTGGCAAGAGCATGTTCCAGAATGCAGCCGTGATTTTGTCTACCCGGATTGAGCCGCCCGAACTGCGCACGGAATACGGAGGGAAGCGGTTGCCTGTCAGACGGGAACTGCTGAATCGGAGCCGAAAGAGTTTTAATCAGGAGCTGGCCGTGCGGGTAGGGGCGCATTTCGACTTCGCTATCTCATTTACCGACAGCTGCACCAGCTGCCACGGCTGTGTGGCTATCTGCCCGACCGGTGCCCTGAAGGCGGGGGAGGCCGGGATGCCACCCGCGTTTGACCCTCAGCTTTGCACCGGATGCGGGCTCTGTCGCGAGTTTTGTCTGGATGGGGCGTTGCAGATCGCGCAAATGGTACAGGAAGCTCAGCTTTGACGCCGGCAAAGCTGGAGCTTTGCCGGCGACTGCGTTCCCAAACCGGAGCTTGGGAACGAGAAAAACTAAGGGGGAAGGGGATTTAGTCTGAGCCAGCTGGTTAAATTCCCCTCAATCCCCCTTTGTTAAAGGGGGAGGCTAGTTTGGTAGCGATCGCAGCGGTACCTTTGTTTGGAATATATTTCCGTAACTTAAACGGCTATCCAAGCCTATTGCCGGGCCATATGCAGGCAGATTAACCCGGGTCACCCTCTGAACATGGTGCTGCCGTTTCCCCGCAACTCCGTGACCGCGCGTTTGACCCGCTCCGCCATGGCGGTCTCGGCAAGAGTCAGGTAGTTGCGTGGATCGTAGGCCTTCTTGTCCCCCATCTCGCCGTCCACTCTCAGCACCTTGTCATAGTTGGTGAACATGTGATCGGCGATGGGGCGGGTGAAGGCGTACTGGGTATCGGTGTCTATGTTCATCTTGACCACGCCGTAATCCAGGGCCTCGCGAATGTCCTCCAGGTCTGAGCCTGAGCCGCCGTGGAAGACCAGGTGGAAACGGGCCGAATCGCCGTAGCGGGCCACGACTGCATCCTGGCACTCTTTGAGGATTTCGGGCTTGAGCTTCACGGAGCCCGGCTTGTAGACCCCATGGACATTGCCGAAAGTGGCGGCCAGAAGATAGCGGCCGCCGATGCCGTTCAGTCGCTCGGCGACCTCCAGCGTGTCTTCCGGGGTGGTGTAGAGTTTGGCGCTCGCCTCGGCGCTGACTCCATCCTCCTCGCCGCCGACCACCCCTGCCTCGATCTCCAGAATCAGATCGCATTTTTTGAAGCGCTCCAGAAGCTGGGCGGAGATTTCGAGATTCTCGCTGAGAGGAAGGGCGCTTCCGTCGAACATGTGGCTGCTGAAGAGGTTGGGTAAACCTGCGGCGCGCCTTCGTTCGGTCTCCGCTACCAGCGGCAGGACAAAGGTGTCGAGCTTGTCGGCCTGGCAGTGGTCGGTGTGCAGGGCCACGTAGATGGGGTAGCGGGCAGCGGCCCGGTGCACGTGTTCGGCGATGGAAATCGCCCCAAGCGGCATATCCTTGAGCGCCGTTCCCGAAGCGAAGCTGGCCCCACCCGTCGAGACCTGGATAATGCCGTCGCACTTGCTCTCGGCGAGCCCCTTCAACACGGCGTTGGCGGTGGTCAGCGAGGTGACGTTAAAGGCCGGGTAGGCGAACCGGTTGGTCGCCGCCCGGTCCAGCATCTCACAATAGGTTTTAAAATCTGCTACTGGCATAACTTCTCCTTTGGAAAACTCTTATCCGTCCGTTTAGTACCTGCAACCGAGCTGTGCTACTGCGAGAAGCCGCCCCGGTTGAGAACCGCGACGCGCAGACGCTAGCCTAACCTAGATTCAGGTCAACGGCAACCCGATAGTCGGTCATCATTGCTACTTTGCCGGCTGCCCTGCAAGAGCTAGCTCCCCTCCATGTGCTGCGCTTAGCAATACCAGCCTGATGCTTCTTACTCAAAGCGATGCATCCGGCACTATCGGCCGGCAGTTAAATTGGAAAAATACTGAACTTCAACCTTCCAAACTGGCAACCGCCAAGTTGCTATCTCCTCTGCTTCATCTACAATACACTCTTCTGAAAAAAAACCCGCTCCGTCATAGGGATATTGTGTTTGACTGTTCCTGCCAAATACAGCAGTCCCGAGACCTGACTCTATGCATGAAGGCGACTCCAACCAATGTTTCGCGGAAATAACATGATGAAACCACCGTTTGCTCTGAGCCAGATAATATGCTGATATCGGTCCTTTCCGGCTTCCTGATGGCGCTGGTCGCCCCCTGGATCCATCGGGCCGTCCCCAGATGGTCCGGGTGGCTCCTCGCCCTGGTTCCGGCGGCACTGTTTTGCTATTTCGCGCTGCAGATCGGCTCGATAACGGGGGTGCAATCCGTCGGCGCATACTACCACTGGGTCCCCTCCCTCGGAGTCAATCTTTCCTTTTACCTCGACGGTCTGAGTCTCCTCTTCACTCTCCTTATCACCGGCGTCGGCTCCCTGGTGCTGATCTATTCCTCCGGCTACCTGGCGGGACATCGCCACCTGGGGCGTCTTTACGCCTTCCTGTTTCTCTTCATGGCCTCGATGCTCGGACTGGTGCTTGCCGACAATCTGCTCGCCCTCTTCGTCTTCTGGGAACTGACCAGCTTCAGCTCTTATCTGCTGATAGGCTTCGACCACGAACGCGCTGCGGCTCGCAAGGGGGCGCTGCAGGCGCTTCTTGTCACCGGCACCGGCGGACTGGCGCTCCTGGCAGGGGCTCTGCTCCTGGGGATGGCAGGGGGGAGCTTCGAGATCTCGACGCTGCTTGGCCGCGGGGAGCTGATTCGCTCCCATGACCTCTACCTGCCTATCCTGCTTCTCATCCTGGCCGGCGCCTTCACCAAGTCGGCCCAGTTCCCCTTCCACTTCTGGCTCCCCTCCGCCATGGAGGCGCCGACCCCCGTCAGTGCCTACCTGCATTCAGCCACCATGGTCAAGGCGGGGGTCTACCTGCTGGCGCGCTTGAGCCCGGTGCTGGGCGGCACCGAGGCGTGGCACTACCTGCTGGGTTGTGCCGGAGGGGCGACCATGCTTACCGGGGCGGTGATGGCCCTGCTGCAAAAGGACCTGAAACGGATTCTGGCCTACTCCACGGTGAGCGGGCTGGGGACCCTGGTTTTGCTGCTGGGGCTGCACACCTCCTCGGCCGTCAAAGCTGCCATGGTGTTTCTGCTGGTTCATGCCCTGTACAAGGGGGCGCTCTTCCTGATCGCCGGGGTGGTGGACCACGAGACGGGAACCCGCGACGTGGACCGGCTGGCCGGGCTGTTCCGCGCCATGCCGATAATCGCCTCTGCTGCCTTGATGGCCGCCTTGTCCATGGCCGGATTGCCCCCCATGTTCGGCTTCATCGGCAAGGAACTCCTCTACGAGGCCAATCTGCAGGCCCCGCAAGCAGCCGTCTTGATCACCGGGGCAGGGGTGCTGTCCAACGCCCTGCTGGTGGCAGTCGCCATCATAGTCGGGGTGCGCCCGTTTTGCGGCGGTGCCTCCTCCGCGCCGCGGCACGCCGGGCGGGTGCCGGTAAGCCTCTGGCTCGGCCCGCTGCTCCTCTCCGCCCTGGGACTCGCCATCGGGCTGGCGCCGGACGGTGTCGCGTTTGCCATCATCTCCCCCGCGGTCAGCGCGGTGCGTGCCACTCCGACCCTGATCGAGCTGACCCTCTGGCACGGGGTGAATCCCGTATTCCTGCTCGGCGTGGTCACGGTTTTGGGAGGCGCCGGGGTGTATGCCGGCCGAAACCTGCTTCAGCGCGCCGCTTTGCGCTGGGAGGGCGCCGGCTCCTGGGGCCCCTCCCGCTGGTACGACCTCGCCCTGGCCGGCATGCTCGGCTCGGCAAAGCTCCAGACCCGGATCCTGCAGAGCGGCTATCTCCGCTACTATCTGATGACGGTGCTCGGCTCGGCCTTCCTGCTGGTCATTTATACCCTGGCGACCAAGGCCGGGTTCCGGGGGGTGACCGGCTGGCCCGATGCCCTTTTGCACGAGTGGGTCATCGCCGTCATGATCCTCTGTGCCGCAGCGGTTGCCGCGACTTCGGGTTCCCGACTGGCAACCGTTGCCGCACTGGGCGTGGTCGGCTACGGGGTGGCGCTCATCTACATCCTGTTCGGCGCGCCCGACCTGGCCATGACCCAGTTCTGCATCGAGACCCTTTCCATCATCCTGTTCGTCCTGGTGCTCTACCGCCTGCCGCGCTTTTCCGTGCTCAGCGCAAGAAAGGCCCGGATCCGGGATATGCTGCTCGCCCTCGCCAACGGCGGCATCATGACCACCCTGGTGCTGACCGCCACCTCCGAGCCGGTGCAGTCCCGGATCAGCGGCTACTTCCTGGAGCACTCCCTGCTCAAGGCTTACGGGCGCAACGTGGTCAACGTGATCCTGGTCGATTTCAGGGCGCTGGACACCCTCGGGGAGATCACGGTCCTTGCGGTCGCTTCGCTCGGCGTCTACATGCTGCTCAAGGGGCGTGCCGGGGGGGAGGGGAAATGAACCGCTCGATCATACTCTCGGCGGCGGTGCGCATCCTGCTGCCGCTCTTACTGCTCTTCTCCCTGTTCCTGCTGCTGCGCGGTCACAACGAGCCGGGTGGCGGTTTTGTGGGGGGGCTGGTGGCCGCCTCCGGTTTTACCCTCTATGCGCTGGCCCATGGAGTGGCGCTGGCCCGCCTGAGAATGCGTCTCGATCCGCATACCCTGGTGGCCGCCGGTCTTTTAACCGCTCTGGGAAGCGGCTGCTTGGCGCTTTTTACCGGTCTTCCCTTCATGACCGGCCTCTGGTACGGGGAGCGTCTTCCGTTGATAGGTAAGGCGGGCACGCCGTTTCTGTTCGACACCGGGGTCTACCTCTTGGTGCTGGGGATGACCCTGCTGATCGTTTTCTCCCTGATGGAGGAGTGAGATGGAAACCTTGATGGCGTTCGTGATAGGGGGGCTCTACGCTGCGGGGCTCTACATGATGGTGCGGCGTTCCATCGTCAAGATGATCTTCGGCCTGGCCCTGCTGGGGAATGCGGCCAACCTGCTTATCTTCACCATGGGGCGCCTGGTGCGGGGCCGTCCCCCTCTGGTGCCGCTCGGCGCCTCGGAAGCGCCCCCCCCTGTCGCCGACCCGCTTACCCAGGCGCTGATCCTGACGGCCATCGTGATAGGTTTCGGCGTGCAGGCCTTCGCCATGGTCCTGATCAAGCGGGTCTACGACGAAGTCGGCACCGACGACGTGGACCAGATGAACACCACCGATACCTAGCGCGGCAGTTCCGGAGCAATAGCTCCTCACCGACGGGAGTTTTCATGCAGCAGGCGGTACTTCTTCCCATACTGATCCCTCTGGCCACTGCCATCGCCGCAATCTTTGCGCGCAAGCAGAGGCGGTTGCAGCGCCTGATCAGCCTTTGCGGCGCGGCGGCCCTGCTGGGCGCGGCGCTGCTCCTTTTAGCCACGGTGCGGCGCGACGGGATCACTACGCTGCAGGTGGGAGGCTGGCCCGCACCCTTCGGCATCACCCTGGTGGCCGATCTCTTCAGCGCCATGATGGTGGCGCTGGCGGGGCTGATGGGGCTGTCCGTGGTGGTTTTCTCCCTGGAAAGCGCCGATGTCGCACACGAGGAGGTCGGCTACCACCCCCTGCTGCATATACTGCTCCTGGGCGTCTGCGGCTCCTTCATTACCGGCGACCTCTTCAACCTGTACGTCTGGTTCGAGGTCATGCTGATCGCCTCCTTCGTGCTGCTGGCGCTGGGCGGGAGCCGCGGGGAGATGGAAGGCGCCATCAAGTATGTCGTGCTGAACCTGATCGCCTCCTCCTTTCTCCTGGCAGCCATCGGCATACTTTACGGTGTGGCCGGCACCCTCAATATGGCCGACCTGGCCCGCTACTCGCGGGAAACCCCCCATTCCGGACTGCTTACCGTGCTGGCCACCCTGTTTCTGGTCGCCTTCGGCATCAAATCCGCCATCTTCCCCCTGTTTTTCTGGCTGCCGGCCTCCTACCATACCGCGCCGGTAGCGATCTCGGCCCTCTTCGCCGGGCTGCTCACCAAGGTCGGGGTTTATGTGCTGATCCGCATCTTCACCCTGCTCTTTATCCAGGATCTGGATTACAGCCACAACCTGATCCTGACCATTTCCGGCCTGACCATGATAACCGGGGTGCTGGGTGCCGTGGCGCAGAACGAGTTCCGCAGGATACTCTCCTTCCACATCATCAGCCAGGTGGGCTACATGATCCTGGGGCTCGGGCTGTACACCCCCCTGGCCCTGGCCGGCTCGATCTTCTACATAATTCACCACATCATCGTGAAGACCAACCTGTTCCTGATCAGCGGCGTGGTTTTGAGGCTGCGGGGGACCCTCGACCTGGGGCGGCTGGGGGGCCTGTACCGGGAGGCGCCGGGGCTGGCGCTGCTCTTTCTCATTCCGGCCCTGTCACTGGCCGGTCTGCCGCCTTTGTCCGGGTTCTGGGCCAAGCTGATCCTGGTACGGGCGGCACTTGAGCAGCAATCCTACCTTGTGGTCGTCGTTGCCCTGGCGGTGAGCATCCTGACCCTGTTTTCCATGACCAAGATCTGGGGCGAGGCATTCTGGAAGGAGTCACCGGCCGCAGGGGAGGGGACCCCCGCCCCTGCGGCGCGGGCGCTCTCCTCCGGCGGACGCCTGCTGCTCCTGGCGCCCGCCGTACTGTTGGCTCTTCTGACCGTCGCTATCGGGCTTGGCGCCGGACCGCTGTTCGAGCTCTCCCAGGAGGCCGCCGGGCAACTGCTCAACCCGGACGGTTACATCGAAGCGGTACTGGGGCAAGCGCCATGAACCTGTTATTTCTCCATATTCTGCTCACCCTGGCCTGGATGGCGCTCACCGGCGGTTTTACCGCAGCCAATTTAGCCGTAGGCTTTGTGCTGGCGGTTCCGGTGATCTGGCTCACGCAAAGGGGCGACGTGACCTTCTCCTACCTGGTAAAGCTGCGACGGCTGGCAGGCTTCGCCCTGTTTTTCCTCTGGGAACTGGCAAAGGCCAATCTGCGCGTCGCCTACGATGTGCTGACACCGCGCCATCATATGCGCCCGGGTGTGGTTGCCGTTTCCCTGGAGCTTGAGAGCGACATGGAGATACTGGTGCTGACCACGCTGATCACCCTGACCCCCGGCACCCTGAGCCTCGACGTCTCGTCCGACCGGCGCACGCTCTACATCCATTGCATGTATCTGGAGGATCCGGACAAGTTCAGGAAGGCGATCAAACACGGCTATGAGCGCCGGGTGCGGGAGGTGCTGCGGTGAACCTGCAGAATCTGGTCTTTTTCTTCATTTTGCCGGTGCTGAGCCTGGCCATGCTCTGCGCCTTCGTCCGGCTGGTGCGGGGTCCGAGCCTTCCGGACCGGGTAGTGGCCCTCGACCTGATGGCGACTCTGGTCATCGGCATCGTCGGGGTCTATTCCGTTGCCACCGGCCAGTCGGCCTACCTCGACGTGGCCATCATCCTGGCGCTGATCGCCTTCATGGGGACGGTGGCCTTTGCCTATTACATCCAGCGGGGGGAGAGCGGATGAGCGACCTGGTTGTTGCTGTTTTGATGCTGGTGGGCACCTTTTTCATGTTCGTGGCCTCCGTGGGCCTGCTGCGCATGCCGGATCTCTTCATGCGGCTCTCCACCACCACCAAGGCCTCCACGCTCGGGGCCTCCTCGCTGCTTGTTGCGGCCGGCGTCTACTTCAACGATAGCGGAGTCGCCAGCCGTATTGCGGCCATCATCGGCTTCATCGTCCTGACGGCGCCGGTGGCGGCGCACATGATCGGACGCGCCGCCTATATCAGCAAGGTTCCGCTTTGGAAGGGGACTATCTGCGATGAACTGCGGGATCGCTACGACCTGGAGGGGCATGTTTTGAAGGATCCGGAACAGGAGCGCAAAACGGAACAGCCGAAATGAGCGCGGCATAGGGGAGGGGGGCGCTGCCGTCAGCTTAGGCAAAACGGGTTTACCGCCGGCAGCGGTAAACCCGTTTTTTTACTCTCTGGGGAGAGGGAGTTTCTTTAGCGCAAGATCCGCGCTAATCAGGACCTGATCAGTGGATTTTCTCGATCTTGAAGAGTCTACCGGTTATGAGCGCCAAGAGGGCGATGCCGCCGCTCATCAGTGCCCCCATTTTCGCAGCCCCCTGGATTCCGGGATCGCTGAAAGCCTCGCCGGCGACGAAGAGGGCCACCGTCATCCCGAGCCCGGCCACTATTCCGACCACCAGCAGTTCCTTGCCCCCCACCTTTTCCGGCAGAGGGAAGCCTAGTGCCACGCCGAGATATCCCATGGCGGTTATCCCCACCGTTTTGCCGACGATGAGCGAACTCAGGACCAGCCAGGTCGCCATCCCCACCTCGGAAAACATCACCCCCGCGTTGGCCAGGCCGAACATGAAGAGCCCGAAATCGACGAAGATCTTCCATTCGTGCTCGAAGGTGGTGAGAGTGGAACGGTCCTGCGGGTCGTCCTCGAAGAGGTGCGCGGTATTGGCCCGGGCATGCGGGAGGAACGGGACCACGAATACCAGCGCCAGGGCGGGGTGCAGATGGGCCATGAAGAGCCCGACCCAGCTGAGCCCTCCGCCGATGATCAGGTAGGGCCAGTAGTTGCTCACCTTCAGACGGCGCAGCAGGTAGGAGACGGCCATTGCGGCCAGGATCAGTAAGAGCCACTGGGGGGCCGCCGGAACGTTCGGGTCGGCGTAGAAGATGGCGATGATGGCAAGCCCGATGGCGTCGTCGGCCACCGCAAGAAGCAGCAGGAACGGGACGGCCGGGTGCCCCGCTCCGAAGACCAGGCGTGCCACCAGCCAGGCCAGTGCGATGTCGGTGGCGGTCGGTATGCCCCAGCCCCTGGCAAGCGAGGGGTCGCCGATCAAATAGTTGAGCCCCAGATAGACTGCCACCGGACCGACGACCCCGCCGAGGGTGGCCAGCAGCGGGTTGATCGCCTTGCGTGGCGGGTTCAGGTCTCCACCGGGGAGGCAGCTCTGGGTGATTTCCACAGCGGCGATGCCGAAAAAGAAAACCATGAACAGCTCGTTGGTGACGAAGTGGAAGCTCAAGTGGCCGAGGAACTGGCCCTCTACGAAGTCGTGGTAGCTCGACGCCCCGAAGTTCGCCCAGAACAGGGCCACAACGACTCCGGCGATGAGCGGGATGGAAAACTCCCTCAGAAGTTCAATCTTTTGTTTCACTGGTGCTCCTTGGAAATTTGGTAGTGCGCTTCCTCCGGCCCTGCATACCGGACCGGTTTCAAGGGAATGGGGACTGTAATATATAGATGTTTGGCTGTCAAGGTTGCAGCATTGGCGAGACCGGGGCGACGGCCGATATGCCGTATACCTTTCTCTTCCGGACGCCTGGCCGGCCCGGCTCCGGGGAGGGCAGGCGCTCCCCCCGCCCGTTTCAGATCTCCGGCTGCTCCTCCCCGGCAGGTTCCCTTATGATATGCAGGTCGCGTTGCGGGAAAGGAATCCGGATGCCGCCGGCCTGGAACGCCTCTAGAATGGCGAAATTCAGGTTGCTGGTCAAAAGCCCCTTGCGTTGAATCAGGGTGGTGCTCCAGGCGCGCAGTTCGAAGCGCAGGCCGCTGTCGCCGAACTCCATGAGACGGACCGCCGGCGCAGGAAACTCCAGCACGTCGGGATCTCTTTCCGCCACCCCCAGAAGCAGGCGCTCCACCAGGCGCACATCGCTGCCGTAGGCCACCTGCACCGGAATACTGAAGCGGACCCTGCGTTCGTTGTGGCTCCAGTTGATGACGTTCTCGGTGATGAACTTGGAGTTGGGGACGATGATGGTGATGTTGTCGTTGGTCACCACCTCGGAACTGCGCCCTCCGATGCGCACCACATCCCCCTCGACGTCGCCCACCACGATCCGGTCCCCCACCTTGATGGGGCGCTCGAACAGGATGATCAGACCGCTGATGAAGTTGTTCACTATGTTCTGCAGGCCGAAGCCGACGCCGATGCCGACAGCACCCGCCAGCACGTTCAGGGTGGTCAGGTCGATCCCCGCGGTCTGCAGCATGACGATCAGGCCGACCGCTATGACGAAGTAGCGGATTATGGAGCCGGTCGACTGGCGGGCGCCGGGGTCCATCCTGGTCCTGGTGAGGAGCTGTTCCACGATCCATTTGCGCAGCCTGCCGCTCAGGTAGAAGAGGAGCACGGTGAAGAAGAGCAGATAGAGCAGGGTCAAGGTGGTGACCTGTCCCTTGCCCAGGGTGAAGAGCGGCACGGCAAAGTAACTGCTGATCTGGTCCAACCAGGATTGAAGGGATGCCATGCTATTCTCCACGCCTAAAAAGGCCAGAACCAGGGGATCATGACGGTGGCCATCAGCCAGAACATCAGGTTAAGCGGCGTGCCGACCCGCAGAAAATCGAGGTAACGGTAATGGCCCAGGCTGTAGATCAGGGTATTGGTCTGATAGCCTACCGGGGTCATGAATGCCGCAGAGGCTGCGTAGGTGACCGCCATGAGGAAAGGGCGGGCATCCACCCCGTAGGCCTCGGCCACTGCGATGGCAATGGGGGCGAGCAGCGCGGCCGTGGCGGTGTTGGACATGAGCTCGGTCAGGATCGAGGTCATCAGGTAAAAGGCCGACAGCAGCGCGCGGGGTCCCAGGGCGCCGACGGTCTCCACCATCAGGTTGGCAAGCAGAAGCGCGGCCCCGCTGCTCTCCAGCGCCTTCCCCAGGGCGAGCACCCCCCCGAGCAGGAAAATCACCTTCCACTGTACCGCCGCGTAGGCCTCCTCCAGGGTAAGGCAACGGGTCAGGATCATCAGGATGCACCCAGCACTCGCCCCGACCAGGATGGGGACCACTCCCAATGCCGCGCCCGTTACCACCGCCGCTATGATAGCGATGGCGGTGGCCATCATCCGCTTGCGGAAAACCGGCAGCTCCACCTCCGATACCACCACGAAGGTGTTGTCCTCCCTGAGATGCTCCAGATGGTGCCTCTCCATCTCGAAGAGCAGCACGTCGCCGGCCCTGAGCTGCATCTCCTCCAGAAGCTCCCGCATCACGGCGCCGCGGTGCCGGAGCGCTAGCGCGGTAAGCCCGTAACGGGAGCGAAAGCGCGCCTGCTTCAGCGAGCGCCCGTCCAGGGTGGAGCCGGAGGCGATCACCGCCTCCACCAGCACGGTTTCCGCGTCGCCCGATTCCCCTCCCTGTGCCTGCCTGAGCGAGATGCCGCTTCTCTCCTGGAGCTTGCGGAAATTCTCCAGATCACAGCGCGCCTTCAGGTGGTCTCCGGCCTGGAGCATGAGCCGGTCGGCCGGAAGCTCCACCCTTTTGTCGTCGCGGTAGACCTCGACGCTCCTTATCTCCAGGTCCCGCAGCAGGGGAGAGTCGGCAAGCGTCCCGCCCACCGAGAGCGCCTCAGGCTCCAGCACGATTTCCACCAGGTAATCGCCGATACCGAACTGCTTGCGCAGATCCTCTTCCACCTCCTGGGTAGGCAGCAGCCGTACCCCGATGAGGAGCATGTACAGGCTCCCGGTCACCAGGATGACCAGGCCGAAGGGGGCGAACTCGAACATCCCGAAAGCGGGCTGGCCGTATTTGACGGCGATCGAGCTGACCAGGATGTTGGTCGAGGTGCCGATCAGGGTGCAGACCCCGCCGAAAAGTGCGCTGAAGGAGAGCGGCATCAGGAGCTTGTTGGGAGAAACCTTGAGTTCCCGGGCCAGCCCCAGGACCACCGGAATCAGGATCGCCACCACTGCGGTGTCGTTGATGAAGGCCGAGAAAGTCCCGGCGGTCGCCATCAGCAGGGTCAGGGCGAGCCAGAAATTTTTCTTGCCGGCCTGCACCAGTTTCGCGCCGATGAAATTCACCGCACCGGTCCGGTACAGGCCGGCGGAGAGGATGAACATGGCGCCGACCGTGACGGTGGCCGGGTGGCTGAATCCGCTGATACCCTGTTCCGGCGTGATGACACCGGAGAGGATCAGGCCGACCATGATGATGACGGAGGCCAGGTCGACCGGGAGTTTTTCGGTGGCGAAGAGAAAGATGGCCACCCCGGCAAAGGCAAGAACCACCGCTATTTCAAATGTCATCTGACTACCCCTCTGGCGCCTTGCCAGACCATCGATCATGCGAGAGCGGGGCAGGGGAAGTGCCAGCTTCGAGCTTACCTTGCGCCGGAAGATGGAATCAATGCACTGCCCGGTTTTCCGGGATCCGGTTCTGAAGCTATTCCATTGTCCGCCCCTAAGGAAAGGGCGCCGGACTGCTTCGGAGGCAAAGGATCTCTGCTCAATGACTATTTGCCCGGAGCTGGCAAGGTCATTTGTCTTTCAGTATGACAAAGAAAGGGGAATTTGCAGGTTTTAATGGCTTTCGGGGCAGGCAAGCCGGAAAACATGTCAGACAATGCGTCTCTATGACAATGTTGCGCCCGCAGCTCTACGGGCTATGAGTCAGGTTGAGTTTTCTATGACAGAAGGGGAGATTCCCTTTGCCAGTATGACTGTCCGCTTATGAGGCAATACCCTTTGAATCAGTCTCATACAACGACTTCCAGGCAAACCTTGGATCGTCCGGCAACGCCTTGTGCCATAGGTTCACGCTTTCCATTTTGCCGTAGATAGTGGTGTTGTTGGTCAGGGTGCCGCCGAAGCGATAGCCGTTGCGGGCAAAGCTGAGGTTGTTACTGAACGAGTAGGCCCGTGCCGTGCCGAACACCGACCTGATGCCCAGGGGGAGTACCTGTGCCTCCATCTGCTGCAAAAGGTGCAGAGCGATACCTTTGCCGCGGCAACCGGCGAGAGTCGCGAAGTTGCTAAGCTCTGCCGAGCTTGAGGCGGGATCGGAATGTACTGAAGCGAGAGCAACCAGGCTTCGCTCCCTCCAGACTCCGAAAAAGGCAGTCCCCTCCTTAATTGCGGCAGCGATGCAGGCAGGGTTGTGAATGGTGAGCGGTCGGGCTGAGAAAACCTCCCGGTACAGTGCGGCTATTGCCTCAGCGTCCTTTGTTTTGGCCTGTCGCATGGAAAAACCGACGGGAAGCGGCATGGCGCCGGCTTGTTGTTGCGTCGCGGCAGCAAGCAGAATCTGCTGCACCAACTGCGGTTGGCGCTCCAGTTTCCGGTCCGGGTCGAAATACTTCGCCATGAAACAGGCGGAGCCCCCTTCCGGGAAGAAGTAGGGTATGGCCGCTTCCATGTGGTACCCCGCGGCGACGAACCGGCCTGCCTCCCAGCCCGGGACTTTGGCGCAGAGCTTGGAATAGCCCCGGGAAGAGGCCAGTTGGTCCAGCTGTTCCGTGATCTGCGGGGCATCGGTCGCATGGAGCTTCATGAGATAGGCCCAGTCGTTGCCGGAGCCATGCTGAACCAGAGAGTTGCCGATGGTTTCGATAGCGTCGCTCATTTTGTTCCTCCTTTTTTGATTACTGCTGATCTGCAGCATAAGAGCTCCCCCCTTTGTAAAAGGGGGGAGGGGGGGGATTACAAGTTGCTACGAAGTGCCGAGGGCGCCTTAAGGCAAATCCCCCTAAATCCCCCTTTTTCAAAGGGGGACTTTTTACAGTAGCGATGCGAGCTGCAGACTGCTCTAATCCGCCAACTCGGCGGCGCCATCGCCGGGTTGCGTTTCCAGCATCCCAACTATCGCGTTCAGCAGTCCCAGCATTTCCGATTGCCGGTTCAGGTAGTAGGCGGCGGCGGTCTGCTCGTCTTTGCCGATATGGACGCCGAAGACGTCGGCGCGCTGCAGGCGGAATACCTCCTCGTCGGTCTCGTCGTCGCCGAAAAAGACGGCTCTGCTCAACCCGAAACGCTCCATGGCGGCCCCGAGCGCGTCTCCTTTGCCAAGTGCCTGCATCGGCAGCACGTTGACCACGAACTTGCCGCCGAATCTGCGCGGCGCCGGTTCCAGTTGGTCGATGGCTGCATGGACCCGCTCCAGCGCGCGGTCGGCATCTGGGGCCTTGCGGTAATGCAGCGAGATCGATTCCCCTTTGAATTCGATCTCCACGCCAGGTTCGTAGAACAGGGCGTCGTGCAGCTGCTCCCTCCATTTGAGGCAATATTCCACGAACTGCCAGTTGCGGTTCGTGTTGTCCGGGGGCCATTCGGCGCCATGGTTGCCGATTACCAGGTGCGGCTCGAACCCCAGTATCGCCTCCACGTCCTTCCTGGCACGGCCGGTTATCACCACCACCTTGGCAAGCCGGGTCAGCCGCTGCAAAGTGCTGCGGACCGGTTCGGCTACCCGTGCGGCAGTATGGTCCTCGACAATGGGCGCCAGGGTGCCGTCCAGATCAAAGGCAAACAGGGTGTCGGCTGCTACATAGCGGGCCAGAGTGGCAAGCCCCGGGGTATCGAAAAGGTACAAAGGTGTCACGAATCTCTCCTGATCCTGTCGGTCAATTTTTCACGTTGGCGCACGCGGGCCGCGTCCAAAAGCATCCTGCCGGCCCAGCGGTAGACGTTGAAGTCGCGCACCAGCGCACGCATGCTGCGCATACGTTCGCGCTGTTCGAAGTCGGGCATGGTGAGCGCCCGGTACAGGGCGTCCGAGGTCTGCTCGATATGGTAGGGGTTCACGATGAGCGCCTCGTGCAGCTCATGAGCCGCGCCGGTGAACTGGCTCAGCACCAGTACCCCCTGCTCGTCGTCCCGGGAGGCCACGAATTCCTTGGCCACCAGGTTCATGCCGTCGTGCAGGCTGGTCACCATGCAGACGTCGGCTCCCCGGTAGTAGCGGTTCACCACCTCGGGTTCGTGGTGCTCGGCCTTGAGGCAGATCGGCTGCCAGCTCCCCAGGGAAAAGCGCTGGTTGATGCGCAGGGAAAGGTTGTTGACCTGCGCTTCGAAGCTCTGGTAGTCGTCCAGCGCCGAGCGCGACGGTGCGGCGATCTGGATAAAGGTGAAGGTCCCGATCAGCTCCGGGTGCTGCTCCAGCAGTTTCTCCACGGCACGGAAGCGCTCCAGTATCCCCTTGGTGTAGTCCATGCGGTCCACGCCGATCCCGATCTTGTGCTCCGGTCCGACCCCCAGGGCCTGGCGTATCTCGGAACGGCATTCCTCTATGGCAGGCTGGCTCTCCTGCCAGGGAGGAGGCCACTGGATCGAGATGGGGTAGCTCTCCACCATGGTCAGATTGCCGCGCCGCCAGATGGTGGACGACTCGTGCTCGATGCGGCTCTCCAGGTAGCGGTCCACCGTTTCCAGGAAGTTCTTGCGGTGAAACGGGGTATGGAAGCCGAGAATGGTGGAGCCGAGCATGCCGCGCAAAAGTTCCTCGCGCCAGGGGCAGATGCCGAACGATTCCGGGTTGGGCCACGGGATATGCCAGAAGGTGATGATGGTCGCCTTGGGGAGCGCCCTGCGGATCATGCCGGGGAGCAGGGCGAAATGGTAATCCTGCACCAGCACGACCGGATCGTCGCTGTCCGCCTCCGCGACCACCGCATCGGCAAAGCGCTGGTTGATGGCCACGTACTGCTGCCAGTCGGAGGAGCGGAAGATGGGGCGCACGTGAGCGTTGTGGCAAAGCGGCCAGAGCCCCTCGTTGGAGAAACCGTAGTAATACCCCTTTTCCTCCTCCTTGGTGAGCCAGATACGGCGCAGCGTATATTCGGGATGCTCGGGAGGGACCCGGACCCGGTCCTGCCGGTCCACGGTTTCCCGGTCCGCGGTGCCGCTGCCGTGGGCGATCCAGGTGCCAGAGCAGGCGCGCATCACCGGTTCCACCGCGGTCACCAGGCCGCTCGCCGGGCGATGCACCTCGATCTGTGCCCCTTTTTTGCTATGTATGTACGGCTCCCGGTTCGAGACCACGATGATGCGCTCCCCGGTCAGCTGCTTGTGCAGCAGGGTGCGCAGCGAGTCCGGGCTCCAGGTGATGGTGGCGTCGTCGGCGAAGCGCCGCTCGGTGTCCAGGGAGCGCAGCAGCGTGCGCAGGTCGCCCACCAGCGGCTGCAGTTCCGAGGCGACCGCGACCGAGGGCTGGGAGAACGGCTTCAGGATACCCTCGCCGCGCAGCATGGCGCGCACGCCGGCCATCCAGCCGCGCCAGCTCAAATGTGCCACGAGGACCGTGATTACCGAGATCACCACCCCCAAAAGGGCGAAGAGCAGGATGATGTACTTGCGGGTGTCGGCGCTGCGGCGCTCCACGAAGCTCATGTCGTGCACCAGGATCAGCGAGCCCCCCGTTGCTCCGGGCTGCTCCATGGGATGACTGGCGACATGCACCGGCCCTTCCGGGAGCTGGTGCAGCGGGGTCTTACCCGGCGCCGGGGTTGCAGAGGAGCAGTTGAGCGATTCGGGGAAGGTCTGGGTGCGGTACAAAAGCTTGCCGTTGCCGTCGCAAAAACCCAAGGCCAGCAGGCGCTCGTCCTGGATGGCCCGCAGCAAAAGCGCGTTGATCTTGGCCCGGTTACCCTGTTGCAGCAGTTCCGACAGCGGCTCGTGCAGGGTGTTGGCGATCAGCTGCGAGCGGATATCCATGTCGCGCACGAACCAGCGCAAGGTGAGGCTGTCGACCAGCGGCACCACGGCAAAGGCCAACAGTCCCAGTGCCGCGGCGAGCGGCAGTACGAAGCGCAGGGAAAGGTTCAGGGATTTCAACGATGAACCGACTCGATTTTGTTTCATGAATGCTCCTGGATGTTCGGCACTTGAGGCGTTGGCCCGGGAAAAATCGTTTTACTGGCTCACCTCGGACGACCCGATGTTGAAATAGGGGAGCAGCAGGTCCTCCATACTGTAGAGCCCGATCGGCTTTTGATCGATATGGCTGGCGGCAAAGAGCACGCCGTTGCCGAAGGCTTCCCGGGTGATCGATTCGTGCTTGAGCCGTACCGTCTGGTAGGGAAAGCCAAATAATATCTCATGAACCCCGATAATCCCACCGGCCCGCACCGTTTTTATGGAGTCGGCCGGCAGATCCAGAGCTGCCGCGATCTTCCTGGCCGTTCCGGAGATTTCCGGCTTGGCCTTGAAATGCTCCTCCACGATCTCGATGTCCGAATAGGGGGCGATGCTCTTGAGGATTTTGGCGGCGATGATCAGGAAGTTGATCCCTATGGTGATGTTGGGCGACCAGACCACCCGCGTCTTTTGCGCCAGATACTCCAGATAGGCCAGCTTTTCGGGCGGGTAGCTCGAGATGGCGCTGACGATTGCTATCCCCTGCTCTCTGGCCACCTCACCGTAATATTCGATCCCCTGTTCCGAGGAAAAATCGATGATCACATCGACCGGAAGCTTGCTGATCAGACTCTGCGCGCTGAACTCCTCGCTGGAATAGATGAAACCCGGTTCGTCGGAGGAGATGCCGAGAAATTCGGGAACCGACCTGTGCTCCAGGGTGTGCGACTTGCGTACCACCCATTGGAGTTTCACTTCCCTGCTTTGCAAAAGAACCGATGCCACCGCCTTGCCTGTTTTGCCAAATCCCAACAATCCTACTTTCATATAGTTACCTCGACCTTTTAGGTAGTTATCTCGTCTTTTATCGCCGCACGATGCGCAGCGTCACTCCGGCGCCGGGGGTGCTCCTGGCGGAAATACGGGCGAGCGACAACAATCGCTCGGGCACCGCGAGCTCCCGGGTCAGATAGTGCCCTATCGCCTTGGCCTCGCTGCTGTTTTTGCCAGGAGCGGAAATCTGGAAGCGGAACCGTTCGGGGCCGTCGGGCAGGCGTTTCACGATCTCGAGCTCCCTCGCGCTATCCGGCGCCAGGGTGCCGTCCCTGTCGACCAGCAGTTCGGGCAGCAGGCGGGTGGTCGCAATGGCAAGCGTCACAGGCATGGAGAGCACCCGCTCGATCTGACGGGAGAGGATCAAGCGCTCGTCCTCGCTGAGCGGGTAGTCGCGTCGCAGGGAGGCGGAAACCAGCAGCGGTTGGCCGCCGGAGAAGGTGAGCCTGGTCCCGGTGAGGGCGAAGGGGGCCAGCGCGCCGGCCAGTTCGCTCTCCACCTGGGCGGCCAGGAGTCCCACACGACCGCCCAGTTCGGCCGGGCTCTCGGGGCGTGGCGCCGGGGGGAGCGCGCCGGTCAGCAGCTCGGACGCGCCTTGCCGTTTCAGGGTTTCCCCCGAGGCCACCAGAATCTGCTCCAGCCGGATATCCACCGGGCGCTGTAGATCCCGGGTCAGTTCCCGCTCCATCAACTGCTCCGACTCCCGGTCCACGAAGCGCACCGTGTTCACCGAGGCGTTGATCAGGAGTCGTTTGCCCTGCGACTGTTGCTGGTAACCGGTGAGCCGCGAAGCCTGCGCCTGGTCCAGATGCCGTTTCAGCACCCGCTCGATGCGCTTTTGCTCCTTGACCTTGGTGAGATCCGCTACCAGGGTGTAAACCAGCGGTATCGAGATCAGCGTCAATAGCCCCCCCACGATGCCAAGGCGCATGCGGCGCGAGTACTGCACCGTTTCCACATGGCTGGTGCGAAAACCGAGGATGAAAAAGACCAGATCCGAGGCGAGGATGATGGCCACGAAGTTGGTGAAAAAGAGCAGGAAGCCGCCCAGGGCCAGCATCGGCTGCCCGGTCCCCAATCCGTAGCCGGTTACGCTGAGCGGGGGGATGACGGCAGTGGCGACGGCGACGCCGGTGGAGGTAATGAGATAGTTGCGCTTGGTGCAAAGGGCGATGGCGCCTACCACCCCGGAGAGCACCGCGACGAAAAGGTCGAAGATGTTGGGGCGCACCCGGGCCAGGATCTCGGCGGTCGGCTCCTTGAGAGGGGAGATGAAGCTAATGGCGGCGCTGACCAGGATGGTGAGCGCGACGCTGATGGCAATGGTCTGGAAGGCGCGCCGCGCCAGCGGCAGGTCGCCGATGGTGAAGGCGAGGCTCGATGAGATGATCGGCCCCATCAGCGGGGAGATCAGCATGGCGCCGATCACCACCGCCACACTGTTGGTCAAAAGCCCGAGCAGGGCGATCAGGCTGGCCAGTATCAGGGTGAGGTAGTAAACCCAGGAGCGGTCCGCGCTCAAGGCTACTTCCCTGATAACGTCCCGGTGCTGGACCATCTCGGTTTTTAGCGCCAGATATTTGGTGAGCTTTTGCATCTGTATCTTCAGGTAGGCACTGTTCACTGACAACTCCCGGAAGGCTGCATCAAAATGCGGCGTCCCAGCGTTTGCTGAGACGGATGGCGGCGTTGATCAGCCCGACCATGCTGTAGGTCTGCACGAAGTTGCCCCACTGCTCCCCGGTGGCGACGTCGATATGCTCGGCGATCAGGCCGTGGCGGTTATGGCGCGCCAGCAGGTTCTCGAAGAGCCGACGGGCCTCGTCGCCGCGCTCCAGCGCCACCAATGCGTAGATGTACCAGTAGGTGCAGACGATAAAGGCGTTCTCCGGTGCTCCGAAGTCGTCCTTTTCCACGTAGCGGAAGATATAGTCCCCCTGGCGCAGCTCGCGCTCGATAGCGGCGACCGTGGAGGCGAAACGGGGGTCGTCGGCGGCCAGGAAGCCGACGTCGTGCATGAGCAGCAAGCTGGCGTCCAGGGAATCCACCTCGAAGGCCGCGGTGAAGGCCTTTTTCTCCCGGTTCCAGGCCCGGCTGCAGATGGTGGCGTGGATGCGCCGGGCTGCCGCGTCCCAGTAAACCGCCCGATCCTTAAGTTCGAGCCGGGTGGCGATCTTGGCGAGGCGGTCGCAGGCGGCCCAGCACATGATGCTGGAGAAGGTGTGCACCCGCTGGCTGCCGCGCAGCTCCCATAAACCGGCATCGGGCTGGTCGTGCACCAGGATCGCCTTTTCGCCCAGCGGTTCCAGCCGGTTGAAAAGCGGTACGTCGCCGCGCTGCGTGAGGCGCTGGTCGAAGAAGACGTGGGCCACCGCCAGGATGGCCGAGCCGTACACGTCGTGCTGGACCTGCTGGTAGGCCTGGTTTCCCACCCGCACCGGCCCCATGCCGCGGTATCCCGCCAGCGTGGTCATCTCCAGCTCCTCAAGGTGCAGTTTGCCGTCGATGCCGTAGACCGGCTGCAGCGGGCCTCCTGCGCCACCGGCCACGACGTTCACCAGATACCTGAGGTAGCGTTCCATGGTTCGGGTGGCACCCAGGCGGTTCAGGGCGTTGACCACGAAATAGGAGTCCCGCAGCCAGCAGTGGCGGTAGTCCCAGTTTCTGCCGGAATTGGGCGCTTCGGGGATCGAGGTGGTCATCGCCGCGACGATGGCGCCGGTATCGTCGAAGGCGTTCAGCTTCAAGGTGATGGCGGCGCGAATCACCTGATCCTGCCACTCGAAGGGGATGCCCAGGTCGCGCACCCATTCATGCCAGTAGGAAAGCGTCTCGGCCTTGAACCGGTGTGCCAGCTCGGAAATGCTCTCCTGAATGGTCTCGTCCGGTCCGAAGATGAGGTTCACTTCCTGGTCCAGGATGAAGGGGAGTTCCTGGAGGATATTGGTGATGGAGGCGTCGGTGGTAAGCCTGAGCACCATGTAAGGGGAGACGTAGCGGATATGGTGGCTGCCGTAGGTGAATTCCCCCCGTTCGCTGCCGTAATTGCGGGCCGGGCGGACCCGGAGCGTGATCCTCGGGCTGCCGTGCAGGCGGCGAATCTGTCTGATCAGCATCATCGGGGTGTACATGCGCCCGTGCTGCCGGAACCGGGGGGCGAAGTCGGTGATTTCCAGCACGCCTCCGCTGCTGTCGGTCATCCGGGTGATCAGGACTGCGGAATTGGGGAGATAGCGCTGCTCGCAGGCTACCTGGCCCGACAGCTCGATGCTGCAGTAACCTGTCCCGGAGCCGGTATCGTGTTCCTGCAACAGCGAGCAAAATGCCGGGTCGCCGTCGAAACGGGGCAGGCAGTACCAGACGATTTCTGCTTCAGGGTCGATCAGGGCGCCCACCTGGCAGTTGCCGATCAGGGCGAGTTCCAGTGAATTCTTCATGCCTCTCTTCTCCTTTGGCACGTGTTGCTGCCATGCACCGGGTCAGCTATGCAGCGGCTGCGGTGCGATCTGTTCCGCGCCAAGCAGCCGAACCATATGCTGCATACCTTCCAGCACGCAGTCGAACTGCTGATCCGACAGCGCTTCCAGCCCCTTTAACAGCATCACCTGGGCGACTTCGGGTGATTTGGCCACCATTTTACTGCCGGTTTCGCTCAGCTCAAGATCCACAGCCCGGCGATCCGTCTTGCTGCGGTTGCGCGTCACCAGCTCCTTGGCTTCCAGACGGTCCAGGATGCCGACCACCGTTGCCGGGCGCAGATACATCTGGCGTGCCAGCTCGTTAACCCGCATGGGCGCGCCCTGGGACAGAATCTTCAGCGCCCAAAGCTGCGGGCCGGTCAGTTCGGTCTCCCGCTCGGCGCAGCGGGAATATTCGTTTATGGCCTGGAATATCCGCCTCAAGTTATCGATTACCTCTGGAATTTGTGCTCTGTTGTTGCTCATGTCGATGCCCCGAAAATTGCCTTGACAAAATGGTTAGTGCTGCTAATAATTAGCGCCACAAATCATACCAGTATCCCCGCAGCCCGTCAAGGCTTGATCGACGGGCATTCCCGGTCCGCCCACAGTCAAAGGAGGCAAAGATGAAGAAGCAAGCCGTCGAGCTATTTCTGGTTTTAGGTTGTGTCAGCGTCCTTGCAAGCGGTTGCACCAAGAAGGAAATGGTGCGACCAGGCGAGCCGCTGGTGCCGGCTGCCGCAGCCGCCTCCGTGGCCGGCTCTGAAACGGGGAGGGCCGAAACGCCCCGGAGCGAGGCGGTCCTGGATCGGCCGGTCCTTGAGGCTCTAAAGCCGGAAAGCGCCCCTGCAGCTCCCTTAGCGCCGCTCGCCGGGGCAGAGCTTGCCGCTTTGCTGGAGAAGATCCATTTTGATTTCGACAGTTATACCCTCTCCGCGCCGGCCCGTGACACCCTGGTGAAAAACGCCCAACTGCTGCAGCAGGCAGCCGATAAGAAGCTGCGCATCGCGGGGCACTGCGATGAACGCGGCTCCGACGATTACAATCTGGCCCTGAGCGAGAGGCGGGCCAGGGCGGCCCGGCAGTACCTGATCGCGCTCGGGGTTGCCGAGGAGCGCTTGTCCGTGCTAGCCTACGGCAAGGAAAAGCCGGCAGCCCCGGGACACGACGAAGCTGCCTGGGCTGAAAACCGGCGAGACGAGTTCGAGATAGTGGAGTAACCCCCCCCGATCCTCTGCAGCGCCGGCTGAGCAAAACGGCGCTGCAGGGGAGTCATCCAGGCAAGGAATTTCAGTGCGCAAAAACATCGTAGAACAGCTCACCCTGCTGGCCAGCGTCATCAAATGGACCTGTTACGCCTCTATCGTCGGAATTATGGTCGGGGCGGGCACCGCCGTTTTCCTCCGCAGCCTCGCCTGGACCTCGGCCCAGTTTGCCCGCTACCCGGACTACTATCTGCTCTTGCCGGTGACCCTGGTTGTAAGCAGCCTGCTGGTCTCCCGGCTGGCGCCGGACGCCGCCGGACACGGCACCGAGAAGGTGATCGAGGCCGTGCACCAGCGCATGGGGAGGATCCCTCTCATGGTCGTGCCGGTGAAGCTCGTCGCCACGGTTATCACGCTTGCCGGCGGCGGCTCTGCGGGGAAGGAGGGACCCTGCGCCCAGATCGGCGCCGGGCTTGCCTCCGGCTTCGCCAGCCTTTTGCGTTTAAACGACGTGGACCGGCGCAAGCTGGTGATCTGCGGCATCAGCGCCGGCTTCGCCACCGTTTTCGGCACCCCGATTGCCGGGGCTCTGTTCGGCGTCGAGGTGCTGGTGCTGGGTCAGATGTTTTACGAAGTGCTGTTTCCCTGCTTCGTGGCCGGCATCGTCGGCTTCCATGTCGCCTCCGAGTTAGGTGTCACTTACCCGGCCCTGATGGCGAAAGTCATCCCCCCCGCGACCAGCTGGAGCTTTACCGAGATGATCATGCTCGGCATCTGGTGCGGCCTGATTGCGCTGGTCTTTATCGAGCTTATGCATCTGAGCCAGCGGCTCTTTGCGCGCCTTGCCTGGCCTGCGGTGGCCAAAGCGCTCCTGGGGGGCGTGCTCTTGGTGCTGGTCGGGAGGTTCGGCTCGACGAGCTATCTGGGGCTTGGGCTCGAATCGATTGAGGCGGGGTTGAACGGGACGGTCTTGCCGGCAGGAGCTTTCCTGATGAAGAGCCTGACCACCTCGATCACCCTGAGTAGCGGCGGCAGCGGCGGGGTGGTCACCCCGATCTTCTTTGTCGGCACTGCAGCAGGGAACCTCTTCGCGCAACTGTTCCACGAGCCTCTGGTTGCCACTTTCTCGGCTATCGGCATGGTGGCGCTCCTGGCCGGAGCGGCAAACACGCCGATTGCCGCCTCGGTCATGGCCATGGAGCTTTTCGGAGCCGGTATCGCTCCCCATGCCGCTATTGCCTGCATGGTCAGCTTCCTGATCGTCGGTTACCGCAGCATCTATCCGAGCCAAATCCTGGGGATCGAGAAAAGTAGTTCACTGAAAGTCAAGACCGGCGCGCCGATGTGCGATTTCGACCCCAAAGCGGTCGAGCAGCGGGGCATGTCGCTGCCGGGATTCATTATGAAAGGGGTAAGGATGTTTCGTAGCAGAAGGAGTTTCAAGCATGATGACCGATAAAAAGCTGCGGCTTTGCTCCGCGCCGGGGACGTTGCTCCGTTTAGTTGCGGTTTCGGCCTGGAGCTTGACCATCTGCGGGTTTACCTGGGGCAGCAAACCGGACCCCTGTAGCGAAGCGGCCAAAATAGTTGCCGCTGCCGAATCGGGCCTGAGCGGGGAACAGGCCGAGCGTATTGTCGCCCTTTGCCCTGAGGGAGCCGTGGGGCATCAGGCAAAGGGTTTCCAGCTGGAGCAAAAGGGGGCGCCGGATCAGGCGCTTCACGAGTATCGTGAGGCCATTGCCGCCGACCCCTCTCTGAGCCAGGCCCACGGGGATCTAGGCTTACTGCTGCTCAAGCAGGGGGTGCACAATGAGGCGGCAGCCGAATTGACTCTGGCACTGAAGGGAAGCTCCGATCCGCGTTATCACCGAGGGCTCGCCATGCTTTTGCAAAGGGTGGGCGGCACGCCGTTGATCCTATTTCACGCCAAGGAAGCCCTGAAAGCCGACCCCGAAGATCCGGAACTCCTCACCTGGCTGGCCGATGCCCATGCCGGTCAGGGGGATCTGGATCAGGCTGCCGGGCAGTATCTGAAGGCTCTGGGCCGGCAGCCCGGTAACGAGCAGGCGCGTCTGGGGCTCGCCGGGGTCTACAGCAAGGGGGGGAGGGTGGACGACGCCATCCGCGAGCTGAATGCCGCTCTGCTCGCCAACCCGTCGAACCGCGAAATTCACCGGCAGCTGGCCAGGCTCTACTATCAGAAAGGTGACAAGGTACGGGGCGAACGGGAACTGCTGCTGGCGGGGATAAATCCAAAAGATGCAGCCGTCGACGAGCTTTTGCAGCAAGGCGATCAACTGTTGCTGGCGCGCAGTTACCACAAGGCAATCGAAGCCTACCAGGCGGTGCTGAACCAGCGGCCGGCTTGGCCCGCCGCCCTGGAGAAACTGGGCGATGCCCATCGGGCCGCAGGCCAGGATGACGAAGCTATCGGCGCCTATCGGCAGGCACTGAACCTGGACCAGTCCAATGCCTCCATCCACTACACCCTGGGGATACTTCTGGAACGCAAGGGATCGCTTGCCGAGGCGGAGATCGCCTACTTGAACTCGTTGCGGCATGATCCGGGTAACGGCGATGCCAGGCGGCGCCTGGCTGACATCTACACCCTGAGCGGCAGATTCCGCCAGGCCATAGAGGAATACAACCGGCTGATCCAGCAGCGCGGCGATAACCCGGTGCTCCACTTCAAGCTGGCCAATATCTACCAGAAGAACAAGGAGTACGGCAAAGCCCTGCAGCAGTACCAACGGGCCGTGAAGCTGGCGCCCGAGAATGTTGAAACCAGGAGGGAGCTGGCGGCTCTTTATGCCAGGCAAGGAATGACCGGCGAGGCCGAGGCGGAATACCGGGAACTGCTGCGCATTGACCCGCGCAACGGGGCGATACGAAATGCCCTGGTGGCAAGCTATATCAAAGGGAAGAACTACCAGGCCGTGCTGCCGCTTCTCAAGGAAGCGGTCGAGCTGAACCCCAAGGATGTGGCCGGTCATTACCGGCTGGGGGTAATGTACGAATTTCGCAAGGAATACGATGCCGCGGCCGGAGCCTACGAAAAGGCGATCGCACTCGACCCCGGCAACGCCAAGGTGCTCAATGCGCTCGGCAAGCTCAGCATCAAGACCGGGCAACTGGAAAAGGCAAAGGAGTCGTTCAAGGCGGCCCGCGAGGCAGACCCTAACTTCGCCGAGACCAGCCAGTTGTTGAACACCCTGGCGGATTACCGGATCACCCGGTTGGAGCATCGCGCCAGCGTCAGGAAAGCGAAGCAGGAGTCCCGGAAGAGCCTGACCAAGAAATCCAGGACGAGCTCTAAAAAGAGCTTGAAGAAGAGCTCAAATAAACGTTCAGAGAAAGCGTCGCAGAAGAGCTCGAAGAAAACGTCGAAGAAGAGCTCGAAGAAGGCGACCAGCAAGTAGCGGCTTAGACCGCCTGGGAGGTCGGGTTAGCGGTCTAATCGGCAAAGTCTCCACGGGCACCGAAATTACCGTAGGGGCGAACTTGTGTTCGCCCCGGTTTTTTCTGTCGCCATGTGGATGGCGCCGATCCGGACATCATGAGGCGCTATCGGAACCTGCAGGCGGGGGTGAACGGCTCTATCGCGAACCCCCTACCTGCTGCCTCAGGGGTACGCGATAGAGCAGCCCGCCATCAGCGTAGCAGTAGCAGCGGCACTGCGGATCTCCGCATCAGCTCCGTGGTGGTGCTGCCGATCAGCAAGTGCCGAATGCGCGAATGGCCGTAGGCGCCCATGATGATCAGATCTATCCCCTGGTCCTTTTGGTACTGCCGCAAAGATTTCTCCACCTCGCCGGAGAGCATCACCGCCGGCGCTTCGAATCCGGCTTCTTCCAGGGTCTTGCGCGCCTTGGCCAACTGAGCGCGTGCCTCGGCGCTGTCGCCGCCCACCATGACCAGGTGGCAGGGGAGGCCGCGAAACAGCGGACTTCCCGCAACCATCTCGACCCCCTTTAGGGTGGTTGCGCTGCCGTCGAAGGCGATCATCACCCGTTGCGGGGCGCTGAACTCCGGCGGAGTCATCAGGATGGGGCGATGCAGGGAGCGGATGACCCGCTCCAGGTGGCTTCCCAGGTGTTCGGAAGCGACATCCGCCGCTTCTCCCCGCCTCCCCAGCACCAGAAGCCGTACCCCCGCTTCCAGTTCCGTCAGGGTTTGCACCAGGTCGCCATGGCGCTGGCGCCCCTCCGGCTCGACCACGCCGGCAGCCCGCGCCCGCTCCCTGGCAGCAAGGAGCATCTGACGTCCCCGCTCCATTGCCAGCTTGCCGCGCTGCTCATCCAGGCTAGCGAGCTCTTCCAAAAGCGATTCCTGAGCTCCGAAACCGATGCTGCCGCTCAGATCGTCCCCCTTTGCCTCCTGCCCCTTATGAAGCACATGAAGAAAAGAGAGCGGCGCTTCCAACCGCAGAGAAGCCCAGGCGGCGGCGTCGCAGACCGCAGGCGAATAAGTGGAGCCGTCGATACAGGCCAGTACGTACGTTTTCATGCTGCGTCTCCTTTAATGCCCCATCAGGGCTTCTACGGCATCCGGCTTGTCGTGGACCGCGAAGCGGTCGACCATGGTTTCGCTGGCCTGATTCAGGCCGATAATTTCCACCGCGGTCCCTTCACGGCGGAACTTCAGCACCACCTTGTCGAGCGCGCCTATCGCGGTGATGTCCCAGAAATGGGCCCGGCTGACATCGATTACCACCTGCTGCAACGCCTCCTTGAAGTCGAAAGAAGCTATGAACTTTTCGGCCGAGGTGAAGAAAACCTGACCTACCACGCTGTAGCTGCGGGTCAGGCCGTCATCGGAGATGCTTGAGCCGATATGGAGGATCTGCCCGATCTTGTGGGCGAAGAACAGTGCGCTTAGCAGCACGCCGACCAAAACCCCCTTGGCGAGATCGTGGGTCGCCACCACCACGACCACGGTGGCCAGCATCACCAGGGTGGAGCTTTTCGGGTTCTTGCCGACATTCCGGATCGAATCCCAGCTGAAGGTGCCGATCGCCACCATGATCATCACTGCGACCAGTGCCGCCATGGGAATGCGCGCCACCCAGTCACCCAGAAACACCACCATCAGCAGCAGAAACACCCCGGCCAGAAGTGTGGAGAGGCGCCCGCGGCCGCCCGATTTGATATTGATGACCGACTGCCCGATCATGGCGCAACCTGCCATCCCGCCCAGAAAACCGGTGGCGATGTTGGCCACACCCTGGCCGACACATTCGCGATTCTTGTTGCTGGAGGTGTCGGTCAGGTCGTCCACGATGGTGGCCGTCATCATCGACTCCAGCAGGCCCACCACGGACAGGGTCAGCGAAACGGGGAAGATGATCGCCAGGGTCTCCCAGTTAAGCGGCACCTCCGGCAGCAGGAATACAGGGAGGCTGTCGGGAAGCGCCCCCATATCCCCGACGGTGCGTACCTCGACGCCGGTAAACAGGGCGAAAGCGGTCAGTAAAACGATGCAGACCAGCGGCGAAGGGATGGCTTTGGTGACATAGGGAAACAGGTAAATGAGACCTAGACCGGCGGCAACCATGGCATAGACCTGCCAGCCGACGTTGGTGAGTTCCGGCAGCTGCGCCAGGAAGATCAGGATCGCCAGGGCGTTGACGAAGCCGATCACCACCGAGCGCGAGACGAAGCGCATCAAGGAGCCCAGGCGGAACACCCCGGCCAGGATCTGCAGCACGCCGGTGAGCAGGGTGGCCGCCAGCAGGTACTGCAGTCCGTGAGTTTTCACCAGCGTCACCATGAGCAGCGCCATGGCGCCGGTGGCGGCCGAAATCATGCCCGGGCGGCCGCCGGCAAAGGCCGTCACCACGGCGATGCAGAAGGAGGCGTAGAGCCCCACCTTGGGATCGACACCGGCGATGATGGAAAAGGCGATGGCTTCGGGGATCAGGGCAAGGGCAACGACCATCCCGGAAAGGGTGTCGCCGCGCAGGTTGGAGAACCATTCCTCGCGAATGGCTTGCATATTAATCTTCATTTCGGGTTCAATTCCTTGGATCGGTTGAAGGTAGCACGGCAGAGATGCCGAGGCGGTATTGTCTGGAGTAGCGGTAAAAAAGGGCTGATTGATATGGCAGATCGCGACCAGGTGGGCACGGCAGCAGGCGCTGAAAAACGCGGCGTGCTGCCGTACTTGGAATGCTTCCACTCATGGGTTGGTTGAGGGTTGCTACATCTCCAGGACCATGGGTAGGATCATCGGCCTGCGTTCGATGCTTTTCTTGAAGAAGCGCCGCAGCGACTGGCGCACGATGGTTTCCACCACCTCGGTGTCGCAGCGCATCTCGGTGTTGAGTTCTTCCAGCGTGGCGCTGACGATGTTGCGGGCATCCGCCAGAAAATCCCTGCTCTCGTCCTCGAAGACGAAACCGCGCGACACGATGTCGGGCCCGTAGATCACGGCGCCGGTCGATTGGTCTATGCCGATGATGACTACCACCATGCCGTCCTGGGAGAGATGCTTGCGGTCCTTCATCACCACATTGCCGACGTCGCCCACCCCCTTGCCGTCCACGAAGACCCGGCCCGATTCGACCTTCTCCACGATGGCGCCGGTGTCGGAGTAGAAGTAGACCACATCGCCGTTGGTGGCGAGCAGGCAGCGTTTTTTCGGGATGCCGACCTTCTGGGCCAGCTGGATATGCTTGTACAGGTGCCGGTATTCGCCGTGGATCGGGATAAAGAAGCGCGGCTTGACCGTGTTCAGCATCAGCTTGAGCTCTTCCTGGCTGGCGTGGCCGGAGACATGTATTTCGGAGGTCCGCTCGTAGAAAACCTCCGCGCCGCGGCGGTACAGGTGGTTGATCAGCTCCGAGATGGTCCGCTCGTTGCCCGGAATGACGCGGGAGGAGAGGATGACGGTGTCGCCTCGCTCCAGCTTGATCTGTTTGTGGTCGTCCATGGCGATGCGTGTCAAGGCGCTCATCGGCTCGCCCTGGCTGCCGGTCGAGATGATGCAGACCTGCTCCGGGGGAAGGTGAGGGAGTTCCTTCAAATTCATCAGCAGCTCGTCGGAGATGGTCAGGTAGCCCAGTTCGCGTGCGATCTGGACGTTCTTCACCATGGAGCGGCCGTTCAAGAGGATCTTGCGGCCGCAACGGGCTGCGGCGTCGGCTACCTGCTGCACCCGGTGGATGCTGCTTGAGAAGGCCGCCACGATGATGCGGCCGGAGCAGTTGGGGAAGATTTCGGCAAAGGCGTCGCCCACCGTTTTCTCGGAGAGTGTGTATCCCTCGCGCTCCACATTGGTGGAATCGGACAGGAGGGCCAGGACCCCCGCTTCGCCGTAGCGTGCCAGGCTTGCCAGGTCGGTCAGTTGGCCGTCCACCGGGGTCTGGTCGATCTTGAAGTCGCCGGTGTGGATCACCACCCCCTCAGGCGTGGTAATGGCAAGGGCGCAGCCGTCCACCACCGAGTGCGCCACGCGCAGGAACTCGACCTGAAAACAGCCCAGGGTGACGCTGTCGCGCGGCTTGACCACTTCGAACTCCACCTTTTCAGGGAGCTTGTATTCCTCAAGCTTTGCCTTGACGAAGCCGAGCGTCAGCGCCGTGCCGTAGACCGGCACGTTCAGCTCCTGAAGCACGAAGGGGAGCGCCCCGATATGGTCCTCGTGGCCGTGGGTCAGGCAGATGGCGCGGATCTGTTCCCGGCGCTCGCGCAGCCAGGAGATGTCCGGAATCACATAGTCGATGCCGAGCATCTCGGGACTGGGAAACATCAGGCCGCAGTCGACGATGATAATGTCATCGTCATACTGGTAGACCATCATGTTCATGCCTATTTCGCCCAATCCGCCCAGGGGAATTATCTTAAGTGCACAGCTTGATCCGGTTGCGCTCATAAATTACCTTTCTTTTTTTGCGACGGGACCGGCCCGTCATGGTTGTTATGGGAGATGCCGCCGTAACATGAGACGGCGGATAGCAGTAGCCGGCAACCGGGTCCAGCCAGATTCTCCTGCTGACCAGTGCCAAGACGCAAGAGACCATACGACATGGGGCGCGCAAAAATCACGACCCGCGCGAAACAGGAACTTTTCGGAAACGCACTTACAGGGGAAAAGTGAAATCGATAAAGAACTGGTGGTCGCTGTCGGAAGCTGCAGCCGACCCGCAGTTTAGGGTGGAGTAAGGCGGGAGACGACGGGAGCGGCTGAACAGGTAGCCGATAGGAAGTCAAATGCTGGCGCGGTTAAACAGAGCTGTTCTGGAAATATCATCCCGGCAAAGTACAGCATTTACCTGGCGCTGTCAAGTTGTTGGATGAATTGCTTTTAACCGGTACAGGGGGAGTGCCGGGCGAAAACAAGGTTCGCCCCTACGCAGTTCTGGGTAGGGGTACTTCTCGTTCCCAAGCTCCAGCTACTTCTCGTTCCCAAGCTCCAGCTACTTCTCGTTCCCAAGCTCCAGCTTGGGAATGCCATCGCCGGCAAAGCTCCAGCTTTGCATAGACTGGGACCAGCGGGGCCGTGGCATTAACAAAACGCTAGCGCTGTTCCCGAACCATGTCCGTTTATCTCTTGACCAATTCCTCGGATTGATATTTAATGCTTTTTTGAATTTCGCAACAGGCAACAGGGTTAGCCATGAGATCCATTCGACACTACATCAAATTTTCGGCTTTCCTGTTTCTCTTGCTGACGCTTCATACGCTCGTTCTGAGCCTTGCCTTGCCTGAACCCGAATCAGCACCCTTGCAAAAGCAGCTGGCGAGCACGGCCTCTATCGTTGCCAACGACGATTTCCAGCAACCCGACGAGCCCGACTTCAAACCGCCCAAAAACTCGTTTATCGACTACACGTCTTTCTTTGACCCCAACTGCTTAATCCCCGGTTATGCCCCCGACCTCTCCGAGCTGGTAACTCATGAACCTAAAGTTACCCGGCTGAAGGTTTATCTGGAAATCGATGTTCCGCCGGACAGCCTCGCCTAATCTCACTCTCGCTTTTCCCATGAGTCCGCAAACCGGATCGTAGCGCTTTATTCACAGGATAAACACAATGTTCTGCCGCCACTCCTGCATCCGCAGCTTTAGTCGGCCGGACCTGACAACATTGTTTGCCTGACGCTGCTGATCTTCCGCCTGCAGCTCTCTCCTGTTTTATGGGGAAGGTTGGGGGTGGGATGCGGGAACCTTGACGCTGCGGCACACCTATAACTCAAATACTAATAAGGAACAATCATGACCATACGTACACTCATTGCGTCTGCAGCCATCTGCTGCATCGCCACACTGACCGGCTGCGCCACCAAAGAAGCTGCAAAAATAACTACTGCAGCACCACCGACCGCCATTCAATCGACTACCGCTGCTCAGCCTAAGGCTGTCGTTGACAGCGCCCAGGACCGCATAAATAACGATTCCATCGTGTCCGACAGCTCTTTCAATTCCGGCGCAGCAACGCAATCAACCGATAACTCCGGAAGCGCTGCCGGCTTGGCCCCGGTTTACTTCGACTTCGATTCCTATCTGCTCACTGCGGAGGCACGGGACACCCTGAGCCGCAACGCCAACTGGCTGACGGAAAACCAGCTACTCAAGGTGGTCATCGAAGGACATGCTGACGAAAGGGGTTCCGATGAATATAACCTGGCGCTGAGCGAAAAGCGGGCACTGGCTGCGCAGCGGTATCTTGATACTCTCGGAGTGAAATCCGACCGGATGGAAACCGTTGGCTACGGCGAGGAAAAACCGGCTCTTCCGGGCCATGATGACGCGACCTTTGCAAAAAATCGTCGCGTGGAGTTTGTCAGCGTCAAGTAACGAGTCGGCAGGATGGGAGCTGCCAACTCCAACCGCCGGCCATAATCCGAATAATGCCGATCTTCTGCTAAAGAAACTCCCTCCCCTTCAAGGGGAGGGTTAGGGTGGGGATGGGGTTTGTTCTGGTGCCAAAACGACCCATCCCCCTCCCGCCTTCGGGCTGAAGCGCTTCGGCGCGCAAGCCTGACCTCCCCCTTGAAAGGGGAGGAACGTGAACAGCGGGAAAACAGCGCTGATCGGGAAAAATCGTTTAGTATCCACTTCAGTACCTGCTCATGTCTGTCCCCCCCTTTGTAGAAGGGGAGCGATTTAACCCAAGTGGCCACAATTCGAAAAATAGGAGTCATAACCATGAACGATATACAAACTGCATCTGCAGACAGTTCCGCCACCCCTGACCGTACCCTGGTCGGCATCCTGACCGGCAGCCCTAATGATCTGCCGATCGTGGTCAAAGTACGCGACACCCTGACCGAACTCGGCATCAAGAGCGAGATCGTGGTCGCTTCGGCTCACCGCACCCCGGACAAGGTCTTCAAATACCTGGACCGGGCACACCGCGAAGGGGTGCAGGTACTGATCGGTTGCGCCGGTGTTGCTGCACACCTGGCAGGGGTGATTGCCGGACATACCCGCCTCCCTGTTATCGGCTTGCCGCTGGGTAACGGCCCGCTGACTGGACTTGACAGTCTCCTCTCCACCGTACAGATGCCCCCGGGTGTACCGGTTGCCACCGTCGCCATCGACGGGGCGCGCAATGCGGCCATGCTTGCGGCCCGGATCCTGGCGTTGAAATACCCGGAAATCGACCGGGCACTGGAGCAGGCGGCCCTGCGCGAGCGCGAACGCTACGAACTGACGGCCGATGAGGCCCTGGCGAAACTAACTCCCTAAAAAAACGGGACCAAAGGAACTTAGCTGTGAAAGATATTGAAGGTTTCATATCGGGTTTCCGAAGCTTTCGAAAAGATTACTTCGGCCCGGAAAACTCACAGTTCGAAGCGCTCCAGCAGGGGCAAAGCCCCAGCACCATGATCATCGGCTGTTCCGACTCTCGGGTCGATCCGGCCATCCTGACCAACTGCGCACCGGGAGAGATTTTCACGGTGCGCAACGTCGCCAATCTGGTGCCCCCCTATGAGAATGCCGACGGTCTGCACGGGGTAAGTGCCGCTCTCGAATTTGCCGTTTGCCACCTGGGTGTCGAGCACATCATCGTGATGGGCCATTCCCAGTGCGGCGGCATCGGCGCGCTCATGGCCGGCAGTTGCGGCTGCAAGGGTGATGGCTTCATTTCCCGCTGGATGTCGATTGCCATCCCCGCCAAGGAAAAGGTGTTGGCTGCGTTGCCGGACAAAGATCCGCAACTGCAGCAGCGGGCAGCCGAGCAGGCGGCCATCCTGCTCTCCCTGGAGAACCTGCACTCCTTTCCCTGGATCAATGATAAAGTCGCGGCCGGCACCCTGGCGCTGCATGGCTGGTACTTCGACCTGAGCAGCGGGGAACTTTTGCAGTATCAGCCTGAGGCCGGACTGTTTCAGCGGATAAACTAGCAAACGCAGCGGTGTTCTGAAATCAGCAAACGCAGCGGCGTTCAAAATACAAAAGGGTTGCAGCTTCGGCTGCAACCCTTTTGTGCTGTGTGGGTATTACCTACCCGATTGACGCTAAACCCGACACCCGCTAGCTGTACCCCTGCAGCAATCCTCCGCGAAATAGATTGCATCAAAATAGATAGCATGCTACATAAATTCCATGACTGAAGATCAAGCACGAGAAGACAACCCTACAACCGATCGCGGCAACCTCCTCTTCAAACTGGTGCAACTGACCAAGCGCTGGCGCCAGCTTCTCGATATGCGAATCCGCTCGGCAGGGCTGACCGATGCCACTTGGCGTCCTCTGCTGCATCTTCACCTGCTGGGCGACGGTACCAGGCAAAAGGATCTAGCCGCCTCTGTCGGCATTGAAGGTCCCTCGCTGGTGCGGCTGCTCGACACACTGGTCGCCAAGGGGCTGATTCAGCGCTCGGAAGATGTCTCGGACCGGCGCGCGAAACTGCTCTGCCTGACACCTGAGGGGCTCTTGGTGGTGAGCCGAATCCAGGAAACGGTAATGACACTGGAAAGTGAGATGCTCAGCCAGTTAAGCGATGAACAGGTTTCCCAGGTGGCCCAATTTATCGACTCCATGAATGTGCTGATCGGCGAAAAGCGGAGCAAGTGATGAGGCATGGTTCTCTTCGACTGATCACTGATAACAAAACCTCAGCCAATAGCCTCCTCTTAACGGCGTGCGTAATCAGCTTCGTCTGTTTCTTAGGCTCGTACATGAGGGTTCCCATCGTCCCGCTGCTGGCGACTTCGATGGGAGCCGATACCGTTCAGGTCGGTCTGATCAACGGCGCCTTCATGTTGATGGCAGGTGCGCTCTCCGTTCCCTCCGGTCTCATCTCTGACCGAATCGGGCGCAGGCTCCCGCTTTTGGGAGGGCTGATCCTTTTGGCCGGCTCATCGTTTCTGCTTTACTGGAGCGAAAGCCTGGTGCAGATGGCGGTCATATACCTATTCTTCGGCATAGGGCTGTCCGCCTTCTCGCCTACGCTCATGTCCTATGTAGCTGATTTCACAGCGCCGGAGAAGTTGGGCCGGGCCTATGGCTGGTATACCATGGCCCTTTACGCCGGCATGACCGTGGGACCCGCCGCCGGCGGCTTTCTCAGCAGCACGATTGGGCTCCGTTCGGTGTTCCTTGTGTCGGGGAGCCTGATTTCCGCCATGCTATTTGTGGCACTCATCTTCCTCCCTCGAACTACCACACCACCTCACGGCACCGGGAAGTCTCAGACAATTATTCCTGCCTTGAAAGCTCTGATGAGAAATCGTCGCTTAGTCGCCTGTCTGATCGCTACCGTCGGAGGCTGCGCGGGCTTTGGCATGTTCACCACCTTCATGCCGCTCTACATTCACAGCCTCAGGATGGATGCCAGCCAGGTCGGATTTGTATTCGCAACCCAGGCGCTTGCCAATGCCCTATCGCGTCTACCGTCGGGACGGATCTGCGATGGATCGGCTGACCGTAGTCTTATGGTGACCTGGGGCCTGGCGTTATTTGCCGTCGCGCTCGCCGGCTTCGGAATCTGCCATTCCGCGCTGTCGCTTATGGCAGTAGCCGCTTTGATGGGGCTCAGCATGGGGGTAACCTTCACCGTTATCTGTGCCATGATTGCCGACGTCGTGCCGAGGGAATTGCGGGGGCTCGCCATGGGGTGCTATAACACCTGCATCTATGCCGGGATGATGCTGAGCTCGATCGGTCTGGGTAGCATCATCAGGGGAGCAGGGTTCCGGGCCGGCTTTTTCCTGAGCGGCGCGATAGTGGTGCTAGCCATGCTCGCCTTCAGGTTGGTGTATCGTCGTCCTGACGCCTTAGACTGTGTCTCGAGCCGACCCTGTTAACGGGAAGTGACCCTAAAAAATTACTTATGATCCGCAAGGTCCCCGCCCCCGGAGGGGGAGGGCTAGGGAGGGGGAACCCGGCAGGTTCTTCGTGAGAAGCCACGGCCTTACCCCCGCCCGCTAATCACCCGAAATTCCATCTGTCACAAGAGGAGAGACTGTGCTTAATGATGTTCTGGAAGTAATAGAAAGCCGGCGCAGTGTCCGGACTTTCCTGAACCAGGGGATCCCCCAGGCCGACATAGATAAAATCTTGCAGGCTGCCAATCATGCCCCGTCTGCCCACAATCAACAAACCTGGCGCTTCATCGTTGTCAGCGGCCAGAAGAAGCAGGATTTGGCGAACCTGGTCAGCAAAAAGGCCTCTGAATTCACCAGATCTTCTTCTGCCCTGTTAAGAATGGCAGCCAGAAGCATATCCAGCGCTCCCGTTGTCATCGGGGTGGCGAATACCGGTGAGCTGATCAAGCATGGCGGTGATCTGGTCAGCCAGGACGACGGGAAGGCTATCGATTTCTTTCGAACCATGGAAATCCAGAGTTCTGCTGCCGCCGTTCAGAACCTGCTTTTGGCAGCCAAATCGCTCGGTATATCTTCAGTTTGGCTGGGCGTGCTTTATCTGATCAAGGATGAAGTTTTGGAGCTGTTCGAGGAACCTGGCGGAGAATTCATGGCCGTGATACCGATCGGCTACAGTGAAAAACTGCAAAAGATGCCGCCCAAGAAGTTGCTGGAAGCAAGAGTTAAGTATTTAGCCGATTAGACACGACTGCATTTCACATTCATGAACCAGGAGGTACTGCCGTGGATCTCGAAGTTGTGCCGCTTCCAGCGGATAAAATGAAGGCAAAAGTTAAGGATGAGTCGCAACTTGGCTTCGGCAGGTATTTTACCGACCGGATGCTGCTGGCCGAATGGCATGCCGGCCAAGGCTGGTGTGACCCCCGCATCAAGCCGCACGAGCCTTTTGCGCTTGATCCGGCCTGCATGGTCTTTCACTACGGCCAGGAGATCTTCGAGGGGCTCAAAGCCTACAAATGGAGCGACGGCCGGGTGGCTCTGTTTCGTCCCGAGATGAACGCACGCCGCTTCAATCATTCCGCCGACCGCATCTGCATGCCGGCAGTCCCGGAAGAGCTGTTTCTTAAAGGGATCCAGCAACTGGTGGCCCTGGAGCGGGACTGGGTTCCCAGTGCGCCCGGCACCTCGCTCTATATCCGCCCGGCAATGATCGCTGTTGAACCGCTGCTTGGCGTGAGACCTTCGGACCACTATTACTTCTACGTGATACTTACGCCCGTTGGCGCCTATTACGGGGCCGGCTTCCACCCCGTCAGCATTCTGGTGGAGGATCACTATGTACGCGCGGTACCCGGCGGGACCGGAGAGGCCAAGACTGGAGGCAACTACGCCAGTTCGCTCAAAGCCGGCTTGCAGGCGAAGCAGAAGGGATTTGATCAGGTGCTCTGGCTGGATGGCCGCGAGCAGCGCTACATCGATGAAGTCGGCGCCATGAACATGTTTTTCGTCTACGACCGGAAAATCGTTACAGCTCCGCTGTCGGGCTCCATTTTGCACGGGGTGACCCGCGACTCGGTGCTCAAATTGGCTCCCACGCTCGGGTACCAGGTTGAGGAGCGCTGCATCGATATCAACGATCTGATGGCCGACATCAAAACCGGCAAGGTAACCGAGGCATTCGGCAGCGGCACAGCCGCAGTCATCTCCCCGGTGGGCAAACTGAGCTACAAAGATGACCTCCTCGAGTTGAGCGGGGGCAAAGTTGGGCAGATCACCCAGCGTTTATACGACCTCCTGACCGGCATACAGACCGGCAAAGTGGAGGATATCTTCGGCTGGATGAAGTTCGTCTGCTAGCCTGCCTCCACATGTTGAGGTTCCACCAAATACTGAGGCCCGATTTAATTCCTTATTGTTGTCATGTCTCCGTTGTGCTGCCTAAAGTGCTGAAATCTTTGCGTAATGTTGGCTTGTAAATCCTTGAGCTGATTGGCCGGTCATTTGCAGATGGTAAATATACCGAGCACATCGATCACACACGCAGCACAAAAGGAGAACATCATGAAACTCAGATCTCACTCGCTAGCACTCTCAACCGCGTTACTACTTTGCAGCGTCGCCTTTATGGGAGGTTGCGCAACCACCGGCCTGGATCGCTCGGTAAACACCAAGGATTCGATCCAAGAGGTGGACGATGAGCTCAGAAAAATGTCGACTCAGATCGATGTCACAGGGGCATCACTAGACAAACTTGTCATGGCGTCAAAATCGGACCTGAAAAAAAACTTCGACGCCTATACCGACAATGTCAAGAAGCTGGAACATGAAGGGAATAAGACGCTAAAACGGGTAGATGAGCTGAAGTCCGATAGCAAGGAATATTTTTCCGAGTGGGAAAAGCAGGGAGATACTTTTACCAACCCCGAGATCCGTGCGCTTAGCGAAGAGCGCCGCAGCAGACTGAGTAACATCTATGCACGGGTACCCGCAGCAGGCATCGGAATCAAGGGCGCATACACTGCCTACCTGACTGACCTGAAGGAAATTCAGATGTTTCTGTCAAACGACCTGACTCCTCGGGGTGTCGAAGTCATAACCCCGGTTGCGGAAAAAACCGCCAGGGATGGCGAAGTTTTAAAGGCGTCCCTCAGGCCGCTCGCAGACGCCCTGCACGAGATAAAAATGGAATTGTACAGTGGCAAGAAATAGCTTTCTTTCCAGGTACGCCATCTGCTGAGTGCATCAACTCATGAGATGGCAGCCTGAATAGCGTTTTCTGAGAGAAGCCCGCTAAGTTCAGATCTATCGACTCTCCTCCCCCCGCAGTGGGGGAGGGGAGTTTCTGCGTTATAGTCTTTCACCCTCCCTCAGCCCCTCCCATCAAGGGAGGGGGGCTTAAAACCCTCTCTACATCTTCTAGGCCCCAAACCCTCTCTACATCTTCTAGGCCCCAAAGTCCACTCTCTCTTCTAGGTCCTAAAGTCCCTCTCCCCTTGTGGGAGAGGGATAGGGGGAGGGGGGGCAGAGCCGGCTACAAGAATGAAATCGCAAACTGTGGGTTTGCCTTCCGTTGCAAGCTGCTCTCTGTGGCATCATGGGCAAAATCCCCCCCGCCCCCCTTTGGCAAAGGGTGAGACAGACGAGAGCAACGCCTTAAAATTCGAGGAGTAAGATAGCTGAAGATCAGACTAGTAAGAGGACCAGAGGCTAGGCAATCATTGAATGGACTTGGGAGCTCATCAAGACCCGCTTCGGCGGGTCTTGATGTTTCGGAACTCGGTCCAAGGGAGGGGAGAGAAGCGGTGGGTGATCACGCGCCCATGAGAGTTAAGCGATAGGAGCAGGTCTTGGTGCGGATAGCAATATGATCAGCGAGCTATGAAAGATCAGTCATCACTGCTCTATCAGTCTTTGCTGCGGGTACGGGTCACTCCGGTCAAAATCGCCACGCCAATTAGTATTACCGCCGTGATCATTACGTAGACAGTGCTTACTCCTGCTACAACCAGGGCCCAGGCGATGCCGCCAATCACAAAAGCAAACCCGACGAGATAGATTATTAAAGACATTTCGTGCCTCCTGATCAACGTTCTTATGTATTGAATCGTGTTAGCTTCTCCAGGACAAACTTCTCTATTCCCATATCTTAAGCAAATCCTCATGCGAATAAAACTGCTAATCCCCGGCAGCTTCCGGATCTACTCCATGGTGAAACAGAAAGTCGCTCCGCCGCCCGGCTTACTCTCGGCCCAGATCTGGCCGCCGTGGCGTCTGATGATCCTATCCACCGTGGCCAGGCCGATGCCGTGTCCTTCTACGGCTGTGCCGGGTATACGCTCGAAAGGTGCAAAGAGCCGGTCCGCCAACGCCATGTCGAACCCCGGTCCGTTATCCCGCACGAAATAGACCGCTTTTTCTGCTAATCGGGTCATGCCAAAGGTGATGACCGTCTTTTCCCGACCCAAGCTGTACTTCCAGGCGTTGCCGATGATGTTGTCCAGAACGCTGCGACACAAACCTAGATCACCTTCGACCCTGATTCCTTTAGCGATCCGGAAGGTTACCCGTCGCTCAGGCGCGGTAGATTGCAGCTCGACTGCCACTTCTTGCGCCATCGCGCTCAAATCTACCGGTTCCCGGTTTAGTGGTACCCGACTGATGCGCGAAAAATCCAGCAGGGACGCGATGAGCTGTTTCATGCGCAAGGTAGCATCGTAGATGCCACGGAGGTACGAAGTGGACTGATCATCGAGCTGGTCGCTACAAAGTGAGTTCAGGACCTGGCAATAGCCGTTGATAGCCGTGAGTGGAGTGCATAGGTCGTGGGAAACGCTGGCGTTGAAAGCCTCCAGTTCGGTGTTGGCTTCAGTCAGGGCTTGCATATCCTTAAGGAGTTTCCGCGTCTCGTCGTGGCTCAGCGGGAAGCCGGTTTCTGACCCCGTGGCTCGAACTTGGTGCTCCGCTCCGGGGTGTAGTGTTGCTGCAGCGGCGAGTTGCTTTTTGTTTGTTCTGGCTGTGTAATGTTTGTTTGATGACTTCTGAAGTTGTCTGCGGTCTGCTGTTCCCATATACATAAGTGCTCCTTTTTATCGAGCGCAAGATACTTACGCTAAAGCAGTTCGCAACTAACGTGCCACTGGGTTTTGACGGCCCCTTATGAATTCAAGGAGCTGAAATGACTGGGAAAAGATCAGAGATGATATCAAGTGCGCGGCAAGGCCTTTTGCCCCAAGCCGTCACTGTTAACATAACCGCAACATCTGACGGGCAGAGCCGGGGCAGGACTTTTAGCTCTGATGCTGCCTTCTTCAAATTTATCAGGGCATTGTACTTGCCTTAGCCTCAGGTTTTCATTGGCCCGCAAATTGCTAATTAAACACCCTGCAACAGACAACTGTTCTGCTGCGCGGCAATCTTCCGCTCGCTTTCCCCCCGTTGACGGGAGGGGGATGCCGTTGCCCGCTGCTGAAGATTGGCAGTTCCGAGTGATTTTGCCGCCCATTGTCATTAAAGTCAGGAGGTAATATGAATATCTGCATGAACGGCACCGCCGGACGTCTGCAAGGCGAGCTGACCCAGTCCGGAGTTACTGATAGTTGCATCGAGTCCTTGACGGATTCCTTGCAGCAGCTAGCCTCTAGAGGCGAAACGAAGATGCGTATTGATTGCAATAGGATAGGCAAAGCCGACCTAAGCGGCCTGAGACTGCTTTACGTGTGGATGCAGTGCGCTAGATTGAGGGGAGTGAACTGGAGTTGGTCAACCTTTCAGATTGTCTGCAGCAGGCCATGCAAACCTTTGGACTTGGACATGGCTTCAGCAATAAAATGGCATAGGTGCTGTTGACATAAAGACAAAACACTAGAGGCTGAAAATGTTTTTACAGAGAATAGCTGCTACTCTTTTAGGCATGGTTTGTCTGAGTGCACCCGTAACAGCGGCAATGTACAAGATAGAGAACCCTGCCAGCACCATAAGCAACCCGGCTGACAAAATCACCAATCCGGCAGTTCGCACCAACAATCCAGCCTCCAATATCTACAATCCCGGTGCAGCGATGGGGAATCCCAGCCCGCTATCACCGCCTACCAAGCCGGTACCGGTACCCAAGGTGGTCGAAGCACCTCAGGAAACGAGGCTCGACAAGCAGATCAAGGGTCAACCAGAATCAAAAGTTGCAGTGCCGGTGAAAAGCTATCACTTCAGGACAGTCGATGCCTATTTAACCGCCGCGAAAAAGGCGTTCATTCAGGACGATTATGTAGGGTTCGTTTCCGTTACAGAAGATGCTTTGAGGCGGATAGCAGCAGGAACGCTGAAAGCTTCCAGTAAATCAAAGCAGCAACTTCTGAAATACCGTGCCTTTGGACATGGCCTGCTAGGCAATGGTGCTAAAGCTAAATGAGCCGTCGGATGCTCTGTTTTATCCGGCACGGGGAAAACGGGAACGGCGACGTGAACTAAGGAACAAGATCAAAGGACGAACAAGAGATCTAGCGAGGCGGGTTGATCTGTTAGAAGAGCAGGCGATAGACTCTCATGGAATAATTCCATGCCGGGCACCAATGAGTGGTATAATCACGGTCGTGCTAATCGGACATGATACACCACCCGCTAAGGAGCAAAGCCATGAGCAAAGGCCAGGATACCAAGAAGACCTCCAAGAAAGAACCAGCTAAGACGCCGAAGGAAAAGAAGGCCGAGAAAAAGATCAAAAAGGAAGAAAAGAAGCACTAACAAGGGTAGTTGGAAAACCCCTGATAGTCTCCTCGATTTATTGCCGCTTTTCTCCCCTGCCACCAACTACGGCTTCCTATCTGCCCCGCAGAGTCACCTTAATAGGTGCCTTATTGGGCAGGTCTGGAAGCCGTAACATTTTAGGCCCAAAAAAAGGCCTCGCATCGGAGGGGAATGCGAGGCATAGCAACTTTATATGGCTGATCCCTTTACGACAGAACCCAAGCGGGATACCCGGTCCAGGCGCGGTTCGCAGCGATGGTATTTCTCCTTTTTATCGGCCAGAGTCAACGCGCCTGTTGTCAATCCCGCCTCAAAATCCTATTAAAACCTGAAGCCGATATTAGCTGTGGTGACGAAGCCGTCCAGTTCGATGTGCTCGCCGCCGAAGGAAGGCTCGGCCCAGAGGTATTTCCCCTCCACGCCCGCGAACATCTGGTCGGTAAAGTTGACGTTCACGCCGGCCCCGGCGTGCAAGCCGTAGGTCACTTCGGAGGAGCCGTGGAAGTCGCCGGAATTGCCGCTAACCTCAAGATCCGTAATATATGCCCCGATTCCGAACAGTCCGTACGGCTCGATCATCCCAAGCGGCAGCAAGACCTTGGCTGTGGCAACCAGCGGAACTACCTTCAGCTTGGTCTCGCCCGGCTGTGCTGCGGGGGAACCTTTGCTTTCAAAGTAGCCGGCGCCTAGTTCCAGGGCTAGCATGGGGAGAAAGTAATGTCCTACAGCAACCTCGCCGGCGAATCCGGTCTTGCTGTCCAGATGGGTCGTGCTGCCGGCGTTGAACGTGTCAAGGTCGTGGGAGTTACTGGGGGAGTAAACGCCCCCCTTGAGCACCACGTAGTTGGCAGGTTTTTCGGCTGCATGCGCCCGGGTGGCCATAGCGATGAAGAACACGATGAGCAGCAGTAATACCAGGCTTACCGTTCTCTTCATCTGTCCCTGGTCCGGCTGGTACATGGCTGCGCTGCGAGAATACTTGGCTCCCCCGACAACTCGTTGCTTTTCCATAATGCTCTCCTTTAGATGCTGCTCACTCGAATTTAGCAGGAGACATGAACTGGTTCACGTTCTGCCGATGAGAAGGATATAGCAGCTAGCGTGCCAGAGGGTTTCAGTGCGCGGCTGCAAGGTAACACGCTGATATTTTTCGATAATTCTGGAGAGGTCAGGATGGGAGTGTGGGGCGCCCGCAGTGGAATCCGTCGCTTTTAACGTAACCGCCATATCCGGCGACCCCCGTGGGGCAAGGAGCACAGGTTGGGCAAAAGCGCCGCGGAGTGGTTTGCGGTCCGAAAAAGAGCCTCGCACCGAAGAGGCAAGCGAGGCCATAGCTACTTTCTGAAACACTGTTCCATCCTCGCTCTGTTCCAAAAGGGGGTTAAGCGGAGGAGAGAGCTGGGTCTTGAAAAGGGTGCTGGAGTCCTGACTGCTGGAGTCCGCTGGGGAGCTCAGTAGGTGAGCTCAGTAGGGGGGATGGCTTGAAGAAGCGGGAGTTTCTTTAGCGGCAGATAGCGAGATCAGGGGAACTCTGTCGAGCTATAGGGGATGAAACTGTTAGCAAGCTGTAACCTGTAACGGACGAAGCTTAGGGGAGGGGGCCATTGCCGAATACGCAGAGTAACGGAAACCCCCCTAACTTCCACCGGGATGTGGATGTTAGGGGGAAAGCACTACTTGCCGATGACTTTGTTGATCTGCCCGATCTTTACCTGGACTTTGCCGGCCACCCTCTCCGCGATCCCCTCGGCTTCCAGTTCCGGATTGTTGCTGATTACTCCGGCGACCTGTTTTACCTTCCCCTTCAGTTGGTGCAATGTTCCCTCTGCCTGGTCCTTAGTGCTTGAATCCATGGTATTTCTCCTTTTTATCGGCCCGAGTAAACGCGCCTGTTGTCAATCCCGCCTGTTGTCAATCCCGCCTCAAAATCATTTAGAACCTGAAACCGATATTGGCTGTGCTTTTACAGAGTGCTCGCCTTTGAAATGCTCACCACCCGGTTACAGGACCTTGCGCCCCTGAATCAGGCGAACCAGCACTACGATTACGGCAATCACCAGCAAAATGTGGATCAGACCGCCCATGGTGTACGAGGTGACGATGCCCAAGAGCCACAGAATTATTAGGATCATACAGATTGTCCAAAGCATGACATCCTCCTTTTGCTGGAATGCTTGGCAGCATCCCGGTTAAGCAACTGCCCACCCGTAAGGCCAGCCGGAGCGGGTCCTGCGGGCAGCGTGATTGCGGTTATTTCACCATCAGATCGTTTTCCACGAAGACGACGCTTGCGACGCCACGGGCTACTTCGCCTGCCTTGGCTACGCTCTGCCCGGAATCGACAAAGCCGCTCAACTGAACTACCCCTTTGTAGGTCTTGACGTTGATCTGGAGTGTTTTGAGGGTCGGTTCGTTAAAAATGGCGCCCTTCACTTTGGTCGTGATGACGGAGTCGTCGACAAACTGGCCGGTGCTTTCGTGTTTTTGTGTCGCTGCGCACCCTGCGGCTGCGGTAAGCAATGCGAAACAGGCGATTACTCTCAATGCGCGTAGTGGTTTTAACATGATGTGCTCTCCTTTTCAGGCTGGTATTCGTTTCATTGAGTCACTCTCTATTAGCACGTGGTGTGCCAAAACCGCTGCCGGGCGTGATGGGCACTTTATCTCCAAAACTCAGTAGCTTAGCTGGGTGAGCCGGTGGGCGGGACCCCTCTTGAGCCGCCTCATTTGGTGGAACTGCCATATTTGGCGCTAAACCCGCCGGATCGCTCTGGGAGCCCACCATCCTGCTGGCGGCCGGTGCAGCGCCGCCGCGGAAAGCCAGGCAGGGGGCCAAACTGAATAAGACATCTAATGAATATGATGGTATACTAACTCTTATGAGAATTACGGTCGGCATCCGGGATCTTCCGAACCCCGAAAAAGCCCCGGTTTCCACGGTCCGGCAAGCGCCGGGACGCGACTAAGCGAGGAAACAGGCGCAACTGAAGAACCTGCTGGGAAAAAGAGGGTAGTGAGGTTACTAGCTTCAGGGGCGCTAAGTTCACCCTCTCCGGAGGCAGTAAGAGCAAGGCGAGGAGTCCGCCATGGAGAGCGTAGAAATGGAGCCGAAACCGTTAAAAAGCGCCCGGGGAGCGCCACGCTGCCGGTAAAAAGGCGCCGGCGCCAGGCCCGGACCGGGGCCGTTCCCCGCTGGACCAGGGGGCGGAGCGGCTCTACCATGAGCTGCAGGTCCATCAGATCGAGCTGGAGTCCCAAAACGAGGAGCTGCGTCGCTCCCGTGAGGAGCTCGAACTGTCGCGGGATGCCTACGCCGAATTGTACGACTTCGCGCCGGTCGGCTACGTGTCACTGGATGCGCTGGGAGTGATCCGCGAGGCCAATCTTGCGGCCGCCAACCTGCTCGGTATCGAGAGGGAGCTTCTCACCGGTCGCCCTTTCGCCGCGTTTCTCGGAGACCCCGCCGGCAGGGAGGGGTTTACCCGGCATCTGGGACTGGTCCGGCAAAGAGCGGGCATGCAGAGCTGTGAAATCAAGCTTGCCGGAAAGGAGGGGAGGGTCATCGATGCGGAGCTGCAAAGCGTGGCGCTGGCCAATAAAACGCAAGCCGGCTACGTCCTCACCTCTATAGTGGACGGCACTCTCCGCAAACAGTTGGAAAGGACGCTGCAAAATGCCCATGACAAGCTGGAGAGCACCGTCAAGGAGCGCACCGCCGAGCTGACCCAGGCCAATCAGCAGTTGGTCCGTGAAATCCAGGAACGCAGGCAGGCGGAAGAGTCGCTAAAAAAATCCTATGCGGAAATCAAGAGCCTGAAGGAGCGGCTCCAGGCCGAGAACGTCTACCTGCAGCAGGAGATCGCCGCGCAGCACGATTTCGGCGGCATCATCGGCAAAAGTAACGCCCTCTCCTATGTCTTCTTTCGGGTCGAGCAGGTGGCGCCGCTCGATGCGACCGTCCTGCTTCTGGGAGAAACCGGGACCGGCAAGGGAGTGGTCGCGCGCGCCATCCACAGCGCCAGCGCCCGCAAGGAGCGGGCTATGATAACGGTGAACTGCACGGCACTGCCGGCCAGCCTGATCGAGAGCGAGCTCTTCGGGCGGGAGAAGGGTGCCTACACCGGTTCCGATTCCAGGCAGATCGGGCGCTTCGAGCTGGCCGACGGCGGTACGCTCTTTCTCGACGAGATCGGAGATCTGCCGCTGGAGCTGCAAGCCAAGCTGCTGCGAGTGGTGCAGGACGGCGAATTCGAGAGGTTGGGCAGTCCCCGGACCATCAAGGTCGATGTGCGGATCATCGCCGCCACCAACCGGAATCTAGAGCAGGAAATCCGCAACGGCAGATTTCGCGAGGATCTCTTTTACCGTCTCAACGTTTTCCCCATCACCATGCCGCCGCTCAGACAGAGAAAGGAAGACCTCCCGCTTCTGGTCAATCACTTTGTAGCCAAATACAACAAGAAAATCGGCAAGGAGATAGCGACCGTATCCAGGGAGACGCTGAACCTCCTTGAGCAGTATCACTGGCCCGGCAACGTGCGGGAGTTGGAAAGCATCATCGAGCGGGCGGTGATTCTGAGCCCGGGGACGGCGCTTGAGGTGCTGGACTGCTTCGACAGCTTGCCCAGGACAGCAAAAGCCCCCGCGCCGGAGGTTCAAGTCCTGTCCGAACTGGAGCACGACCACATCCTGCAGGTGCTCCAGCAGACCTCCTGGCGTGTCGAGGGCAAACGCGGCGCTGCCGTGCTGCTCGGCATGAACCCGAGTACCCTCCGCGCCCGGATGCGCAAATTCGGCCTCTCCCGTTCTACAGCAGGGTAGAACTCCCGCCCCATCCCTTGCTTTCCTCACCGTCGCTTGTTTCTTGCTCCGTTCTCGCCTCGCTTTGAGATACCCCCCATCCTGCACCGGAGTTCCCCCTAGCAGGGACTGCCCTTGACTTCACCAAGCCGGTACTGATCTTCCGCACGTTTTTCCCTAACCCTCCCTTTAACGTAGGGGCGAACCTTGTGTTCGCCCGGGTCCAGCTATGTTCTTGGAATCCCCTCTCTGCCGCGCACGCCGCTCCGGGCCAGGCAAACCGATCCGTACCGTCATATATGGCAGTTTTGTCAAAAATGGCGGATTGTACGGTGTCCTCCAATGAATGGTAAACCAGATTCCCTCTAACAATCAGGATCTTGCAGGCGAAATACGAGCTGGCGCGTAAGTTGCTAATGAATTGGTGAGTCCGGCTTCTTTAACTAAATCTGCATTCTCTGCAGGAGGAATCGATGGTCCAGGCAAGCATCAGGATAAGCGTGCCTCCAGAGAAACTCAAAGAGGTTCTGCAGACCTTCACGGCCATACTCGGTCCGATCAGACTGGAGCGGGGCTGCCTCAGCTGCAAGTGCTACCTCGATGTCGAGTTGGAAAACGGCATCTGCTTTATTGAAGAGTGGCAGGGACGGGCTGATCTGAAGGCCCACTTGAGGTCGGAGCATTTCGGCGTTCTCGCCGGAGCGCTGAAATTGTTCATTAAGGATCCGGAGATCAGATTTCACACCATTTCCTCCACGGCCGGCGCGGAGGCGATAAAAATTGCGCGGGCAGGAAATAGTCCAACTATCACATCAGGAGGTTTGTCATGAACAAGAAGCTGGCGGTACAGGTGTCTGGCGCGGTCGTCACGATGCTGGCAATGAGCACCATGTTTGGCTGTGCCAATTACGAGGTAAACAGCAAGCGCGGCAATATCCCGGGTCATTACATCCGGCAGGAGATGCAGGAGGCGGATCGGGCAGTAGAGGCAGCTCGTCAGGCGGGTAAGGATAAGACCTGCCCTGCCGAGTTCAAGGCGGCAGAGGATGCCAAGAACCACGCCTACGACGTGTTCAGGGCCTGCCACACCGAGGAAGGCGCAGCACTGGCAAAAGAGGCGACAGCAAAAGCCGAGGCTCTCTGCCCTCCGCAGCCGGTGGCTAAAGAGGTGGTTCAGCCCGCTGAGGTGGTCCAGCCTGCTGAGGTGGTCCAGCCGAGCGCAGCACCGGCGGAAGTCGTGCTGGTTCCGGTACCGGTTCCCGAACCGACCCCTGAAATGATGAAATACTGCGTATTCCTCGACATAGAGTACGACATCAACAGCGCCGAAATCAGGCCGCAGTATCAGGACCAGGTGGCCAAGGTCGGCGAGTTCATGAAGAAGAACCCGAGCACCACCGCGCTCATCGAAGGGTATGCTGACGAAGTCGGTCCCGCAGGCTACAACCTGCAGCTCTCCCAGCTGCGTGCCGAAAATGTTGTTAAGTCACTGGTGGACAATTACGGCATTGATCCGAACCGCCTCTCGGCCAAGGGGTACGGCGAGGCAAAGCCTGTCTCGACCAACGCAAGCGAGGTCGGGAAGCAGCAAAACCGCCGCATCGCAGCCATCATCGACTGTGTAATAGACGTCAAGGAACTCACAGCTCCGCCTGAGCGGCTCTGCATCTCCTTGAAGCTGGAATTCGCCACCGGGAGCGCCGGGATCGACAGCCGCTATCACGACGAGATCAGCAAGGTCGGCGAGTACATGAAAAGGTACCCGACCACCAGCGCGGTAATCGAAGGGCACACCGATAACAGCGGCGATGCCGAGCAGAACATGAAGCTTTCCCAGCAGCGCGCGGAAACCGTGGTGAATTACCTGGCGGAGCAGTTCGGCATCGAGCGCTCACGCCTTAGTGCCAAAGGGTACGGCTCCAGCCGGAGCATTGCCTACAACACGACTCCCGAAGGGAGGCAGCAAAACCGTAGAATCAACGCCATCATCGATTGCGTGATCAACAAGTAACAAGTAAGAGTGGCGCGTTAAGGGCCGGGGCAGATAACGCCCCGGCCAGATGTTTGCAAATTCGAGATAAACCAAGCAGCAAACAGAGAACAGCATTGACAAAGGAGCATCAAAATGAAATCAATACATGCCCTATCCGTAACTGCGGCCGCTTTGGCCCTGCTGAGCATCAGCACCCCCGTGCACGCCGCGAAATCAACCGACGCCCGCATCGAGAGTGCGGCTAAGCAGTCTCACGTCTTCAAGACCTACCTGAAGGGCGACGATATCAAGGTTAAATCCAAAGACGGCGTGGTTACCCTGACCGGGGTGGTCCTGGACGATTCGCACCTGGCGCTGGCACAGGAGACTGTCGCAGGGCTCCCCGGCGTCAAGAGCGTGGACAACAGGCTTGCGGTCAAAGCTGAGCCCTCCACGAAGGCCCCGGATGCCTGGCTTACCGCAAAGGTGAAGTCCACGCTGCTCTATCATCGCAGCGTATCGGCCAAGACCGAGGTTGATGTTAAGGACGGCGTGGTGACCCTGAGAGGTGCTGCTGCCAGCCAGGCGCAGAAAGAGCTGACCGCTGAGTACGCCAAGGACGTGGAAGGGGTTAAGGACGTGATTAATGAGATGGTTGTCGTTGCCGCTGCGAAACCGGCCAAGACCGTCGGCAAAAAGATCGACGACGCTTCCATCACCGCGCAGGTCAAGATGGTCCTGCTCTATCATCGTTCGACCAGCGCCCTCCATACCAAGATAGAGACCGATCACGGCGTGGTATCGCTATACGGCAAGGCTAAAGACGCAGCCGAGAAAAACCTGGCTGCCAAACTGGCAGGCGACGTAAATGGCGTTAAGGGTGTCAACAACCGTATGACCGTCCAGTAATTCGGGCGGTATTACGGGCTGGAAGAGTTAAACAACGGTTGGGAGACCACTGTCGGCTATTGATAATTCAATAGCTGGCAGTGGTTTTTTCTTTGCGTGGGGGGGCTAAGTCCGCTGCACTGTCTCAGGAGCGCCGGGGGGTATGACTGCGCCTGAGGCAAAGGCGGGCAAATGATTCTCGCCCCTAGGCAGGCGGAACAACGGCTGGCTTTGAATGGTATCGACCGTAGGCTAGGTGAATATCTGTAGGGGCGAACCTTGTGTTCGCCCAGATTCGTTGCTCGCCATTTCCCTTGGAATATCGCCGGACCCGGGCGAACACAAGGTTCGCCCCTACGTCAGAAGGAAGAGTTGTTGATTGTTGAACACGGGAGCTGAAGGTTAGCGCCGTCCTGGTTAACTTAACTGCAGTGCGGGTGGGAGAGGGGAACGGCGCAGGAAACAGCAAGTCGGGTGGGGAAGGTACTCATAAGCGCCCGCCGCACACAAAAAGGGGCACATCTGACGATGCGCCCCTTTTGCTATTCAGAGTTAAGCGGCCTTGGTTGCTACTGATTCGGCCGGGCCTCAGTTGCTGTTATCGGCGTCCGCCGTGACGCCCGTTATCGCGATGTCCACCACCACCGCCACCGCCTCTGTAGCCATCGTCGTCGACCCAGAAGGGGACGATACAGCCTGATAACATCATGGTTGCTACCAAAAGTAACAGCGTCGAAACGATATTTTTTTTCATGGCCTACTCCTTTGCGCCTCGACCTCTGTCGGGCGGCTTGCCGTTTAGGGCTTCACCGGGGGATTGCCAGGAGAGTGCCTGGTCTCGCCCCTGTGCCCGTCTCATGCTACTAACAGTATTTGCAGCTTGCGTGCCACATTTTGCTCTGGTTGCTTTGCCTGTAACACGCTGATTTTACAGGCTTATTCGATGCAAGCTTGCAGCGGGGGAGGGGGCGCCTCAGTTGATCCCGTCATTGGCGGCATTACTGCCATATGTCGCGGGTCCACTGGCGGCTGGGTAACTGCACGCACCTGCCGCCCCTCGCGGCCTTATCAGGTCGGGGGCTCCCAATGACGCCTCGGAGGCTTCCGCCAATTTACAACCATCGAATGAACCAGCTGACGAACCATTCCTTGGCCTTGGGCACCAGAGACCTTTTTTCCCAATCCTGCCGGCGGATTTCCCGGCACTGTACCAGGTCCTTGGCGAACATCTGTTCCATCTCGAGGGCAAACTCCCGGTTCAAAATCACCGCGTTCACTTCGTCATTGGTCAGCATGCTCAGGAAGTCCATGTTGGTCGATCCGACCGTGGACCACACGCCGTCGATGACGGCCGTTTTAGCGTGCAGCAGAGAGGTTTTGTGCTCGTAGATGCGCACCCCCGACTTTAAGAGTTCCGAGTAGTGGTATCTCTGTGCGTGCAGTGCCAGTGCGGAATCGGTGGTCCCGGGCACGATGACCTTTACGTCTACCCCGCGCCTGGCGGCATCGGTCAGGGCCGCCACTATCTGGTCGTCAGGAATGAAATATGAGTTGGTCAGGTGAATGGATTTGTCGGCAAAAGCTATGGCGGACACATACACCACAAAGGGGATTCGGTTGCTCTCTCCCGGGGTGCTCCCTACCACCCGCACCAGGGCGGTTCCGGTTTCCTTCTGGGCCGGAAAAAAGCCGCTACCGGCGAGCTTGGTCCCTTTTTGTTTGAGCCAGGTGTCGAGAAAGAGCTTTTGCAATTCCGCAACTGCCGGGCCTTCGATCCGGATGTCGGTGTCGCGCCAATGAATGGGTGACTTCTTCCCCTGTTTGCGCCTGCCCGGAAGGCTGGAATAGACCTTGCTGATGTTGACCCCGCCGATGATGGCTGTTTTGCCGTCGACGATCAGGATCTTGCGGTGGTCGCGGTGTGTCAGACTCCAGGTCTCTCCGGAGTTCAGCGGATTGAGCGGGTTGAATGCAACTACCTCGATGCCGCCGTCGCGCAGCCGCTGGAAAAAGGCGTCGGGGGTGTTGATGCTCCCCATGCTGTCATAGATGACGTGCACACGGACGCCTTCGGCCCGTTTCTGCAGCAGCAGGTCGGCAAACTTGCGTCCGGTCTCGTCGCCTTCGAATATGTAGCTTTCCAGGTTGACGTGGTTCCTGGCCTGCCCTATCGCCTTGAACATCGCTGCGTAGGTCCCCTGTCCATCGGTCAGGAGGGTGATCTTGTTCCCCTTGGTGAGCGGGCTTTCGGTGACCGACTCGACTACGGCAGTGTGGCGCTCCAGCATGTCGCTAGGGCCGGCGGACCGCTTGAGCCGCTCCATGATGGCCTGGCTTTTCTGAGGGGATAGGAGTCCCTTTGAGGAGAGGATTTGAGGGGCGCCCTGAGACGCCGGGCTCCCTTCAATAATGGGAGAGACATCGGGGAGGGTGGCACAGCCACTGATGGATGGCAGCAGAAGTGCTAATGATAAAACCATCAACTGACAATGCCTGAAGAGTGCCGGACACGCTTTGCGGGACAAAAGTATCTTTTTCATGGTCATGTTCCTCTGACTTTTAACGCACCAGTTCTCATCCTGGCTTTGCTATTTTGGGGGCCACTCTGGGCAAGTAAGAGCTGCATTGGACCGGATGGGCGAGACTAAGCAGCAATTTTCGCTGCACGGCTTTTTTAGGCGACATCGGATGTCTCGTCGCTCCACGAGACGTCGAATCCCGGCACCTCCAAGAGGGCTCCCGGGCTGGTAATTACCGCCCGCTCGATGACGCTTTCCAACTCCCGCACGTTGCCGGGCCAGTGGTAGGCCTGCAGCTCTTTCAGCGTTTCGCTTGATACCGTCGCGATTTTAGTGCCGATCTTACGGTTGAATTTTGCTATGAAATGACGCGTCAGCAACTGGATGTCTTCCTTTCTCTGCCTAAGCGGCGGCATGGTGACCGGAAACACCTTGATCCGGTAATAGAGCTCTTCCCGGAACCTGCCGTTTCTGACTTCCAACTCCAGATCCCGGCTGCTGGAGGCGATGAGCCGTACGTCGATCTTTATGCTGCGCGGGCTCCCCAGCCGTTCCAGTTCGCCGTCCCTGATGATCCTCAGCAGCTTGTCCTGCAGATCCAGCGGCAGCTCGCCGATTTCCTCCAAAAAGATGGTCCCCTCGTGTGCCAGCTCGATGCGCCCGATCTGCCTGGCGTCGGCTCCGGTGAACTCTCCCCTTTCCCAGCCGAAGAGCTCGCTTTCGATCAGGTTCGCCGGCAGTGCCGTGAGGTTCACCGTGATCAGGGGGCGGTTCACGCGACTGCTGCTGTTATGTATGGCGCGTGCTGCCACTCCTTTGCCGGTGCCGATCTCACCCAGAAGCAGTACCGTCACGTTCATTGGCGCCACCCACTCTATGCGCTGGAGCAGTTGCGCTACTCCACTACTTTTACCTATGATCTCGCCGAAATTGTACTCCCGTGCCACTTCCTGCTGCAGGTAGACATTTTCGGCCAGGAGCCGGTCCTTCAAGCGCTTGATCCCGAAATAGGCATCCTGGAGCGATTCCTCCGCCAGCTTGCGGTCCACGATTTCCTGAGTAAGCTGCGCATTGCAGCGGGCGAGCTCCCCGGTCTGCTTGCTCTCGACCTGCTTGCTCGCGATCTGATCCAGCGTCTGCTGCGTCTTTGGAAGCTCGTCATCCAACTGATTTCCGGCAGTTGTTTCTGCCTGGCTCGCGTCGTAGTCGATTTTCATGGTTTGCTCTCTCTTATACTGGATTTTTGGAACTTTTCGCTGCGCCCGGGTTGTCCCCGGTGGTCGCACCAGGCGGAAGACCCGGGACGGGCGGATCAGGTTGTCTGCTTCAGGCGCGGCCTGGTTTCTGCCTGTCTGACCTGCGCTCAGGGGCAGACAGCGCTATCTTAGCTGTCGGGCGCTGAGCGCAATGGATCAGCGGCAGGTAAACCCGGAAGGTGCTCCCTTTGCCCGGCTCGCTGCTGACAGCGATGAAACCGTTGTGCTCGGTAATGATGCGGTACACGATGGAAAGCCCCAGCCCGGTTCCGTTTCGTGCCAGCCTTGTGGTGAAGAATGGCTCGAAGATTCTCTGGGCGGTGTCCCGCTCCATGCCGATGCCGTCGTCGGTCACTGAAATGAGCGCATAGTTCCCCGGCTTGCCGAAGCCGTGCCGGCCGATGAATTCGGGATCCATGCGCAAAGCGCCGGTTGTTATGGACAAGGTTCCTCCCTCGGGCATGGCGTGCCGGGCGTTGCTGGCGAGGTTAATCACGACCTGTTCCAACTGTCCGCTGTCGGCTGCCACCTGCAGTGCCTGTGGCGGGCGTGAGATTATCAGCCGGACATCCTCGCCGACCATCATGCCGAGGAAGCTTCGCACGTTCCTCAGTATCTCGTGGATGTCGACCGTTTTGGGGACGATCGATGGTGGCCGGCCCAGGTTGAGCAGGTTCCTGGTTAAATTAGATGCCCTGGCAGCCGCAGCAATAATGTGGTTCATATTGGCCCGCAGCGGGTCGTCTTCCGGCATCTTGCTGAGAGAAAGGGAGCCGAAGCCGACGATGACGTGAAGGATGTTATTGACGTCGTGGGCGATGTTGCCGGCCATCAGGGTGATGGTCTCCTTCTGTGCTTGCAAGAGCTGGGCTTCCAGGTTCTTTGATGCAGGTAGCGGGGTTGCTACGGATATGCTTTTGACATAGTTGAAAGTCATAACTACCTCCAGCCTGAAACAGGCTTCAACGGTCGTGCTTCGCCTCGTGTGCAGGTTTGCCTTCGAAGTCGTGGCCGAGGTGAGGTGAGCAACTAATATCTGTCAGGAAACGCGACTCTGCTTGTCTCCTGACATCTGCTGATTCGCAACATGCGTGCCAGAGTGAGGTAAAGGGGAGGGGAGGGGGAAAGGGCTGATATCACTGTGATAAAATTCGGAGCTGCCGGGGTGGAGCAGGTTCTGCCGCCAACGGAACCCGTCAGGTTTAACATAACTGCGATATGCTGCGGGGGTGAAGTTGGGGGTGAAGTTGGTGTTAGTTCCCTCCCCCGGAGGGGGAGGGTTAGGGAGGGGGAACCTTGCCAGTTCAGGGCTAAAAGCTGCAATCTT